>CDZC01031888.1_pt1 | contig 385016 bp, 285 predicted proteins | sample 557371 | NCBI WGS metagenome assembly CDZC01 (sample SAMEA3182085, study PRJEB8094) | gut metagenome | biome: human; feature: gut; material: Stool; isolation source: human stools | place: Canada | collected 2013-01-21
CCGTAAACACCCCCATGTTGCCATCCTTTACATCCGGGTGTAGAGAGTCGGTACATCCGGGTGTAAAAGGGGGTAACATGGGGGTGTCCGGCAACTAAAGTGCCTTGCCGGACAATAAAAACCACCCGGTTTCACCTATTTTATAGCCGTTTTTACACAAAATAATCGAGTGGTTTGCAGGGATGGGAATCAAGTGTTTATTGTTTGTTTTATTTGTAATATACTAATATACAGATATGTATAAGCGGAATACCTGTTTCCCATCCAAGTTGCCAGTGATAGGGTTGTGATACCGTAGTGATAGAGAAAACGGGCATATATCACTAATCAAATAAGTTGAATATCAACTGGTAAAAAGAAATCAGTGATACAGTGGCAGAGGAAATGGGAAAAACTTGAATCTTCGTCACTTTCGGAGCAGTTCAAGTGTTCAAGCTAATAAGTTTATTGACTAGCAAAGTAATGTTTGCCCTGTTGAACATTTGTCTTTTGATAGCTTTAGTTTTATTAACTGTCCTTTCCAATACTCCATTGTTCAGATAGATATCCATTGCATTTTGGACAGCCTCCTTGTCTCTCTTTATGCCTACGGCAAATTCTCTTAAGGTCTTCAGATCACTTTTTCAAATCATGTATCGCCTTTACAGAGGCGTGGTTTTTATTTTTTCTACCTGCCACACTTCTGTTGTATTCCCTTATTTTCCATTGTCCCTCTTTGATGTCATTACTGATTTCTTGAGTCGCACGCTCTACGTCACGATCGTCCATTATCCCCTTCCTCATACAGTCCTCTGCATCAATGAACCGTCTCAGTCTGCGCCGGTGCCTTTCGTCCCCCATATTATAAAAGGACTCCATTATGACGGACATTGGCACGTCTCAGGCAAGAGGACTGGCTGCAGACGATGTTTTGTTCATGCAGCAGATTACCGGCGATACGGGAAGTGGTCTTCAAGGATATGCTCCGGATGCGTTCCTCCACTTTCCGGGTATTTCGCGCGTGCGAAGAAGCCAGCGGGAGAGAGGGGGGCTGAAGACTTTTCTTTGACACGCGGTATTTCTGCAGCGGAACTTACGCACATTGACCATAAGCGTAAGCGGATGCCCCGCTATTTCAAGCCCTTGCAGGGAACATAGATAATGGCCCTTCACATGATTACTAAACTGACCGCAGACCGGACAGCAGACTCCTTAATGCGTACCGGACAATGTTACATAATAAAATGTGTATGGATTGTGAACTGTTCCGTTATTTAAACTATTGATTTGTAAATTTTATCAATTTGGGAATTGAGTTTCCTGACTATCTCTCTCAAATTCTATTCTGGATACTGAATTCCGAAATGGTCAATAGGGAATGTATGCATGAAAAGGCAAAAACAATTTATTTTGTAATATGCACACTGAATATACAATAGGCATTTCTCTTCCAATCTTATTTTTCATGTGGGATAATTTAAAAGAGGTATTATGTTCATTGTCTATGCCCTTGCTTATTTGAGTGATATAGAATTATGTTATGTGCAGATTAGAATTAAAATGTCTGAGAGAATATATAATATTAGAAAGTGGTATTGTTTTTAACGAGCAAAGTTAAAGTCAAGAATCATAGTTCTATGGGAACTATGTCTTTATGGATATTTCATGTCTGGGTCAAAGATATGATTTTTTTTATTTCGTTACACGTTTTTACGAGAAAAATCACATTGATCTTATTTTTAACAGTTGAATTGTAAAATTCTTAGCGATTATTGGATAATACTATCAGCGATAATCAGGCTATAAGCCTGATTATCGCTATGTCGATTGCAAAAGTTTTAAATTTATCACAGGTCATATTTTAGAAAATGCCATAGTTCCCATAGGACTATGGTAGCATGATTTATGTAGCAAAACAAAGTAAAATATTTCACACTGAAAAACGGATTTGTTAAAATCCGTTTAGGTGTCAGTGCGCGCATAATTTATCAAGTTACCTATTACGCGCGCACAAGTACATACAACCCCCTATTATCCCCCTTTAAAAGGGGGTAAAGTATTGATTTATAACGTTAACACTTTTTATATTATATTTGTTCTATTTATAAGCGTATAAACAGGTCTACTCCATTGAGGGCGATCGCGTTCGGGTACCTCAGGGTATCACGTCGCTACGCTTTGTTCTACCCTATTGGTACCGTCACTCGATCGCAGGCAACTATCGTTGCCGATTTCCATTGTCGCTATGATCGTTGTTATAGACGCCTTCGGCAGATAGGTATCGCTTCGCGATCGATTGAAAAACGTAAATTTTTCACGTAAAGGTTTTGGTTAAATTGGGTCGCGAGAAAGACCATGCCAAGGCGACGTCCGCTTTCGCGAGTTGTCGCGATCAGCGCAGGTGCAAGTACAAACGCCTAAACCCGGCTGGGGATACCAGTCGGGTAGGGGACAAGGACAGTTTAGGACAAATTACTCAGCAGGGTCGGGAGCAGGATCGGGAGCAGGGTCGGGAGCAGGGTCGGGATCAGGTTTCTTTTCCTTTTCCTTTTCCAACTTTTCCCTGTACGCCTTTTCCATATCGATTTTACGTTGACGTTCACGTTCGGCAAGACCATTCCTTAATGCGGCATAATCAGCCAAATCAAAATCAGGGTCCTCTGTAGGCAATACATCATCAAAATCCTGATCAGTATCTGGATAATCACCGGATCGAACACCGGAAGAAACAGGCATACCCATTGCGAGGCGGTAAATAAGTTCGCGAACTGTAAAACTTTCGGAAGGTTCTACCAATACTTCGTCGCTTACTTTTTCCTGAACCACCTTCGAAGAAATATTATTAAAATTATAAGCGGTAACAAACATATAAACAAGATAGTTAAAAATGCAACAATTAAAATATCTATAGAGGCCATAAATTAAAGCATTGGAGTACCGTATTTAGGCATCAAACGAAGAGCCTTAACATCTTGGTACATTTGTACCCAAAACTTATCGTCTTCGGTCTCTGATGTAGCAAAAACACGGTTACTCGGTTTACACTCAACAAATGTAGTATTTAAGTTCGGTTTATCCTCAAAAATACGATTCAAATGCCAAAATGAAAGATTACCACGGAAATCACCATGTGCTTCCGATTGATGATATTTATATTCAGAATAACGCGGGGTATATCCAAAAGTACCGCCGTTATAATCAGTGTCAGAAGACAAAAATAACTCTTGATTCTTAACTTCTTGTTCTGACAAATGAGCAAATTCGGGAAAATAAAAGTCCATATTATCGAACTTCGTGAAATCACGCGGAACGCCTTGCTGGTAGCCTGTACGCGGAGTGATCGACATGATACCGATAATGTATCCGTGTTCCTCGAAATAATGCTTGAAACCATTATTGATTCCGGCAGAAATACCATGTCCGGCCATATTTGCCTGTGGTGACGTTTCGTCGGTCGAAGATGTTTGCAATACTTCCGACACAGAAATAGGCATACGACCGCCACCGAGGAACTGCGGACGCTGTAAACGCGCATCAGATGAACGAACACCAAAGTGTGACAGAATCTGTTCAATATAACGAGAACCACCACGAGCGTTACGTTCGAACCAACGCTGCAAAGCATTAGAAGTACGAAGATCGTTGATATTGATGCCCATTTCATCAACATTGACCTTTAATGTACCGTTTGGGTCGAGTTCGGGAGCGCGGTTACCTGTACCACCGTTAACGCCGACCAAACGAGATAAACGCGGATTACCTTCCATAGAAAACACAGCATCATAAGCTACACCATTTTCAAAAGATCGGAGATCAGAATCAAGCCAACGTTGAGTAGTCGCGGCATCTCTATCATACTTAACATCTAAAGTGTCACCAGACCCTTGGATAGGCACAGTAACTTCGGGGCCACGTTGCAACCACGGAAGAGCAGAGGTAAAATAGTCCTTTTCCCAAGCACGACGGCGAAGCTGCAAAAGATTCAACGCACGCAGCGTATCCTCAAAACCGGAGTTCAACGAAATATCAACGGGATCGGTTAAATTTTGATCACGATAATACTCATTATAAATAAGCTGATACGCACGGAACGGGAGAGATGAAACACGGTAGTTCTGAGGAGCGGTTACACCGTTCGGGCTGGGATTCGGGAACTCAGCACCGCCAATGCCTTTTAGCGAAGGCAAACCGAGATAATCCCAAAGCGTACCATCACCAAAAAATGCCGACGGATTTGACGAAGTCAAATCGGGGGATAACCGGAAGGACGGAAGAACAGGAACATCATCACCGTCTACACCTTTGGTTATAAAATCTTCCCACTCATTCCAAACAAGACGATTCGGGACAAAAAAATAGTGAGTGAAAACATTTACACGGTGCATCATAGGAGCCACAAGGGGAGCTAGGCGCACAAGAGATTCGGTTTTCACACGGAACTTATCACCAGGAACAACAGGCATACACATAATAGGCACGAGTTCGCCCATGTTCAACGTTAACTTTGATTCATATGATAAGTTGAAAGCATTCCGGCGAGGACGTTTCATTCTTATCGAGTTAAATATATTTGCCATTACATTTTACATCTTAAACGTTCATTCATTCTTTTTTCATACTCTTCGCGTTGTTCAAGCTGCATGAGATCAGTGAGAATAGGATTTTCACGAGCACAATAATCAATCCACTCATCGAACATTTTATGCCGGAAAAACTCTTCACGCATTTCCTTTAAAAAGGCTTTCATATCATCATCATAGAGCTTATCAGCATAATAACGAGGCATAGCCATTTTATGACCGGCCCACGCACGAACATAATCACGAGGGTGTCTACGATAAAATTCGATGATATCAGCTTTCATAAATCCAAAGCCAATACCAGGATTCCGAGAACAAAGCATAAACGGTTTGTACTTCTTTTCATCCCGAAGAATCTCGGGACACATACTTTTTTCGTACATGTATTTACAGACATAAGCAATCTCTTTGATTGTCAAAGGGTGAGCTTGTACAAAACCATTCTGCCAACATTCGGCCAGTAAGTCACCAGCCATTTTACCAGTAAAAGGGAAGCCAAATAAGATCATATGATAATGAGGACGGCCATTTTTCGCACCATATTCAGAAGTAACGAAATAACGCATTTTATAATCCTCATATTTCTTTCGAAGCCGTTTCATAAATAATTGCACATCGCGCTTAGATACTACGGCAACATTTGTTTGAAATAGGTCACTACCAATTCGTACTATCGGCAAATGCTCATCATCATAAGTAAGAGTAACGAACAACGATAGCGGATACTCTTTGGCTTCCGCTTGTAAACGATATACCCAAGATTGGCGCTTATTCTGGCGACAGTTTACACACCAACCGCAAGGAACTTTCGCTTCTACACTGGCAAGATACATCGGGTGAAGGCATTTAGCCATTCAACGCAGGGGTATCGGGTTTGTCAAAGATCGACTTTACAGCATCAATGACCGTTTCTAAAACGGCAATGATAATTTTCCAAACTGGTTTCATAAGCGAACACCTCCTCTACTTACACGATAACTACGGATTCTACGTCTTCTACTACGGCCGAGGAATCCACGTCTACGGCCTCTACGTCTACGTCTCATAACAAAAAAAATTTATTTGGGGTTAAACAAACGGTCGAAACGATCATCGCCATGAATAGCGCCAGAACCAGCAACGACCAAACGGGTAATCATATCACGAATAATACCAACAGCATCTTTAGAATTTCCTAAAGCACGCTCCATAGTATTACGGAAAGCATTAATATCGTTATCTTGTCGAAGTTTACGAAGAGCCTCCATAGCAGTAGAATATTCTGCATTCGAAAGCTTAATCTTATTGTCAAACAGGGTACGATCTAATTCATATTGGAGTACCTTTTGATTCGCACCGGTCCAAGCACCAGCAGCACTTGCCTCAGAGAGATTTTTCTCAGCTATAGCACGACCGACAGACACATCTTTAAGCTCTCGAGCCAAATCAAGATCAAAACCAGAACGAGCGGTAGCCATAGCAATATTACCTTGACGAATACCTTCGGTTCTAGCTTGTTCTTTAATGAGCTTATTTTGAGCTTCCATATTTTCAACCTGTGCTTTATTCTGTCGCATTGCCATATACATAGACGCAGCATCAGATAAACCAAGATTCCAACCGCGGTAGGGTTCCATTGTAGCACGCTGGATTTTCGCAGGTTGATATTGCGGAGCTGAACCAGCGCTATTACCAGTAACACCACTACCATAAACCAAATTAGGATTAAGGCCAGCTTGCCGAAGACGGGACATTTGCGCAGTCGGTGAATTATACTGGTTCTGCATGTTCCACATTTCGACACTACGGGCATAAGCCTTTTCATTCTCGGCGGTTTGCCAGTTGTTCTGGTATTTAGCCAACTGCATGTTCTGAATGTTAGCTCGACGTTGGGCATTTGCACCAATCATAGAGTCAGCAAGAGAACCAAGACCACCAATTATAGCACCAATAGGCATACTAATCAATTTTAAGTGATTCTAAATAATACGCATTGATCTCTTTTACAGTATGATCACAAACGAGAAGAGCTACCAATTTTCTACCAGCATTATGTGCTTGTATAATATCACAGGCAGAGAATTGTATACTACGAAAGCGCTCAACGCCTTCTACATCAGTAAATTGTACATGAAAATAAAACCGTCTCATTGTCCTTTTGATTTAAGGCTACCGGAGTTCCCATAGGACTATGGTTGATTGTTGGTATTCCGACAAGTTATTCTAAAGAGTGATGTTATTGTAATGCAGATATAAATCTAATAATTCAAATTTATGAACAACGCTTTACTGAAAGACAATCTTGCTGCAAGAGCAGTGGATTCTCAGACGCGGAAGGTGTTTTCAAGGTCCGGTCTTATAGCTGGATTATGTTTATCTTCCCTCGTTTCTTCGTATGCTATTCCAGGTGGAGTGGATGCAACGAAAGCAAAGAATGAAAGTGTTATGATCACTCAACAGGCTAAAAGGGTGTCGGGGGTTGTAACGGATAGTGCCGGAGAACCTATACCTGGTGCTAATGTCGTGCAGAAAGAAACCACAAATGGTACAGTTACCGATATGAACGGTAAGTATACCTTGGATGTACCTAACAATGCAACTTTGGTTATTTCTTTTATTGGTTATACTACGAAAGAAATTAAAGTAGGTAGCCAGTCTGTGTTGAATGTCAGTTTAGTAGAAGAGGCAATCGGTCTGAATGAGGTGGTTGCCATTGGTTATGGTTATGTAAAGAAGAAAGACCTGACCGGTGCTGTTTCGACTGTATCGGCAGATGACATGGTGCTGGGTGGTACGGTGAGTAACGCAGCCCAGGCATTGCAAGGTAAAACGGCCGGTGTGCAGGTATCGCAAAGTTCAAAAGCACCGGGTGGTACTATTGCGGTACGTGTCCGTGGCAATAACTCAATCTCGTCTACTAACGAACCGCTTTATGTGGTGGATGGTTTCCCTTCTTCTGAAGGCTTGAATCTGAATCCGAATGATATTGAATCCATGCAAATCTTAAAGGATGCGTCGGCCACGGCTATTTATGGAGCACGTGGTGCGAATGGGGTCGTATTGATTACGACGAAACGAGGAAAAGCAGGAGAAAACAAGATTTCTTACAGTGGTTACTTGGGAACTCAGAAGGTGGATAATCCGTTTGAGTTTCTCAATGCAAAGGATTATATGAACTTGCAAAATGCATTGTATCAGGAAATTGATGGCCAAGAAGGCAACCCTAACGGAGTTTATACGCCCTCTCAATTACAGTCTACCGTAGATACCGATTGGTTGGATGTTTGTACACGCCTAGCTTTGGTACAAGATCATAATATCCAGTTCCGTGGAGGTTCTGAAAAGACAAAGGTATTGACCAGTTTAGGATATTATAAGCAAGAGGGTGTTTTGAAGAATACGGATTTTAACCGTATTTCAGGACGTGTGAATGTAGATCAAACCATTAACGATTTCATTAAAGCCGGTGCTACGATGTATGCCCACCGCGAACGTTCGAATGCTCAAACCTATAGCGGAAATATTTTGGGTGAGAACGTCATGTTGAGCGTGATGGAGTATGATCCTACGGTAAAACCTTATAATGAAGATGGTACGTATGGACGTGTTCCAGGTGGTCGTGGGGATAATCCATTGGCCAATTTGCTGGAACGTAAAAAAGAAATGGTAAATGACAAGTTCAACGGAACAGCTTTCCTTGAAGTCAATCCATTTGATGGATTTACGGCTAAGGCTACAGCCGGTGTCGAATTGTTGCATAATTTCAAAGGTTCTTATTTGCCGAAATCTACTACTTATGCAGGAGAAATAGAAGGGGGTATTGCTTCTACGTATGATTTCAGGTCAACTCGACAGGTGTTTGAAGGTATTTTAAATTATATGAAAACTTTCAACAATATACACGACTTGAATGTAATGTTGGGGTATTCGTATGAGAAGTACAGTGCGGAGTCTCGTTCGGCAAACGGAAAAGGTTTCTCTACCGACTTGTTTGAATGGAACAATTTGGGGGCAGCTTCGATTAAAGGAGTCTCTTCTTCTAAGACAGAGAATTTGTTGGCCTCATTCTTTGGTCGTGTAAATTATACGTTCAATGATAAGTATTTGGCAACGGTAACAGTTCGTCGAGATGGTTCTTCTCGGTTTGGAGCTAACAATCATTGGGGAACATTTCCTTCAGGATCTTTGGCATGGCGTGCCAGCGAAGAAGATTTTGTGAAGAATTGGGGTGTTTTCAGCAACTTGAAAGTACGTGCCGGCTATGGTGTTACTGGGAACGAACGTATTGGCGATTATGCATCGTATGCGTTGGTTTCTACCAATCATGTCACTTTAGATGGTTCAAACAATATGCCGGGTACGCATCTTAACCAAAGCAGTCCTGAAAATGTCAGTTTGAAGTGGGAAACGACAACTCAGTATAATGTCGGTTTCGATATGGGCTTTTTTAACAATCGTTTGTCTGTTACTTTAGATGGTTACTGGAAAAAAACAAAAGATTTGTTACTGAAAGTTTCCTTACCTTATTATACCGGTTTTACTTCCGGTCAGCAGAATGTTGGTGAGATATCGAATCGCGGTTTTGAATTGGATATTACTTCTCATAATTTGACTGGTGATTTCGTTTGGGATACAAAGTTTAATTTAGCACTCAACCGGAATAAGGTATTAGACTTAGGAAGTAGTGGTGACATACGTATCACTTCTTCAAAACCGATGGGAACTGTATCGGAAAATGATTATGCTATCGTACGTGAAGGAGAGCCTCTGGGCTCTTTGTATGGATGGAAGTATATAGGTGTATTGCAAGAAGGTGAATCGTATGCTGCTCAACCGAATTCAAAACCAGGTGATCCGAAATTCGAGGATGTGAATAATGATGGTAAAATCGATGCAGATGACCGTACAATTATAGGCAATGCCAATCCTGATTTGATTTTTGGTTTGACCAATAACTTTGCCTGGAAAGGATTTGACTTGTCAATTTTCTTCCAGGGATCTATTGGCAATGATCTGTTAAACATGACACGTATGAATTTGGAGTGGAAACGTACTACAGACGCATTGAATCGTTGGACACCTTCAAACAAGAATACAGATATCCCGCGTAACGGTTTCTACTATTCGCAGTATGGCGGATATGTGAACGACCATTTTATCGAAGATGCTTCATTCCTTCGTTTGAAGAATTTGACATTGGGTTATACGATTCCGTTTAAAAAGATAGTAAGTTCTTGCCGGGTTTATTTCTCAGCCGAGAACTTGTTTACAATCACAGGTTATTCCGGTTGGGATCCGGAAGTGGATACAAAAGCTAACGAGGCTGCCCAGTCAGGTGGAAGCCAACAAACGGCAAATGCTGGTGCAGGTATGGATTTCAATGCTTATCCTGCTATGCGTACTTATACGGTAGGTTTGAATATTACGTTCTAATGGAAAGGAGAATTTGAAAATGAATTGTAAGAAATATTTATTAGGTCTGGTTACGATGGGGTTGGTTACGGCTTGTACCGATCTGGATCCTGAAATATATAGTAATTTGACGACAACGAATGCTTATAGTACGGAGTCGGATATTGAAGCAGCCGTCGTGGGTTTATATTCGGATATGAATCCTTATCCAGGAGATGCTTGGTTATATTACGGGGGGTATATGATTATGATTACCGATTATGCTACCGATATAGGTTATTCTACAGCGGCTGGCGACCCGACTAAACTGAGTAATATGACGTATGATGCCAGCAACCGCTATTTCAGTAACAACTGGAGGGATATGTATAATGTGGTATCGAATGCCAATACGATTTTAGATAATGTGGATGCTGTCAATATGTCGGAAGAAAAGAAGAATCTGGTGAAGGGGCAGGCTAAATTTTTGCGTGCAATGGCTTATCGTGATTTGACAGATGCATGGGGAGCAGTTCCTTTTATCACTTCGTTGGTGAAGAATCCTTTTACAATGAATGATGCGACATTGACTCCGGTATCCGAAATTGAAGCGACATTGATTTCTGATTTGAAAGAATGTATCAACCTTTTACCTGCTAGCTGGAGTGGTCAGGATTTGGCTCGTGCCACGAGTGGAGCCGCCGCTACGTTGCTGGGAAAGATCTACTTGCGTAATCATGATTATGCGAATGCGAAAACATATATCGACATGGTGTTGAACAGTGGCCAGTATGAATTGGAAAGTGATTTCAAATATGTATGGTCGGAAAACAACAAATATGGAAAGGAAATGATTTTTGCTTTATTGCATGAAACGGGAAATAATGCTGCCGAGATTGCCTGTCACTTTGGTCCTTCGGATCATCCGGAAGTACCGGGGCGTTGGCAATATTATGGCGTATCCCTTCCGTTTTGGCGTAGTTATGACAAAGAAGATCCACGCCGTGAGTTCTTTTATTATGATTATACGGGAGATGCAAAACGGGATGATCAATCTGATTACGGTTTCCATTACATGGTTCCGGAAGAGGGGGTAACGGTTGTTCCGAATGATACGACCAAGTATATGCAAAATGTAGCTACCATGAAATATACGTACGACATGATTTCAGATGCTTATTATGATGGGCGTACGATTTGTATTTTCCGCTTGTCGGATGTAATCCTTTGTAAGGCGGAAATTGAGAATAACTTGAATGGTCCGGCTGCAGCTCTTCCTTACTTGAATCAGATTCGTGCTCGTGCCGGTGCTCCGGAATATGGAAAGCATAATCGTTTCCCAGCTCCTTCAACAAAAGAAGCAATGAATGATGCTATTCTTAAAGAACGTGGTTATGAACTTGTGTTTGAATTCCAGCGTCGTGCAGACTTGATTCGTTTTGGAAAATATGAGGAAGTCGTAAATGCGCATTTAAAGAAGCTGGGTATCGCTCAGCCGACAAATGTAACTTCTAGTTTGCGGTATTTCCCGTATCCGTTGAATGATGCTCAATTGAATCCGAATTTGGCAGCAGAGAATCCTTCACGGTTGCCGAAATAAATAATCTTCAAGGGGGGGCTGTGTTCCTTAATTCCGACTTTTGACATGCCCCCCTTACATTTAATTAATACATAAGATCGATATGAAGCGTTTGATAGGAATTGTTGTTGCCATCTGTTTGTTGTCAGCTATTTTTATATGGATTGAAAAGAATACATTGAGATCGATAACTCTGACTTCACCTCGTAATACAGCCATGTATAATAAGGTAGATGTTTCAATAGCCAAGCCAGCTCCTGTATATATTGAATATACGGAAAAAAAGACCGGGAAGTCTTATCGGACCCGAACTTCTCCGGCGGATACGCTTCATCATTTGGATTTGTTACTTTTGAAGGCTAATACCGAATATACTTATCGAGTGGTTATTGATAACCTTTTTAAGCAAAAATCAAAAGAACTGACTTTTAAAACTCGTGAGCAGTCTTCTTGGTTGGTCAATCATTGGTTTAATGAACTACATCCGCATGACACAACGGCTTTGGGGGATGGGATGATATTAATTTGTTTTGGTCGTTTGCCTGGCTACATGGCATTGATTGACAATGAGGGTGAAGTACGTTGGGTTTGGCAGGTGGATGATATTGGAGTACGTGCAGCTTCTATTACGCCGAGAGGTACATTCCTGGCAATGCTGCGTCCGTTTGTGAAGGACGTAATAGATGATTATACGATGACTCCGGAGCAAGTACGCAACGATGAACATAAAAAACCGATGCGTCGAGGTTCGATTGGGTTTGCCGGCGGAACCGGGCTGGCGGAAGTATCTCTGACGGGCGAAACGATGTGGCGCCTAGACTTGGATAAGATAGAAAAGGAAAAGGATTATCAGGTGATTCATCATGATGTATTAATGGATAAAGACCATCATATACATACATTGTACCGTCCGAAGAAGATTGCTACAATATCCGTAAACGGTAAAATGGAAACGGATACGTTAGGGGGCGATGGCATTATGGTTATCGATACACTGGGGAATGTGTTAAAGACATGGTCTGCCTGGGATGTATGGGATATAGAGAATGATCCGTATATCGGAGAATACCGATACGATCGTTTTCATATCAATGGGCTTTGTTTTGATAGAGATGATAATTATTTATTATCGGCCCCTATTGAAGATCAGATTTGGAAGGTGGATGCCAAAAGCGGTGAACTGGTCTGGCGTTTTGGGAGGGACGGAGACTTTAGAATGGATACAACAGCTTATTTCTCTTTTCAACATTCACCTTATATTATGGAGAATGGCGATCTGATGCTTTTCGATAATGGTTTACATAATCAACGTTCCGGAGGTAAGGCTTTCCGGTTGGATGAAGAGAACCGTACGGCCCAAATAACAATCAATGCTTTATTACCTGCCGATAAATATACTTCGCGGATGGGCAATGCCTCTATTTTGCCGAATGGGAACTTACTGCAATGTAGCTCGAAGACCGGTTCGGTGATGGTTACGGATAAGGAAGGAAAGGTTCTTTGGGAAAGTGTCCTGCATTTTGCTCCTTATCGGGCAGTGTATGTTCCGGTAGAAACCTGGGATAAATATTTTAAAGAAATCAAGTAATATGGAACGTGCATCGCTATCCTATATCTTCTTTACATTCCTGAAATTGGGAGCTACGGCATTTGGCGGTTATATGTCGCTAGTGGCTATCGTACAGAAGCAGTTAGTGGAAGTAGACAAGAAACTGAAAGAAGAAGATCTGCTGGATGGGATTTCCCTGACCTCCGTACTGCCAGGACCCGTAGCCGTAAATACGATTGCCTATGTCGGGTACCATTTAAGGGGGATACCGGGGGCGGTTGTGACTTTTGCCGGAATCATTATTCCCTCGTTCTTACTGGTTATATTTCTTTCGTGGTTGTATTTCTCCTACGGAAATATACCTGCGGTAAAGAATGTGTTCAGCGGAATCACTCCGGCTATTACTGCTTTGATCGTTACGGTGGCTATCGGGATGACACGTAAGACGATCAAATTACCTGCCCAATGGGTTCTTTGCCTGCTGGCGGCTTTGTTGCTGATTTTTATCGGTGGTTTTACGGTTACTTTTCTGTTGATTATCAGTAGCGGGATAGTCGGCGGTTTCTTGTTTCGCCAGTCTGTGGGACAAGAGTTGATATCAGATGGGGAGAAGCGGACGGGTAGCAGGCAGCTGATGACTTCCGGGATTGTTCTTTTGCTATTACTCTGTATCTTACTTTGGGGAGGACAATATCCGGGTGCTCCAGAAGGTATTCAGATTGTATCGACCTTCTCCGGTATCAGCCTAACTTTGTTCGGAGGAGGATATGTTGTTATTCCGGCCTTGCATGAGTTGTTCGTGGAGAACTTGAACTGGCTGACCTCGGCTGAGTTTGCCGACGGGATAGCGATAGGGCAGATCACTCCCGGACCGATATTTATTACAGCGACCTTCATCGGGTATAAAGTGGCAGGTATCACGGGGGCGTTGCTGGCAACGTTGGCGATGTTCACTCCGCCGGCTGTATTAACTGTCTTATTATCCCGTTTTGTAAAAATACTGAATCAGTCATCCGTTGTAAAAGCAGCCATGAAAGGGGTACGGGCGGCTGTTATCGGAATGATCTTTGCTTCAGCCGTTACGATCGGACAGACGATTATGCTGTCGGTTGTTTCGGCTATTATCTTCCTGGTTACATTTTTTATTTCACTAAAATACACAATCAGTCCGGTTTACCTGATCATCGGAGCAGGCGTGGCGGGCTTTATCTTATTCTAATTCTATGAATACAATACAAGGTATACAAATGATTGGAACCCAGCGATCCGGATCCAATCTGTTGCGTGTCATGCTAGATGGAATCCGGGAGATCGCTGCTCCCCATCCTCCGCATATTCTTCAGCGTTTCTTGCCATTGCTTCCCAAATATGGCGATTTGACGGATCAGTCTAATTTTTATCGGTTGGCACAGGATGTGTGCGAGTTAGTCACAGTGAATCCGGTTCCCTGGGAAGGTATTACGATTCGTGCAGATGAAGTGGTAGCAGCCTGCAGGCAACAAACGTTGTATGAGTTGTTCCGGGTGATTTATGAATCAGCAGCCCGTCAGACCGGAGCTTCTTTCTGGCTATGTAAAAGCATGAAAAATATGCTGTATGCAGAAGGCATTGAATCTACCGGGATTTCTCCTTATTATATCTATCTATACCGGGACGGTCGTGATGTCGCTCTTTCGTTTAAAAAGGCTATTGTCGGAGAGAAACATATTTATGCACTGGCTGAAAATTGGAAAAAGGATCAGGAAGCTGCTCTCCGTTTGAAGGACAGGACGGCGGCCGATCATTTCTTTATGCTGAATTACGAAACACTTATTGCCAGTCCGGAAAAAGTGATGCGGCAGCTTTGTGATTTCCTGCATCTTCCTTATTCTGATAGGGTGATGGATTATTATAAGAGCCGCGAGTCTGAAAATACAGCGGTTGCAGGCAAAATGTGGGCAAATGTAACCAAACCGATCCTGAAAGACAATACAAAAAAGTTTCTGCGTGAATTATCTTCCGAAGATATTGCTATCTTTGAATCCGTAGCCGGAGATCTATTGCAGCAACTGGGGTATTCCTTATATACTCCCCTTGATCTGTTAAAAGGCAGTTTCTCTGACGAGGAAATAGTGTTTTTTAATGAGGAAAACATACGTTTGAAGAATGTCTTTATCCAGCAGGCTGATCCGGCCGATCTGGCGAAAAGACGTCCGCAGGATGAATTGATCAATCGTATAAAGCAATATTAAAGATAAATACTAGTACACATGAAACAATTGCTATTTACACTTTTTTGCCTGTTTGCCTATAGTAGTTTGCAGGCACAGGCTGTACCCACAGACGAACTTTATGGGGTAGGTATATGGAATGCCGATTCATTGGGAAACCATCGGGTAATTGTCTCTGTAGATAAACCGGCCGATGCTGTATTGGCAACGATCGACTGGCGTCGCCGCGATCTGAACCCGGAAGCAAAAAATCTGATCGTTGTGGATGCTGCAACCGGTGAACGTATTACGAATGTATGCCGCTTTACTATCGACCGGGAGCAGGGAGAGGTGGTTTTCCAGCCGCAGACTGTTCCGGGAGAATATTATATCTATTATCTGAAGAATGTAATGAGCGGTAGTCCTTACTATCCGACCGTTAATTATCCGGCTTTCGAGAATACGGCTTCGGCTGACTGGGTAAAGAAAAATAAACTGTCCGGGAAGAAAGCACCTGCCCTTCCGGCGGCTAAAGTCGTACAGTTCCAGGCAATCAATGAGTTGAACAGCTTCTATCCGATGGAAGTGATCGCTACATCGAACGAGACTGCCCGATTATTAAAAGAACATCCCGGGGAGAAATATATTCTCTTTACGGAAGACCGCAAATTCCCCATCCGTATGACAACGGATATTCCTTATAAATGGATTGCTGACAATCGGCATGATTTCTTTAACGGGCAGGCGGATAAGGGAGAGTATTATGTCTTTCAGTTAGGTGTTTGGGCGGCACGTTCGAATGTAGAGAATCTGCATGTCGATTTCTCTGCCCTTACGAATAAAGCGACCGGCGAGCAGATACCAGCCTCCTCATTTACCTGTTTCAATACGGAAGGGACGGATGTGACCGGTACCGTCTTTGAAAAGAATTGCTCTGTGGATAAGGGTAAAGTGCAGGCATTATGGGTTGGAACCCAGTTGCCGGAGCATCTTTCTGCAGGTACTTATCAGGGAACAGTGACTGTCTCTGCCGCCAATGCCGAAAGCAAGACCGTACAGGTCTCTCTGAATGTTTCGGAAAATGTAATTGCCAATCATGGAGATAATGAACCTTGGCGTCATTCCCGTCTGCGTTGGCTGAACTCGCAGATCGGTTTTGATGATGAGGTGATTGCCCCTTATACGCCGCTAGTGATGAAGGATAAAACGATCAGCTGCCTGGGACGCGAGATTAAACTCTCTGACTTAGGTTTGCCGGAACATATTACCAGTTATTTCAAAGAGACTATGACGGGCATCGGTACGAATGGCCGTAGTGTATTGGCTGCTCCTATGGAACTGGCTGCCGATGGCGGTGCATGGGAAAACCTGAACTTCGAAATCACCAAACATAAACAAGGTGCAATCGCCTGGAAAGCCCTTAACCAAAACAGCCGTTTCCTGATGGACCTGGAAGGAGAGATGGAATCGGATGGAAACATAGCATATAAAGTGACATTGGTCGCCCGTGAAGATGCTTCTGTGGAGGATGTAGCGTTGCGGACACATTTAGCATCCGGTGTCGGACGTTATATGATGGGTTTGGGAGAGAAAGGAGGTTACTGTCCGAATGATCTTCGCTGGAAATGGGATGTAGAGAAAAACCAGGATGCTGTTTGGGTGGGTGATGTCAATGCCGGTATCCAGATCCGCCTGTATGATAATAAATACGAACGTCCGCTGAATACCAATTTCTATCATCAGAAACCGTTGCACATGCCGGTATCCTGGTGTAATGCCGGAAATGGAGGTATCGATATTCATAATGCTGCCGATGGAACACGTATTAATGCTTATTCCGGTAAGCGCAGCGTGAAAAAAGGAGACCGGCTGTATTATTATTTCAACCTGGCGTTGACTCCGTTCCGTCCGATTGATACGGATAAACAATGGCGCGAACGCTATCATCATAACTATGAGTTCCTGGATGGTATACAAAAGCGAGGTGCCAATGTCATCAATATCCATCATGCGAATGCTATCAATCCGTTCATCAACTATCCGTTCCTGCGTACCAAAGAGATGAAAGCGTACATCGATGGTGCTCACGCCCGCGACATGAAGGTGAAAATTTACAATACCGTTCGTGAGTTGTCCAACAGCTGTGTGGAAATGTTTGCTTTGCGTAGTCTGGGGAACGAGATCTTCTCGGAAGGTCCCGGTGGCGGCTTCTCCTGGTTACAGGAACATTTGGACCAGAATTATATCGGCGCCTGGTTTGTACCCGGACTGAAAGATGCAGCGATTGTGAACAGTGGCATTTCCCGCTGGCATAACTATTATCTGGAAGGTCTCGACTGGCTGATGAAGAACGTCGGTATCGACGGGCTGTATATCGATGACCTGGCTTTCGACCGGATGACGATGAAACGTATCCGCAAAGTGATGAACCGTACGAATCCGGGAGCTATGATCGACCTGCATTCTGCCAATCAGTATAACCCGAAAGACGGTTTTGCCAATAGTGCCAATCTGTATCTGGAACATTTCCCCTACCTCGACCGTCTGTGGTTCGGTGAATACTTCAATTATGATTTCCCGCCGGAGTTCTGGCTGGTTGAAGTTTCCGGTATTCCTTATGGTTTGATGGGCGAGATGCTGGAAGGAGGCGGTAATCCGTGGCGCGGCATGCTGTATGGCATGACAGGACGTAGTCCTCGTGTGGATAACGGACCGCTGTGGAAACTGTGGGATTCTTTCGGTATGCAGAATAGTGAAATGATCGGTTACTGGGTGAAAGACAATCCGGTGAAGACGGGTAGCGAAAAGACGTTAGCGACCGTTTACAGCCACATGGGTGATAAAGCACTGATCTCATTGGCTACCTGGGAAGATACGGATGCCAAAGTGAAGCTTTCCATCGACTGGGCTAAACTGGGTCTCGATCCTTCGAAAGTGACATTGCATGCCCCGGCTATCGAGAATTTCCAACAGGAAACAACCTGGAAACCCGGCGATGAGATTGTTGTTCCGAAAGGGAAGGGCTTGTTAATTATTGCAAAATAACCTCTTCCGATATAGTATAATTTACCGGAAATGTACTCTTTAATCGTATATAAGGAGGATTAAACTCCTTATATACATTATTGTCCATATAAATGAATTACCATGAAAAAGATGCTCATCTTTCTTTGTGCAACCTCTTTGTTGCAACCCTTGTTTGCACAGCAAGCGACTGTAACCGAGACAGTAGAGACAGTTAAAACCTATCCTTTCTCTGATCCTGATCCGGTGGCTGATCCCTCCGATCTGTTTTATCCTTATTTCCGTTTTGATGGTTTTTCTGCTAAAGGAATCAACCGGCAATGGAAAGTAGTCTCTCTTGAAAATGATTATATCAAACTGACCCTCTTCCCCGAGATAGGTGGAAAGATCTGGGGAGCCGTAGATAAAACGACGGGTAAGGAGTTTATCTACAACAACCACGTCGTGAAATTCCGTGATATTGCGATGCGTGGTCCGTGGACATCAGGCGGTATCGAGTTCAACTTCGGTATCATCGGTCATGCACCGACTTCCAGTACGCCGATCGACTATGTGACCCGACAGAAACCGGATGGAAGCGTGAGTTGTTATGTATCCTCCTATGAACTGGTTACTCGGACACTGTGGACTGTGGAGGTGAATCTTCCGAAAGATAAGGCTTACTTTACGACGACAACGACCTGGCATAACAGTTCATCCATTGACCAGCCTTACTATCAATGGATGAATGCCGGCTATCCGACAGCGGGGAATGCCGAGTTCTGCTATCCCGGAACCAATTATATCGGACACGGAGGCGAACTCCATTCGTTTCCTTTGGATGAACAGGGCCGGGATATCTCCTGGTATGAAAAGAACGACTTCGGTAATTCCAAATCGTATCATATTGTAGGGAAGTATAACGATTTCTACGGTGCTTACTGGCACGACAACGATTTCGGCTCTATCCATCATGCGGATTATGACGAGAAACTGGGAATGAAAATTTTCCTTTGGGGACTTTCCCGGGAGGGAGGTATCTGGGAAGATTTGTTGACGGATACGAACGGGCAGTATATCGAACTGCAATCGGGTCGCATGTATAACCAGCCGGCTTCCAATAGTAGCTTAACTCCTTATAAACATACGGCATTCGGTCCGCAGGCGACCGACAGGTGGACTGAGTACTGGTTTCCGGTAAAAGGAATAAAAGGAGTCTCAAAGGCGAGCCGTATCGGAGCGCTTAACGTGTTGAGGGAAGATGGCTTTCTGAAGTTATATTTCTCTCCTTTGCAGAAATTATCTACAACCATAAAACTCTATGAAGGAGAAAAGGAAATGAACTCCATCCCGTTGAACTGCGGTGTACTGGAAACCTGGAAAGATTCTATCCCATTGAATAAGGCTGTTGCCGCCGGTCGACTGAAAGTCGTCGTAGGCGAAGACTTGTTGGTGTATTCGGAAGTACCTTCGGATAACATCACCAGTCGCCCGAAACAACTGCCTGCCGATTTTGACTGGAGTTCGGCATATGGTCTTTATACGCAGGGAGAGCAATGGATGAATCAGAAAGTACTCGACAAGGCAGAAAAGTTTTTACTGGCTTCCCTCAAAAAAGATCCTTATTTCGTGCCTGCACTGACTGATCTGGCTTCCCTCTATTATCGTCAGGGACGTTATGACGAAGCGCTTGCCCGTTGTAAAACAGCGTTAAGCATTAACACGTACGATGGAGATGTCAACTATCTGTATGGATTATGCAACATGGCATTGGGAAATCATACGGATGCCAAAGACGGCTTTTCTGTAGCTTCTTATTCTCCGAGAGTCCGTAGTGCAGCCTATGAGAAATTAGCTGAAATGTACCTGATGGATAGGAACTGGGCAAAGGCTGAACATTATGCCTTGAGAAGTAAAGAGTTCAATCAAATGAATCTGAGTGCTGACCATGTTTTAATGGTGGTTTATCGTAAGACGAACCAGCCGGAGAAAGCTAAAGCGCTTATCGATCCGTTGCTGGAAGACCTTCCGCTGTATCATGCAGCACGTTTTGAACAGCTCTACCAGGGGGAAGGCTCCGGTCATCCTATCGATGATCTTCAGTCGTTGATTCGCAACGAACTGCCTTTCGAAACCTATATGGAACTGGCTGAATGGTATGAATCGGTCGGTTGCACAGAAGAAGCATTGTCTCTCCTGTCATGTGCAGGTAACTATCCGATTGCTCTTTACAAACAGGCTTATTTATTGCATCAGGCTGGCAACGACGATGAAAGCCGCGGAATGTTGCAACGCGCCGGAGCTCTCTCTCCGGCAATGGTATTTCCTTTCCGTCCTTCTTCTTTAAAAGCGTTGGAATGGGCGAAGACGGTACAGCCGGACTGGAAGATCGATTATTATGAAGCTTTGATCCGGTGGGCTAACCAGGATAAGGCAAAGGCGTTGGAGCTGCTGGAGAATTGTGGTGAAGCCGACTATGCACCATTCTATTTAAGCCGTGCCTCTTTAAAAGAGGGCGAATCCCGGTTGGCTGACCTGTTGAAAGCAGAGCAGATAGAGATGTCATGGCGTACCGGATTTGCTTTGATCAACCACTATGTCGCCAATAACCAGTGGCAGAAAGCTGTTGAGACAGGAAAGAAGTATACGAAGAAGTATCCGTCGAACTATTATATTGGTTTGAAATATGCAAAGGCTTTATGTGAGACAGGCCAGTATCAACCTTGTATCTCTCTGTTGAGCCGGATGCAGGTTCTTCCGAATGAAGGTTCGTATGCAGGACGCGCTGTTTATCGCGAGGCTAATTTGTACCGGGCAATGGAACAACTGAGCCATAAGAATTATAAACAGGTAGTGAAGAGTGTGGAGACATCAAAAGAATGGCCGGAGAATTTGGGTGTCGGAAAACCATACGACAATATGATTGACAACCGTCTGGAGGATTATCTGGAAGCAAAAGCAGCGGCAGGGCAGGGAGATAGCCGAAAAACATCTGCTTTATTAGCTGCCGTAGCCGACTATACGATATCCCGTTCTCATTTTGAGTCTGGTAATCTGTTAAGTGCATTGGCTTTGCGCGAGTCAGGAAAAGTGCAGGAAGCAGATCATATGGTAGCTGCCTGGAGCACAGATTTCCCTGAAAATCGTGTAGTCCAATGGTGTACGGCTATTTATCGGGGAGAAAAAGAAAAGGCTGTGGGAATGCTTCAGTCGCGTAATGACCAAACGAATACGACACCCTGGGAGGCATCTTTTCGTGATTCTAATTTCGATTTGATCGTTCGTTTGTTTTCAACAGAACAGTGATATTTATATGATGGTCGTATAGAAATTGAATTAAATGAATATCATGTATAAAATAATTAATACATTATTTACTCTGCTGTTGATCTTGCCGGTAATGGGACAAACGTCTGATCTCAACAATTCTTTTAGGATAACAGCAAATCGTGAAGATGGTCGTTTCTCAAGTTCAAGAGGAGCTGTCCAATATATGTTGAAGCAGAAACCTGCGTTTACTTTCAATCCGGCATTTACGGCGACGGAGTTTAAGAAATGGCAGTTGGGCTTGTGTTCCACTATGAAAGAATTGATACGTTTTCCGGAAGTGAAAGACCAGCCCGCCCCAGTACGTATCAAAATGGTACAGAGGGATGGCTATCGGGTGGAGAAATGGGAGTCTTATCCGTTGCCAGGAAGCGTTGTTCCTTATCTGGTATTGATACCTGACGGGATCGATACTACTCAGGATAAGGTGCCTTCTGTGCTTTGTATACCGGGTTTTGGTGGCAGTAAAGAGGAACTGGCGGGTGAGACGGAGGGTGATTACGGTTTGACATCGTTGCCTGTTAAGCCGATGCGAAAGAATGCGATGGCTTTGCGTTATGTAAAGAAAGGTCTGGTTGCGGTTGCTGTAGATAACCCGTCGTGCGGCGAGCTTTCTGACAACGGGTATTTCGATTATCTCAATACTTCGCGTATCTTATTGGAAGTGGGATGGAGCTATCTAGGGCTGACTGCTTGGCAAGACTGGAATATTCTGAACTGGATGAAAGCACAGAGCTATATAGATAAAGAACGAGTCATTATCAGTGGCTTTTCTTTGGGGACCGAGCCGTTGATGGTCTTAGGAGTTTTGGATCCGTCTATCTATGCCTTTGTATATAACGATTTTCTGTGTCGTACACTTGAACGGATTTTGGTGATGACAAAACCAGATGAGAAGGGGAGGCGACCTTTTCCGAATTCTATCGAGCATTTGATACCTGGTTTCTTGACACAGTTTGATTTTCCTGATTTGGTCGCTGCCTTGGCTCCCCGCCCTGTTATTTGTACCGAAGGAGGACTTGACCGTGACTTTGAGCTGATAAAGGAAGCCTATCGGATAGTAGGTAAACCGGATAATTTTACGTTCTATCATTATAAGAAGTTTGCCAACCCGAAAGACCGACAGCAGATAGATCGAGTACCCGAGGGCATTGATCTGGATACATTCTTCCAAGTAGTTAATGTCGATCCAAAGAATCATTATTTTAAAGCAGAATTGGTGTTGCCATGGATAGACAAGGTGTTGAAATAGATTTTTTAATTTATTTTGGTTCTTCGTCACTTTCGGGGCAGCAAATATGCTAAAGGGCTTTATATATGGACTATGCCAGCATATTTGAGGGAATAAATATTCAGTGTTATAAAATGGAGTTAGGGACATTTACTGAATATCCCTAATTAATAATATGTTGTTTATGTGAATTATGCCCCCAAAAAACATATGAACAGACAGAAGCAGTTTTTGTTAAAAACGAAATATTTCCCCGAATAAAAAAACAGAGTATAAAATCCCTCCAAACAAGGCAGAAAAGCAGTCCGACATCCCTGTCACAGTTCCTTGACATCCGGATCTCCCACCTTCCAGCATCTGGATCTCAAAGCTCCGACATCCGGGTCTCAGGAAGCTTTTCAAATTGTTTTCCCAAAAAAGGCTTGATTATGTGACAAAATAAATGGCTTTAGCATATTTTCCATCTAAGGAATACTGATCTTTAATTTGATATTTGACTGATCTATAGCTATTTTTCGTTTTAAATCATGATGGTATATGATGAATAATAGTTAAAAATTAAAACCATCATACCTTAACATGTTGTTTTCAAACAATATAACTTCATTTATGATCGTATAATAGTTATTGTTCCCGAAAACTTTTATTAATAAGAAATCTCGTTCACATAGGCACGTTGGCCTTCCATATAGCTCACCCCAATCAAGTGCCCATCAAGGAAGAGAGCGATCTCCTCTATAACACATACCCTAAATCGTTCGTTATATGACGTAGACTATCAAAGGTTTCCACCGGGCTCGCAATCAAACAAACTTCTCCCTCTTTTGCAAGTTCAGAAGCCCGATCAGCATCCAGATGGTACTGGCGACCAGGAGGAAGATGCGACTTTTGATGATGATGCTTTCCCAGATGACCGGCAGGGAATTGCGGGGGATGGAGAAAGGATTGAGGAGGATATTCCAAAAAGAACGCTCAATAAGAGGCGTATTGCTGAAGATCAACAGGGCGATGCCGATGATAATCATCAAAACGGCAGTTCCGTTACCACTGCGGGTAATGGTGGAAAACATGAAGGCGAGGTTCCCGAAAAAAAGGATCGGGAACATCAGCTGAGCCGACATCTCAAGAAGGTTGACAGGATAAAGCAAGAGCGTAGCCAACCAGGAAAAGACGATCAGGATCACGAAGATCGCCACGTAGATCATCAGTAGACGGACACCCCATACCTTATATTTATAGTCGGGGATGCCGAAAAGGATTTCCAGTATCCGGCTATCCTCATCGTTCTGGATACCAAAAACAGCAGGATAGAACACCAACAGGACACAGGGGAACATCAGGAGGTTGTAGACCACCCCTTCATTGACCTCCGATCGGCTCCAAGCAATCTGGAACATGAAATAGGCAAAGAACAGAAATGCCGCCAGGAGAAACCATATGAATTTCCCGGCAAAGATAATCTTCAGGTTATATTTTACCAAGCGAGGCAAGAGATATATGAATTGTTTCAGTGTCATAATGATTTATGATTTGAGATTTATGATTTACCATCGACGCATAAATCATAAATTTTTAAAGTTCTTTCAACAAGCAAAGATAAGCATCTTCCAAGTTCGGTTCCACTTGTACCGCTCCATCATACGGAGAGGTGGTCGAGAGGTAACGGACCCGGATACGGTCGTCTTTTTGGATATGGTTGACGATCCGGGACTTATCCAATGCCTGTTCAAATTCTGTCTTACCTATATCGAACTGCCAGACCTTTCCGGCCGCCATGCCGACCATATCAACCGGATCGCCAAAATACTTTAGGCTGCCTTTGTTGATCACGACCACCTGGCTACATGAACTGGATATGTCTTCGATGATATGAGTAGAGAAGATCACGATACGATCCTTGCTCAACTCCACCAACAGGTTTCGGAAACGGATGCGTTCGCGCGGGTCGAGTCCGGCAGTAGGTTCGTCTACCACTAAAATACGTGGCAGGTGCAACAGAATCAGAGCGATACCGATACGTTGTTTCATACCGCCGGAGAAAGAACCGATTTTCTCATCTTTACGGTCGAACATATGGACGGCGCGGAGGACATACTCCAACCGCTCACGGCGCAGCTCGGGATTGACGAGGCCCTTCAAGATCGCCTGATAATCGAGAAATTCCCAAGATGACATATTCTCGTATGTCCCGAACTCCTGTGGCAGGAAACCGATCAGGCTCTGCAGTTCCTCCCGGTAGACACGCGTATCCAGTCCGTTGATCCAGATACTGCCGTAGCTCTGTTCCAAAATGCCGCAGATGATACGCATCAGGGTGGACTTACCTGCTCCGTTCGGTCCCAAGAGGCCGAACATACCTGTACGGATCTCGAACGATACGCCTCGGAGTGCCTTGAACGGCTGCCGACGTTTCCCGATCAGCGGAATACTTTTCACCATACGGAACCACGAACGACGCAGCCCGGCGAAACGTCCTTTTACACGCTCGATATTGATTTCCTTCTCATACAGATAGCCAGAAGTCACATAGATTGCTATACAGAACGCCCACAACACCCCGATCGTCCCCACCAAGTTCGGATTATCCAATTTGCGGAACAGACCAAAAAGGATCAGTGGAGGAAGGCCCCAAAAGATGATCCGGTTAACGTATTTCACTATCCGGCTTCCTGCAAACCGTCCATAGAGATATTCACGTACCTTGCGCCACAGGTAAAGCGTTGCGGCGTAGACTGCGAAAGAGAGAAGAAATATCCACAACCTGTTCCCGACAAAGAACCAGGTGAACCAGACGCCGAAACCTAACAGGACGAACTGCCAGCCCAGTTCCATAAAGAATCCTCTTTCTCGCGTCTGAAGCGGGATCGCAGAAGCACCAGTGGTATCCGCATAATCAGAGGAGGTATCAGGACTGATCTTTTGCGATTCCATGTCAGGCACGGGAACGGGACAGTCATCCGGCAATCCGGCAGGTATAAGGTAGTTTTTCTCCAAACCTAACCGTCGACGGATCAGCAGGCCACTCTTCCACTGGCGGCTGACACGTCCCGGCCAGTCGTATATCTTCACCAGGTTGCGGACGGATATATGGATGTCCGTCTCCGGATCGATCACCTTCGAACGGGCACGGCGGAGACTTGTCTGCATAAAATAGGTCACTCCCGGAATACCAGCCAACAACAACACCCCATAGACGGACTGCCACAGGAGGCCACCACCATAAAACCAGATACAGCCGACTCCTGCCATAAAGAGCAAACCGTGCAGAACCCATACTTTCGCGGACAGCTCCTTGTACCATTGCAGCGTGTTTTCCAGTCCCATACAAACGGTAGGGATCAGGATCAGCGTCAACAATGCAGAGAAGGAAAGACCGCCGATCACAGTAATGGCAAACGGTGCACCGATCGCTCCGGCATACTCAGAGTTACCCATCGCCATCGGCAACATGGCTACGATCGTCGTGATGGAAGTAATTAGGATCGGGCGAATACGTGACAGCCCAGCCGTCATCAACGCCCTGTTGCGGCGATAACCTCGCCGGCGAAGAATGTTGGCATAATCGATCAGGATAATACCGTTGTTCACCACTACTCCCAGCAGGATCAGAAACCCGATCATCACGTTCGCATTGTTCAGCAGGCTGTTGCCCGTCAGCAACAACGCCAGCAGCGAACCGATCGCAGCCAGCGGGATGGAGAACAGCAGGACGAACGGCGTCACAAAGGACTCGAACACCGAAGCCAGGATCATAAAGATCAGGATAAAGGCAGCCAACAGCAGAAACTTGAAGTCGGCAAACATATCTTCCTCGTGAAACACTTCGACCGCCACGCCCGAAGGCAGGTTATAACCCGACACCAACTGGTCGATATCCGACCGGTAGCCTTCGAGGAGGTCTCTCGACTCTTCAACGTCGCGCGAGAAAGAATAGAACAACTCAATCTGCTTGTCCTGGTTCACACGGGTGACACGGGCACGCCCGCGGCCATAATTGACGGAGGCGATATCTTCCAGCCTGTGCAGGCTGCCGGAAGCGCTTGGTATATGCACTTCGCGCAGGTCGTCCACCGTCTTGTCCCGATTCTTGCCAGCCTCTTCCTCCTCTACCGTCCGGTTACGGATGATGATATCGTAGGTATCCTCCCCCACCTTGAAAGAAGTCCCGGACGAAATCTCCGGGTTCAGAGACGTGAGGCCGGAAGCTATGTTCTGGCGAGAGATATCGTAGGAGGTCAGCAGGATCGGGTCGAAACCGAGACGAATCTCCGGCTGCGGGCGACTGTAGGAGACACGGGTATTGCGGATGAACTCCTGTTCGTCGAGGTAATAGCGGAAATCCTCCGCCACCCGCTGCATAAGGTCAAAATCAGAGCCTTTGATCACAATGCGTTCGCGGTTCTCACCGATACCCAAAAGACGCATGAAGCTCCCCATGCCACCCATCATATCCCCGGAGCCGCCTCCCCCTCTGCTCCCACCGCTTCCGGCTTCAGAAAGTGATATTTCGGCACCGTTGATGGTACGGAGGCGAGTTTGCACATCGGATTTAATGTCAGTGATGCTGCGCTTCCCGATCTGGCGGTAATCTTTCTTGAGAACAAGTGTCAGCTCGGCGTCCGTTTCCCGGATACGGCTGATCAGATCTTGTTTCTCCGGAAACCCGGCAAGGCGTTCCTCGATGACACGAACGACCTGGTCGGCATTCTCCAGCGTGCTGCCGGTCGGCATCGTCACATAGATGCTGAAACGGTCGCTCTCCACCTCTTTTCGGTCCTGGATATTCAGGGAGACAGAAAGGATCAAGCAAAGGAACAGCAGGATGACGGCCCCAAAGACCGTCACACCGGAATTCCTCATGCAGGTCTTCAACAACACCAGATAGATTTGTACCGGCCGCTGCGTGACAGACACTTTTTCATAAAAGACCGTGCCCCTATCCGGCTTCCTCAGTACCGTATAGGTAGCCATCGGAATGAAAAGGAGGGCGACAGCGAGAGAGATCAGGAGAGTCGAGATGATGGAAACGCCGATATGGTGTCCCATCAGCTTGATCAAAAAATTATCGGAAAAGACGAATGGAAGGAAGACCGTAACCGTTGTTAGGGTAGCGGCAAGGATGGAGCGCCAGACCTCGCGCGTACCTTGCGTCACGGAACGTTCGGGGGTATTGCCGGTAGATGAGATGCGGTAGATATTCTCCAAGACCACCACACTGTTGTCCAGCAGCATACCAATCGCCAGCGCCATACCAACCAACGTAAGGCTGTTGATCGTAATCCCTGCCCCGTAGAAGAAATTGAATGCCGTATAAACGGAAATCGGGATGGACAGAGCGATGAAGAACACCAACCGTAGGTTCTTCAGGAAAAGCCAGAGAATGACGACGGCAAGTAGACCACCCACGATCGCAAGGCGGATGATTTGGTCAATGTTATCCTCCATCGTCTCCGCTTGGTTATTCTCTACGACGATCGAGAGGTCGAGCGGGGCAAGCTGCTCGTTCAGACGGTCAATCACTCCGACCGTACGGTGAGAAAGCTGGATCAAGTTGGCCTGCGAGTCAGCAAGCAGGGAAACGGAAACGGCATCTTTGCCATTGACCCGACTGTAGCTTGTCTCCTCTTTCATGTCGAAGAAAACGGTGGCAACGTCTTTCAGCAACACGGGGCCAGAGGCAACGACGATGTTTTCGAGGTCGGAAACTTCGGTATAAGGAGAATTGACATGGACAAAGTATTTCCCGTCCGGCTCACTGGCATAGCCGACAAACGCCTTCTCTTGCGTATTCTGTGTTAAGAGGCTGCTAATAGCGGAAGGAGTCAAATTGAGGGCTTTGCAGGCATCAGGATCGAGTTGCACCTCTATGGCCTTCTCGCGACCACCATAGATATTGACGGAAGCGATGCCGTCAATGTTTTCCAGGTCGGGCCTTATCTCTTTCTCCACTAAGTTACGAACCCGGTCCGTACCACCCGATCCACGCACCTGGAGCGACATGAAGCCACCGGCAAGCATCGAAACATCGATCTTTTGTACCTGTATTGTAAAGCCTTCGGGAAGAGAAGAGGCGATTTCGTTAATCTTCTCCTGCAACTTCAGGGCAGTAATTTTGAAGTTGATATTTGACTTGAAGTCAATCTTGATGGAAGACTGGCGGCTATCGATCAGGGATTCGATTTGCTCTACTCCACCTATGGTTCCGATAGCCCCTTCGATAGGGATCACGACTTCCGACTCGACATACGACGGATCCATATCCTGTGCCGAGGTGACTTGTACAAACAGCATCGGAAGCTCCGCGTTAGGCAACAGTTCTACCGGCAACTGCTTGTACGACACGTAGCCTAATCCTGTCAAGGCTATGAACAGCATACAGATCGCAATCTTCCTATGTAGTAAAAAATTCATTTTCCCCTTTTCATTTTTTCAAATACATAATATACACACGGGATTACCATCAGACTCATGACGGTCGAAGTCACCAACCCACCGATCACTGCGATCGCCATAGGTGAACGAAGTGAAGCACCTTCGCCGAAGCCGAACGTCATCGGCAGGAGAGCTAGGATCGTCGTGAGCGTCGTCATTAGGATCGGGCGGATACGTTGCTGGCCGGATTCCACGATGGCATCCGTCAGCTCCATGCCGGATTGTTTCAACTGGTTGATACGGTCGACTAGGATAATCGAGTTGTTCACCGCAATACCGACCAACATCACGATGCCGATCACTCCCATCATATTGATCGTCGTCCCCGTCAGAAAGAACAGTAGAATCGCCCCTACCACCGCCAACGGGATCGTCAGCAAGATCGTGAAGGGATGCAACAGCGACTCAAACTGCGAAGCGAGTACCATATAGACTAGGATCACCGAAAGGGCCAAAGCAAACATCAGGCTGTTCATGGACTCCTGGCGCATCTCTTCCTCGCCGGTAACGGTAATCAAATAGTTGGCAGGCAAGTCAATATCTTTCACTGCAAAGCGTATTTCGTCCGCCACCTTGTCAAGCGAATAGCCAACATCGAGATTGGCCGTTACCTTGCTGATGCGGTTCTGTCCACGACGGAAGATTTCTTTCGGAGCCTGCGAACAGGTGATCGTTGCGATCTCCTGCAAGCGGAATTCTTTCTCACCGTTTCGTATGACCAGTCCACCGAGGTCGTGCAAGGTGATATCGGGAACCTTGATCAGGATATCCCGCATCTCTCCCCGGTACTCCATCTTGCCGGATTCGAGACCGCTGAGTTGTTGCTTCAACTGTTCGATAACGGTCGAGACGCTGACATTATGAATGCCGGCAACCGTGCGGTCGACGGAGATCGTTACCTCCGGGGCACCGTCTTCAACGGACGACTGGACATTGTAAAGTCCCGGCAGACCGGTGATCCGTCCTTTTACTTCTTCCGTGATAGACGCTATTTCGTCCAGTTCCTCTCCTTTTACCTCGACCACGATGGGGGCTCCTTCGCTTCCCAAAAGGGAGCTGAGGGAGTTCTCTTCCTGCTTCAGGGTGACCTCTAACCCTTCGGTATCTTCGGTAGCCTGTACGAACTGCGCCATCACCTCTTCGGGCGGAACGGGGCAGGAAGGCGAAAGGATCACTTTCATGACAGCCGTATTCTCCCCTTCGAATATATCATTCTCCGAACCGCTACCCGATCCGACATGGCTGTAGATCGTACACAGGGAGTCTTGCGAGATGGTGTGCATCAAATCCTCCAGGTTACCGACAGCCGAAGCGGTACGCTCCAACGGAGTCCCTTCCGGCAACTTGATAACGGCAGAGAACGCCTTGCTCCCGGCTCTCGGCATAAACTCCGTACCGATAAAGGGAACCAACAACCCCGCTATCACCAGCAACATCAAAGCGCAGCCGATCACCACCCAACGGCGGCGGAGCAGCGTGCGCAACAAGGGACTGTAACCGGTAATCCGGATGCCGTTTTCCCCCCGTGTACCACCACCAGCACCACGATCCTGCCATCCGGTAATCCGGTCATACAACATCGGGATCACCAAGATCGCCACAAACAACGACGATACCAGCGAGAACGTCACCGTCCAGGCCTGATCTTTAAACAGTTCTCCAGAAGCGCCATGTAGATAGACAATCGGCAGAAAGACGACGATCGTCGTCAACGTCGAGGCAATGACCGCACCGGCCACTTCGGAGGTTCCCGCTATGGCAGCTTCACGTATCGTCATCCCTTTCTCCTGATTACGGAAAATACTTTCGATCACTACGATCGCATTATCCACCAACATACCGGCTCCGAGCGCCAATCCACCAAGCGTCATGATATTGAGGGTAAGATGATTAAAGAACATCAAGTTGAAAGTTGCGACAATGGAAATCGGGATAGCCAAGCTGACAATCAACGTCGTCCCCAAACGACGAAGGAAGACGAACAAGATCACCACCGCAAGGATAATCCCTAAAACGGCACTGCTCTTCACCTCTCCTATTGCATTCTTGATAAAGGTACCCTGATTCGTGATCACCTGAAAACGATAGCCGGGCAACGCCTGCTCAATAACCGCCAACCGGCGGATCACACCATCGACAACCTTCACCGTATTGAAACGCATTTCCTTGTAAACAGACAATCCGATACTGCGCTTGCCATTGATGCGGACAATATTTTCCGGACGATCATTCTCGAAGCTGACAGTAGCGACTTCACGTAGGAATATCGGAGCTTTGTCCATAGACGATGTGGAAACCGCACCGGAAGTCCCCGAAGCCGTAGCCTCAGCCGCAACCGGCTTATAACCGACAATCAGATTCTCAAAATCACTCTCCGTCGCAAACAAGCTCGAACTCTTGACCAAGTATTGCAGCCCCAACTCGCTGACACGACCGCCGGAAACGCTTTGGTTATTCGCCTCTATCTTGGAAGACAAATCATTTATCGTCAATTTAAAGGCATCCAGCTTATAAGGGTCCGTACGGATCATTAGCGTACTAACCTCATCGCCCGACAACGTAACATCCGCAACCCCTTCCAGACTGATCAACTCGTTACGAATATAGCTCTCCGCCACCTTCCGAAGCTCCGCCATATCGGTAATGCTACGGTGCGAAAGTCCAATCAGAACAACAGGAGACTGATTCGGATCATGCTGCGTGATCTTGAGTTCGGTGATATCTTTATTTTGGGCAAAAGGGTTCATAGCTTTCTGCAAGTCAAGAAAGGCCTCATCCATATCTTTCTTCCAAGTGTACTCGACCGTAATGCGAGCGGAACCGGCACGGATCACGGATGAAACCTGTATCACGTCACTCTGCCGAATCGCCATCGACTCCATGTTCTTGACAAACTGCTTCTCAATCTCCTCCGGCGGACGTTCGCCTGCCTTCAACTCGATAAAAAGACGGGGATTATTCAGGTCGGGCAACAGGTCAACCGCCAACTGGTCATAGGAAATCTTGCCCAACAGCAGGATCGCCAATACCAACATACAAATTGTGACCGGATTGCTTACCGCAAATTTGATAATACTTTTCATTTCTGAACTTTTACCTTTGCATTCTCTTTTAATGTCTCGAAACCTTTCACCACCAAATTATCGTTCTCTTTCAGCCCTTCCAGAATCTGGATGTTCTTGTCGTCTTCTAGTCCGGTCTTGAGTTCGCGAAGCAGGGCCGTGTTCTTCTCAACGATATAAACGTATTTGACACGACGGTTGGACTGGATCACATCCTTCGGTATGATGATAGCACTGTCCGCCTTATTCACCACGATATCAGCTTTGACAAACATGCCGGGACGGAGTTTCAAATCGTCATTCTGTATCAGTATCTTCCCTTTGAAAGTACGGGTTTCGGAACTGATGGCGGGCGACAATTCGCTAATCACCCCTCGGATCGTATCTTTGGGCAACGTATAATGGGTGATATAGACCGGCTGATCCGCTTTCACATACCCGATAGCACTTTCCGGCAGATTGATATCCATGTACATACGAGCATAGTCCATGATACCGACTATCGGTTTCCCTTGTTCGATACGGACATCAGACGTATAATGGGGCAAATCCACGATCACACCGTCGAAAGGAGCTTTGACATTCATCTTCTCCAAATTGAGCTTACCGTTCTCGTAATCATAGCGGGCGTTTGTCACTTTTACCTCCGTATTACGCATTTCGCTAAGCGTCACACCGCCTTTCTCATACAAGGCTTTCTGCTTCACTTGCTCCTGCTCGGCTATTTCGAGACTCAACTCTTTGGCATCGATAGCGATACCGTTTTCGTATTCCCGGTCTTCGAGGCGGACGATCAGTTGTCCTTTGGAGACGATATCTCCCAGTTTAAAGGGCTTACCTGTACGGGGATTGGTTTGCAGTTTGTACAAGCCACTCATTTCGGAATTGAGCGTTACTCCATAGGTAGGCTGTGCCGTACCGGTCGTATTGACCAGCTTGCTAATAGAACCTTTCTTCAATTTCGTTACCGACACGGATGTAGCAATATCGTTCTGTGTATTCTGTGGCTGATTATTACAACCTGCCGTCAACAGGACGAACAATAAGAGAGATGTGATTGTATATTTCATATTCATATTATTTTTTCGTTACTAAATCTTCCATCGGGACAATAGGCACATCGTGCTCGAAATCATAGAGGGAAAGTATCTTAAGGTTCAATAATTCGATCTTATAATTGATAAGCGCCTGCGTATAGGCGATCTTTTTATTTGAAAGCTGGGTCTGGAATTGGTTCATGTCCATACCAGTTATATCGCCTTCCCGGTAACGGGTCAGATTCAAATCATAGGTACGCTGTGCATTTGCAACATTCTGCTTGGCTATCTTGATCTGCGAAAGCAAGTTTTCCAGGTTACGCCAGGTCTGGCGGATGTTCAGTTCAATGTTGACTTTGTCTTCATGGAATTCCAGCCTGTTGATCTTCTGGGCTACTTCCTGTGCCTTGACACGGGCTTTCTTCTCTCCCCAATCAAAGATCGGGACACTGAAGCTGATGGCAACACGCGGATTCTGCGTCGGGTTATTATAAATCTTTTCCAGATGTCGGTTATCACCGATCAGACCGAAAGAGAGAGCAATATCTCCCTTGAACTCGTTCAGAGCCTTCGTCTTAATCATATCGAAAGCTAGTTCTTTGCTCTCAATCTCACGCTGACGCAGTTCCAGACGCGATTCAAGACCATGCTGTATCGCCTTTTCCAGATTCACTTCCACCGGCTTGATCTGTACTTCGGCAAAGACCATGATATCCTCGTTCAGATCCATCCCCAACGTCTGCTTTAACTGGTCTTTCGAGTTTTCAAGCGATACTTGCTGTTCTTCTAGAGAAGAACGCGCGGAAGCGAGATTCACTTCCGCTTGAAACAACTCATCGCGGGCAGCCAGGTCGGCTTCCACCTTATTCTTGATAATCTCATAGCTTTGCTGTGCATTGGTCAGTTCTTCCCTAGTAATAGCCAATTGGCTTTGTGCCATATAGACAGAATAGAACTGTTGGGTAATATCCTTTTCCGTACTCAATCGTTGCAATGCGTAGCTGATATTGGCATTCTCATAATCGTATTCGATCTGTTGCAGTTCCATCTTACGCTTGTTATAAGTAAAGATGGGTTGCGAAAGCTGCAGGTAAAGGTCGTTGCTGAACGCCTTGTTACTGGTCTTCGTACCGTCGATATTGGAGTTATTATCCTGCCAGCCGAAACGGTTGATCAATGAGAGAACACCATCCGTCCACAAGATCGGTTGATCCACTTGGAATGTTCCAGTCGCACTGAACCTCTCATTCGTATACCACTGAGACAGGCGGTTATCGAAACTGCGGCTCTTGCTGTAATCCACCGGATTAAGGTTCAACGAGAACTTCGATTTCAGGGAAGCCCGCTGTGCAACCAAGTTCTGCTGATAACGTTCCAGATTCATGTGGGAACGGCGCAGGGAAGGACTATGCTCTTCCGCTATATCCATCGCCTTCTCGATCGTCAGCGAGACCTGCCCCTGCAACGGGACATACCCACCTAGGCAGACGGCAGCCGTCAGTATTATCTTTTTCATGGATAGTAACTCTCTTCGTATCATGTATCTAATTCTATTAATATCGTTTTACTATTTTGACCGCATCTGCCGTCACGCTTCGTAGCTTGCACTCGTTCGTCAGGGTGATCCGGACCGTATCGGAACTGAAGTAGTAGGCGCCTATAGGTTCCCAGCCTTCATTCGCTTTTTTCAGATCTATATAAGCATCTTCGTTTTCTTCGTCATACTCCACCTTAAAATGGTATTCACCGCCAGCCTGCTTATTATATTTCAGCTCATTGTCTTTGGAAACATAATAGTAGACATCATATTGTCCGGCAGAAAGAATCGGAACTTTCCAGGTTGCCGTTTGGCTGCCGTTACCACTCTTGATCACATAGGCTGACCGGATATAGCGGCCATAGTAGGCGGCATTCGTCGTAGCCGTCCACTGCAACGGGGCACGCCAGGGAGAGACACCGGCATATTTAAAAGAAGTATTTTCGACCTTATCGAGCCACTTGGGCAGAAGCCCAACCACGGCTGGTTCGGACAGGAAAAAAAGAGAATCTTCATTATCGACGATCACCTCTCCTTCCACTACGGGAGAAAAGTCTGTAACAATGAAATCTCCTTCGGTATCGACCGCCCTCTCTCGTTCTTCCCGGATGTTAGTAACAGGCAGGTTCAGTATACTCGGCAGATTTCCGGCTATCAGCGTATTCACATCCACTTGGCGAGGCGCTTCCTCCCAGACCGTTACCAGCAACTTGGTCTGTCGGGCGGCAAGAGGCAGTTTACGGCTCACACGCGGATCGATACTCGGACCATAGCCTCCGATCTGTATATTGAGTTGAAGCATACCGTCATTATCAGAATTATTGCTGACCAATTGCTTCAGCACGAAACTCTCCTGTCCCTTGTTCGTGATCTTGGTCACTTCGGGCTGCCCGATCGTATAGAAAGGAAGAGGCGTCGGACGATCCCATCCGGAAATACCTGCACGGATATCGGCCCCGCTGATCATCTCCAACGTATCTAACAGGTTCTCGAAGCGCATATTACGAAATTCGTTCCGTTCCAACAGGGCATACAGGGAATCCCTGAACAGACTTATCCCCATATTCACTTCGGCAGGAGCAAACAAGCAATACCCTTTCAGACTGATCGTGTTATTCAGCAAATCGAGATGTTTCACATCAGACAGAAGCTCTTTAAACGAATATCTCTCCATCAGCCGGTTCGCTTTCTCATTATTGCTGATCCCGTTTATCTCGCGTTCCCACCCATTATTATCGGATTTCCTCTGCAGATAAAGTTCGACCAATCGGTTCGTAACAGACCATTCGGAAGAATAGATATTATACCGGAAATTATAGAGTTCGGGAAACAGGAAATATGGATTGCTTTGGGAAGAGATATTGAACTTGCCTCGACTGCCAGAAGAGAAATTATAATTACCTTCCGTCTGCGAAAAAATCCACAGGAAACTGTTCATCACCCGAATCTCCGCCTCTTCTTCACTGATCTCACGCCCTCCCCGCTTCGACCATTTCAACTGGTTTTTCTTGCTTCTGACAAAATCCATCTGATTGAACATACAGCCCAGTTCCGGGAAAAGAACCATTTCCGGCTGCACCACTTCCTGCGCTTGCGACCAGGAACGGACATAGCTATAGAACTGTGCCGGAACTTCCACCACTGAAAACCGGTCGAACGGGTAACTCAACTTATACGTACGTTCGAGATTCTCCCGCAGGTTGCGGATCAATCCCGGAATCGTATCACGGATCGAATCGAACGCCGCCTCGTAATAATCGTGCCCTTTTATATGCCAGATGCTATAGAGCGTACTATCACTTTCCACACTCTTCTGTTCGTATTTTCCGATAATAAGGGAAATGGACTGATAGGGATTGTTTGCTGACTGCGAAATAGAAACCAGTCCGGGAAGCGGCTTCACATCCAACCGAAAACGACTGAAATAGGTCTGTTGCCAATCAGGACTCTTGTCGCTATACCCCGTTCCGGGACGCGGATACCAATAGGTTTCGGGCGTAAACAGCACATAATCTGATGTCTGAAAACTATATTTCTTATCGAGCTTAAGCATTTCCTTATCATGCGGTTGCTGCAAGACCTCCTCCGGGATATCCAGATAACAAAAATCATCTTTTATCCTCCCTTCATAACTGACCGAAAACGAAATGGTATCACCCTTTTCTATCTTCCTTCCGAAATCCACCGCTAAAATCTGTTCCTCCCGCTTAAAATTCAACGACTTCTCTCCATCCTTTACCTCCTCGACCCTCAATCCGGGATTCAGGCAAAAGATAAATACTTCCGATGCAGCAAGCGCCGTTCCCTCCATCCCGACAACGGAACGGATTGTTTCAGACTTCTGTTCCACCGAAATATCGTAGTAATCAATCGCCATCTTTGGCTCATATACATATTTATTGTTAATACTTGTGTATAAAGCACGCATCTCCCCTTCCCAGAGAATCGAACGTACATGTCGAAAACCCGCCGTCACCATTAGCAAGAACATGCAGAACGAAAGGAACAACCACGGATAATGGCTTCTCCTAGCATTCGGCAACCGCTTGAACAAGAAGATCGTAAAGAAGATGAATCCCAAACCGGCAAAGAAATAAATCGCTCGGTGGTTTAAGATCAGCTCCAGGTTACTGAACCCGACGATCGTCGATTTGAACAACGGCAGGTTATACACCATATAATCGAACAGATAGTAGAACTTATCCTGTATATAAAACAAGGTCAGCCCAATATACCCTAACAAAAGTATAAAAGTGAGCGCCTGGTTCTTTAACAACAACATAAGGAAAATTGAAAGTCCGATGATAAATATCAAAGTAGGAATACTGATCAGAAAGAAATAAACCAGATAAGCCGGCAAATCGACCGTCACGCCCGATGCCATAAAGTTAAAAGCCAGCACAATCGCCAATACCAGCAGGTTCAGGAACAGGAACACCCTGAGGTTTCCCCATATCTTCCCGACCACATACTCGGCATTACTGAGCGGCCGGACATAAAAGACCTCGAAAGTATCGAGCTTCTTGTCCCTTTTCAGAAATTCGGAAGAAAGGAAAACTGCGACCACCGCCTGTCCCGTATTCAACAACAAAAGGTTCAGATAGGGTATATTGGATGAAACCGATTTTGCAAACCACAGGCCGAAATTGTCCTCCATCAACATCATGGCAAAGTTGAAAAATCCTAAAAACACCACGGCAAGCAGGGTGAAGATACGGAAAAACCAACTCCTCACCAATATCTTGCTTTCGTATTTAGCTACAGATCGTATGTTCATGATAAATGACATAGGCAAGTGATCTCTTTTAATCGTTTCTCCAACGGTTCAACTTGTTTTCCATATAATAGACATAGGCATGTTCCAGATTAGGCGGATAGGATTCCGCATCATATCCCTGTACCTCGTCAGCCACGACCTGCACTTCCCAGCCCGTACCGGAGGGAATCGTCGAGATAACCGGATACAGTTTATCCACCTCATGCAATTCGTCGCTAGTCACCCGTATACGCCACACTTTTCCTTCCGCCTGCCTCAACATATCTTGCGGGGAACCGTAAAAAGAAACTTCTCCCTTATTCATAAGCGCCATACAGTTGCATGTACTCGATATATCGCCCACGATATGGGTGGAAAGGATAATTGTCACGTCGTTTTCGCTGACTTCCGACAGGAGATTGCGAAAACGAATCCGCTCCTCAGGATCGAGCCCCGTCGTGGGTTCGTCTACAATAATCACTTTCGGATGATGAATCAATGCCTGCGCAATCCCCAAACGGCGCTTCATACCTCCCGACAACTTATTGGCATACCGGTCGCGTACATCGAAAAGTCCGACATTCTCCAGCATCTCGTCCACTGCATTTTTCCGCAAAGACTTACAGTTCATACCGGAAAGACGCGCAGCATAATCTAAAAACTCATACGTTTTATATTTGGCGAAAAAACGGAAATCCTGTGGTAGATATCCCAATACCCCCCGTATCTCCTTGCGCTGCCGCATCAGGTCGTACCCGCAGATATTCACCTCACCCGAAGTAGGTTCCATAAGAGCCACTAAAATACGCATCAAAGTAGATTTGCCAGCCCCGTTCGGGCCCAAAAGTCCGAACATACCAGTCGGTATTTCTAGACAGACATCTTTCAATGCGTGGTTTCCGTTCGGATACACTTTATTGAGTTTTCTAATCGATATGCTCATCAACAAGTAAATTCAAATTCATATAAATAGAGAGTCTAAAGATAATAGTTATAATATAAAAACAGGCACGGATTACATGGATTTCACAGTTTTAAATCAAATTAAACCGTGCAATCCGTGTAATCCGTGCCCGAAAAACAGATAAAACTATGTAAATCTATCGATTAATAGTTCTGTTTCATCGGTTCGAAGTAAGCCTGAGGATGTTCGCATGCCGGACATTTCTGCGGAGCTTTCTTTGATTCGATAACGAAACCGCAATTACGACACTGCCATAAAATAGCTTCGGCTTTTTCAAACACCGTACCTGTTTCGATGTTAGACAACAGCTTGCGATACCGTTTTTCGTGTTCAGCCTCAACCTTGGCAATCATACGGAAAGCAACAGCAATAGTTTTAAATCCTTCTTCTTCAGCAATATCAGCGAAAGCAGGGTAAAGGTCAGCCCACTCTTCGTTTTCTCCGGCAGCAGCAGCAGCCAGGTTTTCAGCAGTTGTTCCGATCACGCCTGCCGGATAAGCTGCTGTGATTTCAACCATACCACCTTCGAGGAATTTGAAGAAACGTTTGGCGTGTTCCTTTTCCTGTTCAGCTGTTTCCATAAATACACCTGCAATTTGTTCGTAACCTTCTTTTTTGGCCACGCTTGCGAAGAACGTGTAACGACTTCTTGCCTGAGATTCACCGGCAAATGATTTCAGCAGATTCTGCTCGGTACGAGTACCCTTAATACTTTTTTCCATAATGCTAATTTATGTATATATAAAATAAGTTCATATAATCACCCCTAAATAAATAACGTTCAAAGGTAGGAAAATGTTCAAGCAAACAGCAAATTTACATATACAAAATATTTCTATAACCCAATAGATAATATTTATGCTAACCCGAAAATAAATTATTTAAGTATCTAACTGCAGATTCCTTTGCAGGAGACAGAAGGTTTCATTGCAACAACAGATTCATACAAGCTTATAAAAAAGATTAAAAACATATTTACTTTTTTTGTAACTTTGCAGCACTTTTAATCAATCAGGCAGAAAGATGAAGAACAAGTTTGATTTTCAGCCCAAGCTAGTATCAGCGCTGAAAAACTACTCTAAAGAGAAATTTATGACCGACCTGATGGCCGGTATTATTGTTGGGATCGTAGCATTACCACTCGCTATCGCTTTCGGTATCGCTTCGGGAGTAAGCCCGGAAAAAGGGTTGATCACCGCTATTCTCGGTGGATTTTTCGTATCGTTGTTAGGAGGATGCAACGTACAAATCGGCGGACCGACAGGTGCGTTTATCGTAATCGTATACGGCATTATCCAAAATTTCGGAATCGAAGGACTGGCTATCGCCACTGTTGTCGCCGGTATTATTCTAGTAATCATGGGGGCGTTGAAACTAGGAACAGTTATCAAGTTTATCCCCTACCCGATCGTTGTCGGTTTCACCAGTGGTATCGCCCTCACCATTTTCACCACGCAGATGAAAGACCTTTTTGGGCTGACAATGGATAAGGTCCCTGCGGATTTCATTTCCAAATGGATCGCCTATTTCGAACATTTCGATACGATGAACCTCTGGTCGTTACTGATCGGGCTTACCAGTATCGTGATTATCGCCATCACACCGAAGTTTTCCAAAAAGATTCCGGGTTCGTTGATTGCCATTATCCTGATGACAGTTGTCGTCTACGTCATGCGCTATCATTTAGGGATCACGGGAATCGAAACGATCGGAGACCGTTTTACGATCAATGCTTCCCTGCCCGGTCCCGAAACGATCAACTTCAATATGGAAACGATCAATCTTTTGCTTCCTTCCGCATTCACTATCGCAATGTTAGGAGCGATCGAATCGTTACTGTCCGCTACGGTAGCTGACGGTGTGACAGGAGACAAGCATAACTCCAATACCGAATTGATTGCACAAGGGGCCGCTAATATCATCGTACCTGTCTTCGGCGGTATTCCCGTTACCGGTGCGATTGCCCGTACCATGACGAATATCAACAACGGCGGACGCACTCCGGTTGCCGGCATCATCCATGCAATCGTATTGTTGCTGATTTTACTCTTTTTGGGTCCGTTGACCAAACATATTCCGATGGCTTGCCTGGCAGGCGTGTTGATTATCGTTTCGTATAATATGAGTGAATGGCGTACGTTCCGTTCGCTGATGAAGAACCCGAAAAGCGATGTGTCGGTGTTGCTGGTAACTTTCTTTCTGACGGTTATCTTCGACCTGACGATCGCAATCGAAGTAGGATTGCTTATCGCCATGTTCCTCTTTATGAAGCGTGTAGCTGAAACGACTCATGTATCGGTAGTAAAAGACGAGATCGATCTATCGGACGATGGAGAAATCCACCATGACGAAGAAGTCCTTTCCCTTCCTAAAGGTGTGGAAGTATATGAAATCGACGGTCCGTTTTTCTTCGGGGTGGCAAGTAAGTTCGACGATATCATGCACAATATGGGAGATAAACCGAAGATCCGTATCATCCGCATGCGTAAGGTTCCCTTTATGGACTCGACAGGATTGCATAACTTAGAGAACCTGTTCCGCCTGTCACAAGCCGAACACATACATATGATTCTTTCAGGGGTGAACGAGCATGTACGTCGTGTACTTGTCAAATCTGGTTTCGACAAAAAGATCGGAACGGAAAATATTTGCAGCAATATAAACGAAGCTGTAGCAAAAGCACACGAAGCAATAAGATAAATAAAAAATAGCTCCCGTCCTCCTTTTTTCAGATGGGAGCTATTTTTTCAGATTGGAGAAAAGATAATTCCGTACGACTCAAACATCACACAAACGCTATATGAAGAAAACGGTCTCCCGATTTATCCTCCCTTGCCTCAAACACAAACTCTTTTGCAATCGTCTCTGCATCTTCAAAACTAAACCCATTCTCCGGCTGGCTCCAATACCAGAGCTGCGGGACATTTTTTTTGCTATTCGATGATTCCATTATTTTATATATTTATCCAACTTTATCCATAAGACACAGAATATGAAAAAACCCCTATCCAAATCAGAAATAAATATTACATTTGTCAATTCTGTCTATACCTTTAAATTGGATACCAGGATATTGGTTATACAAAAACAGATTTATATCCAATTATAAAATATATGAACAAAAAGGCCCTACTCCCGCTAATCGGTTTATTCCTGTTGGTAACAGGAATAGTTCTTCCCGGATCTGCCTATGCACAAATCAGCGAAGGTGGAACACCCACTTCCTTCAAGTATCAAAACACACTGAAAAGCGATCTGCCAACCGTTCAGATCCCCATCAATTTCAGCGTAGAGGACCTGAAAACAGTAGACAGATGGCAGGTCAGCCAAGGGGCACCGCTGAAAGTAGGAGTTTTACTCCCGACAGACCTGACAATAGACAATGCTGGTAGCTGGAATACCCTACCTGATGGCAAAAGAGTATGGCGACTACAAGTACAGGCAAAAGACGCCATAGCTTTAATGCTCAGTTTCAGAGATTTTTATATTCCGGAAAATGGGAAACTCTTTATTTACAGCTCCGATAAAACACACCTGATTGGTGCCTTTACCCATCATACCAATCCACCAACGAAAGAATATGCCACCGAATTTTTAGCCGGTGACAAGATCATACTCGAATATGAAGCAGGCATATCGGAAAACGAACATCCCCGCATCGCAATAGATGCTGTAGGATACGGATATAACCATTTGCATGTTTCACGTACGATGGCCGATACAGGCCCTGGCACTTCTGGATCTTGTATGGTAAATATCAATTGCGAAGAGGGGGAAGCTTGGCAAACAGAGAAAAACGGTGTTTGCCAAATGACATTGCCTATTGGAAACTACATCTATATCTGCTCCGGAGCTTTGGTAAACAACACAGCTGAAGATTTGAAACCTTACATCCTTTCTGCTTTCCATTGCATTGACTTGGATATACCAGTCACAGAAAAAAACTTAAACAAATATACTTTCTATTTCCATTTCGAACATACCGGATGTGAAAATAACTCCAGTATCGCATCTTATAGAACAATAACCGGATGCAAGAAAATAGCCGGAATCCCATTAGATGGCGGTTCAGACGGTCTGCTTCTTTTATTGAACCAAACTATCCCGGAACACTACAATGCCTACTACAACGGTTGGGATCGGAGCAACACAGCCGCCCAATCAGGAGTAGGTATCCATCATCCGTCAGGGGATTATATGAAGATATCGACTTTCAACAAGGTGGCAAGGACCTCTACTTGGTATGGTATAGACAACATCAAAGGCGCACCAAACGCACATTGGAACGTCGTGTTCGAACAAACAGCCAATGGGCATGCTGTAACGGAAGGAGGATCCTCAGGTTCTCCATTGTTCAATCAAAACAAACAGATTGTCGGTACATTGAGTGGCGGTTCATCTTCTTGCGAAAAACCGAACGGAGCCAATACTTATGGTAAACTTTATTATCACTGGGATCAATATCCAAACAAAGACAATACATCTCGTATGGATATATATTTAGATCCCAATCATACCGGCAAAACACAACTGGCCGGCCGATACGCGACAGCTCCGAAAGCAATGCCAACTGATCTGACATCGGTCTACCAAAACGGAGAGGTTCTATTGAAATGGAAAGCACCCGTCTCTGCCAGCGAAAAACCGGAACAGTATAACGTTTATCGAAACAATATATTGATCGGACGTACCTTTTCTACATCTTATATTGACAAAGAACCTGAAACCGGTATCCAATCTTACAGCGTTTCCGCATCGTATACAGACAACAAAGAGTCTGCTGTAGCCACCACATCTATTTATGTCTATGAACTGAAGATCCCAACCGATGTAACCACCTCAACTGATGGCAAGAATATCCTCGTCAAATGGAAGGAACCTATTTACCAGCAAATGATCTACTGGGGAAATGGGACAGCTTATCTTTCGTTAGGTTTCAAACAACCTTTCTATTTCGGACAAAGATGGAATAAGGAAGATCTGAAACCTCTGCACGGGCACCTTGTTGAATCTGTTTCCTTCATACCAACCTCAGGTTCATCTTATACGCTGAACATCATACAAGGAAAACGAAAATATGTACAAAAGTTGACTAATTTACCTTTTGATAAATTAATTGAAATCCCGCTTAAAGAACCATTTGTCATTGATGCTTCCCAAGAACTAATCATCGCTTTCCACGCTGAAGCTAAACTATCCACCGCCTATCCAGCAGTCATGGACGAAGGACCAGCAGTCAATGGAAAAGGTAATTTGATTTCATTCGATGGAGAAACGTGGGAATATCTGTATGAACCTTCTGAAAATGAAAATGAAAATTATGATTTCAACTTCTTTCTTGCCGCCACCGTCAGTTCAAAAACAAAGGATATACCAACTATAAAAACTGCATCCAACGACACAACATTGTTAAGTAAGTCATCAGCAATGCCCATACTCACTCGGATATCCGAAGTCGGTTCTTCACTCCGGAGCAGCCAGGCAAGTGCATTTCCGACAATAACAGGTTATAACATTTATCGTAATGGAAGCAAAATCGGCAACGTCCCCAATAAGTTTATCACCCAATATATAGACAAGCAAGCACCGACAGGTAGTATCTTGTATCAGGTTTCCACTCTATACGGAAAAGACGAAAGCAAGAAAGCGGATGCCGACAAAGAAGTAAATGTAGGAAATGAAAAGATCATCCTTTCGGAAACAACGATCTCTCCCACTGTGTTTACAGATCAGGTAGAACTATTCGGAAATGAAAAAGTGGATTTGCTAGAAGTCATCACGTTAGACGGTAAAACGGTCATTCGCCAAAAGAACCCTGGAAAGATCGTTTACACCGGCTCTCTTTCTTCCGGTATTTATATCTTCCGCATCCATACAGATGGAAAAGCTAAGACAATGAAAGCACAAAAAATAAATTGAGAATTAAAAATGGAGAATTGAAAAGCATTGTGACTTCTTACAATGCTTTTCAATTCTCCATTTTTTAATTTTTCAAGCTGACACCGTTACATCAAACCCTTCTTGACGGGCACGGTCGGCAATAGCTTCCAATTCATCTTTTGTCACCTTTTTCAAGTTTTTTACGGGAGTTTCACGGTCGATTGTATAGATCATAACCTGTCTAGGCTTGATTTGTTTTAAAGCTTCCAACCAACCGGAAATTTCGTGTTCGGTTGTATTCGTCACGCTTTCTCCATCCACTTCCCCTTTCAGAAACATGGTTTGTATAATCAGATTGCCATTAAAACGGCAAAGTTGTTCCAACAACCTATCGAAAGTAAAAGCCGGGGAATTGGGAACATTCAACTGCCCGATACGACTATCCGAAATGGAGTCGAGTTTCAATATATTATCTTCAATCTTATTCAATGCCAAGAAGACATCCTCCTTATGGAGCATGGTCGAGTTCGAGAGCACGGCAATCTTAGCCTTCGGGAAAAAACGGTTACGGGTTTCAATCGTATCATCGATAATATCGGCAAATTCAGGGTGCATGGTAGGTTCACCATTCCCAGCAAAAGTGATTACATCGGGAGCAATACCCTCTGTCTGCATGGAAGACAATTTATTTATCAAAGCCTCCTTTACCTCTGCACGGGTTGGCAGTTTACTGCGCGTACGGTGATTCTCGTTTAGTCCGCATTCACAATAAATGCAATTGAATGAACAAAGTTTCCCGTCTGTAGGAAGCAGGTTCATACCTAAAGAAATACCTAACCGACGGCTATGTATCGGTCCGAATACTATTTTATCAAAAAGAATTGTAGACATAATAATTTATATTTGAGTGCAAAGCTACAAAAGCTATCAAAATGGAGATATGAATTTCCCCAGCTTTAGGACTATTTAGCAAACCGTCAAAATTTCCAGCGCAGTAACGTATATATATCTGCTTTAATATTTCCTTCGATCTCTTCTAAGTCAGTACCGACCACGTCACGATCAGCATAATATGTGTATCCTAATTTAGCAGACACAGAAAGTTGCTTCACAATATCCCACCGGAAAGAAAGCGCCAACCGAACACCTTTTCCATAAAAGGAAGGCATATTGAAAGCATACAAGATATTTTTTTCATAAGAAGATATACGGGTCCGATAATTATCCGTATGAAATCCGGCTATATGAAAATCTGTTTGAACAGGAACATCAACCGGTTTCCAACCTACGCTTTGGGCAATCATCCACCCTCTGCTTTTTTCGTTCGCTTCTGTATAACAAATACCGTCTGCAGATGTCCGCAGCGAGACGGATGAAGAAATCGTATATAAGGCCTGCATACGCAAACGCTGTTGATGGTAAGGTGTTATATTTTCCCTTTGTTTGTATTTATAACGGACATATACGGACAAATTCCGGCTCGGCGTATAATCAAGTTGAAGCATATATTCCTTTCCCGTCGACGGCGCATCCACTCCATATTTCAGCCAGGGAAACCGGAATACATCCGCATACGCGGACAACTTCCAGCGGGCAAAAGGCGTCCATTGCATCCCTATATACATTCCCTGTTCATTCCGGACAGCCGAGTTTTGTGAAAAAGCATTCCCGAAAAAAGCCTGGTAACGTTTATCATAATAACGATACAATAACAGCAAGGAAAAATAAGAAGCAGGTGTCAACTGCAAGGCATTCAGGGAAGCAACCGCCCCATTCCGGCTTAAAGCCGTTTCACCATAAAACTTGATCAACTTATTTTTCAACAAGTAATCCACACTGATATTCAGATTCCGGTTACCGCGAAAATAGAAAAGATTATAAGGTTTAGGATCGGGCTGTATCGAATAATTTCCGAAAGAATAAGAAAGGGCAGTCAGACCTATACATAAACCGGGAGTTGCATATCGTACATTCCCACCATATGTCTGCATGGAAACTTTATGCATCTTCTCCCTGTCTCGTACCAAACGATGTAAACCGTCCGTTTTAAACGAAGTAACGATCGTACTGTCCACACCTCCATCCAACTTCCGATACGAATAGAAGAGGTTGATATCTAAATTTTTCCAATTGACAGTAGCAGCAGCTCCCCGGAAAAAGTCATTTTCATTGGTTGAAAAATGACGGCGAAATCCGTTTGTCCTTCTTTCCGTTTGTGAAACAAGAGCACTTCGGCCTGGAGAAAAGTCATTGCTGATCACCAAGCCTTGTCCAAAAGATATTTTATAATCACCTATGGCAAGACTTTTCAACCATTTATTCATTTCTTTGAGAAAAAGATGCACCGAATAATAGTCATACCCTTTATGATATTCATTCCAGAAAGGTTCTCCCACATCTTTTTCTGCAACCAGACCGAATTGAATACGTTCATCAAATTCATACGAATAACGAACAGAATGATAGAACGGCTCTCCCAGATACTTCCGATTCGGATATTGTTGTAGTACACTATCGGGATATGAACAATAGCCTTTTTTTTGTTGAAAACATCTGTCATATCTGATTTGTAAGTTATTAGAACCTCGTTTCAACAAATTTTTCACTGTAATAGGACGTTTATCAACTATTATTTCACTTATATAAATAAACGGGACAAGCAGAGAAATCGTTTCTAAATCGAATGCTTCCACATTTTTAAGCTCATAAAGGGTTAACATTTTTCCATAACGGGAACGATATTCCAACAATTCCCTTATTTGTAGATCAGATAGGAAAGGGAGACGTTTCAATTGTCCCTCCGTCACCGTATTGAGTTCGAAAGGATGTTCAATAAGATAGGAAAGATCAGTGTAAAGTGCTTCAATACGCTCTTCATCTTCTGTTTCCGAAGCCATTTCTTCTATATATTCCATCCATTTATCAACAGAATATAATGTCTGACTTTTAAGCTGATAACTACTTATTAACAGATATACCAACAGATTTATAAACATTCGTTTCATAGTCAAGCTCGATTAAAAAGAATAGCTCAAACCCAGTCCGGTACTGACTCCCAAAACCGGATGATAAATAGTCGCGACATCTACTGTAAATCCAGTCAGACGGTATCCGATCCCCAAAGTGGACAGGAGGGGAGTAGTCTGTACTCCCGCCCGTATATGGAAGTTTTTGAACGGAGCATATTCAATGCCCGCATTTCCCATCCACGTATGTTCTTTATTACTTTCGATAGTTCCTACTATCAACAACCTGTTAATTATCTCCCATTGAAAACCTATTTGTACTGAATAACTAGTAAAACATTTTGTTTCAGTAGTATATTTATGAATAGTGATAGAAGGAAAATTCATTATCAACATTCCAATCAACAGTTTGTCAATGGGAACAAACAAGATTCCGATATCTGTGGAAAGTTGTTTCGGTACTTCCTCCAACAACTCGGTCTGTACCATCTTATATTGGAAACCAATACCGATCCTCCACCGGCCATTCAACTGTTTCCCTACCGATAACCGAAAAAGAGTTTCCCTATACTGATCATATCCGAAAGAAGAGATATCAACACCTGCCGACAACAACGGATTCGGATATACAAAACCTATTCCAACCGTTCCCAGTTCTTTTACTCCATAACGATTAAAGTATTCCAAATGAAGAACTTTATCCGTATTCAAAGCCACCAATGCCGGATTAAACAAAACAGATTGTGTAACCCCGTTTCCTCCCATTCCCAAACTACGGATATCAGGTATACGAAGGTTATCAACAGCATGAATGTTGATAGATGCCCAAAACAAAACGAATAAACTTATTGATTTCATAGCAAGGTTTTGTTTAGGTTGTCAACTTTCCGGATTATCTCTTTTCACAGCCTGAAGTTCTCTACTATCTTCATTTTGGGCAATCAGATAGCATAGCTGTAACTTATTCAGAATGATGGCAAAATATTTCATAGTCTGTTGATTTTAGTTGTTTGTATTATCACAAAGATATGAATTTTCTGTAAAATCTGTAGTTACTATTCGTAAATCAATTACTTTTGTGAATGATGTTGAGAAAAGGCAAGTATAAAATATTGATAATATTCATGTTGTGCGCAATAGGAGTCCATGCACAGAAATTGAAGATCAATACCGTTCCCGAAGGATTACAAAAGGCATATCTGGATGGAAAGGATACGGTACCTATTGTTAACCTGCGGGAAATCTACATTTACCCGCAGGTCAAGTTTAAAAACAAACGTGAACAGGCACGTTACACCAAACTGGTCCGTGACGTAAAGCGCACACTACCTTATGCCAAAATGGTTTATGAAACACTGATCGAAACATACGAATATATAGAGACACTCCCCGACGAAAAATCCCGTCAAGCTCACTTGAAACGGATGGAAAAAGAACTTTTTCAGGAATATAAACCGCAGTTGAAAAAACTGACCTTTTCCCAAGGAAAACTGCTTATCAAACTGATTGACAGAGAATGTAACCAATCGAGTTACAACCTATTGAAAGCCTATTTAGGTAGTTTCCGGGCAGGTTTCTGGAACATATTTGCCGGCATGTTCGGCGCCAGCCTGAAAACCGAATACGATCCTAAAGGAAAAGATGCCATGACGGAGCGAGTTGTCGTACTTGTTGAAAACGGATTAATCTGACAATTGCTTAAAGAAATCCCAGATGATAATACCGGTAGTCACCGAAACATTCAAAGAATGCTTGGTCCCATACTGCGGTATTTCAATACACATATCACAGTTATCAACGACACATTGTTGAACACCTTTCACCTCGTTTCCCATGATAACTGCATACTTTTTATTCTTGTCCAACAACAAATTATCCAACATCGTACTCCCTTCGGCCTGCTCAACCGCACAGACAGTATATCCCTGTTGCTTCAGTTTATCAACAGCCTCCATCGTATCTTCAAAATACTCCCAATCGACAGTTTCTTCCGCTCCCAAAGCCGTCTTATGAATCTCGGCATGAGGCGGACAAGCCGTGATACCGCACAGGTAAATACTCTCCACCCTAAAAGCATCAGACGTACGAAACACGGATCCTACATTGTTTAAGCTTCTTACATGATCGAGCACAACAACCAACGGAATCTTTTTACTATCTTTGAATGCTTCCGGAGTCAAGCGATTCAACTCTGTTATCTTTAACTTGCGCATAGCTATCGTTTCTTTACTTGCAAAAGTAGTGAATTAATGTGGATATACCGTTGAAAAGCTATTGATAAGTGGTGGACACAAAATGAAAAATAGTTCTTGCATTATTCAATTTGTTCACTATACATCCTCTAGTTTCTATTATGCAATAAAAATAACGGATTATTTATTACGCCCTATCAACAGTGGTTATACACGTATCAACAGCGCTCAACTGCCATTAACTTTTACACACAGGTTGTTTTCAACTGAATACTAATAAAGTCTATAAAGTAAAGGATATCAGTATGTAAAACGATAAATAGGATGTTGGTATCTATTTAATAAGTCATTTATATCGTTTAATAACGAACTGGACAAGTATTATAGCACAATTGTATTAACTGTTTCAACAGGATATTATATTCATCATATTTAGATTTAAAATAAAGAATAAATAAGATAATAATAATATGATTGTGGATAACTTGGGAAAAGAACGCAGACGTTTGGGTGAATATCTGCCGGAAGTCTTTGAGACTTGTTTAGCAAATTTTTTATATTACCTCCTGCTTGTTTATTCGTTTTATATGTGTTTCCTATGGGAAAATCAATAAAGTTTTTACCTTTGCACATTATCAACTTATAGTTGATAATAGGAGTAAAATAAAGATTATCAGTTATAAAGAATGATGATAACTTTGTTGATAGACTGTAAATAGCGGTTTATACTCATTAGTGATTATCGAATTTTACAATCATTTAATACAGGTAACTATGTTGACAAACCAATCGATCGGATATATAGACGCACCCATCCCAAAGGGGTTGGACCTGAAAGAAGAGATAAACAGGATGCGTAGAGAAAAAAACGCCGTTATCCTTGCTCATTATTATCAGACAGGTGATATTCAAGATATAGCAGATTTTGTGGGAGACAGTTTGGCATTGGCTCAACAGGCAGCTAAGACGACGGCCGATATCATCGTTTTCTGCGGTGTTCATTTTATGGGTGAAACGGCGAAGGTGTTGTGCCCGGACAAGAAAGTGCTGGTCCCGGACTTGAATGCCGGTTGCTCATTGGCAGATAGCTGTCCGGCTGTCGATTTTGCGGAATTTGTCAAACAGCATCCCGGTCATGTGGTTATTTCGTATGTAAATACGACTGCTGCTGTAAAAGCCGTGACGGATGTTGTGGTAACGTCTACCAATGCACGTCAGATAGTCGAAAGTTTTCCGGAAGACACGAAGATCATCTTCGGTCCAGACCGGAACTTAGGCAATTACATAAATGGCATTACCGGGCGCAAGATGTTGCTTTGGGATGGTGCCTGCCATGTGCATGAACAGTTTTCACTGGAAAAGATATTGGAATTGAAAAAACAGTATCCCGATGCGGAAGTCATTACTCACCCGGAGTGCAAACAGCCCGTTGTGCAGGTCTCGGACTTCGTAGGATCGACTGCAGCTCTTTTGAAACATACTGTCAAGTCGGATAAGAAACAATTCATTGTAGCGACAGAAAGTGGCGTTATTCACGAAATGCGTAAGCAGAGTCCCGATAAAGAATTTATCCCGGCTCCTCCCAATGACAGTACATGTGCTTGCAACGAATGTAATTTTATGCGCTTGAACACGATGGAGAAACTTTACAACTGTTTGAAATACGAACTTCCTGAAATATTTGTCGATGAACAAGTACAGGAAAAAGCGATCCGCCCGATCAAGAAGATGCTGGAGATATCGGAGAGGTTGGGGTTGTAAGAATTGTTAGATAGACGAAACAAGATAAAATGATCCACTGTGAATAAGACAAATACCACAGTGGATTTTTATTTTTTATTTTATAACTGCGATTTTAGTAACTACACTTTCTTTTGAATCTTCGGTGGCAGAGAGCACCAGATATACGCCTGAAGCAACACGGACACCTTTTGTATTCCGGCAGTTCCAGATAACTTGACCACCTAAAGATTTAGTCTGATAGACCAGATTTCCATTCAGATCGGTGATTTTGACGATCGAGTTATCCATCAATCCCGTGATGGTTACTTTGTCCCTGTATTCAGGTCGTACGGGGTTCGGATATGCATACACGTCTGAATAGTCATCTTTACCTTTTGTCGCTTCTCCTTTGTAAGAAACCAAACCTTTGTCGGAACCGATGAACACTTCGCCAGTATTTTCATTAATTTCTATGGAATATATTTTATCTGATAGTAGCGGACTGTTGGATGTATTGAACTGATGGACGATTTCCTGATTGTCTTCGCTCAATACATAAACACCGCTACCGTCCGTTCCAATCCATTTCCGGTTTCCGTTATCTACCTTGATGGTCGTTATTATCGTATTGTCGAGAAAATAATAAGGGATTCCTTCTTCATTGATTAGTTTTACACGTGTGCAACGCATAGATTGATTGTTTTCTGTCGTTGCCAACTTTGGATTTGTTAAGTATATAGCTCCTTTATTGGTTCCTATCCATATATATCCGTTTTTATCCTCTGCCATACAAGTATAATTGTTAGGGGAAAAGTCGTTATTATCTGTGTCAATGAAGTTTTTAAATTCATATGATGTTGCTTCATCTAAAGAGTTGCTGTTGGTGACGACTGTTAGACAGGCTTGACTGGTAGGGCGAGATATATTGATCCATTTGTCATTGTTTGAGGTGACGAGTATGTCGTTTATCGTGTATTTTCCATTTAACGACTCGACAGACAGGCTATGCCATTTTCCTTCTTTATCCAATATCTTGATAGCTTTGCTCACTTCAGAGTTAGTCATCCATAGGTTTCCTTCCTTATCGAAAGCAAGTCCGTCTACACGACAATAAAAGCCCTCATTGCCATGTGCGTTTTCAAGCGGACTGTTTGTTTTGTTATAAACGGCGGAAGGTTCTCTGTCTATGAATTGAAAAAGGCCATAACCGAAGGAAGATACGTAAATAATCTCTTTTTCAGTATCATTTTTTGTGACGACAATGCTGGTATAGTCTTTAGGCCATGTATTTAGTTTATTCTGAACGACGGAAGGTTCTAGTACACTCCATTTTTCATAGTCATATATCATGACCGATCCGGCTTTATTAAAAGAATTATCCCCTGTCAGGCTTTTTCCACCAGGTATAATATATATTTTATCGTTTTTTGATACGATATCATAAGAACTGTTGGAGTAGGGGCCATCCAAAATTATGGCTTCGTTTATGGCTTCGAACTGGTTGGCTCCTTTTCTTTGGATAGAACGTAGACCTTTGCTTCCTTCGGCTATCCAATATTTGTCAGTCTGATAAGTGCTGATATCTTTGATGGATAGATTGTTGATTTGGTCAAAAGTTTTTGTATCTGTGAAAATATAAACTTGGGATGTGGCCATGCAAGCCAGTTTTTCTCCCACAATTTTCATATTGTTCATTTGTGTGTTGCTGACCAAAGGGACTGTAGTTTCATTCGATTCATAGTAGATACCTTTATTTTGAGACAAATAGAATAGCTTATTTTTAAATGAGGATATTTTGTCTATGGAATTTTCAGATGGGAATCCCGGAATCGAATAAGTTTTCCAGTTTGATCCGTCTAACAGATTATCATTCAAAGAAGCGTATATGACCGTAGACTTTTGACCTTCTTTTGTGGAAGCATATATATTATTGTTGAAAATAGCACAGGATGTTATATTCTTAGATAAGTTATAGGTATCGGTTATTTCTTTTTTGTCCATGTTAACAACTACTATGCCCGACTGTATGGATAAATAGGCATATTCGTTATAAATCATAACGGAATTAAGTGATTTATCTCTTAAAGATGTAGTCGTGTACAGATAAGGTATGTTTTTTACTGAACCTTCTTCTAAAATGTCTATATTGCAGTTTTTGTAAACAATCAATAGTGATTTTGTTTGTTTGTTGTAGGAAATAGATTGGATATCCGTGTCACTCAATCCATTTCCTTTGTAATATTGTTTGATGCTGTTATCTTCTTTCCCATATGTGTATAAAGCACCTTCTGCTACGACAAATACTTGATCTGCGGATTCTTCCACACAATCGGTATTATTGTAGGAGAGATATGTTTTCCATCCAAGCGTGTTGCCATTGTCATTAACTGATAAAGCAGGAAATGATAATAAGAAAAGCAAGATGACAGTTAATATATTTCTCATATTAATTACAATATTAAAAAGTGTAATTCGATAAAAAAGCAGTCAATTTTTTGACAGCTTCGGCACGGTGGCTGATCTGGTTTTTTATATCATTGCCCATTTCGGCAAATGTTTGTGAGTAAGTGTCGGGAACAAATATGGGATCGTACCCGAAACCGCTTTCGCCTCTTTTTTCGTTTATGATCGTACCGTTGACAATACCTTCAAACAAATCTTCTTTTCCATTCAAGATAAGAGCGATTACTGTACGGAAACGAGCTTTCCGGTTTTTCTTGTTTTCCATTTCATGGAGAAGTTTGTCCATATTGGCTTCCGAATCATGTCCGGGACCGGCATAACGTGCCGAATATACTCCGGGAGCGTTGTGTAGGGCTTCTACTTCAAGGCCAGTGTCGTCTGCAAAACAGTCATATCCGAAATGTTCTTTTATGTAACGGGCTTTTTGCAAGGCGTTGCCTTCTAATGTTTCTGCTGTTTCGGGTATATCCTCATGGCAGTTGATCTCTGAGAGGCTGACTATTTCGGTATATCCGGATGTGATTTTCCGGACTTCATCTAGCTTATGTCGGTTGTTTGTTGCGAATACAAGTTTCATGTTTGTTGAGTATGAATAAAAAAGCACTTCTATACGATGTGTATATAACGTATGGAAGTGCTTTAAATTGTTTGGATGATTGTTTTATGTTTTTATCTGGTCAAACCCTTCCCCGTATACCCCTCTGACGATACTTTGAGAGATGAAGGCCTGATGGTCGATTTGTTTTACCAGACGGAAAATGGAAACGGATTCTGATTTTTTTGCCAGCAATACAACGACCTTGACCGGTTTGCGGGAATATCCGCCTACACCGTCGAGAATGGTACAGCCGCGATCCAGGTCATGGATGATCCGCTCAGCTATTTCATCGTATTTCTGAGAAAAGATCAGGAATTGGACGGATTGACGGTTCCCATTCAGTACGGCATCTATGATATAGTTGCTTACGAACATTTCGACAAAACCGAACACGATCTTTTCAACATCATGGAAAAGAAAAAATGAGGAACCGATGATAATGAAGTCACAAAACAACAATGCACGCCCGATGGAGATATTTTTGTATTTGTTTACAATAGCTCCCACGATATCCGTTCCTCCGGTACTACCGTTTGCCGAAAAGACAAGTCCGAGACCTGCCCCGCAAAGGAATGCACCAATAATAATGGACATGAACGGTTGGTCATGTAGAAGTGGCTGTCCTTTCAGAAGCCATTCGAAGAATGACAAGGAGGCTGACAGGGAAAAAACTCCGAAAATTGTTTTTATCAGAAATTTAAGTCCTAGAATTTTTAAAGCAGCCAATAATAGAACAACGTTGATAACGAAGTAAGACACAGAAACGGGAATAATCTCGTTACTGGCAAAAAAGATTAAGGCACAAATACCACTGACTCCACCGGTGATGATTTCATTCGACAGAATGAAAGCGTTGAAGCCGAAGCCGTACAAGAGAGTACCCAACAGGATCATCAGGTAATCTTGTACAGCAAAATAGACTTTGTTGTTTATAAGCTTCATATAAATAAATTTAGATTACGATGTTTACAATCTTTCCTGGAACAACGATAATCTTTTTCGGAGTCTTGCCTTCCATCCACTTAGCCGAATTTTCATGGGCAAGAGCGGCTTTCTCAATCTCTTCGCGAGGCATATCGGCTGGAAGTTCCATGCTGAAACGAGCTTTGCCGTTGAAGGAGATAGCGTAAGTAAGCGAGTTTTCTTTCAAGTATTCTTCGTTGTAGACAGGCCATTCGGCATCGCATACGGTAGTATTGTGACCGCAGGTATGCCATAATTCTTCAGCGGTATGAGGAGCGAACGGAGCAAGCAGAACGATTAACTGTTCCAGGATCGCCCGTTTGTTGCATTTCAGGCTGCTCAATTCGTTTACACAGATCATAAAGGCACTGATGGAAGTGTTGTATGAGAAATGTTCGATGTCGTATGTCACTTTCTTGATCAGTTTATGCAGTGATTTCAGTTCGTCGGCTGTCGGTTCCGCATCCGTAATCTGCAAGGTGTCCGTATTGCCGAAGAACAATCCCCAGAGCTTTTTCAGAAAGCGGTGTACACCGTCGATACCGTTCGTATCCCATGGTTTGGATTGTTCCAACGGGCCTAAGAACATTTCATACAGACGAAGTGTGTCAGCACCATATTTCTCGACAATCATATCCGGATTGACCACATTGAACATGGATTTCGACATCTTTTCAACAGCCCATCCGCAGATGTATTTTCCATCTTCCAATACGAATTCCGCGTCGTTATATTCCGGACGCCAGTTTTTGAAGGCTTCGATATCCAGTATATCGTTTGATACGATATTTACGTCTACATGGATAGGAGTGACTTCGTACTGGTCTTTCAGGTTCAGGGATACGAATTTGTTCGTGCCGTTGATACGGTATACGAAGTTGGAACGTCCTTGGATCATACCTTGGTTGATCAGTTTCTTGAACGGTTCCTCTTCACAAACGATACCTAAGTCAAACAGGAATTTATTCCAAAAACGGCTGTAGATCAGGTGTCCGGTAGCATGTTCGGTACCACCGATATACAGGTCTACGTTGCGCCAGTATTCATCTACGTCTTTAGCAACCAAAGCCTGGTCGTTGCGCGGGTCCATGTAACGCAGGTAATAGGCGGATGAACCGGCGAATCCCGGCATCGTGCAAAGTTCCAGCGGGAAGATAGTCTTGTTGTCTATTTTGGAAACTTCCGTGACTTCCTGTTTTACGGTGTCCCATGCCCATTTTACGGCGTGTCCCAGAGGCGGTTCACCTGTTTCGGTCGGCAGGAATTTATCTACTTCCGGCAATTCCAACGGTAATTTGTCTACCGGCAACATCTGAGGCATACCGTCTGCATCGTAATAGACAGGGAACGGTTCGCCCCAGTAACGCTGGCGGCTGAAGATAGCGTCGCGCAGACGGTAGTTCACCTTTACACGTCCTAACTTATGTTCTGCCACGTATTTCTTGGTGGCGGCGATTGCTTCTTTTACGGTCAGACCGTTCAACGACAGGTCGCAATGAGGCGTTACGTCCGGTCTCGGTGAGTTGCAGACGATTCCTTCTTTTGCATCGAAACTTTCTTCGCTTACGTCGCAACCTTCGATCAGCGGGACAATCGGCAAGTTGAAATGTTTGGCGAATGCATAGTCGCGACTGTCGTGTGCCGGAACAGCCATGATGGCACCGGTTCCGTAACCGGCCAGTACATAGTCGCTGATCCAGACGGGGACGGCGTCGCCCGTGAACGGATTGATTGCGTATGAACCGCTGAATACACCGGTAACGGAACGATCAGCGATACGTTCACGCTCCGTACGTTTTTTAGTACGGTCCAGATAAGCGTCGACTTCTTGTTTCTGCTCCGGAGTCGTCAATTGTGCGACCAGTTCGCTTTCGGGAGCCAAGACCATGAAAGTGACACCGAACATAGTGTCGGCACGGGTTGTAAAGATGGTAAATTCGAGGTCGCTGTCTTTTACTTTGAATTGGATTTCGGCACCTTCGCTGCGGCCGATCCAGTTACGCTGTGTTTCTTTCAGCGAGTCTGTCCAGTCGATCGTCTCCAGTCCATCCAGAAGCCGTTGTGCATAGGCGGATACGCGCAGGCACCACTGACGCATGATCTTTTGTTCCACCGGATAGCCACCACGTTCGGAAACGCCGTTCACCACTTCGTCGTTGGCCAGTACCGTACCCAATGCGGCACACCAGTTTACCATCGTTTCGCCTCGATAAGCGATCCGGTAGTTCAACAGGATTTCCTGTTTTTCTTTATCATTTTTGGCTTTCCATTCACCGGCAGTGAAATGCAATTCTTCGCTGCAAGCTACATTCAAACCTTCCGTTCCGGACTGTTCGAAAGCGGCAACCAGTTCGCTGATGGGACGTGCCTGCTTTTTATCGTTGCAGTAATAGCTGTTGAACATCTGGATGAATGCCCATTGCGTCCATTTATAATATTCGGGATCGCAAGTACGGATCTCGCGGTTCCAGTCGTAACTGAAACCTATTTTGTCCATCTGTTCCCGATAACGGGCGATGTTTTTCTTTGTCGTCACTTCAGGATGCTGTCCGGTTTGGATAGCATATTGTTCTGCCGGCAGTCCGTAGGCATCGTAGCCCATCGGATGCAAAACGTTGAAGCCTTGCAGGCGTTTGTAACGGGAATAAATATCAGAAGCGATATAACCGAGTGGGTGGCCTACATGTAGTCCTGCTCCTGACGGATAAGGGAACATGTCCAAAACGTAATACTTTGGTTTGTCGGCATTTTTTTCGACTTTATAAACCTTATTGGCAATCCAGTATTCGTGCCACTTTTTCTCAATTTCTCTGAAATTGTACTCCATGATCGTCTATCGTTTATTTTATCGTTTTCTATTTAAAGCCACAAAGTTAGTGAATTTTGTAATACATAAAGAGTTGAAGCGGCAAATTGCAAGGACGGGCAAAATAAAATTTCATCCTGGAGGTTGTGGATGTCAATCTGGAAATTACAAAATGCAAAATTTTGAAAAAGGGAAGAGTATTACAACCAATGCCGATAGAACCCTTAAAAGAAGTATGCGCCGTAATTTGCAACGATACAAATTACGGCGTGACGTGTTAATCGAGCTTTTGAAAAAAGTCGGGTTTATGTTGGAAAAACAATGAACGATATCAAAGAAAAAACAGAACCTTATCATATAAGTATTTCCCATTTCCTCTGTCACTGTATCACTGATTCCTTTTTACCAATTGATATTCAACTTGTTTGATTAGTGATATATGCCCGTTTTCTCTATCACTACGGTATCACAACCCTATCACTGGCAACTTGGATGGGAAACAGGTATACCGCTTATACATATCTGTATATTAGTATATTACAAATAAAACAAACAATAAACACTTGATTCCCATCCCTGCAAACCACTCGATTATTTTATGTAAAAACGGCTATAAAATAGGTGAAACCGGGTAGTTTTTATTGTCCGGCACGGCACTTTAGTTGCCGGACACCCCCATGTTACCCCCTTTTACACCCGGATGTACCGGCTCCCTACACCCGGATGTAAAGGATGGCAACATGGGGGTGTTTACGGAATTATCTGCTTGTTTCTGCTAAAAAAAGAGAGGGCTTTTGTGGAATGAAGAACCGTATTTTGCCAATTTAATACCTATTATATTCGTTTTTACATTTGTTTATTCGATTATTTTATATGCTTTTTCAAAAGTAACAGAAGGCAATATGTTGGTTTCCAATCATATGATAAAAATATCCTGTTTCAGGAGTGATAGAGGCAGTGATACAGGAAAACATCCTGTATCACTGCTATAACGCTTGAATATCAATATCTGAAACTTTTGTAGTGATAGAGTGATAGAAGATTTGCAGAAAAACTGATTCTTCGTCACTTTCAGGGTAGTTCAAGCACATGATTGCTAGACTGACCGCAGACCGGACTCCTTGATGCGTACCGGACAATGTTACATAATAGGAACTGTTGATTTATAGTCCATAGATAAAGCCCTTTAGCATATTTGCTGCCCCGAAAGTGACGAAGAACCAATATTTATATGAAATACGGTATTTAGTTGTGATTTTGGTGCGATTACTTCAGTGCGCTCCTTAAAAAAGACGAGGTTCTCAAACCTATTTCCAATCCCATCATTAGCAAGTAACATTTTCTAAAGTTAGGTGAAAATTTTATGCCACATGGGGCGATAGGAAAGGGCCAAATTCCCGGAATGAAAAAAGGACTGTGGAAGCAGCCCTTACACAGTGATGTAAAAAGGGGTTGGTCGTACGTGTCGTGCAAGGGGAATATAAACGTAACAGATTGAAAAACTGTAAATAGCATCGGGTGAAAACTGTATAAGGAGGAACGTGCGATATCTGTGGAAAATTTTTCCGAAAATACTGTTTTGTGAAAATGCATTTAGAAAACTCCTGGCAGGTTTTCTAATAAAAATGTAAGAGTTTTTTCTAAAATACTAATATCATTTGATAATCAAATATTATTTTCATATCAAAAATCTACAAAAAAAATGACTAAAATAAACGATCGTTTTTTTTAGTCATTCAAAAGTCAACATTTTTTTTCAATCTTCCAAACTTTTTCAAAATAAAAACGCCTTAATTATCAATAGTTATCGTAAAATTTCACTTAGGATATTATCTAAACCCGCATCCAGCCTAAAAATGACTAAAAAAAACGATCGTTTTCGGTCGTCAAAATACATGATGTTGCTATTGTTAACTATTTTTCTAGAAATGAATAAGATAGGGTAAAGTTAGTGATGTGAGAAAAGTATAAGGAAATAGATTATTCAATAAACTTAATATTAATAATTTAATAGGGTAAAATTATGAAAACAAGATTACTTATGTTGTTATCAGTCTTTATGGCGATAACGAGTGTGGGATGGATGCAAGCTCAATCTATTACTTATTACAAGACTGGGAGTGGATCAGGAGGTACAGGAACCGAACAAGATCCTATTGTGAAAATATCGTTGGACGAAATTTTGAGGGATGCTAATGCTAAAACTGAATCAGACAGTATTGTGGTTAGTCTATCGAATGGAGACTATACTGCTGCATCCGGAACTTTCCTGATTACAAAATCCGGGATTAGTATTATTGGGACTGATTCTAATAAAGTTGTCATAAAGTCTCCGTTCGATATAACTCTTTCCGAAAAGGGAAATATTTCTTTTAGTTCTTTGCAAATTGCAGCAACAACGGCGACGGGAAGAGGCTTAGTCGATATTAAATCATCCAATACAACGGTTTCCTTTCTTGACGTTAAATTGAATATTGAAGGGGCTGGTACTGCCGATGGTGGCTCTACGACTTGTTTTGGTATCGTTTCCCAACTTGAAGTTGATAATAATACGGTGAATTTTGTCGCTTCCCATATGTATATGTCAAAAGGTTTTCAGAGAGGATTATGTTTTAGGGATGGAGCCGGACATACACTTAATATGGAGAATAGCAAAATTGACGGACCAGCAGGTGCTTCTGGTTATTCGTATGTGATCGGTATCGGTTCTTGGCCGAGAATGACTTTGGTCAAAGATCCGGTTACATATAATATAAAAAACTCAGTAGTTGATGTAAACTATTATGCCCTGTTTACTAATAATCAAAAGGCTTCTGCTGTACCGGTTGTTATCAATATTGAAGGGAGTGATATTACAGCTTGGTCTGCTTTGTACTTGCGTGGCGATCAAGTTCAGGATGCTTTCCCTCATACTGTGAAAATAAGTGATACCCGATTGAACGGACGTTCTTATTTTAATGGACCGTCCGATGGTTTTGGAACAATTGTATTGGATAATTGCCAAAAAATGGATTTGACAATGGATTCGAAGTGTCGTATCACGGCAACCAATAAGAAAATCCAATCGAGTGTCAATACCTATATGGTTGTAGCCGATATCCGTAACAACACTAAAGGAACTTGGAAAATTGTCCCTGTGGATGCTGATACTTGTCTTATTCAGTCTAATAATGATATATATACACCGACTTTATTTACTTTGGCATCAACGGCAGCATTAACTATAAATGGCATCGAAAATGTAAAATTCCAGTCGGAGGGAGGTAAACCCTGTATTACCGTTTATAAGCAAGACGGCTCTTTACGAAATGCCGCCAGTGATATAACAACATTGCTGACAAAAATTTCGATTTCGGATGGTGATAAAGTTGTTTTCCCGGAAGGTTCTTTTACTTTTCCTCAGAAATTTGTCTTGGATAAATCTCTTACGATAGAGGGGGCCGGCAAAGACAAAACAACCCTTACCGGAACAGTCCAAGTGACAGCAACATATGGTACAAAAGTAAATTTCAATAATTTGCATTTGTCTGCCTCTTCGACTGATGTACATGCAATTGAAGTAGGAACGGATAAAGGTAATGAAGCTCCAGATATTACTATAACTGATTGCATGATTGATAATGCAAATAATGGTGTGCGATTGATGGGTGCCGGGGCTAAACTGACATTGAAGAATACGGATATCACAGCTCGCTATTATGGGGTAAGTGTTCGCAATGAAAAACAGACAGTATCGATTGATGGTGGTACGATTAAAGGGTGGGCTGCAATAATGACAAGTGCCGGCGGTTTGACGACCGGTGATGGGACATTGGCAAGTACAGGTACGTCTATAGATATAAAGAATGCCACACTGAAATCAGCTACTATTTCAAATGAGGGATATGGAGTCATTGTATTACAAGAAAAATATAATGGTGTGACGCTCGCCATTGACGGTTCTACTTTGGAGGCTACTGATGAGAATATAGGTACTAACGAGGCGGGTGTACGTGCCTTGTCTGCATTGGATATCCGCTCTTATGGGAATAAGGTTACTGTTAAGGGTAGCCATCTTTCGGCTCTTTATGGTGAAAATTATTATAAGCTGGAAGGAAAAACTTTACATGCCGCTATTATTAATTTAGGCTGGCATGGCTCTGGTGATAAATCTGTATTGGCAGACAATACGATTGAAATCACTAATTCTCAATTGAACGGAAAAATCGGTGAAAATCCAGTTTATTCATATCGGGATAAAGAAGAGAAAGCGCATGATAAGTTGACTATAAATGGAAAAACTTATGATCCGGCTTCCGGACTTATTTGTTATGGTGAACAGGATTTGCAAAGCAAGCTCGATCATGCAATTGCGGGTGAGACTATACTGCTTCCTGTTGGAACGTATGAGTTAAGCAAGCAGTTGACAATCAAAGAAGCTGTGATCTTGCAGGGTACGATTACCGATAAAGATTCCACAATTCTTATTGCAGCCGATGATTGGTCCGGTTCAGATGGAAGCAGTAAGCATCTTGTTAGTATTCAGGCAAACGATGTAGCTTTGAAAAACTTGGTAATAGATGGGTCTAAATCTCTAGCAGAAGGTTCAGGTAGTGGTATTAATGTCTACATATCAACTGGCGTTACATTGGATAATATAATCTCAAGAAACAATAAAGCAGCCGGTCTGATCGTAAACGGCTCAACTGTTTCTGCAACCAATTTCTGTACTTCCGGTAACGAATGGTATGGTGTAAATGTGGATAAAGGACAAGAAGTTACAGAATCTCCTGCATTTATAATCGGTTCGGGATGTTGCTTTGCAGAAAAAGTTGCCATTAAATCTGATGCTGTGGATGCACCCGCAAGTTATGTCGTTGGTAACGGATGGTTCAAAACAAAGGTAACAGAAGGAGACAAAACTTTTTCTGTTTGGGTTAACGGTGCTACCGGCGGTTTGGACTTTGCGATTACTTCTGTTCCGGCATCCGTTATCTACGGACAGCCTACTTTGCCGTTGCTGACAAATGTTGACAGTGCTTATTATAAAGCTGGAAAAGTTAAGATTACTGTCGATAACGAGGCGGTAGTGAAAATAGAAAAAGACTCTTTGCAGATATTGAAACCGGGTAAGGTTAATCTAACTTTGGCTGTGGGTGATACTGCTGTTACACAGTCTTTGGATGTTCTGAAAAAGACATTGACTATCACGGGTATTACGGCTACGACAAGAATTTATAATGGTAGCAAAGAGGTTGGTTTGGTTACAACCGATATGAAAGTGGACGGCCTTGTGGGGGATCATACTTCTGAAGGTGTTATTACTGTTCCGACTACAGGTGAAGCTCTTTCTGCTGACGCTGGCGTACAGCCGGTGACCGTAACGGCTGCTTTGAAAGATAGTTATGGTGACTATTACGAACTGGCAGAAATAACCGGTGTGATGGATACGATCAAGAAAGTGAAACTGATTTATAAAACTGCCACTTCGGATGCAATAGACTTTGGTAAGGTTAGTACCAAAACTTTCACAGCAGCTTTGGCTGATGGAACTGCATTTGTAAATGGCGAAGATGCGAGTGTTTTAGGTGGTACACTCCAATTTGATTGCCCGGCAACCGATGTATCTTTAGCAGGTAAGTATCCTATAATGCCTTATGGCTATACTTCCAATAATTACGAAATCTATTATAAAGCTGATTCACTTCAAGTGAATGCTGTTGCACCGAAAGCTGAAATCACGGCTGTAACAGTAAATGGAGTAGGCGATCAGGCTTCTATATCTGTTGTTGGCCGTATCTTGTCCAATGGTGGTACACCGACTGATCAGTTGAAGGCGACAGTTATACCGAAAACAGATGGCTCTGGCCCTGGAACAACTGTCAATGTTGCAAAGGACGGTACTTTCAAAACTGAAAATATAAAACTTACAGCCGCAATGTATACAGTAGAACTTACAGTTGTAGCAAACGAAACTCTTGTTTCTGATACAGTAACTTCCGGAGAAGTTAATTTGGCTGCAAAATTGCAAAATGTAAACTTCACATCGGTTCCTGCCCGTATGACTTACGGAAGTACAGCCGGTATAGCTGTTGCAAGTACGGAAGCTGATGCCAAGCTTGTTTATACTATTACAGGTGAAGCCATAAAGTTCAATTCTGATTCGACAGAAGTAGAAGCTGTAAAAGCAGGAGAGGCTACTGTAACGATAACAGCTACTAAAGCGGAGTACGTAACAGCTATCGCTAAACAAACGATTAAGGTTGAACCTAAATTGGTAACGGTCAAAGCTGTTGCAAAGGATAAGGTTTATGATGGTAAACTTGATGCCGAAGTTTCTTTTACGGCTGAAGGTATTTTGGAAAAAGATGCATCATTGGTTACTCTCAATACTACAAGTGTAACAGGCACTTTTACAGATAAGAACGCCGGTGAAAGTGCGAAGACTGTAATTCTTAAAGGCGAATGTTCTTTGAATAACAATACTGGTAACTATGTCTTGGCTCAACCGGCTAATCCGACAGCCAAAATATCAAAAGCCAAGATCACTTCCATTTTCGCATCTAACGTGAAGCGCAGTTACAAAACAACTTCATTGTCTTATAAATTGGATGCTGAAGGTCTTGTAAATGGTGAACTGATTACTACACCGGGCTTATACACCGGAACAATCAGTGTGAAAGAGGCATCAGGCAAATATTCTATAGATATGACTGGTGTTACGTTCCGTAATTACGATTACGCAGGTGTTCAACCGATCGGAGGTGATGTTACCATTATAAAGGGAATTCCGACTATCGTAACTTATAATACGGAAGGAAATGCTGGTGCTGCAGGCATGGTTGTCGATAACGGTGGCTGGGAAAATCTCGGCACACCGGAAATTGCTGATGCAACAGAAACAGGGAAAGTATTTGCAAGGTTGACGTATCCTGATGGAATCGTAACCGGTAATACTATCATTAAAGAAAAGCAAGCACCTGCTGTAACGATCAGCTTGGAAAATGTCGCTTCTGCTTCTTACTATTCCCGTAAATCTCCGATGACAAAGGCTGTCGGTAGCCAGCTTGGCTATAGTGAAGAAAAAGTCTTGAACATAACTGTCAGTGGAACCTATACGGTGGAATCGACAACCCCTTCCGTAATTACTGTATATAAGAAGAACGATGATAAGTATTATATTAAGGGAACAGGTGTAGGAACAGGTGCTATCCTGGTTAAAGTAGGTGACGCTGTTGCTTCTAAGACTATTGATGTGGTTCCTGCTACATTGAATGTGACTGTGTCCGGCCAAAATAAAGAGTATGACGGTACAACAACAGCCAATATCGCATTGCTGTTGGATGCAGCCGAAGGTGCTTCTCTTGATCTGGAAGGCGTATCGTTCAACTATACAAGCAAAGATGCAGGTAATAAAAGTATTCTTCCGTCAAAAGATATTGTCCTGAAAGGAAATAATGCAGATAACTATGAGTTGAAAGCCATATCCTTGAGTGGTGAAATCTCTAAACGTACACTGATTGTGACCAGCCAGATAAGTAAATATTATGATGGAACCAATACAATTGATTTGACGGATTATTCTGCAACGGGATTATTGACAGAAGAGACCGTACCGACAGTTACGGCAACATTTACCGGCGATGCCAATGTCGGTTTGGATAAGGATATCAAGCTAGCATTGAAGGATAATAATAGTAACTATGTTTTAGCTACCGAAGGCAATACGGCTAAAGGTAATATTTCTAAATCTACGTTGGAGGCAACTTTGCCGGAAAAGGCAACAGATGCGACTAATTTAAAGAATAATATTACATATGTAGTTCGTGAATCAGGTGAAACGGTTAAAGCTAATGCTGGTGTTAACCAATATGTAACTGTTACAGGTTCTAATCCATTCTCTGTAAAAGCAACAGATAATGACAATTGCGTTATCATTGTGAATAATACGGCTGTAACCAAGTCTGACCCTGTTACTCCTCCTTCTGGTGGTGATGGAGACGAAAACGTTACGATCTCTTTGGATGCAACGACAAAAGCTCTTCCACGTCTCGAAGAATTCGTTTTGGAAGCAACTGTTTCTCCTTCCGGTAAAACAGTGACATGGAGCAGTAGCGATCCGACGATCGCCAGCGTGACAGCCGATGGCAACAAGGTAACCGTAAAGGGGCTTAAAGTCGGAACAGCTACGATCACAGCTAAGATCGGTGACGTGACCGCTACTTGTGAAGTGACGGTAGACTTTGCAACCGGCCTTGAAGAAGCCCTTGCCAATACGGAAGTGTTTGGAAGAAAGGGAAATATTTATGTGAATCCGATTCAGTCGCTACAAGTGACCGTTGTGAACATGATCGGTAAGATCGTCTACAATGCACGTATCAGTAGCTATGCGCGAATACCGGTAACAAAAGGCATTTACATTGTGAAATTAACCAATGTCGGAAATACGAAAGTTATTAAGGTAAATGTATACTAATCCATATTTAGTATTGAATGAGAAAGGGCGTCCACGAGGATGCCCTTTTTTGTTTCTTTTCGTTTCCTGACAGTCCGGTATCCCCTCCCTGCTTATGCCAAAAAAGAAACTCTCTTCTTTTCACTCTCTTTTTAATTTATATTTTGATCAATATGAGGTTATGCCTCATTCTATTATTTTGAGAAAACAGCCTATATAGGACGCAGTCCCATGCTATGTTAATTTATCTCATCCGGCCACGGGCAAGCCTTTCCTGTCGCCTTGAAAGATGGCCGTTGGGCATCTACTTTACGGAGGTGGTCGCCGAGTTCTTTGGAGAGGCGTTTGACGATTTCCGGGTGACGGGTGCTAAGGTCGTTCTTTTCGCCGATATCGTCGGAGATGTTGAACAGTTCTTTCTTGCCGGTACCGTAATAGTAAATCAGTTTCCAGTCGCCATTGCGGACCGCACAGTTGAAGTTGATGCCCGGACCGTCGTTGCCCCAGTTGTTCGGCATATTCCAGAAGAGGGAACGCCCTTTGGAAGGATCGCCCGTCCCGGTGAGCAGAGGAACGAAGCTGATGCCGTCGATAGGTTGCACCGTCTCGTAGTCCTTCACTCCGGCCATTTCCAGGATAGTCGGGTAGAAGTCTTCTATCAGCAGGTATTTGTCGCAACGGGTATTCGGTTGGGCTACTCCCGGCCAACTGACGATCATCGGTTCGCGGATACCCCCTTCGCAAAGGGAACCTTTGCCGCTCAGCAACGGATAGTTCTGCGTGTACAACGGGCCGTCACGCCATTCGGACGTAGAGGCAAGGCCGCCGTTATCGCTCATGAAGAGGATGATCGTATTGTCTGCCTCCCCGTTCTTTTCCAACCAGTCCATCAGATCGCCCAGGCTCTTGTCCATCCCTTCGATTAGGGTGGCGTAGGCTGCCTCATGGTCTGTCATTCCCTTCTTTTTGTATTTCTCGTAGAAGCGCATGTCCTTATTCAGTGGAATATGGATGGCATAGTGGGACATGTAGAGGTAGAACGGCTGGTTGTATTTCTTCGCCTTGTCGAGCGCCTTGATCGCCTCCAATGTCAAGGCTTCGGTAGCGAATGTTTCCGTGCCCCAATACTTTTCGAGGCCGGGGATGGACATCAGCGAAGTCGGTTTGCCATCCTTCGTATGGCCGTAATTCTCTTCGCCTAAATAGCTTGCCAGACCGCCGGCGGCATGACCGGCAATGTTGACTTCGAATCCCCAGTGGTGCGGGTCCTCTCCCGGAGTGTCGATCGCGCCGAAATGGGCTTTCCCGCAGTGGATCGTATGATAACCGCTATTTTTCAAGAGCTGGACGAAAGAAGTCCCGACGAAGGTATTGTTTGTTCCCGTAACCTGACTGACGCCGTTATAGTTCCAGTCAGGTATGTCGAGCAGACTGTCTTTGCGGTCGGTCGTCTTATCCTTTTGCAGCGTCCAGTTGGTGACACGGTGGCGGGCGGCATTCGTCCCGGTGATCAGGCTGCAACGAGACGGGGAACTGATACTGCTGGCATAGGCCTGGGTGAACATGACTCCCTGGCGGGCGAGGCGTTCCATGTTGGGCGTCTCGTAGACTTCGTTATAATGCGTCTTTTCTGTCCAGAAAGGCAGGGAAGTGTCTTCCCATCCCATATCGTCAACCATAAAGAGGATGATGTTCGGCCGCTTGGCAGGCTGGTCGGCTGCCTGCATATTTCCTGTCTGGAAAGCGGGCAGGATTACTAAAGGCAATAAGATTCGTTTGTCCATCTTGTTTGTGTTTTTCGGTTTATATTCCTGTGAAAGTTACTGATATGACAAAGATACATATTGATTCGGAATATTTTTTACAATAGGAGGACAGACTGAATCTTTTATCTGGAATTATGTATCTAATACTACCAATTCATAGTTCTTGCTTCCGAGTCCGATCGTCTCGGCATAATCAACCGTGTGACGTCCATGAAGGCTTTCAATGCGATTGACCAACGGTCTATTGTCGTTGCCTTCGGTTGGCTTTACAGCATATACTAAATCTAGACAAGCCTGATCCAGAGCTACGGGGTCGGTTGAAGCAAGTATTCCGATGTCTTTCATTTCGGGATCATGAGGGTTGGAATCGCAATCGCAGTCAATTGAAAGATTATTCATTACATTAATATATAAAATATTATCACCGAAATAATCTGCTACACTTTGCGCCGAAGCTGCCATTGATTCGAGGAAAGCATCTTGTTCGGGTAGGTTATTCCATAATTCGGCAGTCTCTGCTGTTTTACCGGCCGTATGAATATAGGTTTTGCCTTTAGAAGAGGCGACACCGATGGACTGATTTTTGATTACACCTCCGAATCCACCCATTGCATGTCCTTTGAAATGCGCCAGGTTAATCATGAAATCATAGTTCTTCAGATGGGTTCCGACGATGTTATATTGGATATGTTTTTTATCTTTTACCGGAATATTGAATTCACCTTCAGAATCCATGATGTCAACCTTTGCTATGTCGAAGAAACCATGGTCTTTAACTGCTTGGATATGCTCTTCTGTCGTAAAGCGTTTTCCGACATAGGCCGTATTGCATTCTACTATTGTCCCGCTTACTTTCTGCACTAAGTCTTTGATCAGAGACGGCTGCAGGAAATTATGTCCGCCCGGTTCGCCTGTACTGATTTTGATGGCAACTCGTCCGGATGCTTTACGCTTGAGTGCTTCGTATATTTTGACCAAAGCATCGGGAGAGATCTCTTTTGTCATCAGGACTTTTGATCTATTTTGGTTTGTTCCTCCTTTAAGAGGGATGACGGCGGGCACGATATTGCCCTTCAAATGAATTGGCAGACTGGAAGCTGCTGCTAAGGATGCTAATGTAGTCAATGAAGACCTCATCCAGGACCTTCTTGTCATTTTCTCTTCCATATAAATCTTTCCTTTTAATTATTTCTTCAAAAGTAGTGGACAAGATTTAATTGTGTAATACCTGAATTACGGATAAATATACCTTTATTACTGCATGTGTTGTTCGAGTTGTCGCTTATTCTTCCTTCAACTCAAATTTCCGGAAACTAAGGATATCGTCATTGAACCGGGGATTCAGGTAATGGCTGTCGGAAATATATAATCCTTCGAGGCGGATCAGCATGATTTTAGGATTATAGGTATTGTCGGGAAAGAGGGTTTCGCCGAGAATACGGAAATCTTTATCGAGAATAATAATGCTGAAGTTCTTACGCCCGAATTGTACGAGTTCCATAGGACGGACGCCTTTATCCAAAGTCGAGGGCGGATAAGCAATCCGGTAATAAACCTCCCGGTAGGGATCGTACAGCAAGTTATTATACCAGGCATTCACACAGAAGTCTTCGGGGCTTGCTGTCAACTCGTCCGGCAGTTGTACTTTGTCGAAGTACTTACTTTTAACCGAGACTTTCCGTATCGAGTCGTGTTCAGGAGTAGCCACATAGATATTCTCGTCATAGTGGAACGAGTAAATGAAGCGTTGGCCGTCATAGCAACGACTGTAACTGGCTTCCATGCCGTATCGTTTCAGCTTGACTTCCGAACCGGGATAATCGGGATAATCGAAGGGCAGTTTCTTTTCCTCTTTCGTATTCATATTGATTGCGACGGAAACAGGGTCATGCTCAATCAGGCGATTTGGTTCTATGCAGGTATATAGAGTGTGTTCGATACGTACAGGTAATTGTGAGGCTGTAGCCATAAAACAAGAAGGTTTTAATCCAGGAAAAGGCTGCTTATCAAGAAGGTCGCAGTTCTTATTAATCAAGTATAGCCCACTTTCGTAAAAATTGAAGACGTAAATACTGTCGAGATTCTGAATGTAATAACCGAATATCCTTCCAACACCGTTACTTCCTTCCTGTGAAGGGGTTATCCTGAACGCCGGTTTCTGCTGTTTCAGGTCATAGAAGTGGATCGTATTGTTTTCAATATTCTGGAAAGTGAAATACTCTTTTCCGTCTTTGTCTTTATAGACTGAATAAATGTTGAAGTTGTTTTTCGTGTCCGAATCGATTGGGAAAGACAGCGTTTCGTCTGTCTCTTTCAATTCGCATGCTCCGTACTTTTTGTGCGTTGAACAGGAGATAAACAGGAATAAAAAGAATAGTAATAGATGGTGCTTTTTCATGTTCATAATAAATTATAAGGAAAGGAAGAAAATTAAAAACTCCTTGTTCCCGTGCCTCGTGTGGGAGAGTGCGGGAACAAGGTGATTTTGACATGCTTTTTCCGGGCTTTTAATCTTTCTTTAACGGCGGATAGTCGATCGTATAGTGCAACCCGCGACTTTCCTTACGTTCCATTGCCTGACGGGTGATCAGGTAACCGACGTTGATCATGTTACGCAGTTCACACAGTTCTTTGGAGGCCTTGCAACGTTTGAAGAGGCTTTCCGTCTCTTCGTACAGGATGTCCAGGCGGTTCCAGGCGCGGGTCAGGCGGGTATTACTGCGGACGATGCCGACATAAGATTCCATGATCTGGTTCACTTCTTTCATGCTTTGGGTGATCAGTACGCGTTCTTCGGTGGAAATCGTACCTTCATCGTTCCATTCGGGGATGTCGGTATTGAAGTCGTAGCGTTCGAGGACGCTTAGGATATGTTTAGCTGCTGCATCCGCATATACGACTGCTTCGATCAACGAGTTGGAAGCCAGGCGATTTCCACCGTGCAACCCTGTGCAGGAACATTCGCCGATGGCATAGAGACGACGGATGCTGGATTGCCCATTCAGATCGACACTAATACCGCCGCACAGATAATGGGCTGCTGGAGCTACCGGGATATAATCCTTCGTGATGTCGATGCCGATGCTGAGGCATTTTTTATAGATATTGGGGAAATGCTTCTTCGTCTCCTCCGGGTCTTTATGGGTCACATCCAAGTAAACGTGATCTTCACCTCGGAGTTTCATCTCGTTATCGATCGCACGTGCTACGATGTCACGCGGGGCGAGAGACAGACGTTTGTCGTATTTTTGCATGAACTCCTTTCCGTCCAGCGTACGTAAGACGCCGCCATATCCGCGCATGGCTTCGGTGATCAGAAAACAGGGACGGTCTCCCGGGTGGAAAAGAGCGGTCGGGTGGAACTGGATGAACTCCATGTTTTTGACAGCTCCTTTCGCGCGATACACCATTGCGATACCGTCGCCCGTAGCGATCAGCGGGTTGGTTGTGTTGCGGTAAACGGCTTCGCAACCGCCTGTTGCCATAACTGTTACCTTGGACAGGAATGTGTCTACCTTACCGGTGTCTTCGTTCAGCACATAAGCGCCGTAACATTTGATGCCCGGCGTATGACGGGTGACGATGATACCCAAGTGATGCTGCGTGATGATCTCTACTGCAAAGTGATGGTTGAATATCGTGATGTTGGGATGTCTCTTGATCGCTTCGATAAGGCTTAGTTGGATCTCGGCGCCGGTGTTGTCCTTGTGATGTAGGATGCGGAATTCGGAATGCCCTCCTTCGCGGTGAAGATCGAACTCGCCGTTCTCCTTCTTGTCGAAGTTCACACCCCAACTTATGAGTTCCTTGATCTGATCCGGTGCGCCTCGTACGACCATTTCCACGGCTTCCCGGTCGTTGATCCAGTCGCCGGCAATCATTGTGTCTTCAATATGCTTGTCGAAATTGTCTACCAGCAGGTTTGTTACCGAAGCAATGCCTCCCTGCGCGAAATAGGTGTTCGCTTCTTCCAGCTCTGTCTTGCAGATGATGGCTACTTTCCCTTTATCGGCTACCTTCAAGGCGAGGCTCATGCCAGCGATACCGGAACCGATCACTAAGAAATCGAATTGTTGTACCATAGTTTATATCCTTTGTGGCTGACAAAGTTAGGAATTAACTTATTTAGTTGTACCTTATACAGCCCGCTTTCGTGCAAAATAGTCCGCATTACTGATTCTTTGGATATTTTAAACTTCTCGTCGTAAACATTTCAGAATGGAACCCTGTTCTATTGGGGCATTGGATATCCTGCTAATTATTAACACTTAAACGTTTTAAAATATGAAATCTAAAGTTGTATTGAATGCTCTGGCCTTGTTGTTTGCGGCTGGTGCGATGGCTCAGGATTGTACGTTCTTTTTCCCGCAGACCAAAGGTACGCAGCTCGTAAAAAAAGGCTATGATGCAAAAGGAAACCTGCAGAGTGTGATGACCTACACGGTCGATGAAGTGAAGAACATCCCGTCCGGCCTGGAAGTGGAAGCCGATTATGTGTTCAAAAATAGCGCAGGTACGGTTTATGACAAGGGTGACCTGGAAGCATTCTGCCGAGATGGTGAGTTCTTTATCGAGATGAAGGAGACTTTGTCAAATCCGTCTTTCGTGTCGACTATCCAGTCTGATTTGGCTGCTACCGAAGCAGTCATTAACTATCCGAGTGTATCGAACGCTCCGTCCAATAATGGCGACGATATGTATTTCGATGATGCAACCATTCAGATCTACTCGAAGAAGAATCGGAAGGATCGCAAAAACGTGTCTATCTACGACCGCGAATATGTGACGACCGAACAGGTAGCGACTCCCGCCGGCACGTTCGACTGCACGAAAGTAAAATATAAAATCAAATCCCGCTCCCCGAAGGAAACGATCGAGGGCTATGGATATGAATGGTACGCTCCGAATGTGGGTGTCGTAAAGAACGAACAGTATAATAACAACAATCAGTTGCAATATTATACTGTCCTCGAAGTTGTAAAGTAATGTAAGATATATTCCTTTTTGGGAATTGTTTGACCGGTTTAAGTGGATGCGTTGTTACTGAGAAGTTGCAGCGCATTTTCTTTTCCCTGAATCGCCAAAAGAAATAAAATGATTATCTTTCGGCAAAATTCAGGATATGGACAGAGTCTTTAAATCGAAAGTAGGTTGGTGGTATCATCTGATACTGTTGGTGATGGCGACAAGCACTGTTGCTGCATTTGTGGGCGGCAAGTCTCCCGTAACGATGATCGTGCTGCTGTTGTTTACATTGGAGTGTATTCACATGCTGTTGTCGACCTGGTATAAAATAACGGCGGATGGTTATCTGATTGCCCATTGCAGTATCTTTCCGGAGAAAAAGATTTCTATCTCGGAGATTAGTGCCGTCGAGGTGACAGTGATGCCTGTCTCGAGCTACGCCCTGTCACTGGACCGTCTGATCATCTACAAAGGCGACACGCAGTGGCTATTGATTTCGCCGGTCAACAAGCAGGACTTCGTCAAGCTGTTGAAGAAGCATAATCCCGATATCCGGATAAAGGAACCGGTTATCTAAAACTTAAAAACAGATTACCATGAAAGCACGGATTCGGAAAAACCAGAAAGATTGGCATGTATACATCTTCTGGATTTTATTAGGAGTATTTGCATTGTTGGTTATTATGGATGCTTTCAGCGAGGACAAATTTGATCGACTACCCTTGATCCTTTGTTTCCTGCCGTTAACTATACTTCAGTTACGTCCGTATCAGATAACGGATAGGGACATGTTGCACGGAAACGGGCAAATCGACGTGAAACTGATCTCCCGGCTCGAAAGCAACGGAAACAAGGTCATTGTTTATTACTCTCGTATGGAAGGAGGTATCGAAAGGCGCTCCTCTTTTTATCCGGCTGACAAGGATGAATTTATCTCGATATTACAACAAATTAATCCCAATATAAAACTTAATTAAATCTGAGAACATGAAATACGATGTTGCCATAATCGGGGGCGGTCCTGCCGGTTATACGGCTGCTGAAAAGGCGGCTGCGGGTGGCTTGTCCACTGTGCTTTTTGAGAAGAACGCGTTAGGCGGTGTGTGCCTGAATGAAGGATGCGTGCCGACAAAGACTTTGCTTTATTCTGCGAAAGTGTTTGATACGATCAAACACGCCCCCAAATATGCGGTAAGTGCGGAGAATCCTGCTTTCGATTTCCCGAAGATCATCGCTCGTAAAAATAAAGTCGTAAAGAAACTGACAGCCGGCATCCGTATGAAGATGAAGGAGAACGGCGTGGAAGTGGTGAGCGGCGAAGCCGAAATCAAAGGGCGGGCAGCTGACGGAACGATCACTATCGCCTCGGGCGAAGCTGTTTATGAAGCCGCCAACCTGCTTATCTGCACCGGTTCGGAAACTGTCATACCCCCCATTCCCGGATTGGCGGAAACGGAGTATTGGACAAGCCGTGAGGCGTTGCTGTCCAAAGAACTGCCGGCTTCGCTGGTGATCATCGGCGGCGGTGTGATCGGCATGGAGTTCGCCTCCTTCTTCAACAGCATGGGAACGGAAGTGCATGTGGTCGAGATGCTGGATAAGATTCTTGGTCCGATGGATAGGGAGCTGTCCGAGATGTTGCAGGCCGAATATGCCAAACGGGGCGTCAAGTTCTATTTAGGACATAAGGTGACTGCCGTAAACGGCGGCGATGTGACGGTCGAGAAAGACGGCGAGACATCAGTCATCCAATGCGAAAAAGTCCTGTTGAGCGTAGGCCGTCATCCCGTGACCAAAGGTTTCGGTTTGGAAACACTGGCCCCCGAACCTTTCCGCAACGGGATCAAAGTGAACGGATTTATGCAGACTTCCATCCCGAATGTGTATGCCTGCGGCGATATCACCGCTTTCTCCCTGTTGGCCCATACGGCTGTCAGCGAAGCAGAAGTGGCTGTCGATCATATTTTAGGCAAGAACCGCAGCATGAGCTACAAGGCCATTCCGGGCGTTGTCTATACCAATCCCGAAATCGCAGGCGTTGGCAAGACCGAAGAGGAACTGCAGGCCGAAGGCACGCCCTACACCGTCAAGAAGATACCGATGGCGTTCTCCGGCCGCTTTGTCGCTGAAAACGAGCAGGGCAACGGCGTCTGCAAGCTGATTTTGTCTGAAGACGAAACGATCATCGGCGCCCACCTCTTGGGAAATCCGGCCTCCGAGCTGATCGTCATAGCCGGGATCGCTGTCGAAAAAGGCATGAAGGCTTTCGAGCTGAAGTCCATCGTCTTCCCACATCCGACCGTAGGCGAGATCCTTAAGGAAGCGCTCTGATATTTTATTCCCCATACATGCCCGATCCCGATCCATCCCGGCGACTGTTTGATGGATCGGGATCTTTTTGTTGAAAGTCCTGCTTTAATCAACCTGAAGTGTGGAATGTTTTATCTGTTTCCATGAGGTGAAAATAACTTTTCTCGCCAGTGAAAATTTGTTTTCTATGGGAAGAAACAAAAGATTCATGCCAATGGAACAAAATTTCCCCCTCTATGAAACTGCTCCGAAACGGGTAGCCGTTCGTCCTTACCAGGATAGGAGTTGGTTGCATTTAGCTGATGTTTCTTCGAAAATATCCTTATAAGATGCTGAAAATGCTACAGGTTACCAAAAAAATCATTTACTTTGCAAACTTAATAATGTGCCAATGCACAAAAATGGCACATTGGCACATTAATTAATTGGCAAATTATTATTATGGCACAAGAAGATGTATTTAAGAAATTAGTTTCGCACTGTAAAGAATACGGGTTTGTATTCCCCTCTTCAGAGATTTATGACGGTTTAGGAGCAGTGTACGATTATGGGCAGTATGGCGTAGAGTTGAAAAATAACATAAAGAAATACTGGTGGGACAGCATGACGTTGTTGCACGAAAATGTAGTCGGCATCGATTCGGCTATCTTTATGCACCCTACTATCTGGAAGGCATCCGGCCATGTCGACGCGTTCAATGACCCTCTGATCGATAACAAGGATTCCAAGAAACGCTATCGTGCCGATGTACTGATCGAAGATCACCTGGCGAAGATCGAGGAGAAGATAAATAAGGAAGTGGCCAAGGCTGCAAAGAAGTTTGGTGATGCTTTCGATGAAGCCCAGTTCCGCGCGACAAACGGACGCGTGCTTGAATATCAGGCTAAGTGGAACGAGATCCACGAACGCTACTCGAAAGACATGAACGATTCCAATTTCGAAGACCTGCGCCAGCTGATCCTGGATTGCGAAATCGTTTGCCCGATCTCCGGAACCCGTAACTGGACCGATGTCCGCCAGTTCAATTTGATGTTCTCTACGGAGATGGGTTCTACTTCAGACGGCGCCATGAAAGTATATCTGCGACCGGAAACAGCACAGGGTATTTTCGTCAACTTCCTGAACGTACAGAAGACCGGCCGCATGAAAATACCTTTCGGTATCGCCCAGATCGGAAAGGCTTTCCGTAACGAGATCGTTGCCCGCCAGTTCATCTTTCGCATGCGCGAGTTCGAACAGATGGAGATGCAGTTCTTCGTTCGTCCGGGCGAAGAGATGGAATGGTTCAAGCAGTGGAAGGCTACTCGTCTGAAATGGCACCAGGCAATGGGATTGGGTAACGAAAAATATCGTTATCACGATCACGAAAAGCTGGCCCACTATGCAAATGCGGCTACTGATATCGAATTCGAAATGCCGTTCGGTTTCAAGGAAGTGGAAGGTATCCATAGCCGTACGAATTTCGACTTGAGCCAGCACGAAAAGTTTTCCGGCAAGAAAATCCAGTATTTCGACCCTGAACTGAACCAGAGCTATACTCCGTATGTAATCGAGACCTCTATCGGTGTAGACCGCGTGTTCTTGAGTGTGATGGCCGGTTCTTATTGCGAAGAGACATTGGAAAACGGCGAAACACGTGTTGTATTGAAGTTGCCCGCAGCGTTGGCGCCTATCAAGCTCGCCGTATTGCCGTTGGTGAAGAAAGACGGTTTGCCTGAAAAGGCTGAGGAGATCATGAAGATGTTGCGTTTCGATTTCCGTTGCCAGTATGACGAAAAAGATTCTATCGGCAAGCGCTATCGTCGCCAGGATGCTATCGGAACCCCGTACTGTATTACAGTTGACCACGATACTTTGAAGGATAATTGTGTCACGATCCGTTTCCGCGATACGATGGAACAGGAACGTGTGAGCATCGACAAGTTGCATGACATTATCTCCGAAAAGGTAAGCATGAAGAATTTATTAAAAAAGATAATGGAATAAACGCATGAAGAAATACCTGCATATCGCGTTGATGTTGTTGTGTGTCTTCGTTGTCTCTTCTTGCAAGGATGATGACGATGATACTGAAGCTGTTGAAAGAGAGGCTTATAAGTTGGAACAGGACATTGCCTTCCAGGCAAAAGTAAATGAAACCGGTTTTGTAAGATGGTATTCGGAAGCCGGTGATGGTTATGTTTGTGCCAAACAGATTGAAAAGGGGAATGGCAAGCAAGCCTATTTCAATAGCCGTGTCTCGGTCTACTATAAAGGTTCTTTGACAGATGGAACGGAGTTTGATGCCCGGTTGTTTGAAGACGGTACGCCCTTCAAGTGTGCGGTCAGTTCATACTATGCGAATTATTCGAACTCCAATCCGAATGGATATGGTTCCGTCATATCTGGTTGGACAGTTGCTTTGCAACATATGGTTGAAGGAGATAAATATGAGGTTTGGATTCCGCAGCAGCTAGCCTATGGCGCAAGCGACAACGGTGATATCCCGGCTTATTCGACTTTGATATTCGAAATCGAGCTGGTATCGGTGGATGAGCAGGCAGCTTCGGCAAGTTAAAAGTTGATTTATAAAAGAATAAAAAGGGGGTGGCTATACAATGTGTAGGCAACCCCTTTCTACTTTTTATTTCTTCTGTTTCAATATCCTCTGTGCACAGTCCGAGAACACTACGATCGCCCCGGCAATGATTGCCGTATCTTTTATTACTAGTCTGCCTGCCCCGGTCAGCAGTGGGAATCCATGTTCTCCGCTTCCCAAGTCCGGTACCCATACTTCAGGCGTCGTCACCAGGAAAGAGAGCGTTCCGATCGTCATGATAATAGCAAGTCCTGCACCTACCAGGCCGATTTTAGGGGAGAAAATACCTAAGAACGTCAGGATACCGATCGCCATGATCAGAATGCCTAACCCGTGCGAGAAGCCGTACGTGTTGTTTTCCACATGCCACTGATGTTTGGCCTCGTTGAATTCCCCCTCTTTCAGTTTATATTCTTTATATTCGGGAGCGCTTTTCGTATAGAAGAAGCTCATAAAAGGACTGTTTGCCACAAACGGCACGATACCTTCTGCTTCATAGTTATAGAATTTCAATCCTCCGATCCATACGAAGATGATCAGGATTGCCACGCGGATCAAGTTAATGCCCAACTTTTGAGTCGAAGCTGCAATGTTCAGGAAAGTGTAAAATAGATTACTTAATTTAGTCGTCATGTCTTTGCTGTTTTATATGTTTGTTTTATAATGCAAATATCGGCCCATTGTGGCTTGCGGTAAATGGCAATTCTGCCGGATAACTTATCAATTTTCCCCGATCTGGTTATTTATAGGCAAAAGAAACCCCTATAAACAATTAAAGGCTGTCTCACGACAACCCCTAACCAAACTTTGTTAACCTTAAATCTAATACTATTATGAAAAAACCACAATACAAAGATACGGGTTTGTCCGAACTTGTCAAGAGCCAAGATGCTAAATAGTGTTGTAAGAGGTATAAGAAAAATTAATTGCAGATGAATAAGCCTTTTATTGAAAATAAAATTATCTTTGTCTGGAAATATAAAGAAAAACGTAGAAGCGTTTCGTATTATTCTTTGTTAGGAATCTGGTAAATTCATTGTACAAAAAGAATAATAGGCAAAAACGCTCGCGCTCCCATAGGGCGTGGGCTATTGCTTATTTGTTGTACAAGCTTACCAGAGCTCCTAACCGGATGAGACAATAGCTCCACGCTTTTTTACCACAAATAGAAAGAATACGATATGATGGAAGCGAAAATTGACATTGAAAAAGTCAGGAAAGGAGATCATGCTGCTTTTAAAACTTTCTTTGAATGTTTCTATCCTAAATTGATGGCGCTCGCTTGTCGTTTTGTAGATGAGCAGGTTGCCAAAGATTTGGTGCAAGAAGTCTTCACTTCCTATTGGGAACAGAAAAAGGTTATACAACCCGACAATATCCAATCTTTCCTTTTTAAATGGCTGCAAAATAGTTGCTTGAACCACATCAAACACCAGATGGTTGTTGACGAGTACGAATCACGTGTTCGCATCGCTGAGGCGCGTATCGCTTTTTGGGGCGAGTCCACCGACTCCAACGATGTCCTTAGGTCTGTTATTAATCAGGATTTGCGGGAAATCATAGAACTCTCCGTTAATAAACTGCCTCCCAAATGCGCACAGGCTTTCCGTCTGGCCTATTTCCATGATATGAGCCGTAAGGAGATAGCCGAGATTATGGGAATTTCTCCCCGTACAGTCGAAGGACATATCCGGCAAGCGCTTGCCTTCCTGCGGGAAGACTTGAAAGGCCTTTTCCTGCTTATTTTTCTGCTCTGCAACATAAATTGAATTTTTCTTTGTTTTTGACCACGTAGTACCTCCCGCCTCGATTGTCTTCTTTATATAAGCACAATAGAAGAAGATGGACGAACAATTACTCATACGATTCCTTACGCATACCTGTACTCCGGAAGACCTTCGCTCGATCGACCAATGGATCGCATCCGGCAAGCCCAATGCAGACTGGCTGTTCGAAATGGAACGCATATGGAGTTTGAAGGATGAACTGCGATTCTCGGATAGGAGAGAGATAGAGGAGGCGTATAATCGTTTTACTCTTTCCCTGGGAAAGAGTAAAAATGCGGTTTCGCATTTTTACATATATCCGATATTGAAATATGTGGCAGCTGTTATCATCATCGGATTATTAGGATTGAATCTTTATAAAATGGTTCAACCGGCAACTGTAGGCGAGAATACGGTAGAAGTGCCGAAAGGACAAAGAGCATCTCTAATGCTTTCCGATGGAACAAAGATCTGGTTGAATTCCCAAAGTAAACTTATTTACCCGACTCAATTCTCTGATAAGGAAAGGAATGTCCGGCTTGAAGGGGAGGCTTTTTTCGATGTGGCCCATAAGGAACATCTTCCTTTTGTCGTGCATTCACCTTTGCTGGCAATAAAGGTATTGGGAACGAAATTTAATGTAAAAGCTTACTTCGACGAAAAATCCGTTGTCACATTGGCAGAGGGAAAGGTTGAAGTGGAAACAAACGACTGTAAAAACAGATTGACTCTTAAACCAAACGAACAGGTTTCATATTCGGGAAGTTCCGGTTTGGCATTGGAGAAAAATATCAATACGAATACGGTTAAATTATGGATGAAAGGAGAAGGCGCTTTTATCCAATGTCGGCTTGATCATATTGTCCGTGATTTGGAACGGAAATTTGATGTGAAAATAGTTATAACGGATTATTCTTTAAGTTCTGAAGTTTTTACTTGCCGCTTTAAGGATACAGCTACAATTGAACAGGTTTTACATTTACTGAAAGAAACCAGGAGATTGGATTATTTATTTGAAGGGGAACAAATACGGATTTTCAAACCATTAAAATAAAAAGCCTATGGGAAAGGATTGATAAAAACGAAGGCTGAAGATAGGCCAATATCTTCAGCCGGGATTAAGCGAGTAACGCTTTAGCGAACCTAAATTTATTACTAACTAATCATTTACAAATGTATGCATTATATTATGAAAAATACGCCATGCGGTGTATATAAATCGTCATGGCTGCGAAAAAGTCTAAATATTATGAGATGTGTTATATTATTCATACTATTGGGAACCTTACAGTCTTTTGCTAATTTAAGCTATTCACAGTCGGTGAAATTGTCATTGAATATGGAAAATACGACCGTACAGGAGGTTCTCACTGCTATTGAACAAAAAAAGCGGTTTCTATTTCACGTATAATTTGGAACAGGTAAAAGTAACTCGTAAGGTTACTGTCAACTTTAAGGATAAGACAGTTCCCGAAGTATTGGATGAACTATTTGCAAAAGAGAATATCCATTATGTGATAAACGACAAGCATATTGCCTTATATAAAGGAAACGACAAGCAAGTTGTTTTACAAGCAAAGAAAGATATAAAAGGTGTGGTAACGGATAAAAACGGAGAACCGATCCCCGGCGCCAATATCATTGAGAAAGGAAATCCTACCAATGGAACTATTACCGACGTCGATGGAAATTACACTTTGTCCGTATTCGGAAATTCCGTGTTGGTAGTTTCTTACATAGGATATAATAGAATTGAAATTCAGGTTAAGAACCGTTCTGTGGTCGATATTACATTATCGGAGGATACGCAAGCATTGGAAGAGGTTGTTGTCGTTGGCTATAGTACCCAGAAGAAAGTAAACCTGACCGGCTCGGTCTCCACTCAGCCCCAGTTGCTTAATGACGTGGGGAGAGGTTTATTGGTATAAACGATAGCTTGATTTCCTATTCAATATCATCCGGATTCCTGCGTATTCAGGAATCCGGATAAGGTACTATGTGGATTCCGTTTTTTAAATAGAAGTTGGCCTGTTTTCATTAGTCAGGAACAACTTGCGATATCACAAATTACAATAACCCCTTTTTGTCTCCTTTTTCTATTTTACTTGAAATTTCAGTTTGTTTTCATCTTACTTTTTGCTCTGATTCCGATACTCAGGGTTGACGACAAACGTTATGAAGTGGGCATATTGTTCGAATCTCGGCTCAGTATTGTTAGTCAAAACGGATAAAAATCAACAATGTGATACACCTCAACTCCCGGAGAATCGGATATTTGCAGGCAAGATCGAGGTAGGGACCATTTGAGGAAAGAGTTTTTCCCTCCTTCTCACTGTGAGGTGCGCAGAAATTTACCGCGATGACCGTCTTTGTTGCCGTGAGCTGCCTAGTTCATGGGTAACGACGACTGTCTTCGTGGCGATGAAGTCCCTTGTTATGGCGATGACGACCGTCTTTGTGGTGATAAACGGCAAATAGAGAGCGAAAACCTCGTCTTGTCCAAGAAAAAGCGATGTCTGAATTTATTCTATCCTTAAATTAGTAGAATGTTAAATAACCCTTTAATTACAATAAGGGGGTGGAAGAAAAGATGCCAATTGGGAGAGATTTGCTTTACTCAACATAAGGTAAACCTGCTTCTTTTAATTGTTAAAAAGCCCCCTTAAAATAAAAATAGAACCTTCCCGTAAGTAAATATCCCGGATAAATCGTCTATACTTGTAGAAACGTTTCTTTGTTAACATGCGTGATGGATAGACCAAAGGAAGAAGATCGAGAATTAATTGAGTTCAAGGAGTTATATAAATCAAATGCTCCGATGCTGATTTTCTATGCAGGAAAGTATGTAAATGCTATTGCTGCAGAAGATTTGGTACAGGATGTGTTTTTTAAAATCTGGCAAAAGAGGACTTTTTTGTTTTTGAAAGAAGGGATTAGAACTTATTTGTATCGCTCCGTTCAGCATGCCTGTCTGGATTACCTGAAGCATCAGGAGGTAAAAGGTGATTATATCAATACCGTCACCACCCAATTAAAAATAGAAGAGATATATTATAATGACGATCCGCAATCCCTGTTTGCGGAAGACGAACGTCTGGAACTTATCTATAAAGAGATGGATAAGTTGCCGGAGAAGTGTCGTGAAGTCTTTACCATGTCCTATCTGGAAGAACGAAAAACGTCCGAAATAGCTGTACTGCTCAATATATCCCCCCGTACAGTAGAGGCACAACTTTATAAGGCATTGAAGATTTTACGAGGTATTTTGCTTAGTTGTTTGATTTTTCTTTCAAATTTTTGAGAATTGCGTAAGTAGATCTGAAGAGATAATCGTGTATAATATAAATGAGTATCGGAATGTCTGAAAAATACAACATAGAAGAATTAATAATCCGTTTCCTGCAACAGGATATCAACGAAGAAGAACTTCGTTACTTAGAGTCCTGGCTGGAAGAAGATGCGGAACATAAATCTTATTTCTTTGGGCTGAAGGGTATCTCGGATTCCAGTCGACGTTCTTTTTTCTCGAAGGAAGAGGTGAATGAGGCAAGTTGGCAACGAATGCTTGCACGCATAGAAAAAGATAATATGGAGATTTCTTCCTATGATAAATCTCATACATATAATTTGTGGTTATCACTAATTAAGTATGTGGCTGTTGTGGCTATAGCTGTCGGAGTAGGTTGGGGAATTAAAAAAATTCAGGGAAATACCTATTTATCCAATAGTAAAGAAAAGGAAGTTGTGTATAATGAAATACATGTTCAAAAAGGAGGACGTGCTAATACGTTAGTTCTTTCCGATGGAACTAAAGTTATATTAAATGCAGCAACAACTTTTAGATATCCAACCAGTTTTGGTGAAAAGAACAGGATGGTTTATTTAGAAGGAGAGGCTTATTTCGAAGTGGCTAAGGATGAAGAAAAACCTTTTGTTGTTAAATTGAATAAACAGGATATAACAGTATTGGGTACGACTTTTAATGTACAAGCATATAAAGACGAATCTTATAGTATCGTTACTCTTTTAAGTGGGAGGGTTATGTTGAACGCATTCAATGAGTTAGGAGAATCTACCAGTCGTATGTTTCTGAAGTCTAATCAGTGTGCCCTATCTGATAATAAGAGTGGATCTGTTTCATTATGTGATGTGAATGCATCATTTGCAAATGCATGGGTAAATGGAGAGTATAAATTTAAAGATGAGCCATTGTTATTTATTTGTAAGCGTTTGGAAAATTATTATAATGTGCAAATACATTTGAATGATCCACGTCTGGAACAAATCCGATATACCGGAACATTTTCTTTGGAACAAGATATTATGGATGTATTTCGTATCATTGATTATGAGAAACAGTTTGCTTTTAAACGGGTGAAAAGAGATATTTTTATAACACATAAATGAATTGTTGGACCTTTAAAACAGAATTGCCTATGTACAAAGTTCTAGTCTTTTAAAAGTGAATCGGAAAATGGTAGTGACATTCCCCGATTCAGAAATTATTTTTATTAGTTAACCGTTCTCATCCGTCTTATCTGGAAAACTTTGCGAATGAGACAATTTAATAACAAAAATATCCAAATGTATGAAAAAAAAACGAGATGACAGTGCTTTTCTGTCACTAAAAACAACACGTATTATGAAAATCACGGCAATATTTATTTTGGCGGGTATTCTTCAAGTGTCTGCAGTAACTTATGCCCAGGAACATCGCATTTCTGTTGAAGTGAAAAATGGAACTTTTTATGAAGTGGTCTCTCAGATAGAAAAACAATCGAAATTTATGTTTTTCTATAAAAGTGAAGAGATTGATAATAATCAACGAATCAATTTAAATGTAAAGAATAAGTTGGTTTCGGAAATCTTGAATGAGATTACAAAAAATAATAACTTAACTTATAAGATTACAGGTAAGCATATTATCATAACAAAGTTGTCCTCTGAAAATCAAGATTTAAAAAAAATTACAGGTCGTATCAAAGATAACAGTGGGGAACCGATTGTAGGAGTAAATGTTGTGGAAAAGGGCACAACAAATGGAGCTATTACAGATATCAATGGGAATTTCTCTATAGAGGTTGTAACTGGGGCTGTTTTACAGATTTCTTATATAGGATATAACACGCAGGATATTAAAATCACTGATAAAACTTCGTATAATATTGTATTAAAAGAAGATGTAGAAGCATTAGATGAGATAGTTGTTGTCGGATATGGAACGATGCGAAAAAGAGATTTAACTGGGGCTGTATCACAATTGAAAGGAGATGAGATAGCAGACTTACCGTTGAGAAGTGCATCTGATGCTTTACAGGGAAAGGCTGCAGGTGTTACGATTACATCTACATCAGGTACTCCAGGTGCTATGGGGACTGTTCGTATTCGTGGGGTTGGTACTATTAATGATAATGATCCTCTTTATGTTGTTGATGGGTTACCTCAAACTGATATTGGCTGGCTAAATCCAAAGGATATAGAAAGTATGGAGGTCTTAAAAGATGCTTCTGCACAGGCTATTTATGGGGCTCGGGCTGCAAATGGAGTCATATTGATTACTACAAAAAAAGGAACAACAGGTACTTCCTATAAATCGACAATTGATTTTGATATGATGGTTGGTGTCCAGAATGCTGCTAAAACATATGATATGCTTGATGCAGAAGGCTTCATTAAGTATAAAAATATGGCTTATGAAGCATCCAGTAAGCCTTTATTGGATGATTTTGCGACTCCTAAAAAAATAGAAACTATACTCTCTTTTTTGGATAAGAATGGAGGTCGGGCTGGTACAAACTGGTGGAATGAAATAAAGAATTCTAATGCAATTTCTCAAAATTATAATTTGTCTTTATCCGGTGGACTTGATAAACTACGTTATCGTTCAAGTTTTAGTTATATGAAGCAGGATGGTATTATAAAATCTACAGACTATGAAAGGCTATCCGGAAGATTGAATTTGGATTCGGAAGTATATAAATGGTTAAGTGTTTCTTTAAATACGAATGTAATATACGAGACTCGACGTACAACAGATGAGAATAACGCTTATACTAGTACTGTTTTTTCTGCGTTAACGTCTGACCCTATTACTCCTGCATTTAGAAATAATTTGATAGATATTCCGGATTTTCTTTACAATAGAATTATGGATGGGTATGAACCGACTAATCCTTTTTCTCAATATACCGGTATTTTGTATTCTAATAAACCTAATCCATTGGCCCAAACAGATAGGAAAGGCCAAAACCGATGGAAGGGATTACAGTTGAAAAATAATCTGAGCGCAGATATAAAATTGTTTCCATTTTTGTCGTTTAAGTCCAGTTTAGGTTTGGATATTTCCCGTACATCGGATGAAAGTTTCTTACCGAAATATTATTTAAATGGAACGGATCAGGTTACAAATGCGAAGGTAGGACGTGGTGTAGGGCAAAGGGATTATTGGGTTTTTGAAAATTATCTTTCGTATAATGATAAGTTTGGAGATCATACAGTGTCTACGATGGTAGGAACTTCTGCCGAAAAAGAACGTTATGAAACGGTAAATGCATCGAAGGAAGGACTCGTAAATAATGATGCTAATCAGCAAATAATAAATGCTGCAACTAAAAATCCCGCAGCATCGGGCTCGGTCTCTTATCATACGATGAATTCTTATTTTGGACGTGTTTTTTATTCTTATGCTGATAAATATATGATTACAGCTAATATACGCTGGGATGGATCTTCTAATTTTGCTGATAAGCATCGATGGGGAGTTTTTCCTTCTGTTTCTGGAGGTTGGAATTTCCGGGAGGAATCTTTTATAAAAGATGTTGTAGGTGACTGGTTCTCTCAAGGTAAATTTAGAGCAGCCTGGGGAGAAATTGGAAATCAAAATATAAGTTCAGGTGCTTATTTAACAAGATATGGGAATAGTACATATTATTTGTTAGGGAATTCTATGACTCCGTGGTTGAGTGGTGGACGTACGAATGTAGGAAATCCTGATTTAAGATGGGAAACAACACGACAATTGGATTTTGGCTTAGATTTAGCTTTCTTTAATAGTGCATTGAAGTTTAACATTGATTATTTTGATAGAAAGACTTCTGATATGCTTGTCCAAGTACCTATGCCTGCTGCGATTGGATTACCTAATACACCGTGGAGTAATGCGGGTAGTGTAAAAAATAGAGGTTTTGAATTTGTTCTTGATTATCATGGGAAAATTGGAAATGATTTTTCTTATAATTTTGCTGGTAATATATCTACTTATAAAAATAAGGTTCTTAGTTTAGGAGGTGGAACAAATATACCAGGAAAGACACATTTGGGAAATCAAGTAAATACGATGATTGAACCAGGAAAGCCTATAGGTTATTTTTATGGATATAAGATGGATGGAGTATTTCAAACACAAGAGGAAATAAATAATTATAGAGGTGGACCAGATAATACTATAATCATGCCGACTGCAGAACCTGGAGATTTGAAGTTTGTTGATTTGAATGGAGATGGAAAACTTGGAGAAGAGGACCGTACAATGATCGGTAATCCTCATCCTGATTTTACATTTGGTTTGACATTAAGTGGAGAATACAAAGGGTTTGACTTGTCAATGTTTTTCCAGGGGTCGGTAGGTAATGACATTTTGAATATATTGAAGTATGATATATATTCCGGGACAGGTTGGTATAATGCACCAAAAGACATTTTTGATAAATTCTGGACTGGTCCGGGCAGTACGAATGAGAATTTTGCAATTAGTGCTAATAGTCGTGATAATTTGACGATGTCTGAATGGTATATCGAAAATGGGTCATATGTCCGTTTGAAGAATGTAACTTTAGGTTATACATTCCCGAAACAGTGGGTTCAGAAATTAACAGTTCAAAATTTGAGACTATTTGTCGCTGCTCAAAATTTGTTTACGATTACAAGTTATTCAGGGTTGGATCCGGAATTGGGTAATTCAAATCCTGCTTTTATGGGTATTGATATGGGGTGGTATCCTCAAGCAAGATCTTTTATGGTTGGACTAAGTTTAAAATTATAAAATGAATGTCATATGAAAGTCTTAAGATATTTTCAGGTATTTTCAGGTATAAGTTTAGTTATTTGTAGTCTTTTATTGGTGACCGGATGTTCTGACGATTTTTTAGATAGGCCTCCTCTTGGTTCTCTGGATAATACGACTTGGATTAATACAGAGGATGCTGGCTCCAAAATGTTGTCAATGTGTTATACTCCGATGTTATCTAATGCAGAATATCAGATGTTTAAATTTGAATTTTTTGATTGTATTACAGATGACATGCATAAGGGAGGCTCGGATGCGGCAGATAAAATAAGAATTACCGAAATTGCTAGGGGTAATCCTTTACCTTCAACACTATTGTTAGAGAGGGTTTGGAATCATAGACTTCAAATAGCAATATCAAGATGTAACGTTTTACTGCAAAATGTTACATTGGAAACTCCTTTAATTCAAGCTGGTGGAGCCTATGTCTCAACAGAGGAAAAGGCTCGTTGGATTGCAGAAGCTCATTTTTTGAGAGCCTTTTATTATTTTGATTTAATGATGATTTTTGCGAATGTACCTATAATAGAAGAATCTTTAAACGTAATTGATAAAACAACTATTACAAAGGCCCCTATGGAAGAGGTTTATGATTTTATCATGAAAGATTTAGAGGTTGCTTTGGCAGAAGAAAATCTACCAAGTGCTAAAGAGTTATCTGCAGATGAATTTGGTAGAGTAACTCGTGAGGCTGTGTATTCATTTAGAGCAAGAGTCGCATTATTTAATAAGGATTATGCGTTAGCAAAGTCTGATTGTAAGAAAGTTATAGATTCCGGTGCATATGAATTAATTCCAAATTACGAAGATTTGTTTAATAGCGTGGAAAGGGGGTATATGTCTAAAGAGTGTATTTTTATGACTTATAATAGTTATAATCCTCCCTATTGTAATGGAAATCCTGCTTTGATTTATTTTGTTGGGCGTGGTGTTACTGGCGGATGGGGAGGTGAGGTCCCTACCTATGATTTGGTGAATGAATATGAGGTAAAAGATCCACGTAAAGTCCATACGATTTTGTCACATGGAGACATTTTTCCAAAAAAAGATGGAAATGAGGAAGTTCATGATTATACAGGCTATGATAATTTCACAAAATTACAAAGCCGTAAGCATTATGTAGATCATTTTAGAAGACCTGATGCAGGACTGAAACAAACAGATTGGTCATATTATCATATAAGATATGCAGATGTATTATTGATGTATGCAGAGTCACTGATTGAATTAGGTGAAAATTTACAAGAAGCAGTTGATGTAATTAATAAAGTTAGAGAAAGAGCTTTTTTGACAACATCTCCTACGGATAGTTATGCTACTTATAGAGCTTTTAATATAATAGATCCTATCACAAAAGAAGAATTTGAGAAAAATTATAAAGTGAAAATTGATGACGATTTGAGGAAAGCTGTACGGCATGAACGTAGAGTAGAGCTTGCTGCAGAAGGGTTACGGTATTATGATCTTATGCGTTGGGGGATTTTTGTTGAAAAGATTAGGGCGTTTTACAAAACTCCTGAGGGAATTGCAACGGAAAAAGGTTCGAATATTTCAGAAAATACATGGCCGTATCCAATACCTCAAGCTGAAATAGATAAGGTTGGAGGGGCACTTGTTCAAAATGATAATTATAAATAATAGAATATTATGGTAACACGGCGTAATTTTATAAAAAGAGCTATAGTTGGATCTGCTGCATTATCCTTTGGTGGTGTTTTAGAAGGTTTTAGTGCAAAAAGCTATAATAATATTGTTGGAGCGAATGAACGTATTAAAGTTGGGGCGATAGGAGTTAACTCAAGAGGTCGGGCTTTAGCTTGTAATTTTGCTAAACAAAAAAATTGTGAGATAGTAGGTGTATGTGATGTTGATTCTCGTGCTTTACAAAAATGTAAGGAGGCTGTTCTTAAGATAAAAGAAAACTCAATCGGGGAGTATAAAGACTTGCGCATGATGTTGGAGAATAAGAATATTGATGCAGTCCTTATAGCGACACCGGATCATTGGCATGCTCCTGCAGCATTGTTGGCTGTTAAGGCTGGAAAGCATGTATATTTGGAAAAACCCTGTAGCCATTCTCCTGAAGAAGGAGAAATACTGATTAAGGGAGCCCAAAAGTATAATCGTATAATGCAAATGGGAAACCAACGTCGTTCTTGGCCGAATGTGGTAGAAGCTATAGAAGAATTAAAGAATGGTATTATTGGTAATGTTTATTTTGGTAAAAGTTGGTATACGAACAATAGACCTTCAATTGGTATAGGGAAAGAAGTCCCTGTACCAGAATGGTTGGACTGGGATCTATGGCAAGGACCAGCACCACGTGTTACTTATAAGGATAATATCCATCCTTATAATTGGCATTGGTTCTGGAGATGGGGAACAGGGGAAGCTTTGAATAATGGAACCCATATGGTTGACATACTTCGGTGGGGCATGGAAGTGGAATACCCTACGATGGTAACTTCTGTCGGTGGAAGGTATAGATACAAAGACGATTGGGAAACTCCCGATACTCAGGTTATAAGTTATGAATTTGGTAATGGAAAGATGATGACTTGGGAAGGAAGAAGCTGCAATAGCCAAAATATTGAAGGAAGTTCTGTCGGTGCCATGTTTTATGGAGATAATGGAAGTTTACTAATAACGGGTTCTAATGCGTATACGGTTTATGATTTAAAAAATAAAATAGTAAAGGACGTTCAAAGTAATATTGCGATTGATCCCCGTAATTTAATGAATCCAGCCGAGCAGTTGGATGCATTACATATCCAGAACTTCTTTAATGCAATTAGAAAATCAGAACCGTTACATTCTGACATCACTTCTGGACATAAAAGCACATTATTGGTTCAGTTGGGTAATATAGCTCAGCGTGTTGGACATTCTTTAAACATAGATAATCAGAATGGGCGTATTATGTATGATAGCGAGGCCATGAAATATTGGTCTAGATCATATGAACCTGGATGGGAAATGAAACTTTAATGATAATGTAAATAGAAGAGAATAAATATGTCTTTAAAAAATGCAACAGAACTTCATTCTAAGCGAACTATGTATATGGCAATAGCGATTGTCGGAATGATGTTTTTTATTTTTGGTTTCGTTTCATGGGTTAATGCCATTCTAATTCCTTATTTTCGAATAGCTTGCGAGTTGACCAATTTTCAATCTTATTTGGTTACGTTTGCATTTTATATCGCATATCTTGTAATGTCGATACCCGCTTCATTTGTTTTGAAGCGGGCCGGCTTCAAGAGGGGTATTATGTATGGTTTTTTTTGTATGGCGATAGGTGCGTTATTATTTGTCCCTGCAGCATTGAGCAGAACGTATTGGATCTTTTTGGCCGGTTTGTTTTCAATCGGAACAGGATTGACCATATTGCAAGCAGCTGCAAATCCTTATATTACTATTGTGGGACCTATAGAAAGTGCTGCAAAACGAATTAGCATAATGGGGGTTTGCAATAAGTTTGCGGGAATTATTGCTCCTTTGATATTTGCGGCTATTATATTGAAAGCGACGGATAGTATAGTGTTTGAACAATTAAATGCAGGTGTTTTTAGTGAAGAGGAAAAGAATATTGTTTTAGATAGTCTAATTCGAAGAGTAATATGGCCATATTCTATTTTGAGTATCTTTTTATTTGTTGTAGGTATTTTTATTCGCTATTCAGTATTACCTGAAATTAATCAAGAGGAAGAAAATAAAGAAGTTGATACAGATAAAGGAAAATCACATACCTCTATTTTACAATTTCCATATTTATTAATGGGAGCAATTGCAATGTTTCTCCATGTTGGGACGCAAGTGATAGCAATAGATACTATTATAGGTTATGCAAATTCAATGAAAATGGATTTATTAGAAGCAAAGGTTTTTCCGTCTTATACATTGACTGCGACTATTTGTGGGTATTTTTTAGGTATTTTATTGATTCCTAAATATCTTTCTCAAAAACGAGCTTTCCAGATATGCTGTATATTTGGTTTGATTTTTTCATTAGGAGTTGTTTTGTCAGATGTTGATTTAACATTGTTTGGACATGAAGCGAACCTTTCTATTTGGTCTCTCGTACTTTTAGGATTACCTAATTCTTTAATATATGCAGGCATCTGGCCTTTATCCATTCGCGGATTGGGACGATTCACTAAGATAGGCTCCTCTTTATTGGTAATGGGTTTATGTGGAAATGCCATATTGCCTTTGGTATATGGGTATTTTGCAGACTTATTTTCTGTTAAGCAGGCCTATTGGGTATTGGTTCCATGCTATTTGTATCTGATTTTTTTCGCTGTATATGGATATAAAATAGAAGCGTGGTCATTAATAAAAAAGAAATAAAAATGGGGACGGTCATCAAAAATGTAAAATTGGTTCTTCCTAAAGGGAAAATTATTAGGGGGACTATTAAGTGGGATAAAGGAAAAATTGTATCTGTATCGGAAGGTGAAATATTATCTTCTGTAGAAGATCAGGTAATCGATGGAATGGATTTGTATCTTTCTCCAGGATTTATCGATTTACATACGCATGGTGGCGGAGGATATGATTTTATGGATGGGACAGTTGAGGCCTTTTTAAAATCTGCAGAAATGCATGCTAAGCATGGTACAACGTCTTTACTGCCCACGACATTGACAAGTACTAATGAAGAATTATATTTAATGTTTGAGATCTATAAAATTGCTAAGTCTTGTAATCATATCGGAGCCAGTTTTGTGGGTTTGCATTTGGAAGGTCCTTATTTTTCGTTTAATCAGCGAGGAGCTCAAGACCCAAAATATCTGAAAAAACCTTCTCCTGAGGAGTATATAAAGATATTAGATGCTTCTGACGATATTGTTCGTTGGAGTTTGGCTCCAGAATTAGATGGGGCCTTGGATATGGGTCGGGAACTTTGTCGTAGAAAGATACTTCCTTCTATTGCTCATACGGATGCCATTTATGAAGAAACAATAAAAGCATATCAGGTTGGATTCCGACATATTACGCATTTATATTCAGGGATGTCTACTATTATTCGTAGGAATGCATTTCGATACGCAGGTGTTCTCGAAGCAGCTTACATGCTAGATGATATGACTGTTGAAATAATTGCGGATGGAGTTCATTTGCCTAAGAGCTTATTGCAATATGTGTATAAGTTTAAAGGTCCCGAACGGATTGCTTTGATTACAGATTCTATGCGGGGAGCAGGAATGCCAGATGGACCTTCGATTTTAGGGAGTGTAAAGGATGGCCAGCCGGTAATTGTAGAAGATGGAGTAGCAAAACTTTTGGATAGAACCGCGTTTGCAGGAAGTGTTGCAACAGCGGACAGATTGGTCCGAACAATGATTCAAGTTGCAGAAGTCCCTCTGACGGATGCCGTTAGAATGATGACCGAAACGCCAGCTCGGATTATAGGGATAGATCATAAAAAAGGTGCTATATCTGTGGGGATGGATGCAGACTTGGTACTATTTGACGATAATATCAATATTTGTATGACAATTGTTGAAGGGAATATAGTGTATAATGTTTTATAAATAGATCAATTATGGAGTTGGTAAAAGATGAATTGAAGATAAAAATATTTGATACTCGTGAACGGATGGGAAGAGCTGCTGCTGATGATGTTGCGTTTTGTATAAAAAAATTGTTAGCTCAAAAAGAATGTATTAATATGATTTTTGCGGCAGCTCCTTCTCAGAATGATTTTTTAGAAGCTTTGATTGATGATAAAACTATAGAATGGGAACACATTAATGCTTTCCATATGGATGAGTATATTGGATTGGAGTCGAATGCTCTTCAAGGATTTGGCAATTTTTTGAAAGAACGTATTTTTGATAAAGTCCCTTTTAAATCCAAGTTTTATATAAATGGTCAATCGGATAATTTGCAGGAAGAATGTGAACGATACGCTGGGCTATTGGATTCATATCCTGCCGATATTGTTTGTTTAGGGATTGGAGAAAACGGACATATTGCATTTAATGATCCTCATGTAGCTCGTTTTAATGATAGTGAAAGGGTTAAAATTGTTTCACTGGATAACAAATGTAGAATGCAGCAAGTTCATGACGGTTGTTTTTCGACATTGGAAAGAGTCCCAATGAGTGCATTTACTTTAACGATTCCAGCGTTAATTGCTGCTAAATATATGTTTTGCATTGTTCCCTCTAAAACGAAGAATATAGCAGTTTTTAATACAATTAATGGACCAATATCGGAATCATGTCCGGCAAGTATCTTGCGAAAAAAAGAAAATGCGATTCTGTATTTGGATTCAGATAGCTCTGAGTTATTGAATAAAAGTGTAAACTGAAAAAATGTAATGATATGAAAACTGAAAAATTAGTAATGATTTGTCTGATGTGTATTGCTTCGTTTGCAATACAGGCACAAAAAGTTATAAAAATTGGTATAATTGGGTTAGACACATCTCATTCTCCTGCATTTATAGGATTGCTTAATAGTGAAGATCCTAAACCTGAACATGAAGGATTCAGAGTTGTTGCAGCTTATCCTTATGGATCGAAAACTATAGAAAACAGTTTTAAGCGTATTCCAGTATATACAGAGAAAGCTAAAGAGAATGGGGTAGAAATAGTCTCTTCTATTACGGAATTGTTAGAAAAGGTGGACTGTGTCATGTTGGAAACTAATGATGGTAATTTACATTTAGAGCAAGCTATTGAGGTTTTGAAAAGCGGGAAACCGATGTTCATAGATAAACCTGTCGCTGCTGATCTGGTCGATGCAATAGCAATATTTAAATTGGCAGATCAATATAATGTTCCGATTTTCTCTTCTTCAGCTTTGCGTTTTGTCCCTAAAAACGTGGATTTAAGAAATGGAAAGTATGGAAAAGTATTAGGTGCTGATTGTTATTCCCCTGCTCCGAGTGAACCTTCACATCCTGATTTTTCTTGGTATGGTATTCATGGTGTGGAAATTTTATATACAATTATGGGAACAGGCTGTAAAGAAGTAGCTCGTATGTCTTCAGAAGGCACAGATGTTGTAACTGGACTTTGGGAAGATGGACGACTTGGTACTTTTAGAGGTAATAGAACGGGGAAACATATCTATGGTGGTACTGCCATTTGTGATTCCGGGGCAGTTATTGCTGGTGGTTATGAGGGCTATGCTTGTTTGTTAACAGAGATTTTGAAATTCTTTAAAACGAAACTGGTTCCTGTAAGTGCAACTGAGACTCTTGAACTTTTTACTTTTATGGCAGCATCTAATGAAAGTAAGCGGTTAGGGGGGAAACCTGTTTCAATGAAGCAAACATTTGAAAAGGCGGAGAAGCAAGCACAAAAAAAATTGAGTAAACTGAAATAGGGAGAAATAATTTATGGCATCTAATATAATGTTAACAAGATGTGGTTTCTTATTTGAGGCAGCAAGTCTTGGTATAGGTAGCGTGTTGAGTGTAGGTGTATTATTGAGTTTTTGTGTGGATAAAAAGAAATAAATATTTTTGTATCCGGATGAATGAATTGTATATACATTAATTTAAAAAGTAATAGTTTGTCCAATTTATATATGAGCAAAGAAGTAATAGAATATGGTTGGGTATGATTTTTGAATTTTGTAGACTGCTGCTTTTGGGGTATTATTTCTTTTTGTCCCCCTCTATAGGTGGATTTGTTTTTTTTCGTTACATTAGCACCTGTTTTTAATAACTCAGTTAATGATTAAGAATTAATACCTTATGAAACACATTCTTTTACTTCTCTTATCGTTCTTTGTACCCGTGGTATGGGGGCAGCAGGTAGAACAGTTCAAGCTCTGGCCGGATAAGCCGGAAGCGGGCGAGGCGGAAATCTTTGTTTATCATCCGGCGAAGGGCGGGAAAGCGGCGCCGGCGGTGCTGATATGTCCGGGTGGCGGATATAGAGGGCTGGCGATGAATCATGAAGGGCATGATATGGCGAAATGGTACGCTTCGAATGGGTTTGTTGCAGTCGTTTTGAAATACAGGATGCCGGAAGGTGTACATACGATCCCGCTGAGCGATGCGGAGAAAGCGATGTCTGTTATTCGGGGCAATGCAGCCAAATGGAACCTGGATGCGAATAAGGTCGGAGTGATCGGCTCGTCGGCAGGCGGACATTTGGCAGCTTCACTCAGTACGCTTGCAGCAGATGCCAACCGGCCGGACTTTGCAATCCTTTATTATCCGGTGATCAGCTTCGATAATATGACGACACATGGCGGTTCCAAGAAGAACCTTTTAGGTACAGATATCGAGAATAAGGAGTTGGTAGACCGCTATTCCTTGCAGAAACAGGTGGATGATAAGACACCGAAGACTTTGCTTCTGCTGAGCGATGACGATCAGACCGTTCCGCCGTTGAACTCTATCCTTTATTATACGGCGCTGAATGAACACCATATCCCGGCTTCTCTCTATATGTTCCCCAGTGGAGGACACGGTTGGGGATTCCGGTATGACTTCACCTACTATCAGGAAGTGAAAGACCTGATACAGAAATGGCTTACCTACATAAAAATCACTGATTAATCTACCGATATCATGAAACCGATTACGCTATTGCTGGCAGCAGGTTCCCTGCTGCTGAGTGCACAAGGACTTTCCGCACAGACGGACGGTTCCGGGAAAAAGGAATATTGGAATGCAAATACCCTCTTGATCCCTTATCGGCTGCCACCTGCTCCCGCAGGGTATAAGCCTACCTATATAGACTTGGATGGTGACGGTGATCCGGATATCCTGCGTACGGTGACGGCCAACGGTATTCCGGTGCAATGGATCGATGACGACGACGATATGCAGTACGGCGATCTGGAGGGCGATACCGATAACGACTGCCTGATGATAGACCGTAATAAGGACGGTGTCTACGGTGGTTACGGTGACCTTATCATCGACTGGGTGGGCGAAGATGAAGACGGTAATCCGGCCATGCAGGTCGTAGTCGACAATATCCCCGAAGCAAATCGGATGAAGACCGGTAACGGGCATTATATGTGGGTGGTGGATACGGACAAGGACGACGTGTTCAACTATATCGACTGGAACACGTTCACCCTCCGCTGTTGGATACATAACGGCCTGTCGGATTTCTACGAAGATTATAACGGGAAGAGCACTTTCATGAAGATACACAGCACGACCGAACGTGTGAACGATGTCCGTATGAACTGGGAAAACCCTTTCCTGTTCTATGATCCCGACAATGACGGGCTGACAGAGATGGCGATCCGTTTCTGCGACTCTCCCAAGATCGTGAAAGAGAACGGACAGGCAAATTCTGTCCTCTCAGGTAATATCGACTGGGTTTCCGTTTCGATGGATACGGATAACGACAATGCGCCGGGCAATGAGTTCGATTTCGATATGACCATCCATTTTACAGGTCCCGGCTTCAACTACGAAAACCAGAAACATATCAACAAGAACCTGCGCGGACTTCCCGAAGCCGATACGTTCTTCCTCGATGCCCGTTGGCGTAAGCTTCCGGAACTGTTGTATCCGGATCATGATGCCGCCTGGGATCTGACATTCAAAGAAGGTAAATGGGATAAAGTTTGGTTTACTTACGATGAGGACGACGATTGCAATCGTTGGGAACGTGTGGAGTTGTATCAGCCGCGAGATCCGTTCAAGGTAGGAAAGAACCAAGGCGGAATAGACAATAACGGACAGGCCGATCCGGCGGGTGACCGGGGTGAATGGGATGAAGACAATTCCGGCCACGGGCAGTTGTATGTCAGCCCGATAGACGGCAAGATCCACCTGTACGGAGCCGAATGGGGTTGCTGGCGCATCGACCAGAATGCCCGTTACTATCAGGGAATGGGCGGAATCTATGACGGTTACGGTCCGAAACGTATCGAGACCGAGCCGACCGTGTTTCCGACTGTCAAATATACGGATACGGACAATAACGGCTTCTTCGACCTGATGGAGTTCGACTTGGATGGCGACAAGGTGTTCGAACAACGCCTTTCCATGAAAGAGTTGGGGCTGGATGACCGTTGCCAGGTGATCAATACCGCTTCCATGAAGTACGAAGATTTTGTCGATCTCGAATCGAAAGTTTCCGACACCATGTGGAAGAATGCCGAGAAAGCGGTCGAAGTGGCAAAAGCCAAGAAGCTGAATACCAAATGGTATGCTTTGATGTTGCAGCCTAAATCCACTCGCGAACGCTATCATTATGGTTTTTGGTTGCAGTTCTATCTGTACAATGACCTGAAAGATCTGGCCGGACGGACAAACGACAAGGCGTTGGCAAGCGTAATTGACAAAGCTTATTTGCAAGGCAAATGGGAGCTGATTAAATAATTTATTAACGTAAGAACAAGAATAGTATGAAAAACATTTCGAGAAGAACTGCCATTAAGACGGTATTGGCAGGAAGCGCAGCGATGGCTGTGTCCGGTATGGAAGCAGCAGCTCCCGCAAAGAAGAAGAAAGTGGAGAAACCGGAGCCGCTGAAAGGCAATATCCGCCATTCTGTAAGTAAGTGGTGCTTCGGCAGTTATCCGTTGGATGAATTTTGTGAGATTTGTAAAAACATAGGAATCGAATCAATAGAACTGCTCGACCCGAAAGACTGGCCTATCGTGCAGAAACATGGTTTGACGGTTGCGATGGCGCAGGGTGCGGGCTTAGGTATCGACAGGGGGTTCAATGATCCCAAGTTGCATGACGAGCTGGTAGCCAGTTATGAACAAGTCATTCCGATGGTGGCCGAGGCCGGACTGACGAACCTGATCTGTTTCGCCGGGCGCCGGAACGGTGTGACCGACTTGCAGGGTTGGGAAAACTGCGAGAAAGGCCTGAAGCGTCTGATGCCGATAGCCGAAAAGTATAATGTCGTCCTCACGATGGAGCTTCTGAACAGTATAGGGCATAAGGATTACTTGTGCGACCATACCGTCTGGGGAGCGGAACTATGCCGCCGTATCGGTTCGCCGAACTTCAAGCTGTTGTATGATATCTATCATATGCAGATCATGGAAGGAAACGTGATCGAGCATATCCGGAAATATCACCAGTATTTCTCTCATATCCATACAGGAGGCGTTCCCGGCCGTGCGGAGATCGACGAAACGCAGGAACTCTACTATCCGGCTATCATGAAAGCGATTGTGGAAACCGGCTATAAAGGGTTTGTCGGACAGGAATTTGTCCCGAAGCAGGAAGACAAAATCGCCTCGCTTGAGAAATGTATCCGTATCTGCGATGTATAAACAGCCAAGTATGAAACGAATTGCTATTTATCCTCTGCTGTTGCTCTTCGCTTTGTGCGGATGTAAAGGGAAAACCGGGACTTCACAGGCCGGGAATGTTTTTAAACCCGGTGAAATCTGGCCGGACAATAACGGCGTGCACATCAATGCTCATGGCGGCGGTATGTTGCAGCAGGGCGATACCTATTATTGGTTCGGCGAGCATAAGACGGAAGGCGAAGGGGGAAATGTAGCCCAGGTCGGCGTTCATTGCTATTCTTCCAAAGACTTATATAACTGGAAAGACGAAGGAATCGCTTTGTCTGTTTCGGATGACGAGTCGAGTCCGATCGTGAAAGGTTGCATTCTGGAGCGGCCAAAGGTTATTTTCAATAAAAAGACGGGTAGGTACGTGATGTGGTTCCATCTTGAACCGAAAGGCGCCGGTTATACGGGAGCCAAAAGCGGTGTGGCTGTCAGCGAAAAGGTTACAGGACCGTACAAGTTGTTGTCTGCCGATCGTCCGAACGCCGGTTTCTGGCCGAAGAATGTGTTGGATATCCATAAAGGTCCGGTTCCCGAAGAATCGAAGAAAGGTTTCGGTGGAGGTGGTCTGCCTGCCTATCCTGACACGTTGAACCTGCTGGGACGCGATTTTGAGAGCGGGCAGATGGCACGTGACATGAACCTGTTTGTCGACGACGATGGAAAGGCTTATCATATCTATGCTTCGGAGGATAACAGCACGTTGCATATTTCCGAGCTGACGGACGATTATACGGCTTGTTCCGGTAATTACGCCCGTTTCTTTGTCGGTCGTTTCATGGAAGCGCCTGCCATGTTCAAGAAAGACGGCAAGTATTATCTGATTATGTCCGGTTGTACCGGTTGGGCCCCGAATCCGGGGCGTTCCGCAGTTGCCTCTTCTATCTGGGGGCCGTGGAAAGAGTTGGCGAATCCGTTTGTGGGAGCCGATTCGGAAACCTCTTTCCACTCGCAGAGCACTTATGTGCTGCCTGTTCCCGGCAAGCCTGACCGGTTCATCTATATGGGAGACCGTTGGACACCGGAGAACGCCATAGACGGCCGTTATATCTGGCTGCCTATCCGTTTCGAAGGCGAACAGCCGGTTATCGAGTGGCTGGACGAATGGGGAATTGAGAATTGACAATGGATAACTGCCAATCGGGAAAGGAATGATATTTAATTGTCAATTCTCAATTCTCAATTGTCAATTGTTTTGTACTTTTGCAGCCGCATAAAACAAACGAAGAATGAAACCAACATTGTCAATGAACTCTAACCATGTAATGGTCAGAGAATTAAAGGACTACCTGATGATCGCCTTAGGTATGATCTTTTATGGAATCGGGTGGACTGTTTTCCTGTTGCCAAACGATTTGCCTTCCGGGGCGGTTCCGGGTATTGCCTCTATTGTCTATTGGGGAACGGGCTTGCCTGTACAATACACTTATTTTGCCATTAATGCTTTGCTATTACTGCTCTCGCTGAAGATTTTGGGTTGGAAGTTCAGTATGAAGACGGTGTATGCCGTTTTCGTCCTGACGTTTTTCCTTTCCGTGATACAGCGTTTGACATCCGGGCTTCAATTGTTGCACGACCAACCGTTTATGGCTTGTATCCTGGGGGCTATCTTTTGCGGTAGCGGTATCGGTTTCGCTTTCACTGCGAACGGGAGTACGGGAGGTACGGATATTATTGCAGCGATTGTCAACAAATACAGGGATGTCAGCTTGGGGCGTATGATTATGTTCTGCGATATGATCATCATCGCGTCCAGCTATTTTGTGCTACACGATTTGGAGAAGGTTGTTTACGGGTATGTGACGCTGTTTGTCACAGGGTATATGATTGACCAGGTGGTTAACAGCTCTCGCCAGTCGGTCCAGTTCTTCATTATTTCCAGTAAATATGAGGAGATCGGTAGGGAGATTAATGCTTTGCACAGAGGTGTGACTGTGATCGACGGGACCGGGCTTTATACGGGAAAGCAAGTGAAAATGATGTTTGTCTTGGCAAAAAAGAGCCAGTCCAATACGATTTTCCAAATCATCAATGATATCGATCCGAGGGCTTTCGTTTCGCAAAGTGCCGTTATCGGTGTATACGGGGAAGGATTCGATCATTTCAAAGTGAAGAAGAAAACTAATTGACGCTTTGTTCAGAGTGCTTCTATGTCCATACTCTTTTTTCGAGATCCTCTGTCACTCTATCACTAACAGCTTTGCAAGCATTGGTAAACATGATACACAGGAGTGATACATGCCGGATTCATGTATCACTCCTGTGTACTTATGTATCACACCTTACCCATGCTTTGTAAAACATACAGTCTTTTTTTACTTAGCAAGTATCTTGATTACAACAGATTGGTATGTAATCTTCCCAAACATCCGGGTGTCGGAGCCATGAACATCCGGATGTCGAGGGCGGCAACATCCGGGTGTATGAAGCCTGAAGATGGGCGTGTTCCTGTACATTTCCGCTTGCTTTTCACTTTTTTCCTGCTTGTTTTCTGTAAAAATGTACCTTATGTAGGCGTAATAACTTCTGCAAGGCGGTTACGGCTCCATTACCACTTCGATCCGGTTGCCCTGTCCTAACAACTTTTTGGCAAAAGCTTGAATCTTGGCTGGCGTGATGCCTTTTATCGTTTCTTCGTATGCTGTCTCGCCGTTGAACCCGCGGAAGTAATAATTATCCAAAGTCGTCAGCCAGTAAACATTCTCCTGCAGGTTCTCTGTGTGGCGTTTCAGGATATTGTCCTGGCTCTTCTTGAAATCTTCGTCGCGCGGGCCGGATTTGACGATGTTATCCAGTTCTGTCCGGACGATAGCGTTCATCTTTTCCCGTTTGGCCGGATCCGTATCGAAATAGGCTTGCAGGAATGTCTGCCCTTCAGGGAAGGAAGAAATCTGTGCGGAAGTCTGTACTCCATATGTCCCGCCTTCGTCCTCGCGTACCTTTTCCATGTAGACCAGATCGAGAATCTGCTTTAACATAGTGGCGGTGAGGATGTTTTCAAGGTTATATTCCATCTTGCCGGACCAGAAGTTGACAACCGACGCTTTCGGTGTTTCCAGAGCGCGTTTGAAGATATTCGTGTATTCGCCCTTGCGGATAGCCGGTACTTCGGCGGGATTGGCTTTTTCGGCACGTCCTTTGACCGGGAGTGTCGCCAGATATTGTTCTACAAAAGGACGGATACTGTCTGTGTCGATATTTCCGACGAACGTAAAGACAAAGTCTGAAGCGTCGGCAAATCGTTCTTTGTACATCTCCATGATGCGCGGGTAGCTGATCTGCCTGAAGTCGTCAGCCGTGATGCGGGCGGCACGCGGGTTATTGTCGTAAATCGCCTTTGTCAGTGTGTCACTGAACGCCACCATCGGGTTCAGTTCCAGGTTTTTCAACTGTGCGATCATACGGTTCTCGAAGGATGTATAAGCCTCTTCGTCCATGCGCGGAGCCGTGAAATAGAGATAAACCAGCTCAAACAATGTCTTCAGGTCGGCAGGAACGGCATAACCGTTTACGTTTTCCGTATTCAGGCCGATGGAAGGAGAGCAGGAGACTTTCTTTCCTGCCAATACCTTGTTCAGATCGGTTGCCGAGAAATTGCCGGCTCCGCCAAGCGTAATGACATCGTTGAATACTTTCAGGTTGTCGATATCTTTCGCTCCGAACAAGGTGCTGCCACCGGGGCTGGTGGCCGTCATCAGGATCTCGTCTTTCTTGAAGTCCGTATGTTTCAGTACGACCTTGATACCGTTGTCGAGTGTCAGGACCGTCGCGCCGAACAGCGGGTCCGTTTTCATCTCCCTGATCTTTCCCGGAGCGGGCAGTTCGGGGATCAGCGGTTCGTTGGAAACAGTCTCTTCATAGGGTTTGACCGGTAATTGTTGCGCCTTGATAAAGTCTTCCAATAATTGGGCCTCGGTCGGATATTTTATGTCTGCCTTGTCAGGGCCGGTCAAGCCGATTACGATATTCTTGTCACCGATCAAGCTCTGGGCGTATTGGTTCACCTGCTCGATCGGGATTTGCGGTGCGATCTGGCTGATTAGCTGATATTCCGTTTCTATGCCCGGAATGTAACCGCCGTCTGTAAAGTGGCGGACATATTCGTTCGTATAAGAGCGGTTCTTTTGTTTGTCGCGGTCGTTGAACAGCGATTCGTATTGTTTCAGGACATTGATACGGGCGCGGTCATATTCGGAAGCCGTGAAGCCGTACCGTTTCACCCGTTCCGTCTCCGTCACAAGCGCGTCGAGTGCCTTGTCGATCTCACCTTCCTTTACCAGGGCGGCAACCGTGAAAGCGCCTTTTGTCTTGGCAATCATGAAATCTCCATCCGAAGCCTGGGCGGCGACAAAGGGAGGATCCGCTTTTTGCATCATCTCGGCAAAGCGTTCGTTTATCATCGTTTCGACGACATTTTCCATGTAGTCCTTCATCAACCCGGCGGCGGTGGCATACAACTCTTTCGGCATCTTGTCGTGCTTATAGAATATGGAAAGGACCATATTGGAAGCCTCCTTGTCCGTAGCAATGGAAACAAGCGGTTTATCATTGTCCGCCACTTCCGTATATTCCCGTTTGGCCGGATTTACCGGAGCCGGGATATCAGCAAAAATACGTTTTACGGCCGCTTCCACCTTGTCTACATCTATATCCCCTACAATGATAATGCCCTGCAAGTCGGGGCGATACCATTTTTTATAATAGTCGCGAAGCTCGTCCGGCTTGAAGTTGTTGATCACGTCGATCGTGCCGATCGGCATCCGGTATGCATATTTGTTGTCCGGAAACATTTTCGGGAGCTGCTGTTCCCAGATACGCGCCTGGGCATCCTGCCGCGTGCGCCATTCCTCCCGGATCACGCCCCGTTCCTTTTCGATGGCCGTATCTGCGAGGGTGATGAAGCCCGACCAGTCGTGCAGGATCAGCAGGCAGGAGTCGACAATGCTCTCGCGGGTGACCGGAGCGTTCATGATCATGTAGACCGTTTCGTCGAAACTTGTATAAGCGTTGAAGTTCTCACCTCCGCGCATCCCGATGCTTTCGGTAAATTCATCCATGCCATGCCCTGGGAAGTTCTTTGTTCCGTCGAACGCCATGTGTTCAAGGAAATGGGCCAGTCCGCGCTGGTTCTCGTCTTCCAGGATCGATCCGACATTCTGGGCGATAAAGAAATCCGCACGGTCTTTCGGCTGTGCATTGTGTCGGATGTAATAAGTCAACCCGTTATTTAGCTGTCCGTATCTTATTTTCGGGTCTATGGGCAAGGGTTGTATTTCCGGTTGCTGCGCTGCCAAACGGAGGGAGGCTAGTATCCAAAGGAAACATCCGATGGATAGAATCTGTCTGATCTTCATATCACTTATATTCTTATTTAAAAGTCGACAAATGTATATAGTTTTTTGTTACAACACCCATAAACCGGAAAACGTTTGCTAAGATTTAGGAAAAAACTTCTGAGAAAGCTTTTATGTAAGAAAAAAATATTTATTTTTGTGAGGTTGTTGTTTTTATGTGCACGCAAACATTAATAATTTATCTAATATATTTACCATGAAATCTGAAGATATTTCACGTCGCTCGTTCCTGAAACGGGCAGCCGCCCTTTCAGCTGCGGCAGCAATTCCTTCTTTTTGGATTCCGTCTAAGGCCAATGCCATGCCGGGTGTTCCTTTTGTCAGTGCCAACGAAAAAGTGAGAATCGCTTTTATCGGTATCGGTAACCGTGGAGGCGAGATCGCACAGGAACTGTATAAAACCGGTTTGTGCGAAGTGGTTGCACTTTGTGATGTAGATATGGGTGCACCTCATACTCAGAAACTTATTTCCATGTTCCCGAAAGTTCCGCGTTTCCAGGATTTCCGCCAGATGTTCGACAAGATGGCCGACAAGATCGATGCTGTTACAGTCGGTGTACCTGATCACGCGCATTTCCCGATCACGATCGAGGCAATGGCTCATGGAAAACATGTATATGTGGAAAAACCGATGGCCCGCACCTTCCAGGAAATCGAAGTGATGATGCGTGCCGAAAAGAAATTCGGTGTCGTTACCCAGATGGGTAACCAGGGACATTCCGAAGCCAACTACTTCCAGTTCAAGGCATGGAAAGAAGCCGGTTTGATCAAAGACGTCACTGCTATAACAGCTCACATGAACTCTCCGCGCCGTTGGCATAACTGGAACCCGAACATCACGCACATGCCGATGGGTGAACCAGTTCCCGAAACATTGGATTGGGACACTTGGTTGGGTGTTCGTCCGTTCCACGAATATAATCATGACTACCATTTGGGACAGTGGCGTTGCTGGTACGATTTCGGTATGGGCGCATTGGGCGACTGGGGGGCTCACATCATCGATACCGCACACGAATTCCTGGATCTCGGTCTGCCGACGGAAGTAAATCCGTTGTATCTGAAAGATCATAACCCGTTCTTCTTCCCGATGTCTTCCCGTATCCTGTTCAGGTTCCCGGAAAGAAAAGAAATGCCGGCTGTCGATATTACCTGGTATGACGGTCTGGATAATATTCCTCCTGTTCCTGAGAACTACGGTTCTTCCGATGTCGATCCGAATATCCCGACGGTTGCCGGTGGCAAACTTCAGTTGGCAAAATTGAACCCGGGTAAGGAAATCTATACGAAGACTTTGACATTCAAGGGTGGTTCTCATGGTAGTACCTTGTCTGTGATTCCTGATCAGGTAGCCAAGGATATGAATCCGAAGTTGCCGGAATATCAAAAGAGCCCGTCCAACCACTACGCAAACTTCCTATTGGCTTGCCAGGGCAAGGAAAAGACTCGTTCTCCGTTCTCTATCGCAGGTCCGTTGAGCCAGGTATTCTGTCTCGGCGTGTTGGCACAGCGCATGAACCGCAAGATCGTGTTCGACCGCGACACGAAGCAGATCGTGAACGATCCGGTTATGAACCAGATGCTGGTTGGCGAAATGCCGCGTAAAGGCTGGGAACAATACTACAATATTTAATGACGTCGGTAGGGGCGAGGTCTACTCGTCCTCTCATAAAGATAGTTTCTAAGATCGTTATTCATAACGGTTGATTGTTTGAGAAGGCAAGCTTGTCGGGTAAGCTTGCCTTTCTTTTTTGATTATCTTTGCACCTGTAATACGCAGGGAACATGAATATATTTGAAGGATATGTGGGCATTCGCTTATGGGACGGGCAGTTGGTGGATGATGTCATCTTCTCCCTGCTGTTATTCCTGTTTATTGTCTTTTCCTTTGTGTTCCGGACGAATTTCCAACTGTTTGTGAAGATGCTGAAAGATGCTTTTCTCGTGAAGGAAAGGCAGAATCTATTTGACGATGTAATAGGGAAGAGCATATTCTTTTTCCGCAATTTTATGACATTCCAAGTCTTGTTCCTTTCAAGTATCGCCCTGATTGCGGTCGGCAGGATATACGGATTTGTGAATTATGCGGAATGGCAGGCGGTTTTATCGGCGATCGGAACGGTTTTTTGTGTTTTATTCCTGTTTTATCAGTTTAAACAATGCTGTTATTATCTCCTGGGCAGCGTGTTTTCCGACCCCGATAAGTATAAGTTATGGAAGACGAGTTATAATGCTATTATGGGGATTTGGGGAGTCTCTTTATACGTTCCGGTGTTGTGGTTGGTGTTTGTCGGGACACAGGTAACTATACCGATAACAATGTTTTGTATTCTCTATATTTTGTGTCGTTTTGTAATAATTTATAAGACAATACGGATATTTCACAAGAAAAGCACTGGTTTATTGTATATAAGTTTGTACCTTTGCGGCCAAGAAATTTTACCTCTGGTATTTTTGTACGAAGGTATGGTTTATTTGTATAACTTTATCGAGACAAGTACTCTATGGCATTGAACATCAAAAAGTTGCTGGTATCACAACCGAAGCCTGCATCCGAGAAGTCCCCGTATTTCGACATTGCAGAGAAGTATGGAGTTGAGATTGACTTCCGTCCATTCATTAAAGTAGAACCTCTTTCATCTAAGGAGTTCAGACAGCAGAAAATTTCTATTTTGGATCATACGGCTGTTGTTTTCACGGCTCGTACGGCGATCGATCATTTCTTTCACCTGTGTGAGGAGCTGCGTGTTGCCATTCCCGAAACGATGAAGTATTTCTGTATGACTGAGGCCATTGCCGTATATTTGCAAAAATATATTGTGTATAGGAAGCGTAAGATCTTTTTTGGACAGACCGGAAAGCTGGATGATCTGGTTACAGTTATCGGCAAACATGCAAAAGAAAAATATCTTGTGCCCGTTTCCGACGTGCATAAAGATGATTTGTTAACTATGTTGGAAGCGAAAAAGATTTCTTTTACGAAAGCTGTTATGTACCGCACCGTAAGCAATGATTTCTCTAAAGACGAGAAATTCGACTATGATATGCTGGTATTTTTCAGCCCTTCGGGAATTTCCTCTCTGTTGAAGAACTTCCCGAATTTCAAACAAGAAGATATAAAGATCGGATGTTTCGGCCCGACAACAGCCAAAGCGGTGAAAGAGGCCGGTTTGCGCCTGGATGTGGAAGCGCCGACTCCCGAAGCTCCGTCTATGACGGCTGCCCTGGAATTGTATCTGAAAAAAGAGATGGGTAGTAATAAAAAGAATGGTAAATAGAAGGTATACCCTTTCAAAAGAAGAACGTCTGTCGTGGAAACGTTACATTGACCTGTTGTTTGCAAAAGGGCAATCGTTTGTGGCGTTTCCACTGCGGGTCGTTTATTTAGCGGTGGAAGAAGAGACATTAGCTCCAGTGTCTATCTTGGTGAGTGTTCCCAAAAAAAAATTCAGGCGTGCCGTAAAACGGAATCTGATCAAACGTCAGATTCGCGAAGCCTATCGGGTACGCAAATATGATCTGATCGATCCGCTGACGGGAAAAAACAAGCGTATGCTGGTTGCTTTCCTTTATTTGGACAAGGAAATCCATCCTTTTGCCGATGTGGAAAAAGCCATGACAAAAGCATTGAACGTACTTCGCGACAAGGCATGATAAAGCGTTTTTTTACTTTCCTTCTGTTGTTGCCGGTCTATTTTTATAAATATTGTATTTCTCCCATGACGCCGGCATCGTGCAGGTACACGCCTACTTGTTCCGAATATGCCGTGCAGGCTCTCAAAAAACATGGTCCGGTAAAGGGATTGTATTTAGCAGTCAAACGCATTCTTCGCTGCCATCCCTGGGGAGGAAGCGGATATGATCCTGTACCGTAAAGTATGGTTTATTACGATATACATACTCACCATTTGCCCGTTCATCCGGAAGATGCCGCTATAGTTAACAGTCTGGTTCCTACGTTCGATGTGGAAACGGGGTTGTTCCGTTCTGTCGGCATTCATCCCTGGTATATATATAACGTGGAAGAACAGCTTGCCGAATTGAAGCGGCAGGTCTCATTTCCGAATGTAGTGGCTATTGGCGAAACGGGCTTGGATAAAGGTGCGGAAGCTCCGTTGGACTGTCAGCGGGAAATCTTTAGGGCGTCGGCCTCTCTTGCCGAAAATGCCGGCATCTTTTTAATCGTTCATTGCGTGAAAGCTTGGGACGAACTGATAGCCTCGAAAAAAGAACTAAAGCCCCGTGTACCGTGGATTATACACGGTTTTCGTGGTAATGCCACATTAGCCGGGCAACTTATCCGGCAGGGTTTTTACCTCTCCTTTGGCGAGTATTTCAACCCCGGAGCCGTACGTGAAGCATGGCCCGGCCGTTTGTTTGCCGAAACGGACGATCGCGAAATCGATATCCGAACTGTCTACCGGAACCTTTCGGTTTCCTTGAATCTCCGGCTTGAACAGTTTGCCGGACAGGTTGCCGAAAACGTCCGCGACATCCTTCATCTACCTTAAATCATTGTTATACCCTAATTTTCAATTCTCAATTCTCCATTTTCAATTATAAAGTCGTACCTTTGCCCGCATTCAATTAATACTATAATCTAAAACGATGAATTTTGTTGAAGAATTAACATGGAGGGGCATGATCGCTGATATGATGCCCGGAACAGAAGAACAGTTGCAAAAAGAGATGACTTCTGCTTATGTAGGTATTGACCCGACGGCTGACTCATTACATATCGGTCACCTGGTATCGGTTATGATGCTGAAACATCTCCAACGTGCAGGACACCGTCCTATTGCTCTGGTCGGCGGAGCTACCGGTATGATCGGAGACCCTTCAATGAAGTCGGCGGAACGTAACCTGCTCGATGAAGCGACGCTTCGTCATAACCAGGATAGCATTAAGAAGCAGTTGTCCAAGTTTTTGGATTTCGATTCGGACGCGCCTAATGCTGCCAAGTTGGTAAACAATTACGACTGGATGAAGGATTATTCTTTCTTGAATTTTATCCGCGATATCGGTAAGCATATCACTGTTAACTATATGATGGCTAAAGAATCCGTTAAAAAACGCCTGAGCCGCGAATCTTCTGTCGGTATGTCGTTTACGGAATTCTCTTACCAGTTGCTTCAGGGATACGATTATATGTATCTGTATGAACACGAAGGCTGCCGCTTGCAAATGGGAGGAACCGACCAGTGGGGTAACATCACGACCGGTACGGAGCTGATCCGCCGTAAGTTGGGTGGTGAGGCTTTTGCTTTGACCTGCCCGTTGATTACGAAAGCCGACGGAGGCAAGTTCGGCAAAACTGAGTCTGGCAACGTTTGGTTGGATCGCCGTTATACATCTCCTTATAAATTCTACCAGTTCTGGCTGAACGTGAGCGATGCCGATGCTGCCAAATATATCAAGATCTTTACCGATCTGCCCAAGGAAGAAATTGATGCCCTGATCAAAGAACAGGAAGAAGCACCGCATCTCCGTCCGTTGCAGAAACGTTTGGCAAAGGAAGTGACGGTCATGGTTCATTCCCAGGAAGATTACGATGCTGCCGTCGAGGCTTCCAATATACTGTTCGGAAACTCTACGTCGGAAGCATTGAAACATTTGGATGAACAGACATTGTTGGATGTGTTCAACGGTGTTCCCCAGTTTGAGGTTTCCCGTGAAGAGTTGAGTGCCGGTGTTAAAGCGATCGACCTGTTCACTGAAAAGGCGGCAATTTTCCCGTCGAAAGGCGAAATGCGCAAGTTGGTTCAGAGCGGCGGTATCAGTGTAAACAAAGAGAAACTGACGGATCAGGATATGGTTATCGACTGCTCTTCCCTGTTGGATGAGAAATATTTGCTGGTTCAGAGAGGTAAGAAGAATTACTATTTACTGATCGTAAAATAAGAAACTGTTTGGATTTTTTACAAAAAATGCTTGCAAGGTAAGATTTTATTCTTACCTTTGCATCGCTTTAGATAAAGCGCCGGATTGTCTCATGGTGTAATGGTAGCACTACAGTTTTTGGTTCTGTCTGTCGAGGTTCGAATCCTCGTGAGACAACTCACAGAACAAAAGGGTCGGAATGAAAGTTTCGGCCCTTTTTGTTTTTGTGGCGGGAAATCTTTCTTCTTGTATCATTTCTGCATGATTAATTCTCAAATTTGTAAGTGGCGGACGACGGTATATCCATATATTTGTGCATTGGATATCATGGAAATTCAGTTGATCTTAATGTTATGAAGTATTATTGTCTGTTACTCTCTTTCCTTTGGGGATTTGTGTTTTTTGTTTCGGGACAGGAAAGAATATCTGTCTGCAATCTTCGGTGTGAATATCTGGAAGATCCGGTTGCAGTGGAGAATGAAAAGCCCTTGTTGAGTTGGCAGTTGCAATCCTCCGGGCAAGCGAAAAGTCAGACAGCCTACCGTATCCTCGTGGCAAGCTCTCCTTCTTTGCTAGCTGAAGGAAAAGCGGATTTTTGGGATTCCGGGAAAATAACATCTTCCCGTTCCAGCCAGGTAGGATATGAAGGGAAACCGCTTGATTCCAGGCAAACGCTTTACTGGAAAGCGATGGTTTGGGATGAAGCGGGAGAGGCTTCGCCTTGGAGTGAAACAGGGAGATGGACGATGGGATTGTTGGAACCGTCTGATTGGACAGCCCGGTGGATCGGCAACCGGGAAGACGCTTATCCCGATTCGACGTTGACTACTCCGGCTCCTTATTTCCGTAAAACATTCCGGATAAACAAGCCGGTCAAACAGGCGAAAGCCTATATATGCGGACTGGGCTTTTATGAAATGTACCTGAATGGCGAAAGGGTAGGCGACCAGGTATTGGCTCCCGCCGTTACCAATTTCGATCGTCGTTCGCTCAAAAAGATGTTGTATTTCTTTGATGATCAATCTAACCAAAGGGTTCTCTATAATACGTTCGATGTCACGTCTTTGGTGCAGAAAGCGGAGAATACGGTTGGAGTCCTGTTGGGAAACGGCTGGTATAACCAGCGTGACCGGACGGTGGAAGGCTGTATGTGGTACGATACGCCTCGGCTGTTATGCCAGTTGGAGATAGAATACACCGATGGATCGACGGAACTGGTTGTTACGGATGATAGCTGGAAAACAACGACCGGCCCTTTACTGCATGACGCCATATTCACAGGTGAAGAATATGATGCCCGGCTGGAGCTGGACGGCTGGAACCGGAACGGGTACAAGGATTCTTCCTGGAAGAAAGCCCTTTTGGTAAGGGCGCCGAAGGGCAGTCTGCATGCTCAACTTGCCCCTCATGAGAAAATTATCCGGATATTGCAGCCGGTAAGCTGCGAACAAAAGGACGATTCTACTTATTGGTATGCATTTCCGGAGATGATTTCCGGCTGGGCGCATATAAAAGTGCAAGGCAATGCCGGTGACCGGATCAAGCTTCGTTTTGTCGGAGAGGAAAAAAATGATTTCGGACAAGTGGACCTCTATACGTTGCGGGGCGGTGGAGTGGAACAATGGGAACCGCGTTTTACCTGGCACACGTTCCGCTATATCGAAGTCATATCCCGACAGGTCAGGATGAACAAGGAAAGTCTGGTTGCAAAAGTCGTGCATACCGATCCGCAGCCTGCCGGAAGTTTCAGTTGTTCGAACGAATTGTTTAATAAGATCAACGAAGTCTACTTGCGGACGCAGAAGAATAACTTTCACGGCAGTATCAGCAGTGATTGCCCGCACCGGGAACGGTTGGCTTATACTGGAGACGCGCAGGTGGTCGTGGAAAGTTCTATCTTATCTTTCGATATGACGCAGTTTTACCGGAAATGGTTTGACGATATGGGGGATGCCCGGAATCGGAAGAGCGGTTATGTTCCGCATACCGCACCCTTCGGTGGTGGAGGAGGCGGTCCGGCATGGGGATCGGCTTATGTGATCATGCCCTGGGCCTATTATTGTTATTATGGCGATACGGTTTTGTTGAACTGTCATTATGAAGGTATGAAACAATGGGTTGCCTATCTGGGAACAAGGACCGACGCCCGTGGAATCATCGTCCGGGAAGAGCCGGATGGCTGGTGCCTGGGGGATTGGTGTGCGCCGGGGAAGAAGATGGAACTGCCCGAACCGTTGGTCAATACGGCTTATTACTATCATTCGGCAGACTTGATGTCGAAGGTTGCGGCTGTCTTGGGGAAAGAGGAAGACAGACTGCACTTTGACCGGCTGTGCACACGGATCAGGCAGGATTTCAATACTGTCTTTTTCAACCCGTCGACCCATCATTATTGGGAAGGGCGACAAGGTGCGGATGTATTCCCGCTGGCTTTCGGAATGGTGCCGGAAGGTGAAAAGGAAGCCGTGTTCAACGCTTTGCTCGCTCATCTGGACAGTATAGGAAATCATTTTGACACAGGTATCATGGCAACGCCTTTGCTCTTGAAAGTATTGAGTGATAACGGACGTGCCGATATTGCTTTCCGGTTGATGAACCAGCGCGAGATACCGGGGTTCGGGTATGTGATGGATGACCGTTATTCTTGTTTATGGGAGCGATGGGAAGGAAAGGCATCCCGTTGCCATCCAATGTTCGGCAGTGTGGTGGCTTGGTTTTACCGGACACTTGCCGGAATCTGTTATGATGAAGCGGAGCCGGGTATGAAGCACATTGTCATCGCTCCTCAACCGGTGGGCGGCCTCACTTATTGCAGCGGATCGTATCAATCCCTGTACGGTCCCGTCCGCTCGGACTGGCGGATAGAAGCGGATTCGTTTGAGTTGACAGTCGAGGTACCCGTTAATACGACTGCCACGGTTATCTTGCCGGACGGCAAGATATACAGAAATGTCGGATCGGGCATCCATCGGTTCGCGTCGCCCCTTATGTCGGATCGTTGAACCAGATAGAAGGGAAAATTCCTCATCCGGCAGTGCTTATCGAGGTCAGTTTCTTTTATTTGTTGGGTTTTTGGTTGTGAAGTGCTGTCTTTAAACTGACAAAGAACCTTTGCTATGATATTATGACGTGCCGATAAGAAAATGAGAATGACCTTTCTGTTTTTGTAGGAGGATGCGACAAATATATCCTGCGAGAGCATCTTGAAAAAGATAAAAAACTTGTATGTTTGTAGGGATAAAAACAGAAATGCGAAATGAAGACATTAGTACATACCGACAAAGAACTGATTGAAGCGACCATTAAGAAGTGTGATATCTGTTATGTGGGACTGGCCGATACGGATGGGACTCCCTATGTATTGCCGATGAACTTTGGCTATCGTGATGGTGTTATATACCTGCATTCGGCACAGGAAGGACGGAGTATTTCCATTTTGGAACGGAATCCGCGTGTCTGCATTACATTTAGCACGGACCATGATCTCGTTTTCCAGCATCCGGAGGTCGCTTGTAGTTACCGGATGCGCTCCAAGAGCGTGATTTGCTGGGGTGAAGTCCACTTTGAAGAAGATTTCGATAAAAAAACGGAAGCTTTGGATATCATTATGAAACAGTATTCGGATAAGGAATTCCGCTATTCCGATCCGGCTGTGAAGAATGTCAAAATATGGATTGTGGAAATGGACGAAGTGACCTGCAAGGAATTCGGGGCACCGCATAATAAGCTGAAAATTGGAAGTTAAAAATTGAAAATTGACGTTGCCGGGTGGTTTGTCTTTTTGGATAAAGCGTTGTATGATGGGCAAATAATTGTCAATTGTCAATTGTTAATTGTCAATTTCTTCTTACTTTTGTTGCCAAATATGATATTGCTGAATAATGGGATTGCAAAAGCATAGCAAGGTCTTGAATGATACAGTTGAGATGCTCTCGGACGAGGGGTCTTACCATCAGCTGTTTCATGCTTACCGCGATGAAGAGGCGCTTCCTTCGGGTGAGGTGCTGAAAGAGATCGTAGATTTATGCCGGGCAATCCTTTTCCCCGGTTATTACGGGAATGCACGGATCAGCAAACAGACCATCCGTTTCCATACCGGCGTGAACGTCGGAACGTTGCATACGCTGCTTTCCAAGCAGATTTATGCAGGGCTTTGTTTTGCTGATACTGCCTGTGTTTCTTGTCCCGAAGAAAAGATCCTTACCGAGGCGGAAAAACTGTCGGAAGCCTTTATCCGCACGCTTCCCGAAATGCGCGCCTTGTTGGCGACGGATGCCGAGGCTGCTTTCAACGGTGATCCTGCTGCTCAGAACATCAACGAAGTTATTTTTTGCTATCCCGGTTTCCGGGCTGTCTGCAACTATCGTATTGCGCACCAGCTATACCGGTTGGGCGTTCCCTTTATTCCCCGCATGATTACTGAAATGGCCCATTCGGAGACTGGTATCGATATCCATCCGGGGGCGGAGATCGGACACTATTTCTCGATTGACCACGGGACGGGAACCGTTATCGGTGAGACCAGTGTTATCGGGAACCACGTCCGTATCTTCCAAGGAGTCAGTCTGGCAGGAGAGAAACTGCCGCCTGACGAAAACGGGAATGCGATACGCGGTGTGCCGCGTCATCCGGTGTTGGGCGATCATGTGACTGTCTATTCCAATGCCACATTGTTAGGGCGTATTCGTATTGGCGAAGGAGCTACGATCTGTGGCAACGTCTGGATCACGGAAGATGTTCCGGCGGGAGCAACCGTGAGCCAGCAGACAATTAATAAAGTCAGTTGACTGCCAGTGAAGTCATAGAACAAAGAATAATTAATAATTAAAATAGAATTACTAATAAACGATGAGGAATCATTGTTAACTTTCAACTTAAAATGAGCGAAACATTTGAAATGGTGGCTAAGACCCTTTACGGGTTGGAAGAAATCCTGGCCGGCGAGTTATTATCTTTAGGTGCCAACGATATACAGATTGGCCGCCGGATGGTTTCCTTTACCGGGGATAAGGAAGTGCTTTACAAAGCCAACTTCTATTGCCGTACGGCATTGCGTATCTTGAAGCCTATCTATCACTTTAAAGCTAAAGACGCCGATACTGTCTACAAAGAGGTTAAGAAGGTGAAATGGGAAAACTACATGTCTTTGGACAAGACGTTTGCCATCGACTCTGTAATCTACTCTGAAGATTTCAATCACTCCAAGTTTGTTGCTTATCGTACGAAGGATGCGATCGTGGATTATTTCATGGAGAAGGATCAGAAGCGCCCCTCTGTCCGTGTAAACAATCCGGATCTGTATATCAATATTCATATTTCACATAACGACTGTACGCTCTCTATCGACAGTTCGGGCGAGAGCTTGCATAAACGTGGTTACCGCGTGGACCAGACGGAGGCTCCGTTGAATGAGGTGTTGGCTGCTGGTATGATCTTGAAAACAGGCTGGAAAGGCGAATCGAATTTCGTCGATCCGATGTGCGGTTCCGGTACGTTGCTGATCGAAGCGGCGATGATCGCCTTGAATATTGCGCCGGGCGTGCATCGTAAGGAGTTTGCTTTCGAGAAATGGATCGATTTCGACCAGGAACTGTTCGACCGTATCTATAACGACGAGAGTCAGGAACGTGAGTTTAATTTCAAATGTTATGGTGCCGATATCAATCCGGCGGCGATCGAGATTGCCGAGAAGAATATCCGTAGTGCCGGCCTGATGAAATATATCGAACTGAGGACCCAGCCGTTCCAGCAATGCACGGAGGCTCCCCAGCCGGGCATCATGGTGACCAATCCCCCTTATGGAGAACGTATTTCCAGTCGTGATTTGTTGGGGTTGTACAATATGATCGGTGAACGTGTCAAACATGTGTTTACTGGCTATAAAGTATGGATTCTGAGTTATAAGGATGAATGCTTCGACAAGATCGGCTTGAAACCGAGTGAAAAGATGAAGCTTATGAACGGATCGTTGGAATGCGAATACCGTTGTTACGATATATTCGAAGGAAAAATCAAAGACTATAAGAAAGCACTGAACGAAGAAGGTGAAGCACGTCCTTCCCGCCCGGAAAGACCTTCTTTCGAACGTAAGCCGGACCGCTCGTCACGTCCGAATTTCCGTACCGACCGCATGGATCGTCCCGCCCGCCGTTTTGCTGCCGCGCATGCTGAGGACGACAACGAGCGGACACCTTTTATTCCCGGCAAACGCTATTTCGGCGATGACCGTGCAGATGGCCGTTCGGCTCGTAGGGATTTTGTCGGCAAACGTCCTGTCAAGAGACATTTTAAGGATGACGAGGAGTTTGGCGGTAAGAAAAAGTTCGGTGACCGTTCGTTTAAGAAACCATTCAAAAGAAGAGGAAAGGATGATTTTGAGGATTAATATTTTAGGTGTATTATGTGCTTTGGCACTTATAAATCCGTTGTCGATGATGGGACAAGACAAACAGTTTACTTTGCATGACTTGATTCCCGGTGGAAAGACGCAAAGTCGTTTTGTGCCTCGCAACTTGAAACAGTTGCAGTGGTGTGGAGACACATATCTGTATGTCAAGGGTGACAGCATGATGAGTGGAGAATCGACAAAGGCGGTGAAAGTCGCCTTTACTCGCCAGCAGTTGAACGAAGCGCTTGCGGTGGCCGGTGCGCAGTCGGTTGGCGGTATGCCCTTCTTCTCGGTTCCTTACAAAGATCAGCCGGTGCTTGCTTTTAATGCCAAGCACCATCGTTTCCATTACGATTTTGTGGAAAACAGGATTGTAAGCATGTATGATCTGAATGGTTCCTGGGAGAACTTCGACTTTTGTCCGGCCAATGGTTATTTGGCTTTTACGGAGGAGGACAACCTGAAAATCCTTTCGCCGGATAACGCTGTCAGTATCGTGACGGACGAAACGGCTGAAGGTGTTGTTTGCGGGAAGTCCGTTCATCAGAACGAGTTCGGTATCCATAAAGGGACTTTTTGGTCTCCGAATGGTTCGGCGCTGGCTTTTTACCGGATGGATGAAAGCATGGTGACGGATTATCCGTTTGTCGACATTACTGCCCGTTGCGCGAAAGCCGAACCGCACAAATATCCGATGGCTGGGATGAAAAGCCATGAGGTGACAGTCGGTGTCTACAACCTGGCGACCGGAAAAACCGTCTGGTTGAAAACCGGATTACCGAAGGAAAAGTATCTGACGAATATTACCTGGAGCCCGGATGAAAAGAGCATTTATATTGCCGAACTGAACCGGGATCAGAACGAGATGCACCTGGTACGCTATTCTGCCTTGACAGGTGATAAAGAGGCGGATTTGTTTACCGAAAAGAACGAACATTATGTAGAGCCGCAACATCCGGTGCTTTTCCTGCCGAACAATCCGGATCAGTTTATCTGGCAGAGCCGGCGTGATGGTTATAATCATTTGTATCTGTATAATACGAAGGGAGAACAGTTGAAGCAGTTGACGGAAGGCGAGTGGGAAGTCCTGGACATCCTCGGTTTCGATATTAAGGGAAAGGCGTTGTTTTTCTCTTCCACAAGGCCGTCAATGCTGAGCTCGTTCAGTTATGGTGATGCTCTGTATGTCGGAACGTCACGCCTGGATCTGAAAAAGGGAACTTCTTACGAATTGACTTCGGGAGGTTTGCAAGGAGTTCATGCTACGCAACTGAGTGCTTCCGGTAAATATTTGATCGACAGTTATTCAGCTCCCGATGTTCCACGTGAAATTTCGATTATCGACGGACAGAAACGTGAAACTTTACGGACGTTGCTGACGGCGAAGAATCCGTACGAAGGTTATGCGATGCCGGAAATCGTTACCGGAAAAATCAAGGCGGCAGATGGTGTCACCAATTTGAATTTCCGTCTGGTAAAACCTGTCGGTCTGGATGAGACGAAGAAATATCCGACGATCGTCTATGTGTACGGCGGCCCGCATGCCCAGTTGGTAACAGGCGGATGGAAGAACGGTGTAGGCGGTTGGGATATCTATATGGCTCAACGCGGATATGTGGTTTTTACGCTTGATAGTCGGGGATCGGCAAACCGGGGACAGGCTTTCGAAAATGTCATACATCGTAATTTGGGTGTGAATGAGATGGCAGACCAGGTAAAAGGCGTTGAGTTTCTGAAATCACTTCCGTATGTCGATGCCGACCGTATCGGTGTGCACGGATGGAGCTACGGCGGCTTTATGACGACGAACCTGATGTGTTCGTATCCGGAACTGTTCAAAGTGGGGGTTGCCGGTGGTCCGGTGATCGACTGGAGCAACTACGAGATTATGTATGGTGAGCGCTATATGGACCGTCCGCAGGACAATCCGGAAGGTTATAGGAATGCCAACCTGAAATTGAAAGCAGGTAATCTGAAGGGACATCTGCTGTTGATCCACGGAGATATCGATCCGGTTGTTGTTTGGCAGCACAGCCTGGGATTCCTGAAAGCCTGTGTGGATGCGGATACATATCCCGATTATTTCGTTTATCCCCGCCATCTGCATAATGTGATTGGTAAAGACCGTCCGCATCTGTATGAGAAGATAACGCGCTACTTTGACGACTACCTTAAGAATTGACAATTGACAATGGGCAATTGACAATTGAGAGAAAGGACAAAGATGAAATAACAAAAAAACAATAACCATTAAAAAAAGATGATTGGGAAAGGATAATGACAAGTAATTGTCAATTGTCAATTGTCAATTGTCAATTATAAAAAAATGAATATTCTTTTATTAGGCTCAGGCGGCCGCGAACATGCAATAGCCTGGAAGATTGCTCAAAGTCCGAAAGTGGATCAGTTATTCATCGCTCCCGGTAATGCAGGTACTGCATTGGTAGGCACGAATGTAAATATCAAGGCTGACGATTTCTCTGCTATCAAGGAATTTGCCTTGGCAAATCATATCGGTATGGTGGTGGTAGGTCCGGAAGATCCGCTGGTGAAAGGGGTGTATGATTATTTCAAGAACGATGTCGCCCTGGCAGGTATTCCCGTGATAGGCCCTTCGAAAGAGGGTGCGCAACTGGAAGGCAGCAAGGACTTTGCGAAGGCCTTCATGATGCGCCACAACATTCCGACAGCCCGTTATAAGAGTATTTCTGCCGGAAATTTAGAAGAAGGATACGCTTTCCTGGAAGAATTGCAGGCTCCCTACGTATTGAAGGCCGACGGTCTGGCTGCCGGTAAAGGGGTGTTGATCCTCGACACGCTCGAAGAAGCGAAGAAGGAACTGGGCGATATGTTGGGCGGTATGTTCGGCGATGCCAGCAAGACGGTCGTGATCGAAGAGTTCTTGGACGGTATCGAATGTTCCGTGTTTGTGATGACGGATGGCGAGAGCTACAAGGTGCTTCCGGTGGCAAAAGACTATAAGCGTATCGGCGAAGGCAATACAGGTTTGAATACAGGCGGAATGGGAGCCGTTTCTCCGGTTCCTTTTGCCGATGAGACGTTTATGCAGAAGGTGGACGAGCGTATTATCCGTCCGACGATCGAAGGGCTGAAAGCGGAAAATATCGACTATAAGGGTTTCATCTTCCTTGGTCTGATCAATGTGAAGGGCGAACCTATGGTGATCGAATATAATTGCCGCATGGGTGATCCGGAAACGGAAGTTGTCATGTTACGTATCCAAAGCGACTTGGTTGAACTGTTGGAAGGTGTGGCCGAAGGTAATTTGGGCAGTCGTACATTGGTTCACGATCCGCGTGCGGCCGTAACAGTCATGCTGGTAAGCGGCGGTTATCCTGAAGCGTATGAAAAAGGAAAGGTTATCAGTGGTCTGGATAAGGTTCCCGCCGAAAACATCATTTTCCACGCAGGGACAAAAGCTGCCGATGGGCAGATCCTGACCAGTGGCGGTCGTGTCATCGCTGTCAGCTCTTACGGAGCCGACAAGGAAGAAGCCCTTGCCCGATCTTTCGCCGGTGCCAAGCTCATTGATTTCGAAAAGAAATATTTCCGTAATGATATCGGATTCGATTTATAAATTGTTGTCATAAATGCTGATTTATGGGGTGAGCTAACAGACGATTCAAGCCTTGTGTGTTGCAGGCTCTCTTTTGCCTCGTCTGTTGGCTCGCATGTAAGTCAGCATTTATCTATTCCTGATCAGAAATGCGAGTAGCTTATAACAAATATTCCCGTCGATTCGACTTCTCCGCGCCACCGACATTCGTGCCGGTCTTATTGGCATGTATTGCCTGTTGGGTGGTCAGTTATTTGTACTCCGTGGGCTATCCTGTCTATGGCGAGGTCTCGGCTACTCCTCTCTGGAATACGATTTGTCAGACATTGCCAGGCAAGGAGTTTACCTATATTATCGGGATGGCGTTGATGTTCGGAGGGGCTTTCCTATTGCATCGTGCGAACTATGTACTGGTGTTGATACGGGAGAAGACGATGCTGCCCTTCCTCTTCTATGTCCTGTTCATCAGTACGAATCCCGACTTCTTTCCTTTGAAATCGACTTCGGTCGGTGTTTTCTGCCTGATTCTGGCTATTTACCAACTGTTCACGACCTATCATGATCCCGGGGCGAGAGAGAAGGCCTACAGTGCCGCCTTGCTGATCGGTATAGGCAGTCTGCTTTGGGTTCATTTGCTGTGGTTTTTGCCGTTGTTCTGGCTGGGGATGTATAATTTCCGTTCGCTGACGTCCCGTACCTTTATCGCCTCTTTGTTAGGGGTGGCGACGGTATATTGGTTCCTGTTGGGGTGGTGTGTCTGGCAACGGGATTTCACGCTGTTCAACGTCCCTTTCTCGACGCTTTTCAAGGTGCGCCTCTTGGCGACGGACGGAATAGTGTTGCTGGATTGGATCAGTATCATGGCGATTGCCCTGTTGACAGTTGTCGCTTCCCTGAATATTGTCATGCACGATACGGAGGATTCGCTTCGCTCCCGTCAGTTTCTCTCGTTCCTGATTGCGATGTCCGTATGGGCGTTCAGCCTTTATTTCCTCTATGAACAGGCTTCGGAAGAATTTTTGGAAACAGCTTGCGTGCCAGCCTCTATCCTGATCGCTCATTTCTTTACGGTGACACGTGGTAAGATCGTGTTTTGGTCGTTTTTTACAACTGTGGCAGTCCTGGTTGCCACTCTATTCATTCGTATATGGAATTTCTTATAGAATACGGATATATCGGTGTGTTCATCGCCTCTTTTTTGGCTGCTACCGTTTTGCCGTTCAGCAGCGAGGTCGTTCTAACCGGAGTGTTGTTGGCGGGAGCGACCTACTGGCCTTGTATGATTGCGGCTACGTTAGGTAATTTCTTAGGTGGCATGAGTTGTTATTGGCTGGGTATGCTGGGCAAGGTCGAATGGATAGAGAAATATCTGAAACTGGATGCCGTCAAATTGCAGAAAGTGCAGGATTGGATAAAAGGGAAAGGTTCCTGGATGGGCTTTTTCGTTTTCCTTCCCGGTATAGGCGATTTTATCGCCGTGGCGCTCGGGTTTCTCCGCGCCAATATCTGGATCGTGGCTGTCTCGATGTTTCTCGGGAAGGCGATCCGATATTGGGTTTGGATGGAATTTGTCTATAAAGTACAGGGAATGTTCTGATTATTCCACTTTGACATATATTTTCGTATACACCTCGTTATGGCGGGCGTAAATGGCATAATTTCCCCGGATGTCGCTCCACGAAGGCAGAAGTGTGACTTTCAGTATGCCGCCTTCGGTCGTAATCTGAAAGAGGTCTTCGAGGTCGCTATCGTAGCTGAATTCCGTGTCTTTGGGAAATTCCCGGACAATCTCGTCTTCATAACCGCTTACCACTGTCCCGATCGTGCTGTCGTAGGCGGGTAACCCGTCTGCTTCGGGATTGATCAGGGCAAACTGGATGACAGCGCCTACTCTTTTCTCCTCTTTCATGATCTCGGATCCGACATAGAATTGGTAGTAGTCTCCTGCCAGCGCCAATGCGAATTTTCCCGATGGAAATTGCTTCACGGCTTCTTCCTTGAAAGCTTGGTAGAGGTGTCCCGGCGTTACGGCTGCTTGATAAACCAATCCATTGCCGACTTGGGGCGGAATGACTTTTCCAATCCCTTTCGACGGACCGATTTCGGCGATCAGGCATTCGTTTGTTTGAAAGTTGTTTGCCGCGTTGATATAGATGTCCGAATTGCCCAGACGGGTCGCTCCATTCTCCACATCGAGCATGTTCAAGGTTGTTGCATTGTTGATTTCAGGAGCCGAATCGTCGTCCGAACAAGAAAAAGCCGGTAACAGAAATGCTGCCAGCAAGAGCTGGAACAAGAAATTCTTTTTCATTTCTTCTTTATTTATAAGTTAGACAATAGGTAAAACATGCACAAAGGTATTTATATTTTCCTGAAAAGCTAATCATTCCCTTTATATTTCGCCCGCCAATGGGACGGAGGTATGCCGACACGCTCGATGAAGGCGCGACTGAAGGTTTTCACCGAACTGTAGCCCATTTTCGTCGCCACTTCGCCCAAAGGCCAGTCCGTATGGAGCAGGACGTCGCGGATGGCCACCCAACGGTAGGCTTCGAGCCATTCGTCTGTAGTCACCCCGGTCAGTACCCTCAGGCAGCCGGACAGATCGACTCGCGAGACGCCCAATTTTTTTGCATAGAAAACCGGATCATGATTCATATAATGATGAACCATCGAGGCGAAAAGGTCCAAAAATTCGTTGCCCGTTCGTTTATGGAAAATGATACCCGATTGTACGCCTTGCCAGCGTTCCGCTTCGGTCGCTTCCCGGCCGCAGAAGGAGATAAAGATATCTTTGGGAGTGTATAGGGGGTATTTTGTGTCCATTTTTGTATATATTCGTTTGTTTATAGCTTATACAAGACCGACGGATTCGTTCAAGGGGTAATTAGAGAACGAATCCGCCGGTTATAATTCGTTAACCGGATAATTTTAGAATGAATATGGGAGTTATGATTCATTCGCTAAATGCTCGTTAAACGAATCTGTTGATCGTAATTCGTTCTGCAATTAATTGAGAAACGAATCCGCTATTCTGCCAGCCATTTGTTAATCTGTGTCAGTATCTTTTCCTTCATGTCTTCGGGCATGTTGCCGATACGGGCGCGGTGACTGCCTCCGGGTTGGATGTAGACTTGTTCGTTTACCTTGCCTTTGAAGATCGGGACGCGGGTGGCGCTCCACGGGTCTACTTCGCCATAGATAAAGATCATCTTCGGATCGTTATCACGGAGGAAATCATAGACTTTGTGGTAAAGTTCGGGGCGGTATTCAACTTTGTCGACCAGCTCTTTCGGCAGCATGATGCGGTTCAGGTATCCCCGGCTGCTGTCGATTGTCAGGTATTTCCTGAACGGTTTCGTGTCATAGCCGTAATAACCCAATTCGCGGGCAGCTTGTACGAAGAAGGAGATATTCGGCTGGTTTTCGGCAAAATAGTCGGGCCCGCTGATGTCAACCAAATGATAAAACAGTGTCTTTGCATCGGATGTGAGCGGCGGGATCACGCTGGTCGGCGTACCCCATTGCCAGAGGGCGAACGGGTATTCCAGGACGCAATAATCCAATACTTCGGCTATCGGAATGCGGAATTCCAGCTTCTTGTCCTTGCAGAACTTTTCCAGCATCGGGACGATTTCGTCCTTGTGTTTCAATATTTCAATCTGGAAAGCTTCGATCTTCTGACGGTCTTTCTTTGTGCCTACTTTGCGGAGGAACGGTTCGTGGCGCCCGTCTTCCACACCGCGGTTCAAGGGGGCTACGTAGGGAACGGAGAAGTCTACGTCGTCCGGAAACCAGGCACGGTACAGGCAAGTGGTTTGTCCGCCTTTGCTGATGCCGGTGCTGACCCATTTACCGGTGTACAGCTCTCGGAATGTTTGGTTGACGTTATGCAGGTCGTAGGCCGAGTTCTCTGCCGTCAGGTATTCCCAGTTACAGGGGGTCGGGGTGGATTCGAGGAAATAACGGTATTCCACGAATACCATATTGGCATCGAGCAGCTTCGACAGCTCTTCCTGATAACGAGGGTTCAAGGCATACGCCGCACCATATCCTTCCGTGACCAATATGGTCGGGCGGTCGAAACCGACGTGGGCGACGATCACGCGTTGCGTGAATGTTCCGGCTGCCGGGTTCTTATGGTCGACAGGCTGTGTGATGCGTACGAGATATTTCTCGGCATAATGGTCCGATTCCAGCTTCTCGATGCCGCTGATTCCTTTCAGCCCTTCCAATTTCTTTTGTAATTCCTGTGCGTTACCTGCAAATGCGACTGTCAGCATCAACAGGAATGCGACGAGGCATGGCGATAAGGTTTTCAATGTCCTTCTCATGGTATTAATCTTTTAAGTTATGTATATTTCGTATCAATCCTTCGTATTTGGCTCTTTTGACCGCCGATTTGGCAAATATACGATTATAATCCTCACGGGAAAAGACCTTTAGATCCTCTTTTCGAAGAGAAAGCAAAGCCGGTTTCGGACGGAATGCCTCTATTTGGGTCGGGCGGGCGAAACGGTTCCAGGGGCAGACCTCCTGGCAGGTGTCGCAACCGTAGAGGCGGTTACCGAGTCGGGAAGCCTGTTCGGCGGGGATTTCTCCGCGGTTCTCGATGGTGAGATAGGAGAGGCATTTGCGGGCATTCAGGTGGCGGGGGCCTTCCAGTGCTCCTGTCGGGCAGGCATCCAGGCAACGGCTACAACTGCCGCAACGGTTCTTCTGAGGTGTGTCGTACTGGTCCGCTTCGAGGGTGGTGACGATTTCTCCCAAGAAGAAGAAAGAGCCTTTTCCGGGAATAATCAGGTTTGTGTTCTTCCCGATCCATCCCAGTCCGGCTTTCCAGGCCCAATAGCGTTCGAGGATGGGAGCTGAGTCGGTGAAAAAGCGGGCGGCTGTTACGTCTGCCTGTTCCGTTCCCGCGCTTGACGCGGGATCGCAAAAGAACTGCCCGTTGCGATCCATTCCTTTCCCGTCCGTCTCTATGCGATCTCGCGCGGGGCGCGGGAACAGGGCGGTCCATAGCTCGCTCAACATCTCTTTGACGACGAGATGGTAATCCTTCCCGTAGGCGTAGTAGGCGATATGGGGCGCTTCGGGTGGAAGTTTCTGCTCCGGATAATAGTTCAACGCCACGGATATGACTGTCTTGGCTCCTTCCACCAATCCGGCGGGATTCAACCGGATCTCGCGGTGGTTCTCCATATAGGCCATCCCTGCATGGTTGCCCTCCTTCAGCCATCTGTCAAAAAATAAGGCCTCGCTGTCTGCGGCCGCTACTTGTGCGATCCCGCAGGCATCGAAGCCGATCTCTTTTGCTTTCTCTTTTATTTCGATAGCTGGAAGCATATTAAAACACTTTGAACTCATACCCTTGTTCCTGTAGCCATTCGATGGCCCTGGGCATCGCTTCGCGCATGTTGCGTTCGGCTTTCAGCGAGTCGTGAAAGACGATTACGGAACCGTTGCGGGTATAGTTCTTCACCACGTTGAAGACACCGTTCGGTGTCATGTGCGGACTGTAATCGCGCGTCACCACGTCCCACATGATGATCCGGTAATGCCTCCTGAGTCCTACCACTTGTGGGAAACGCATGTGTCCGTGGGGCGGACGGAACAGGTCGCTTTTTATATATTCGGCAGCCTTTTCCACATTCGCCAGATAGTTCTTGGTCCAGAAGCGGATACCTTGAATATGGTTGAAAGTGTGGTTGCCTACACGATGTCCCCTGTCCAGTACCATCTGGTAGATGTCCGGATGTTTGCGGACGTTGTCCCCGACACAGAAGAAGGTCGCCTTCACGTCATATTTGTCTAATATATCCAATACCCAAGGGGTAACCTCAGGGATCGGGCCATCGTCGAAGGTGAGATATACACACTTCTTCTTTGCCGGAATCCGCCAGATTACCCCTGGAAACAGAGCCCTGTAAAACCAGGGCGGTTGTTCTATAAACATATCTATTCTCTGCGCACCGATTCGTAAGCCATACGGTAGTTGTCAAACTCTTCCTGGTATTTCTTGTTGAATTCGGGGTTGTAATGTTTGTTGATTAACAATACTTGATTCAAAACCTGCATGTCCTGTAACAGTTCTGTTTCTACGGACGCCAACTGTACCGGGTTCAAGCGGAAGTACCAGTTTATGTTACGCATCATGTTATCGGCGATGCCTGTAAATATTTCTGCCGCTTTTTCTTTCTGGCCCAGCACATAATAGAGTTCACCGGTTGAAAGAGCCGTGTAGTCGAGCGGGACATTTTCCGGCGGCAACACCTGCATACATTTGTCCAATACTTCCAAAGCCTTGTCGTTCTTGCCTTCTTTCACCAATGCTTCTGCCAACTTGTTGAACAGCATCATGCGGTAGCTCTTGCACATGCGCATTACATTTTCGTCGATGTAAACGCCTGGCTTGTCTACACCGCCCCATTTGAATTTGTTCATCACGTTGTCGTACATTTTGTCGGTGTTGACTGCTTTGTTGGCATTTTTCGGAACGACTTGATAAGCGAGACCGGTCTGTTCGAAGTAGCCGTCCAGATTGACGAACTGATCCGGGCTGACCGTGATCGCGTAGTACATCGGACGTTCGAAATTGTTGGTCTGCAACATGTCGAGGATCGTCAGTTCTTGTTTACCCAGCGCATTCTTTCCGGCGAGGTTGATCATCATCTGGTCTACCATGCCGTCTGTCTTGCCGCCTAAGATCTTGGCGCCGGCGACCGAGTCGACTTTGTAGTACAGTTTGTCGGCCGGGATATAATCGAGTTCCTGGTTGATACCCGGAATCTTCTTGAACTTCGGATCATCGCTACGGACAAAGTTCAAGGCCGTGTTCAGGTCGATCGAATCTTTTGTCAGCGGGAATACATAAGCTGCATCGCGGGTCCCTTGTATATACTGGTCGCGTGTCCAGGTGATCGGCAGCGGAGCGGACTCGTAAGCCTGTTTCTTCATCTGGTCGATATACCAGTCTGTTTGCAGGTAGCTGGTGTTACATACGCGGACATCGGTACGGACGCCTTCTACCTCCTGGGCATACCACAAGGGGAATGTGTCGTTGTCGCCATTGGTGAAGATGATGGCATTCGGCTCGCAGGATTCCAGATAGTTAGAACCGAAATCACGGCAGACATAGCGGCCTGAACGGTCGTGGTCGTCCCAGTTTTGTCCGGCCATCTGGATAGGTATGAACAAGCAAAGCACGGTTGCCACCGATCCGGCGATGACCGGATTCAGTTTGCCGTATCGCTCCAGTCCCTTAGCCAGTGCCGCGACACCGAACCCGATCCAGATACAGAACGCATAGAACGATCCGGCATACGCATAGTCTCGTTCACGCGGCTGATATGGCGTCTGATTCAGATACAGAACGATAGCCAGACCAGTCATGAAAAACAGGAAGAAAGTCACCCAGAAACTCTGGATTCCTTTTTCGCCCGAATAAGCCTGGAACAGCAAACCTAAAATACCTAACAGCAACGGCAGCATATAATAGACATTGTGCCCTTTATTATTGATAATATCGAACGGCATATCTTCCTGCGGGCCCACCAGAACTTCGTCGATAAACGGAATGCCGGTAATCCAGTTGCCGTTCAGCACCTCTCCATTTCCCTGGATGTCGTTCTGACGGCCGGAGAAGTTCCACATGAAGTAGCGCCAGTACATAAAGTTCAGCTGGTAGGAGAAGAAGAACTTCAGGTTTTCCGCGAATGTCGGTTTCATTACGCTCTTCATCTCTCCGCAATAGTTATATTTCACCGGTTGGCCTTTTACCTGCGCCCATTCCTTATAGGCCTGTACATGGCGCGGATCGGAGCTGTACATACGCGGGAACAGCATGTTCAGTTCGTCGACATATTTGTATTCCTGATCGGTGCGGGACACGAAATAACGGTCTTTCTCGTTTTTGTCCTTCTTGATCACACGGCTCCAGGTCGGTTCGCCTTCTGTCGTGACGGGTACGCAGCTTCCTCCCTGGTTTTCGCGCTGTACTTCCGAAACGTAGGTCTGCCCATAAAGAAGCGGGGTTTTACCGTACTGTTCACGTGCCAGATAGGTACGCAACGTAAAGATATCGCTCGGCGCGTTCTGGTTCATCGGCGTATCGGCCGTTGCACGGATCAGTGTCAGTGCATACGAAGAATAGCCTACAACGACTACCATCAGGCAGACCAGGATCGTATTCAGCGTCTTGATATCCACCTTCTTGCTCTTGAACAGGTACAGGCTTAATGCAGCCGTCAGAATGACCGCCAAAACATAACCGCTACCGATAAACGGAATACCGATCAATACGACCGACAGGATGAAAGCGATCTTCATGCGTGTCGGATGGATCTCGTCGCGCATGGTTTCCCAGATAGACCAGATCAACACGCCTGCCACAATGATCACATAAGCGAATACCCCGGAATTGTAAGGCATGCCTAAGACGTTGACAAATAATAGTTCGAAATAGCCGCAAACCTCGACCAGCCCCTGTACGACACCATACATCATCAGCGCAACGATGGCGAAGGAAGCGAGCAAAGCAACCAACGTACCCTTCATCGTCGGGTTCGGGAATTTCTTATAGTAATATACCAGCACGATAGCCGGGATACACAGCAAGTTCAGCAAGTGGACACCGATACTCAACCCCATCAGGTAAGCGATCAGTACGATCCAGCGGTCTGCATGTGGTTTGTCGGCAACAGCTTCCCACTTCAGAATCAGCCAGAAAACAACGGCTGTAAAGAGTGATGAATAGGCATACACTTCTCCTTCCACGGCACTGAACCAGAACGTATCACTGAATGTATAAGCCAGTGCTCCGACCAGACCGCTACCCATAACGGTAATCATCTGGCCTAAAGACGCTTCTTCTCCGTCTTTCACCATAATATTGCGAGCAAGGTGAGTGATACTCCAGAAAAGGAACAAGATCGTCAGTCCGCTAAACAAGGCGGACATCGTATTTACCATCTTCGCCACTGTGGACGGATCGGATGCAAGTTGTGTGAACAGGTTGGCCGTCAACATAAAGAACGGTGCTCCGGGCGGATGCCCTACTTCCAGCTTGTAAGCTGAAGAAATGAACTCACCGCAATCCCAGAAGCTGGCAGTGGGTTCCATAGTCATCAAATAGACGGTTGAAGCGATCGCAAAAACGATCCAGCCCAACACGTTGTTGATCAATTTATACTTTCCCATACTTTGTATAAAGTGTAATAATTAATTGTCTTAATTCTGTATCCTCACACGGATAGTCGGCCGCAAAGGTAAGCATTTACGTTTAATACCAACGTCCTGATACGCTATAAATTGTGTGGAAGAGATTAGAAATATATTAAAAGAATCCGTTGAATGACAGTCTGAAATCTGTCAGTTTGCCGACATTCGGATGATGGCAAACTGACATTTGCGGACAGGATTCGTATCTTGTTGATAGAGAGGTATGGATATCCGGTTGTGTGGGCATGCAATTGCCTTTCAAATACATCATTTCATCATTTATACTAAATTGGCAAAATACGGTTCTTCATTCCACAAAAGCCCTCTCTTCTTTTAGCAAAAACAAGCAGATAATTCCGTAAACACCCCCATGTTGCCATCCTTTACATCCGGATGTATCGGCTCTCTACACCCGGATGTAAAGGATGGCAACATGGGGATGTTCGGCAACTAAAGTACCGTGCCGGAGAATGAAAACCACTCGGTTTTACCTATTTTATAGCCGTTTTTACATAAAATAATCGAGTGATTTGCAGAGATGGGGATCTGGTGTTTATTGTTTGTTTTTATTTGTAATATGTTAATATACAGATATGTATAAGCGGAATGCCTGTTCCCCATCCAAGTTGCCAGTGATAGGGTTGTGATACTGTAGTGATATAGAAAACGGGCATATATCACTAATCAAACAAGTTGAATATCAATTGGTAAAAAGGAATCAGTGATACAGTGACAGAGGAAATGGGAAAAACTTTGGTTCTTCGTCACTTCTGCAAGGGCTTGAAATAGCGGGTCATCCGCTTACGCTCATGGTCAATGTGCGTAAGTTCCGCTGCAGAAATACCGCGTGTCAAAGAAAAGTCTTCAGCGCCCCTCTCTCTCCGCTGGCTTCTTCGTACGCGCGAAATACCCGGAAAGTGGAGGAACGCATCCGGAGCATATCCTTGAAGACCACTTCCCGTATCGCCGGTAATCTGCTGCATGAACAAAACATCGTCTGCAGCCAATCTTCTTGCCTGAGACGTGCCAATGTCCGTCATAAAGGGGGGCCGGCCCCGGCCTGTATCGGTCTTGATGACTATGCACAGAAAAAAGGGCACATTTACGGGACTGTGATAGTGGATCAGATCACCCATAAGCCCATCACACTCCTTTCGGGGCGGGGTGAAGAAAACCTGAAAAAATATCTGAAAGGTCTGAATGTGCATCCGTTTGTCATATGCAAGTTGATGCGTGGCCATACAGGCAGGGACCATATGTCACCACAGCAAAAAGCATCCTCAAGTATGTAGATGAACTGGCCTTTGGGATCAGAAATGTTCAACAGGGCAAGCATTACCTTGCTAGGCAATAAACTTACTAGCTTTAACACATGACCTGCCCCGAAAGTGACGAAGAACCAAAAACTTGTAGGATAAGATCCGTTGTTATTTGCTTTCATTTTCTATATCTTTGTGTTGAGGAATGAGAAAACTATTTTTCAGTTTATATAAATAAGATATGAAAAAACTGTTACTGTTGTTGTGTTTTGTATTCATACATCAAGTAGTCTATCCAGTTTATTTTAAACATCTTGGCATGAGTGACGGCTTATCGCAAGTCTCTGTGATGTCGATTTATCAAGATTGCTTGGGACGTATGTGGTTCGGTACACGCGAAGGTGTCAGTATCTATGACGGGGAACGGATGCGGGTGTATAAAGGCTGGGAGAATCTGGATCCGGAAAGCTCTATAAATGTTTTACTCGGACATGAATGTGATCATCTTACTGGAAACAGGCAAGGGGATATTTTCTTTAGGACTTGCGATTCGTTGGTGAGGTATGATATACGGGAAGAGAAATTTTGTGTTGTTGGTGGTTGTAAGGCGAAAACGGTTACCTCGGTCGATGGTGATATATGGACGGGGTACGATGATATGGTTTGCCGGTATGATGAAAAAGGAGATAGTCTGCAACTTTATGCGAAGACAAACACCCCTGGTATATCCAGCCTGCTGATCTCGGGGAAGAAGATTTGGATCGGGACTTATGAAGGCCTGTATGTAGTTGAAGAGGATAAAAAAGTCCGTTGTCTGATTGAAGGACCTGAATTTTACCGCTTATTTGAAAGTTCTACTGGTGAGATATGGGCCGGTTGCCGTACCGGTGGTTTATACAGGATCACGCAAGACGAAAGGATCACCTGGTATTCGGAAAGTAATTCTGCACCTTTTCATATAAAGAATAGTCAAATACGGAGCTTTGCTGAAGATCGGTTTGGGAATATCTGGTTCGGCACTTTTATGGGACTGCATAAATATAACCCTTACACGGATCAGTTTACAGTATATCAACAGGATCATTTGCCAGGTAGCCTGTCACATTCTTCTGTTTTCTCTGTTTATATAGATGCACAGGAAACCATATGGGTAGGAACCTATTATGGAGGTGTGAACTATTTTAATGCGGAAAGGGAAATATTCGCTCATTATACGGATAACCCTTTGCGGAAGGAATGCCTGAATTATTCGTTTGTCGGGAATCTGGCGGAAGATAAAGAAGGAAACATCTGGATTTGTACTGAAGGGGGAGGATTGAACTTCATGGATCGTAAAACACGAACCTTTAAATATTTCACTGCAGGTCACCGTAATTCCGTATTGCAGAATAACCTGAAATGCATTGCGTATGATGGAAAGCGGAACCGTCTGTATATCGGCACGCATCATGGAGGGCTTACCCGCTACGATATAAAGACCGGTATTTTTCATAACTACTTGAATGATTACAGGGAAGGAGACATAAAACCGGACGGTATTATCTTCCATACGATGATTCATAACGATAAGCTGTATGTAAGCGCGATGAACGGAACTTTTGTCATGGATCTTGATACGGATCGGTTCCAATGGATATGCAGAAATGCTCAAAGCTTTACGATCGATAGGGAAGAGAATCTATGGATTTTGATTGGGACTTCTTTATACAAGATGGAGCTGGCTCATCCGGATAATCAGAAACATTATGCTTTGCCCCGTTATGGAATCCAGTTCGAACCTAAACGGATCATGACTACCCGCGCGGGGAATATCTATTTCGTGGTTTTGGGAGGTGGCCTGTATCGGTATGACAAACAGACCGATTCTTTTATCCATTATTCGCAAGAAAGCGGACATTTATTGAGCAATTATTGTTACAATGTAACAGAGACCAATTCGGAAGAGTTGCTGGTAACCAGTGATAAAGGGGTTACTTTTCTGAATCCTTTCAGCGGGAATACCCGGTTTGCGACGCTAGGGGCGAACTTACCAATCACATCCATTGCGGATGGCTGCGGCATTCTGGTGTGTCGGAATAATGAACTCTTTGTTGGAGGGAATGACGGACTGACCTCTTTTTACCGGGAAGATCTCGATAAGATGGAAAAGAATTATTCCTTATATTTTTCAGAGCTGTATATTCATAATAAGAGAATCTATCCGGGAGCCGTTTCGGGAGGCATATTGGAGGAGGCTTTTCCTTTTAGCAAATCGATCCGGTTGAACTACAAGCAAAACAACCTGATTATAAATTTTGCCACAACTAATTATATCGATATCCAAAAAAATAATGAATATCAATACCGATTAGTCGGTTTTGACGATGATTGGGTTTCCACTTCTTCTTCCAGTATTTATTATACGAACCTGGACCCCGGTAAATATACATTGCTGGTCCGTGAAAAGAATCTGTCCCGGCACTTGATGAACCATCGTGAAATATCTCTGGATATCCAGATTGCCCAACCCTGGTATAAAACGGGTTGGGCGTGGACATTATATGTCCTGACTGCTTTTACGATCACTTATCTGACGGTACGGATTCTAAATGCCCGGCGTAAATTGACGCTGTCTCTTGAAAAGGAACGGGAAGAGAAAGAGCGTAACGAGGAGTTGAACCAGGCGAAACTGCGCTTCTTTACCAATATCAGCCATGAGTTTCGGACGCCGTTGACGCTTATTATCAGTCAGATAGATATGCTTTTTCAGAGTTCATCCCTTCCTCCGACCTTGTATAACCGGATTATTAAGATCAGCAAGAATGCCAACCGGATGCGGAATATGATTTCCGAACTGTTGGAATTTCGGAAGTTAGAGCAGAATTATGTCTCGTTGCATGTTTGCGAACAGAACCTGATTCCATTTCTGAAAGATATTTATCTTTCCTATTGCGAACTGGCGGCCCAGCAATCCATTACATTTGATTTTCATCATGCAGAGGAGAATCTGTTGTTATGGTTTGATTCCAATCAGTTGCAGAAGGTGTTTTACAATCTTTTGTCAAACGCTTTTAAATATACGAAGCAGGGAGGTGCGATAGAATTGCATGTGTCCTCGGATGGAAATGAGGTCCGTATAAAAGTGATCGATACAGGGATCGGACTTTCGCCGGATGACGTCTCGCATATCTTTGACCGTTTCTATCAGGCCGAAAACGGGAAGCAAGTAGCGGGAGCCAACCCTGGTACAGGGCTTGGACTGGCTTTAAGCAAGAATATCATTTATCTTCATCATGGAGATATCGCCGTACAGAGCCAGGTCGGTTATGGGACGATATTTACGGTCACGCTGTTGAAGGGAAAAAACCATTTTGAAAATGATAAGAATGCGATTCTTCTGGAAAGCCCGGATGAACCGATGATTAAAGGAAATTTTTTGCCAGATTCCATTTCTTCCGAAGAATATGAAGAAATGGATAAAACTTTTCCTAGTTTAAAGGCTGGCTCCTATAAAGTTCTGATTGTTGAAGACAATGAAGAGCTGTTACAGATTTTAAATACGCTTTTTTCTCCTTTCTACCAGGTTATATTAGCCGGAAATGGGGAGGAAGGATTGAGGAAGGCGAATGAGGAAAAACCGGATTTGATTGTCAGCGATGTCATGATGCCCTTGATGAGTGGTATGGAGATGTGTATGAAAATCAAGAATAATATCGAATTGTGCCATATTCCGGTCGTTTTGTTGACGGCTCTCGATTCTATCGAATATAACATAGAAGGATTTCAACAGGGAGCGGATGATTATATCAGCAAGCCTTTCCATGCAAAAGTATTGTTGATGCGTTGCAATAATCTGATCCGGAACCGTTTGTTGTTGAAGTCCCGGTTGACTAAGCAAGTTGACTTTGATGTACAGTTGCTGGCTACGACTTCACTGGACCAACAACTTTTGAACCGGATTGCGGAGATCGTCGATCTGCGGATGGGAGAACCGGACTTTGATGTCAATGCTCTTGCCCGCGAGTTGAATATGGGGCGTAGTTCGTTTTTTATAAAAGTCAAAAACTTGACCGGAATGACTCCCAGTGAATTTATACAAAACCGACGTATCAACCGTGCGGCAACCCTGTTGCAGGAACGGTCGGATTTATTGGTGAATGAAATATCGGACCGGTTAGGATTTGCCTCGACCATATACTTCAGCAGATGCTTTAAGGCGAAGTTCGGAGTATCGCCTGCCCAATTCAGGAAGAAAGAGCAGTAGAAACTAGATGAAATTTCTAATCGTTTATATTCAAATAGTTAAATCTTCTATTTGGACTGTGTGTATATAAGAAACGGACGTTTTGTATAGATCTGTTTTTTTATGCCCGGCTACATTTGCCTCCAGAGTTTATCAAAATTTATTAATCTAAATCTACCTATTAATGATGAATGATTTAAACATTCCTTTTTTTAGGAAAACGATGTTTGCAGGAATGGCCACACTATTCTTGTCGACAGGAGTTACTCAGGCCAATCCGGTTAGTGCAGGGGAGGAAGTGACGGAAAAACACGCTGCGGCATTGCCTTTGCAAAAGAAAGTGACGATTACGGGAGTAGTGAAGGATGCGCTCGGCCCGGTGGTCGGCGCCAACGTAGTGGAAAAAGGAACTACCAACGGGACGGTTACGGACATGGAAGGCCGTTTCTCTTTGCAGGTATCTTCGAATGCTGTGCTGATCATTTCCTATATCGGTTATATAGACCAGGCGATTCCGGTGAACGGGAAGAGTTCTTTCACGGTTCTGCTAAAAGAAGATTCACAGGCTTTGGATGAAGTAGTAGTTGTAGGATATGGTACGCAAAAGAAGGTAAATATGACCGGTGCGGTCGCTTCTGTCGATATGAGCAAGATGGTCGATAGCCGCCCGATCACTTCTCTCTCCGCTGGACTTGCCGGTATGGCTCCCGGTGTTTCTGTAGCAGCCGGTAATGGTGGACGTCCCGGTAACGATGGGGCAACGATCCGTGTACGTGGGCAGGGTACGTTAAATGATTCCAATCCGTTAGTAATCATTGACGGAGTGGAAGCCAGCATGAATAATATCAATCCACAAGACGTAGAAAGCATTTCGGTGTTGAAGGATGCCGCTTCGTCTGCTATTTATGGTTCTCGTGCGGCAAACGGTGTCATTCTGATCACAACCCGTAGGGGGAAATCGGGTGAAGCGAAAATATCTTATAATGGTTATGTCACAATGCAGAAAGTGGCGAACCGTATCGATTTGGTCTCCAATTATGCCGATTATATGGAATTGTATAATGAAGGGCAACTTAACAGCGGCCTCCCCGCGATCTTCAGCCAAGAGAAAATCGACGAATGGCGGGCTGCCGGTGACAGTGATCCTGTCAAATATCCGAACTCTGACTGGCAGGACGCTCTATTTCAGACCGGATGGATGCAGAACCATACAATCAATATCAACGGAGGATCTGACAAGATTCACTATTATATATCCGGTAATTATATGAACAATCCCGGTATTATGGAAAATTCCGGGTATGAACGTTATAGTGCCCGTGTCAATTTGGACGCGGAAGTCAAAGATTGGTTTACTATTGGTGTCAATGCTTACGGTACGCGTGGAAAAGAGGAGTTAGGGTTGTTGAAGACAGAATCGAATGACAATTTCTATACCTATATGCAAGCTACCACACCGGGTATCTGCTATCAGGCGCCTGATGGTCGGTATGGAGGTGTAAACAACTCGGAAGATGACCCGCAGAGTAGCTCCAACAATGTCTTGAAGATGTTGAACGACGTCAAAGGAAATCGCACGACCAATAACATCGTTTCTCGTTTTTATGCCCAGCTGAGACCGTTTAAAGGTTTGACAATCGAAGGGTCTTATACGTATGCCTTTTCCGACCAGTTCCTGTACCAACAGCCTGTTTTTCATGATTTGTGGAACTTGTATGACAATACGTTGCAGATTGCCGGAACCGGAGTTTCGAAGGTTATCAACCGCAACAATAAGACTGTCCGTAACAATATGGACGGGTTGGTCAGATATGAAACAGATATCGATCGGTTGAACATTCAGGCAACGGTCGGTGCTAGTCAGGAAGCTTACCGTAACAACTGGTTTGAAGCTTCCAAAGAAAATTTGACCTCATCTGAATTGACGGAGTTGAATGCTGCCACTGCCAATGCTACGGCAACCGGAACCTATTCCAATTGGGCTATGCGTTCATTTTTTGGTCGGGTCAATTTGAACTGGGACGAAAAATATTTGTTGGAAGCCAATCTTCGTGCCGACGCCTCTTCCCGCTTTGCCAAGAAATATCGTTGGGGCTATTTTCCTTCTTTCTCGTTGGGCTGGCGTATGGAACAGGAAGCTTTCATGAAAGATATCTCATGGCTTAACCAGTTGAAGCTTCGTGCCTCATATGGTTCGTTGGGAAATAATGCCGTAGGCAACTATGACTATCAGTTATATTATCAGGCTTCTAATTATGTCTTAAACGACGCTTTGCAGATCGGTATGGCGCAACGCGCTCTTTCTAATGCGGCGTTGACTTGGGAAACTTCTTATGTCACTAACTTTGGTGTGGACTTTGCACTGTTCTCTAAATTGAGTGGAACCATCGATGCTTTTGTCAAAAACACCAAGGGAATTTTGATCGAATTGCCGGCTCCATTGGTACATGGTAATGCTACCGTTCCTAAATCCAACGCGGCTGAAGTTCGCAACCGGGGTGTCGAATTGAGTTTGAACTGGAATGATAAAGTCGGTTCTGTTAATTATTTTGTTGGAGGAAATTTTTCATTCGTCAAAAATAAAGTGACGAAGTTCAAAGGGGATGAAATGTCTCTGAATGGAACCAATATGATCCTGGAAGGCGAACCGATCAATGTCCAATATGTACTTTCGGTCGACCGGATTATCCAGACGGAAGAAGATATGGCAATAGTGGAAGCGATGGAAGCGAATAATCCGGATGCCTTCAAACAATATAAGAAACCGGAATATGGAGATTTCTTATATAAAGATATTGACGGAGACGGATGCATCACTGATAACGATAAGATCAAAGTCGGTAATGGAACCAACCCGACATTCACTTTCGGGTTTAATTTCGGTGCCAATTGGAAAGGCTGGGATTTCAGTTGTATTTTGCAAGGTGCTACCGGATTGAAAACATATTGGAGCGGATTAGATGGCGCCAGCTATTGGCCTCAAGTGCGCCGGGGTAATCAAATCAACAAGACTATTGCAGATGGACGTTGGTATCCGGGACGTACGGATGCCACTTATCCGCGCCTCTTGGACTATACCGACGGACGGAACCGGGTGGCAAGCGACTTTTGGGTACAGGACAAATCTTATTTGAGAGTAAAAAATGTCCAGTTGGGATATACGGTTCCGAAACATCTCTCGCAAAAACTCTTGATCGACAACTTCCGTTTATATGTCAGCATCGACAATGCTTTGACCTTTACGGGATATAAGGGACTGGATCCTGAGGTGTCTGGCACGAAATATCCGACTATGCGATTAACAACATTTGGTTTAAACCTTACATTTTAAATAGTTGAAGACATGAAAAAGATCATAATCTATTTGGCAACAATGCTTTTAGCTGCCATGACGTTCACCGGTTGCTATGATTTGGAAACCTATCCGGGAGACAAAGTCAACGAAGGAACATTTTACAAGACCGGCGATCACGCTCATCAAGGCTTGATGGGAATCTATGGTATGCTACGCCTAAACGAGGCATACGGTTACCAGTTCTGCTTCGACCATTTGGGAGATATCGCTTACGGATATAACTATTATATGATGTTTCTGGCTACCTATACCGATCGTGATGGAACGATACAAGCCCATTGGCAGACCTTCTACGATGGTATACATCGTGTCAACACTTTTATACGTTCAGTAAAAGGAATGAGAGGTATTATCACGGACGAACAGATTAATGAGTATGTGGCGGAAGCTAAATTCCTTCGTGCGATGTTCTACTTTTCCTTGACAGACCTTTTCGGTGGGGTCCCCTACTATGATGAGTCGACTAATGTCAACGAAGAGTTTATGAATTTGAAACAACCGAGAAGCAGCCTCGAAGAGGTACGTGCTCATATTTTAGAAGATTTGGACGAGGCGATCAAATACCTCCCTGTCGAACATGCTGCCAGCGAATATGGTCGTGCTACTAAAGGTGCTGCCTATGCCCTTCGTGGAAAAGTGCATCTTTACGACAAAGAGTGGCAGTCTGCCATCAACGATTTTGAAGAAATCGTCTATAACAAGTCCAATAATTATGGCTATGCTCTTGACGATGATTACGCTCGTGTTTTTAAACTCTATAACGGGGCTAAGAGCCCAGAAACGGTCTTCTCTATCCAGAACAAGAGTGGTGTCGGAACTGAGTATGGTATGCAGATACAGGCTTTGATGGGTTGTCGTGGCGCTTATGGGAGCTGCTGGAACAATACTGTTCCTTCCACACAATTGGTGGATATGTATGAGTTCAAAGATGGTCGCCCCTTCAATTGGGATGAGATTTTCCCCGGTTATAATGCTATGACCCCCGAACAGCGCAAGGAGCTCCTCAGTGTCGAGATGGATGGGTCTGGAACGATAGTAGGACTTCGTGAGGCGGATACAGCCAAGATACTAAGTGCCTATACCTGTCGTGATCCGCGCCTGATGGCCACTGTGATCGTTCCTTATTCACACTATATGGGGAATATTGGTCGAACAACCAACGTGGATTTGATCTTCGCTCTGGATCACAATCTGGCAGGAAATGCCAATGGCGGTACGATCCAGAACAATGCAGGTTGGGTATCTTATCTCTATCGGAAGTTCGTGACCGAAGGAGACCAGGGCGGTGCGATCAGTAACCGTTTGCATACACCGTTCGCTTTCCCCTTGATCCGCTTTGCCGACGTTCTCTTGATGCTTTCCGAGGCCTACAACGAAGCGGGGCAGTTAGATAAAGCCGTGACCGAATTCAACAAGGTGCGCGCACGTGTCGGCATGCCGGGATTGAACTCCGGTCCCGCATGGATGGTTGTTAGCAATAAAGAACAGATGGCTGAACGGATACGCAAAGAACGTGCTGTTGAGTTTGCCGGGGAAGGTCTTCGTTTCAGTGATTTGCGTCGTTGGGGATATGAGATTGCCCACAAAACGCTCAATAACGTGGATGCTGTCAATATCTATGGCGAGCCGATCTATACCCATTTGTTTACCGAACGTGATATGCTTTGGCCTATCCCTGGTGTGGAACGGGAACGGAATAAGGAGTTGACACAGAATCCGGGTTGGTAGCCTTGATTGATTAAGCAGTTGTGTTAAGTTTGATATAGTAATATGGAGACACAGAGTCGCGGAGCTCTGATTAGTATATAAGAAGGCTTTGTGAACACTGTGTCTCTTTTATTTGGATCATTGAAAATCCCTTTAACTTAATGTGTTTATGAGATTGATTAATTTAATAGGTTTATTTTTACTGTTGCTCTCGTTTGCGGTGGAGGGGCAGAATCTCGCAATCCGACAACCCGGAAAAGAGTTGTGCCAGCATCCTAGGTTGCTTTTCAGCAAGCAAGAGGAACAGCGGGTTCGTGATTTATTTGGAACTGAACCTCTATTAGATAGCTTGCGCGCCAGCCTGATGAGGGAGGCTGAACGTTTGTTGTTGGTTCCTCCCCAGGAAGATCCTCGAAGAAAAATAAAAAACACGAAAGACATATTGCCTGTCAGCCGTGAACAGGTTTACCGGATGGTCAACTTGGCTCTGGCCTACCGATTGAGTGGAGACAGACGTTTTGCGGAGAAGGCGGAGAGAGAGTTGATTCATGTTTGCAATTTCTCGGACTGGGACCCTGTTCATTACTTGGATGTGGCGGAAATGACGACGGCTGTAGCCATTGGTTACGACTGGCTGTATGATGTATTGGCCCCTTCGACCAGACAGCTGGTTGTTCATTCGATTAAAACAAAGGCATTGGATCTTGTCGTTGAGGAATATAAAACCGGAAATGCGGATTCTTGGGCGAAACGTGAAACGAATTGGAATGTAGTATGCAATACCGGAATGGTATTGGGCGCTTTGGCCATTGAAGAGCATTATCCGGAATTGGCTAAACATATCATTGGTGAAGCGGTCAGGTATATCCCGAATTGCCTAAAGCATTTTGCACCGGACGGTGTTTGCTATGAGGGACCCGCTTATTGGGGATATACGAACATGTACCTATCTCTTTTGCTGAAAGCGCTGAATGATAATCTTGGAGAGGACTTCGGGATTTCGGAAATGGTGGGAGTGGACAAAAGCGTCCTGTATTATATGCATAGTACAAGCCCTTCTGGCAAGATATTTAATTTTGCCAATTCCGGCAGTACGGCTCCTGCGGCAGAACCTATTTACTTTTATTTCAGTCGGGCTTTCAACCAGCCGGAAGTAGCGGCATTTTATCGGGATATCTTGTCAAAGACGGTACAGAGCGGGAATTATTTCAGATTCTATTTTCTGTCCATTCCTTGGTACGATACGGCCTCTTCTCCTGCTGATGCCTTACCGAAATTGAAGGTGTACGAAGGTATCAATGATATTATCGTGTTCAACGGAAATCGGAATATTCCTAATAGCCTCTATCTGATTGCTAAAACTGGAGATCCGGATATGGCGCACCAGCAGCTGGATATCGGAACCTTTATTATTGAGACGAACGGGATAAGGTGGACGGACGATTTGGGGAGCGATAACTATGGCCTGCCCGGGTTCTGGGATTACAAGCCGGACGGGCAACGCTGGACATATTTCAGGAACTCGAACTTCAGCCACAATACGCTATCGATTGACCATAGACTGCAAAACTCGGCCGGGACAGGCGAGATTGATCGACTGGATAACAAGGCTGCCCAACCTTTTGTCACAATGGATATGAGCACGACTTATGCCGGACAAAGTCGTTTTGTCTATCGGACATTCCGTATGCTCGACGATGTCCGTATACTGGTTACGGACAGCATAGGGTTACAGAACCCGTCTCAGTCGGTACAATGGTCCGTAATAACTTCGGCAAACGTCGAATGCAAAGGAAATACTGCCGTTCTCAAGAAAGACGGTAAATCTTTTTCCTTGAAGATTGTTTCGCCTGTCGATGCCTTTTTTACGGCAAGGGCGGCAAAAAGAGGAACGGAAGCAGAGAAGCCGATAGAGGGATATACGATTCTATCGGCATCGGTATCAGGTGAGCCTGTACAAGTGATTAAAGTTCTCCTATCGGGAGAATAGAAGAGTAGTTACATTAAAAATAAATAATAATAAATATGGTAAAAGTGAAGTATTTAATGGGCATGGCACTCAGTGTTGCGTTGATTTCCTGCGGGGGGACAGGAGACGGGTTTGTTGAAGAGAACGTAGAGTTTGCCCGTAAACAGATAGGAAAAGAGATTGAACTGATCGAGGCGAGCGGTAAGTTTATGAATCCGACTACGCTGAACCCGGACGGTTCTGTTTATTATTGTAACTTGGCGGATTGGCGCAGTGGTTTTTTCCCCGGTTCGGTTTGGTATTTGTATGAGTTGACAGGAGATAAGAGCCTGTTGCCTCTTGCACAAAAATATACGGAAGCGGTGAAAGATGCCAAAAACATCAAGTGGAACCATGATGTCGGTTTTATGATCTATTGCAGTTTTGGGAACGGTTTGCGTCTGACGGGCGATCCAGAATATAAGGAGGTGATTGTTGAGGCTGCCCGTTCCTTGTCCACCCGCTTCCGTCCGGTGGCAGGGATTATCCAGTCGTGGGATGTGGATAGAGGATGGATTTCGGAAAGGGGTTGGGAGTGCCCGGTGATTATCGATAATATGATGAACCTCGAGCTGTTGTTTGCCGCTACACGGTTGTCCGGCGACTCAACTTTCTATAAGGTTGCCGTTTCGCACGTCGACCGCACTATGAAAGAACAATATCGTCCGGATGGCAGTTGCTATCATGTGGTGGATTACAGTATGAAAGACGGTTCCGTACGCAATCGCCATACGGCACAGGGATATGCGCACGAATCGGCGTGGAGCCGTGGACAAGCTTGGGGTATTTACGGTCTGACGCTGTGTTATCGAGAAACCGGAGACCGGAAATATCTCGATCAGGCTTTAAAAGCGGTTCGTTTTATGTTCAATCATAAGAATACGCCTGAAGACCTTGTGTTCTATTGGGATATGGATGCCCCGAACATTCCTAACGATTACCGGGATGCTTCAGCTGCCGCTTGTATCGCCTCCGCTTTGTATGAGATCAGTACGGTGGATGTGCCTGAACCGCAAACGTATAAGGCGTATGCCGACCGGATCATGGAAAGTCTGGCTTCTCCGACTTACCGGGCTGAATTGGGAACGAATGGAAACTTCTTGCTGATGCATTGTGTCGGAAGCATTCCGCATAATGGAGAAATAGATGTCCCGTTGAACTATGCCGACTATTACTTCTTGGAGGCTTTGAAGCGGAAACGGGATATCGAGCAGAAGGGCTCCAATGGCTGCTAATTGCATCTGCAAAACCGGTTCGCGCCACAGGTACAAGTCGGTCCGTATCCGCCGTTTTGTATTTCGTCGCAGTACAGGTCGTACATTTTCATTTTGATTTGGTTGCTGATCCGACGAAATTCATTAGCAATGGATTCAGGCGTGCCTTTCGCACGTGCCGGGTTGTAGAAATTGCTGTGTATCAGGTTGCGTACTTTTCCTGTGAAAGCAGGACAGTTTTCTTCCGCATCTCTGCTGACGGTGATTACATAGTCCCAAGGTTCATCTATATATTCTTCTACAGCTTCTGGTTTATGATGGCTGATATCGATGCCGGAGGATGCCAGTGTCTGGACGGCGAGCGGATGCACCTCTATGGCCGGACTGATTCCGGCGGAACAGACTGTGAGTGATTTGTCGAATGATTGCAACCAGCCTTGCGCCATTTGGCTAAGGCAGCTGTTGTCGGAGCAAAGAATCAATATTTTCATCGTTTTCTTTTTATCGTTACGGATGCAAAAATAATAAATGCCGGGCTTTGATGACTTTACAGTAAATTGATTTTGTTTATCGCATGAAAGATATTTTCTATATATGTTCGTTATTGTTTGCTCTGGCAGCTTGTCTCTTGTGAAAAACAGGTAGCCTCTTTTCCTGATCAATGAAGTTGTCGAATCTCTTTTACTGCCGCGTTTGCCCTATGCGTTTGTACTGGCTGGGATGCAGAAGAATTGGGTTAGGGATGTGTTGGAAGAGAAAATACGGTATTATGGAAGAAGGATGAAATATTATATGTGACCGGTTGTTGTTATGCCCAGTCGGGAAAACCTGTATATGTTGTCCGTTATGTACAAACATAAGCGAATCACTGTCGGTGTGGGAATGGGCAACCCGTTTGTCGATAACTACAAGCGGATTAATGAAACCTGGAATTTCCAGTTTGGACGGAACTATCAGAGTGGTGGAAAGAAAATCTGGAATCAGGATACGGATACTGGCGTGATGAATACTTCCAAATAATGAATTTTTGCAGGCCTTGTCTTGTTCTTTTTATTATTTCGGCAATATTTCGTATATTTACAGCCTATTATGGCTTATGAGCAATTACCGCAGAGCCCGGGATGATGCAAAAGATTTGGATAGAGATATATGAGACCAGAAGATATTACTGAACAGGACGAAAACGGAAAAATAAAAGATACGGAAGGACAACTGGCTGCTGATGAAAACAGGAATGAGACTGTCGAAACAGAAGTAAGCCAGGAGACACATTCGGAATATAAGATACCGGGCAAATCGGAAAGCCGGGTGTCTTATCATTTGTCGGGTATGTATCAGGATTGGTTCCTCGATTATGCCTCCTATGTGATTTTGGAGCGTGCCGTTCCGCATATCAATGACGGGCTGAAACCCGTACAACGTCGAATTTTGCACTCAATGAAGCGGTTGGACGACGGACGCTACAACAAGGTGGCGAACATTGTCGGACATACCATGCAATTCCATCCGCACGGCGATGCTTCTATCGGTGATGCACTGGTACAACTCGGACAGAAAGACCTGTTGATCGACTGCCAGGGAAACTGGGGTAATATCCTCACCGGTGACGGTGCTGCGGCTCCGCGTTATATAGAGGCGCGCCTCTCCAAGTTTGCGCTGGAAACGGTCTTCAATCCGAAAACGACTCTCTGGCAACTTTCCTACGACGGGCGGAACAAGGAGCCGGTGACGCTTCCCGTCAAGTTCCCTTTGCTGCTGGCGCAAGGTGTGGAAGGTATTGCAGTAGGGCTTTCTTCCAAAATATTGCCGCATAATTTCAACGAACTTTTGGATGCCTCCGTCGCTTATCTGCGGGGGGAAGAGTTTACCCTGTATCCCGATTTCCAGACTGGCGGGTATATTGATGTCTCAAAATATAATGACGGCGAACGTGGAGGTTCCGTAAAAGTACGTGCCAAGATTACGAAACTGGACAACAAGACGCTTGTCATCAGCGAGATCCCTTATGGAAAGACAACCTCTACTTTGATCGAATCGATCCTGAAAGCAAACGATAAGGGAAAGATCAAGATCAAGAAAGTGGATGATAATACGGCTCGTAACGTGGAGATTCTCGTGCATCTGGCTCCGGGTGTATCTTCCGACAAGACGATCGACGCGTTGTATGCTTTCACGGATTGCGAGATCAGCATTTCACCGAACTGTTGTGTCATTATGGACAACAAGCCGCACTTCCTGACGGTAAGCGATGTGCTGAAACATTCGACTGACGACACGCTGCATCTGCTCCGTACCGAACTGGAGATACAGAAAGGGGAACTGGAAGAATCGCTCTTCTTTGCCTCCCTGGAAAAGATATTCATCGAAGAACGTATTTATAAAAACAAGGAATTTGAGGAGGCGAAAGATATGGACGAGGCGATTGCTCATATCGACCAACGTCTCGATCTGTTCAAACCGCACTTTATCCGCGAAGTGACTCGCGAAGATATCCTGAAACTGATGGAGATTAAGATGGGACGTATCCTCAAGTTTAATACGGACAAGTGTAATGCGACTATTGCCCAATATAAGGAAGATATTGCCAAGATCGACGATCATCTGGCGCATATCGTCGATTATACGGCTGACTGGTTCATGATGCTGAAAGAAAAATACGGCAAGAACTATCCACGTATGACCGAGGTGCGCAACTTCGACACGATCGAGGCGACCAAAGTGGTTGAGGCGAATGAGAAACTGTATATCAACCGTGCCGAAGGATTTATCGGGACAGGTTTGAAGAAGGATGAATTTGTCTGCAACTGTTCCGACATCGACGATATTATTCTTTTCTATCGCAACGGTACATACAAGGTTGTGAAAGTGAGCGAGAAAATGTTCGTCGGAAGGGATATCCTTTACCTGAATGTGTTCAAGCGGAATGATAACCGCACGATCTATAATGTGATCTACCGAGATGGAAAGGTGGGTTATAATTATATCAAGCGTTTTGCCGTAACAGGTGTGACACGTGATAAAGAATATGACATTACCAAGGGAACGGAAGGTTCGCGTATCCTTTATTTCAGCGCCAATACCAATGGCGAAGCCGAGACGGTGAAAGTGATCCTGAAGCCGAAACCCCGCCAGAAGTTGTTGGTGTTCGAAAAGGATTTCAGTACGATCGCGATCAAAGGACGCGGTTCGATGGGGAATATCCTGACAAAGGCGGATGTGCATAAGATCAGCCTGAAGCAGAAAGGGAGTTCGACGCTAGGAGGCCGTATGGTCTGGTTTGACCGTGATGTGTTACGCCTGAATTATGACGGGCGTGGAGAAGAGCTGGGCGAGTTCCAGAGTGACGATCTGATCCTGGTGATCCTTCAGAATGGTGATTTCTATACGACCAATTTCGATTTGAGCAATCATTACGAACCTGATATATTGAATATTGAGAAGTATGATGCGAATAAGGTTTGGACGGCAGCCCTTTACGATGCCGACCAGAAGTATTACTACCTGAAACGTTTCCAGCTGGAGGCTGGAAGCCGCAAGCAGAATTTTCTCGGCGAGAACCCGAAAAGCCGCCTGATGCTGCTTACCGACGAGGCCTATCCGCGAATCGAGGCAGTGTTTGGCGGGCATGACGCTTTCCGTGAACCGCTGGTGTTGGATGCGGAAGAATTCATTGCCGTGAAAGGATTCAAAGCGAAAGGAAAACGTATTTCGACTTTTGATATAGAGACGATCAACGAACTCGATCCCGTCCGTTTTGCTCCGGCGGAACAACCGCAGGAGCAGAATGACGACGATGGAGAGGATCCGGATCTCGATCCGGATGCCGATAAGAGCAACTCGGATATTATTGATGAGATTACCGGGCAAATGAAGCTTTTTTGAGAATGAATAATTAAAAACGAATGATTTAGTGGCAACTGTTAAACGTCAACTATTAATTGTTAATTCCCTCTGCCTTCTCTTCTTTTGCCTCCCTTTCCCGGCAACCGCTCAGGCAGAGGACGTACCCCGCTCGATCAATGAGAGCACTATGGTTGGGATCGGCGGTTATAATTTGAGGGACACCTATCTATCGCCCAGTACGGACATTAATTATACGGGCTGGGTGGCACGGGTCCTCAATGAACGGATGAAGATCGTTCGGTTGGCAGACTATAATGTGTCCCGCCAGCAACTGATCAACGTGGAGTTCGGTTCGACCCGCAACGGCGCGGAGACGGCAAACGAATATGCCGGATTTGTGGACTACAGCCTGGGTTATCATTACCGTTTTCCGCAAGTGCTGTCCGGATTAAAGGTCTTGACCGGGGCATCCGCACGTCTTTCAGGTGGTTTTATCTATAATACGCGTAACAGTAATAATCCGGTTTCCGGCAAGGCGGATTTCGACTTGAATCTGTCAGCCATGGCGATCTATAATTTCAGGATCAAGGATTTTCCGCTCACGCTCCGTTATCAGGCGGAGATACCGTTTGCCGGTGTGCTCTTCTCAGTGCATAAAGGCGAACCCTATTATTTCCTAACGCAAGGCAGTGCGGACGGGGTTGTGCGATTCAGTTCGTTCCATAATAAGTTTGCGATGAAGAATTATTTCACGCTTGACATTCCGGTATCGAGCTTTACGGTTCGTGTCGGTTACCTGAACAGTATGTACCGGACGGATGTGAACAGCATCAAGACGCATGTCCTTTCCAATTCGTTTATGATCGGGCTTGTGAAAGAGTTTGTTTCTTTCGGAGGCAAACGGTTGAAGAGCGAGCGATATCGGTACAAAAGCGCATACTATTAAAGATTTATGATTTATGAAGCCTTTCTTCTTTTTCCTCTGTTTTCTCTTTCTCTTCGGTTGCGAGAAAGCGACAAAATATAACTCGTCTCCCCGTGATAATTTCGAGGCGCTTTGGCGTATCATGGACGAGAATTACTGCTTCTTTGCCTTCAAGGATGTGGACTGGGACGATGTGTATGACCGCTATAATCTGCTTGTTAAAGACACGATGAACCAGTACGAATTGTTTGATATCCTCGGAAAAATGCTTGCCGAGGTGAAAGACGGACATACCAATCTGATCTCTTCTTTCGATATGTCCCGTTATTGGGCTTGGTATGAAGATTATCCGGCTAACTTCTATAAAGAAATACAGGACAATTATCTTGGTACGGACTACAAGATTGCCGGGGGAATGAAGTATAAGCGTCTGGCGGACGATCAGATTGGATATGTCTATTACGGTAGTTTTTCAAGTGGCGTGGGTGAAAACAACCTCGATTATATGTTTGCGCATTTCAAGGAATGCAAAGGATTGATATTCGATGTGCGCGACAATGGGGGCGGTTCCATGCTCTATTCCGACCGCATCGCCTCGCGTTTCCTTGAGGAAAGGATTCTGACGGGTTACACGCAATATAAGAAAGGAAACGGGCATAACGATTTTACCCAGCCCAATCCGGTCTATCTTTCCCCGTCTGACCGCACTCGTTGGTTGCGCCCGGTCATCGTCTTGACTAACCGGCATTCTTACAGCGCTACGAACGATTTTGTCAATGTGATGCGTCTCCTTCCGCAAGTCACGGTCATGGGTGACCGTACGGGAGGTGGCAGCGGCCTGCCTTTCAGTTCGGAATTGCCGAATGGGTGGAGTGTCCGTTTCTCGGCTTGTCCGGTCCTGGATGTGAACAAACAGCACACGGAGTTCGGAATCGATCCCGACACCGCGGTAGCCATTACGGGCGAGGACATCATGAAAGGACGGGACACGATTATAGAGGCGGCGATAGGGTTGTTGCTGGCAAAGGGGGATTCGGCCATCTCATACTAAACTGGCGTGAAAACGAAAATTCATTTAAATCCTATGGCAACATTTGCATATTAACAGAATTTGTTTACCTTTGCAAACGCAATGCGGCTGTGGTGTAATTGGTAGCCACGTCAGACTTAGGATCTGATGCTTCACGGCGTGGGGGTTCGAGTCCCTTCAGCCGCACAAAAGAGTTTGTTCGATTGAGAGCAAGCTCTTTTTTTATTTGTCGGATGTTCCTATCTTTGTGTCCTTGTCAAAATAATGAATAAGATGAAATATACCGGAATATATATCCTGTTGACGGTGCTGTTGTTACTTGCCGCATGTACCGGAAAGCTGACGGAAGGAAAGGTGGTGACGGTGACGATAGAGACGCAACGTTTCTTTGCAGAAAGGATTGCAGGAGATAAGTTTGTTGTCCATTGTGTAGTTCCATCCGGGCAGAGTCCGGAAACGTATGATCCTACTCCGAAGCAAATGGTGCAGATCGGACAGAGTGAAGCGTATTTGCAAATCGGTTATATTGGCTTCGAGCAGGTATGGATGCAGAAGATTCGCGAGAATAATTCCGATTTGAAGATATTCGATGTCTCGAAGGGCATGCAGTTTGTAAAAGAAACGGAAGAAGGGGAGCACCGGCACGAGGGGCATGAAGCGGATGACGGACATCATCATCACCATGCGGGTGGTATCGATCCGCATATATGGAGTTCCATCGAAGGGGCAAGGGTCGTTGCCTGGAATACACTGAACGCTTTTATCGAGCTGGATAAGGAGAATACGGAGTATTATTGGAAAAATTATAACGATTTACTGGCGGAGATCGATAAGACAGAGGCCGAGATCAAACGTTTGCTCGATCCGCTGAACGACCGTACTTTTATCATCTATCATCCAGCATTGACTTATTTTGCAGCTGAATTCGAACTCGTCCAGCTTTGTATCGAAATGGATGGGAAAGAACCTTCACCTGCTCAATTGAAACAATTGGTGATGACGGCAAGGGAGAACCATGCGAAAGTCGTTTTTATCCAGCAGGAGTTCGATCAGAAAAATGCCGAACTGATTGCGAAGGAAACAGGTTGCCGGCTCGTGAAAATCAACCCGCTGGATTATCATTGGAATACGGAACTGATTCATATAGCGAAAGCATTGGCTGATGGAGAAACTGATTGACATAGATCATGTGACGGCTGCCTACGGCAATAAAACCGTATTGCGGGATATTTCCCTGACAATCTGGAAAGATGATTTCCTGGGGATTATCGGACCGAACGGGGGAGGGAAGACGACTTTGCTGAAGGTTATACTCGGCCTTTTGCCGCCTGTCTCCGGCGTGATCCGCTTTTATGAAGACGGACGGATAGTTCCTTCTCTACGGATCGGTTATCTTCCTCAGTTGAACAATATAGATAAGAAATTTCCGATCTCTGTGCGCGAAGTGGTGACTTCGGGGTTGGCCTCGGAAAAGCCGCTTTTCCGTTCCTACAGTGCAAGCCAGAAACAGCGCGTGGAGGAGGTGCTTGGAAAAATGGGACTGGAAGATTTGGCGAACCGGGCAATCGGCGAACTGTCCGGCGGACAGTTGCAACGTGTGTTGTTGGGGCGTTCTATCGTTTCCCGTCCGCAAGTGCTGATCTTAGACGAACCGAATTCGTATGTGGACAAACGGTTCGAGTCTCATTTCTATAAGCTCTTGGACGAGATTAATAAAGAAAGTGCGGTCATTCTGGTTTCACACGATATCGGGACTGTATTGGCGATGGTGAAAAACATCGCTTGTGTAAACGAAACATTACATTATCATCCCGGAGCGGATGTGTCCGAAGAGTGGCTGGGCGAGAAATATGCTTGCCCGATAGAGCTGATCGGACATGGCGATTTGCCGCACCGGGTTTTGAAAAAACACGAACATGAGTAATCTTTGTTTGATAGGCCTACCGGAAGTCGGATATATTGCTGGTATCGCTGTTCTTATTTTCGGCATTACTGCGGTGAGGCAAAATCCTTTCATCAGTCGCGGGCAGAAGATTCTTTGGATACTGACTATTGTCGTATTGAATTGGATCGGTCTGTTGCTGTATTACTATACCTATTACATTAAGAAGAATTGACAATTATGAAAAAGATATTGATTACGGGGGCCAGTGGCTTTATTGGTGGTTTCCTGGTGAAGGAGGCGCTTAACCGGGGATATGAAACCTGGGCAGGTGTCCGTTCGACAAGTAGCCGCGTTAATTTGCAGGATGAACGGATTCGTTTTATCGACTTGAAATATTCCGACCGTGAGTCGTTGACCGCCCAGTTGGCTGATTTTGTCCGTGAGCATGGTCCTTGGGATTATGTGATCCATAATGCCGGACTGACGAAGACGCTTGATAAAAGAAACTTTTATCGTATCAATGCCCAGAATACGGCCAACTTGATCGAGGCACTTGCCGCATCGGGTTGCAAGCCTGAGAAATTTCTTTTGATGAGCAGCTTGAGCAGCTACGGGCGTGGAGACGAGAAAACATTCCGCCCTATCTCTCTGGATGATCCTCAATTGCCCGATACAGATTATGGAAAGAGCAAGCTGGAAGCGGAGAATTATTTGCGTCACCAGTCTTATTTCCCGTATGTGATCCTGCGTCCGACAGGGGTGTATGGACCGGGCGAGAAAGATTACTTCATGGAGATTAAAAGTGTAAAGTCTGGTTTTGATTTTGCTGTCGGCTTTACGCCCCAGCGTATTACTTTTATATATGTAAAGGATTTGGCTACCGTTGCTTTCCTTGCTTTGGAGAATGAGGCTGTCCGGAACCGCCATTATTTTGTAGCGGACGGTGATGCCTATACGGATGAATCGTTCGCCCGGATGATACAGGAAATCCTGCGGAAGAAACATGTCCTGCATGCCCGTATTCCAATGGGACTGGTGCATATAGCCTGCCAGGGGTCCGAATGGATAGGCAAGCTGCTGAAGAAGAGTATGACATTGAATACGGATAAATATATAATCCTGAAACAGCGTAACTGGATTTGTGATGTTACACCGCTTCAGGATGAATTGGGCTTCGTTCCGGCTTACCCGTTACGCCGTGGCCTGGAAGAAAGCATAGAATGGTATAGGAAAGAAGGTTGGCTGTAGACCAACTTTTCTTTTGCCGATTCGTATTTTATTTTACTTCTTCAACAGTTCCTTTGCCGATGACTTTCTGTTGTACGGCTGTCGGGCCTTTATAGCGGATATTTCCTTTACCTACGATTGTTGCTTTCAGGTTGTCGGTCGGATGGATCTGGGCGGAACCTTTGCCTGTGATTTTACAGTTCACTTCGGGCACTGCCACCCCGAAAGCCATGATTTCACCGTCGGTCGTAATGCTGTAGTCTGCTTCTTCGGCGTTTCCAGCTTTTAGGTTGATCGTGCCGGAACCGTTAATGCTGCATTCCAACTTGTCGGTTTTGAGTTCATTCACGACCATATTGGCGCTACCAGACACGTTCAGGTCGAGCTTGCCGACTTCGACTTTCTGCTTTAGCTGGACGAGGCAGTTAGAGTTGGCGTTGATTTTCAATTCGTCACCCTTCAATGGGCTGTTGGCTATGAAGTTGGCGTTGCCAGAGGCTTTTACCTCTTTCAGCCATTTGGAGTTAGTCTTGACGATGAATTTGGTGAAATGGTCGACTTTCGCACCTTTGAATCCAACGGTCAGGACACGGTCTTGGATATCGATGTTTACGTACGGGTGCAGATTTTCATCTACAGTTATTTCGATATGCGGAGTAGATTCCGACTGCTCGTAGTTGAAGTCGATCACCCCGTCGAACTTGATGGCATTGAAGTCGTCGATCGTTATTTTCTTGGTCGAGAGCTTTCCGTTTCCTTTCACATGATCTGCTGCCTGGGTAGAGAAAAACATTCCCATTAGGAAAGCGATCATTAGTAAGCCTTTTGTTTTCATGTCTATCTTCTTTATGTTACACTTAGGAATGCGTTTGCCGCACTTTGGTTACAAATGTAGAATGAATTTTATAGAAATACTAATTCTTTTTGATCGAACCTCCGCCTATGACGCTTTTGCTTAGCTCTGGATCGCCTTCATATCGTATATGGCCACCGCCGGCTATACTGGCATCCAGTTGTTCGGACGCATGTACTTCGATGTCTCCGCCACCGGCTACGCTGCATTCCGCTTTCCGAAGGACACATCCGAAAGCACTGATATCCCCACCGCCAGCTACGCTCAGATCTCCTCTTTCGGCCTCTCCTTTGAGCAGGATGGAACCACTGCCTGCCACGCTACAATCCAGGTTGTCTACTTTCAGTTGGGTTGCGTTGATATCTCCTGATCCAGCCACGCTAAAGTTGATTTTGCGCGCTTCCAGCTGCTTATCGAAGTTTATTGTGCTGCTTCCGGCAATACTGATATCCAGTTTGTCGGCTTTAAGAGGGCTTTTGGCGATAAACTCTCCGCCTCCTACTGCACTTATCTCTTTCAGTTCACGGGAGCTGGTCTTTATCTCGCATACGGTCGGTTGGAGATTGAGTCCGTAAGAATTTCCGTTAAAATATTTTTTTTCATCTTTGGGCTGTATGATCAATGTCTTGCCCTTTATCTTTATGTCGAGGTGGGGTAGTATGTTCTCGTCTATTGTTATCTTAAAAAAGGGGGATGCGTTGGATTGTTCATATTCGATGTTTACTTTTCCTACATATGAGATCTCATCATAATCGGATATGGAAATTTCTTTCGTGATGATGTTCCCGTCCCCTTTTATTGTATTCTGGGCAAATCCGTTAGTTGTCAGCAACCAGATACAAACCATAAAGAAAAATGCTTTTGTTTTCATGTCTTGTTATATTTTCGTTTATTTTCTTTTATAGACGAGAGGGGGCATATTACGGTTGCATATTTTCTTTACTTTTTGATGAATTAGTTTTTATTATATGCTTTACAACACAAATTAGTACTTTAACTATTGACGAATTAGGAAAAGCCCGTATCTTTGCACCGTGGTTTTTTCATAATAGTATTAGATTTAAGGTTAACAAAGTTGGTTAGGGGTTGTCGTGAGACAGCCTTTAATTGTTTATAGGGGTTTCTGCGGTGCAGAAACCTTTTCTATTTCCTGGTTGGAAAGATAATCTCCGTCCTTTATCAAAATTTGATGGGTGAAAGTGATGGACTCCTCTTTTTTTAGCAGGATTTGAACCTTTTCCGCTTGTTTATCGAAACATCTTCCTCCCAAGTTATTAATCGCAAACAGGCCGTACCCGCGTGCATGCGACCAACCCGGATAATTGGGATTTTCAGGATGGTCTATGATAGCTATCGATATTTTCTCATCTTTTATCTTCCCGTTCAAAACAACCCAAGCCGAACGTTTTCCCCAAACATCGTTACCGGTATCTCCTTCTTTATTTTGATAGATTCCGGAAATGTCGGCTTCAAGGTTTCGATCTAAACGCATACCGAGTAAGCCTTCTTTATTTTCCGTAATGAAAATAGAATCGTTGAAAGCAGTCAGTGTAGTGGTTCGCTGAATGCCTCTTTCGTGTGGCTTACCGGTGAATGCGTAGGTGGTTTTTTCTTTTAGTAGGATATATCCATTGTGGTTTGTCCAATTTGCTTCGACTGTAAATTGGTTTTCTTTTTCGTTTATATTTTTGATGCCGGTAAACCGAATAATGCCGTAATGTTCTTTTTTATTATGGGGAATGCGATTCGAATTATTCCAGAAATCCAATCCGTTGATGCTTCCGAAGCTAAACCATAGTCCCATCTGATGAGGATGGTCTGTCCGTTCATCGGCTTTCGGGCGGGCAGGATAGCCGCGAGTAATTTCGGTACCGGATGCAGTATAGATAGGATAAAGGACTTGTTTATATAAAGTGTCAGAGTAAAGAAATTCTGTAAAAAGAGTCTGGTCTATGTATATGCTTATTTTTTGTGAGTCGGGCTTCTCTATAAAGTGTATGTGTGAATCCTGACCTATTACAGAATTGCAATAAGACAGAGAGAAGAGGATAAGTAGAATCAGTTTGTTCATGGAGTAAAATAATTAAAATGGGTTAAAAAGAAGGGCTAAACCTACCCTGTCCCCACACTTGACGCGGGGACAGGGTAGGTTGACATCCTCTTTGAATGTTTATAAGATACGTTTATACAACTTCTTTTCCTGTGGTTGGATCGAAGTTAAATCTGCAATTTTTACCGGTTGTCCGGATGCTATACTGTTGCGGGCCGCGATTCCGACCAGACAGGCCAAAGCTCCGTCGCGGGTATTTGCACACTGTTGGAACGGATCGTCGATATTGGGCAGGAATATCTGGTCTTTTAATAATGCATCCCCGCCGCCATGTCCGGATGTTCCGAACGGAATCTGGATATATTGCCGTTTATTGAAGTTCTTGAACAAAACGATTTCGTCATAATTGGCATCCGATGTCGGTTTGGATTCCTGAATCCAGGCTTCCAGACGTCCTTTTGTTCCGTTGAATGCAATCCGGTAACCTTCGTATGGAGAATAGGTTGTCAACGAATAGGCTACTTGTACACCATTTTTATATTTGATTGTTGCCGCCATTTTGTCGAAGATGTTTACATCCTTTTTGAACACACAACCGTCGCGCAGGTAACCGTCGTATTTTTCATTGACCACGTACAGTTCCATGTAGTTCTTGTTCTTGGTGATGTCAAAAAAGAACTTGCATTTGTCTGTATGCGGGCATGTACGGCAGTTTTCTGCCCGTATGGTTCCATTCTTTCCATAATGGTTGAGAGCCCCAAGCGCATAAACACTTTCGGGATCGCTGTCGATCCACCAGTTCAGGAGGTCGAAATGATGGCTGGCTTTGTGTACCCATAACGAACCGCTACATTCAACGAGCCTGTGCCAGCGGCGGAAATAATCGGCTCCGTGTGAGGTATCCAGATACCAGTGGAAATCGACGGAAGTGATATCACCGATTTCTCCGGCACGAAGCAGTTCCCATATTTTTGCCCGGTGAGGGGAATAACGGTAGTTGAACGTGACCCGGCATGTCTTGCCCGTCCGCTTTTCAGCATCCAGAATCGCTTGGATTTTCTTTTCATCGGTCGTCATCGGTTTTTCCGTGATAATGTCGGCTCCCAACTCCATTCCCCGGATAATGAATTGATGGTGTGTGCTGTCCATTGTCGTGACAATCAATACATCCGGTTTTGTCTCGTTCATCATTTTTTCAAAATCGGTATATGTCGGACAAGAAGTGCCGATGATACGTTTGCCGGTTTCAACACGTCCTTCGTTTTTATCGCAAAGGCCTACGAACTCAAGGTAATCAGGATAACTTTTCAGAATGTCCCTTCCCCACATGGATGTCCCGCGGCCCCCTGTCCCGACAAGTGCGATCCGGAGTTTTTTACCTGTCGGTGCTGAAATACCGGTAGTTTTTGCTTTTATATCAGATAAGGGATTGAGCAAGGCCGTTCCGGCAATCGCCCCTGTGGTTGCAAGAAAATGTCTTCTTGACATTTGGTTTGTTGTGTTATGCATGGTAATGATGTTTTGTATGTTTTTGTGGTCTGTTTTTAGATTTTCGATGATTTCATATTCAGCTATACTTGAATTTTTCTCGAATAGTTCCTCCGAACATTGCAAATATATGCAATTTTGGGGCATTGGCAAAGATCGAATGAATATCTTTGGGGAGGCTATCAATGCTTTTTTATCGGGATTATTCCGTTATTCGCCGGGATTTAGTCGTTACTGACCGTTTTTTTATTGTGTAAGCGGTTATGTGGCGGTAGTTTTGCAACAAATTAAAAATGTACGAGTATGAGAACGAATCAACAAGGGAATTTTATCAGAGGCGGTTATCCCAGCCACAGTAGACTGAACACGGTTACGACGGCTGCTGTGTTTATCATAGTAGGTCTGTTGTTTCTTGGGCGGAATTTCGGGATAATAGACTCTGATCTGTTCGGTATCCTGGTTTCCTGGCAGATGTTGCTGATTGTGGTCGGCGTTGTCAATTTGATTAAACGGCATTTCTTCGGGGGAGTGATTACGATTGCCATAGGAGCCTATTTCCTATTGCCGGAAATAAGCTGGGTAGAGGGCGAATGGCTCGATATGTTCTGGCCGGTATTGTTTATTTTTGTGGGAATCATGATACTCTTTAAACCGGAACGTCACCACTTCAATGCTCATTGGGATGGCAGAAGGCCGGAGTATACAAAAGAGGTATATGGTTCTGAAGACGGTTTTATCGTATCGGACAATACTTTTGGATCGGTTCAGCAGATTGTTTTGGACCCTGTGTTCAGAGGGGCGCGACTTAGGAATGCGTTTGGCGGGACTGTCCTGGATTTACGGAGGAGCAAGCTGGAAGCTCCCCAGACGTTTATAGATATCGACTGTACTTTTGGAGGGGTCGAGATTTATTTGCCGTCGGATTGGAATTTGCTGACGCAGATTGATGCATTTATCGGCGGATGTGACGATAAACGCTATAATTCGTCTGTGGAGATAGACAAGGAACACATTTTGATCGTGAGAGGAAAAGTCTCTTTTGGAGGTATTGAGTTTAAAAGTTGATTTATGCAGACGCATCCATTTATAGGGTCGGTCATCAATCGCGTGATGGGGATTACCCTGTCGGTTGTGGCCTGGATGATGTATTCATGGCTCCTGTTCTGCTATGGAGGAGAGGAGATATGGATAGCCTGCCTGGATGGATTGGTCTCTGTCGGATTATTGGCTGCCGCCGGTTTCCTGTACGGATATGTTGACGGGACTATTCATGCTCTGCAAATACAGGTCGCATTGGCGGTATTGGTTCAGGCGATCAGTCTGGCAGGGGCTTTCGAGCTACAGGTGCTTTTGGAACGAGGAAATGTCGGTGATTTTATGGATAGTGTTTCCCTCCGTCTGGTCTTTGGCATATTATGCTGGATCATCCTGTTGCAATGGTATCGGATGAACCGGACGGATGAATCGGATTTTGAGGAGATATCCGGAACTGAGGCGGATAAGGGACAAGAAGAAGCGGTTCCCGCTGGTGAAACTTTTCTGGATCGCGTATCGGTAAAAGACGGTTCCCGCATTCATATCATCCATCTCGAGGAACTGTTATATCTGCAAGCCGGAGGCGATTATGTGACGATTTTTACTCCGGGTGGCCAGTATGTGAAGGAACAGACGATGAAATATTTTGAGACACATCTTCCACCTGCTCTGTTTGTGCGGATTCACCGTTCTTGCATTGTCAATACCGAACAGATTTTACGAGTGGAGCTATTCGGAAAAGAAAATTATCAGGTCCGTTTGAAAAACGGAGTTTGTTTGCGGGCAAGCAATGCCGGTTATAAGCTCCTGAAAGAGCGTCTTTCTCTTTAAGAAAGAGGAATTGAAATGTTAATTTTAGCAGAATTTGATACCATTGTGTAAAGTTTTGCCCTTTGTAACACTTTTTATTGCAAAGCTCTTCCGGACTTAACATATATTGTCTGTAAAAGGCTTGACAAACGGTCTTAACGCATGTATCTTTGCATTGTGGTTTTTTCATAATAGTATTAGATTTAAGGTTAACAAAGTTGGTTAGGGGTTGTCGTGAGACAGCCTTTAATTGTTTATAGAGGGGAGCTTTTCCCCTTTTTTATTTTTCATATGACGGATCTTGTTATGTTTTGGCTTCACCTTGTCCTTTCACTCTTTGATTATCAAAGTGTACAAGGGTGAAGGTGAACATCGGGACTGCCTTCACCTTAAAAATTTGCTTTCACCCAGTGTCTCGTCCTGAAATAGGTTGACTATGCTCCCCCTTCTGTCTCTTATCCGAAGCAACCTATTTAAGTGAAAAATAAAGAGATTATGAATGTTTATAATGGTTTAATATATAGTCATTTAATGTTTGTCTTATATCCTTCTATCTTATCGACCTAAGTCGAAAACCTTTTTGCCCATTGTCGAAAGCCTTTTTGCCCAAGGTCGAAAAGGTATTCGACTTAGGTCAAAAGCTCTATGGCATTATAGTTTGGCGATAGAAGCATGGCAGTTGTAGCTTTATAACACACTTTCCGTACTCGGTTTACTTTTTTCGGTGAAGGCGGTTGGCAGATTATGGCGAAAAAACAAACAGATAGTGTGTAGTCAACCTTCGTTTGTTTAAAAAGAACGTGTATCTTTATCTTCAAATAACTGGAATGTGATGGAATTACGAACAGAGAATGTGACGCGTTATATCATGCCTCTTCGGGAAGGCGGATCGTTGCCGGCATTGGCGGAAGCTGATGACGAGTTTAAATATGTCGTGAAGTTCCGTGGGGCAGGCCATGGGACGAAAGCGTTGATAGCCGAGCTGATTGGCGGTGAGATAGCCCGTGCACTTGGTTTCCGGGTTCCCGAGCTGGTCTTTCTGAATCTGGACGAAGCTTTCGGGCGAACCGAAGGTGATGAGGAAATCCAGGATCTGCTGCAAGGCAGCCGGGGATTAAACCTCGGCCTGCATTTTCTGTCGGGAGCTCTTACCTTCGACCCGGCAGTGACGAAGGTCGGGGCTGAGCTGGCGTCCCGTATCGTGTGGCTGGATGCGTTTCTGACCAATGTAGACCGTACATTCCGGAATACCAATATGCTGATGTGGCATAAGGAACTGTGGCTGATCGATCATGGCGCTTCGCTTTATTTCCATTATTCATGGGTGAACTGGCAAAAGCATGCCGTAAGTCCGTTCGTGCAGGTCAAAGATCACGTGCTGTTGCCCGAAGCTTCCGGGTTGGAAGAGGCAGATGCCGAGATGAAACGCCTGCTGACGGAAGAGAAGATCCGGGAGATCGTGGCTCTGATTCCCGACGACTGGTTGCATTGGAGCGAAAGTCCCGGTAGGCCGCAAGAAATAAGAGAGATTTATATCCGGTTCTTATGTGAGAGACTGGCACATTCCGAAACATTTATAAAAGAAGCACAAGATGCAAGGAAAGCACTTATATGAATATGCCGTTATCCGTTTGGTCCCCAAAGTAGAACGTGAGGAGTTCTTTAATGTGGGAATTATTCTGTTCTCGAAAAGAGCGAAATATATCAAGGCGCTTTATAAGGTAGACGAGAACAAGTTGAATCTGTTTTCTTCCGAGTTGGATCGTGAATCGTTGTTTGCCAATCTGCATGTTTTCGATAAAATCTGTTCCGGTACGAAGGAGGGCGGTCCTATCGCTGCTCTGGACGTCCCGGAACGGTTTCGTTGGCTGACAGCAGTGCGGAGTGCATCTATCCAGACTTCACGTCCGCATCCGGGCTTCTCCGACGACTTGGACCAGACGTTGGAGATACTGTTTAGGGAATTGGTTCTGTAACGATATTGTAATTGATAGTAAACAGCGATTTAATACTCCGATTGTTCCTTTGCAGCGGTTTTAATAGGTGAAAATATATTTGTTTTAACGCAAAAAGAACAAACATGGAGATTAAGAGTAGAGTGACCCGATTTGCGGGTTTACTATGTATCGCAGGTGCATTACAGGGAATCCCTGTAATCTATTCCGCCAATCCAGGCGGAATCATAAGCGTAGCCCGGCAGGGAACGTATCATCTGACAGGTACGATTGTGGATGGATATGGAGAACCCGTTATCGGAGCCAATGTAGTGGAAAAAGGAACGACTAACGGGACGGTGACCGATATCGACGGGAAGTTTTCGCTGGAAGTAGTCCCTGACGCTGTGTTAACCATCTCTTTTATCGGATATATACCGAAAGAAATCACACTGAAAGGAGAGAAAGAGCTGAAAGTGGTCTTGGTGGAAGATATGCAGAAGCTGGACGAAGTGGTCGTGGTCGGTTACGGCACGCAGAAGAAAGTGAATCTTACCGGAGCTGTCGAACAGGTGACCAGCGAAGTGTTTGACAATCGTTCCGTTCCCAACGTGACACAAGCCCTGCAAGGTTCGATCCCCAACTTGAACATTCAGTTGACCGACGGCAAGCCGACCCGCTCGGCGAGTTATAATGTCCGCGGTACGACTTCGATCGGGCAGGGTGGTAGCGCGTTGGTCCTGATCGACGGTGTGGAAGGTGATCCCTCGATGTTGAACCCGAACGATATCGCCAGCGTGTCTGTCCTGAAAGATGCCGCTTCGGCTGCCATCTATGGCGCGCGCGGTACTTTCGGTGTCGTACTGATCACCACGAAAGAGCCGACTAAGGACAAGACTTCCATTACCTATTCAGGAAATTTCGCCATGCAGAAGCCGGTGACGGTTCCCGACTTCGTGACCGACGGATATGAATATGCCAGTCATTTCTATGAAGCCTATCATGCGTGGAACAACTATTCGGCCGACCCTAAGAACATCAACAAGACGCAGGAATTCTCCCTCGGCTGGCTGGAAGACTTCAAAAGACGGAAGGAGCAGGGCATAACTGACGAGGTGACGGTCGATGCTACCGGCAAATATGTCTACTACGGCAACGAAGACTATTACGACGCCCTGTACAAGAAAACGACTTTCGCGCAGGACCATAATTTGTCGGTGACCGGTAACAATGGGAAACTGAACTACTATGTATCCGGGCGTTTCTATGGCTACGACGGTTTGTTCCGCTATAATACCGACAATTATAAGATGATGAACCTGCGTGCGAAAGGTTCCGTACAGGTGTTCGACTGGCTGAAGATCGAGAACAATATGGATTTTTCCAATATGGATTACCATAACCCGATCAATGTCGGCGAAGGCGGCTCCATCTGGCGTAACATTTCCGATGAAGGTCATCCGACCTCGCCTATCTTCAACCCCGACGGCAGCCTGACTTTCTCGGCCGCTTATTCGGTCGGTGACTTTATCTATGGCAAGAACGGTATCGATACCAATAACAAGGTGTTGAAGAATACGACCGGCTTTACTGCTTCTTTTCTGGAAAACAAATTGCACGTACGGGGCGACTTCACGTTCCGCAATACGGACGAGGGACAGACGCAACGCCGCGTACCGGTTCCTTATAGCACTCACGAAGGGCAGATTGTCGAACTGAGTACCAAATACAATGACTTGAAGGAGAGTAATATGCGGACCGAGTATATTGCGACCAACCTGTATGCCGATTATGAGGATACATTCGGTGATGCGCATTATTTCAAAGGTATGGTCGGTTACAATTATGAACAGTCAACTTATAAGAGCACATATGTGCAGCGTAACGGGTTGCTGCTCGACGATTCGGAAAACATCAACTTGGCGCTGGGAGATGCGATCACTACGTCGGGAGGTTATAACAGATGGCGCGTGGCAGGTGGCTTTTTCCGTCTGAACTATGCGTTCAAGGATCGCTATCTGTTGGAAGTGAATGGACGCTATGACGGTTCTTCCAAATTCTCGACCGATCAGCAATGGGCGTTCTTCCCTTCTGTCTCCGGTGGATGGCGCGTGTCGGAAGAGGCGTTCTGGAAGGTGAACCCGGATTTGTTCTCCAATCTGAAAATACGTGCTTCATACGGTTCGTTAGGGAATGGTAATGTTTCTCCCTATAGCTTCCTCGAGTTGTTGAGCATCAGCACTTCCGGTCGTGTCCTGAACGGTTTGAAGAACAAGTATACGAGTGCTCCTGCCGTCATGCCTGACGGACTGACCTGGGAAACGGCAACGACGACCGATGTCGGACTGGACTTCGGCATGTTGAACAACCGCTTGCAATTTAACGGTGACTATTACATCCGTAAGACAACGGATATGTACACGGTCGGCGAAACGCTTCCCGATGTGTTCGGCGCCTCTTCTCCCAAAGGCAACTATGCCGACATGACGACCAAGGGATGGGAAATCACGCTGACTTGGCGCGACCAGTTCACATTGGCGGAGAAACCGTTCAACTACGAGATCCGTGGAACGCTATCCGACTATATCTCGACCATCGACCGCTATAACAACCAGACGGGTAACCTGGATGACTACTATGCTGGCAAGCGTGTAGGTGAAATCTGGGGATATGTGACTGAAGGGCTGTTCAAGGATCAGGCTGATATTGACAGCCATGCCGACCAGACACTGATCCAGTCTTCATCCAAGCGCATCACCTATCCGGGAGATGTGAAGATCAAGGACCTGAACGGTGACCATGTGATCGACTACGGCAATAATACCGTGGACGACCACGGTGACAAGACCGTGATCGGAAATGCGTTGCCTCGCTATGCGTATAGCATCAACCTTTCCGGTGACTGGAACAACTTCTTCCTTTCCGCCTTCTTCCAGGGTGTGGGAAAACAGGATTGGTATCCCAGTTCGGAATGTATTTTCTGGGGACAGTATAACCGCCCGTATAACAACATGCCTACTTGGCATCAGGGCAACTATTGGACAGAAGACAATACGGATGCTTATCTGCCCCGTTATGCCGGCTACAATGCTTCCCTGAAGTCTACACCGCAGACCCGCTACTTGCAGAATGTCGCTTATATCCGTCTGAAGAACCTGCAATTCGGCTACACCTTGCCACAGCCGATCGTTTCGAAAGCCAAATTGCAGAATGTACGGGTTTATATTTCGGCCGAGAATCTCTGGTGCTGGTCCCCGCTCTACAAGCATACGCGTGACCTCGACGTGACGAACATCTACGGTTCCGATCCCGACCTGACGGATGCCGATATGTCGTCCGGACTGAACGGGAACCGTGGTAGCGGTGACGGAAACAGCTATCCGCAGATGAAGAGTGTGAGTCTCGGTTTATCAGTAACATTTTAATTAAAGAACTATCAACGACATGAAACGGATTATATATTCTTTTGTATCAGTCTGTTTACTCCTTTCCTCCTGCTCAATGGACGAGACACCGCAGGCTTCGGTGGACAAAGACACAGTCTTCAGGACGGAGAAAGGGCTGGAAACATATTCCTATTCTTTCTATAATATGCTCCCTTCCGTCAGTGACGGTTTCAGGCAGGATGCCATGTGCGATTATGGAGCGGTGACCAGCTTCGACAACTTTATCCGCGAAGGGGCTTACTCGGCCGAGTTGAGCAGCGGGTGGTCGTGGAGCGATCTGCGCAACATCAACTACTTTATTGAGAACTGTACGAACGAGGCGGTCGATGAATCTGTCCGTAACAACTATATCGGCTTGGCCCGCTTTTTCCGCGCTTACTTCTATTACGAGATGGTAGTACGTTTCGGTGATGTGCCTTGGATAGACCGTACGTTAGGTGTGGACGACGAGTTGCTGTATGCTCCCCGCGATTCGCGGACTATCGTCATGGATCATGTGTTGGAAGACCTGGACTTCGCTTGTGAGAATATCTCGCGGACGAAGGACGAAACCGGTTCTCTGGTGACGAAATGGGTGGCTTATGCGTTGAAATCCCGTATCTGCCTCTTCGAAGCTTCTTTTCGCAAGTATCATACGGAGTTGGGATTGACCGACTCGGCCGACGAATGGTATCAGGAGGCTGTCCGTGCTGCCGAAACGGTTATGAAGGAAAGCGGCCATTCTATTTATACGGGTGAGGGTACGGATGCTTCTTTCCGCTCGCTGTTCATCAGTGATAAGCCGGTAACTAGTGAAGTGATGCTGGCGAGCTGCGCCGATGCCGGGCTGGCTGTGTTGGGCGAAGCTAACTGGTGGTGGACTTCAGGCACGTACGGAGCGCGTTTCAGTATGATCCGTACCTTTGTCAATACTTTCCTGAATACGGATGGGACACCGTTTACGGATCGTGCCGGTTACGAGACGATGGAGTTCTATGACGAATGCCAGAACCGTGACGCACGCCTTGCCCAGACGATCCGCACACCGGGGTATGAACGCGACGGGGTGCCTGCCGCTCCTAACTTCAACGGTTATTCCTATACGGGCTACCAACCGATCAAATATACGTTGGATGATACCAAATACGATGCCGGTGCTTTGAATACGAATGCGATTCCGTTGTTCCGTTATGCCGAAGTCCTGCTGAACTATGCCGAGGCAAAAGCTGAGTTGGGGACGCTGACGGATGCGGATTGGGCGAATACGGTCGGTGTGTTGCGTGCACGCGCCGGTATCACCGGCGGTCTTTCTGCCAAGCCAACCAAGGTGGATGCTTATTTCCAGCAAAACTATTTCCCGAATATTTCCGATCCGGTCATCCTCGAAGTGCGTCGTGAGCGCTCCATCGAATTGGCTCTGGAGGGGTTCCGCTTCACCGACCTGAAGCGTTGGAAACGCGGTGAGCTGATGACGATGCGTTGGACTGGTATATATGTTCCCGCCTTGAATGTCCAGATGGACCTCGACAAAGACGGTACGCCGGACGTGATCTTCTATAAGGGAGAGAAGCCGACCGGTCTGCCTGCTTCCTGTACGCCTGTTTCGGTAGGAGAGGGCACACAGCAGGGATTGACCGGGGCGGATTCGGGTAATCTGACTTGGTCGGACGATGATCCGCGTATCTGGTACGACGATGGTCGCCAGTATTACTACCCGATCCCTCAGTCGGCAATCATCAAAAATGGAAACCTGAAACAGAATCCTGGTTGGTAAATGTGTAATCGATAAATGATAAGGATATGAAAAAGACAATAAGTGTATTTGCTTTGGTCCTCCTGCTGGCAGCTTTGCTCCAGTCATGGGTCATGAAAGAATCCCATCCGGCCACAGGCGGGAGGAGCGAACTGAACGTGGCGACTTTCAACCTCCGTATGGATACGGAAAAAGATGGTGTGAATGCCTGGCCGAACCGCAAAGAGATGGTGAAAGGACTGATCCGCTTCCACGATTTCGATATCTTCGGGACACAGGAAGGGTTCAAGCACATGTTGGACGGGATTGCCGAGTTGGATGGGTATGCCTATATCGGTGCCGGGCGCGATGACGGCGAGGATGCGGGCGAACATTCCGCTATCTTCTATAAGACCAGTCGTTTCGATTTGTTGGACAAGGGGAATTTCTGGTTTTCCGAAACACCGGATGTTCCGGGCAAGGGCTGGGATGCTACTTGCTGCAACCGTATTTGCTCCTGGGGTAAGTTTCGCGATAAGGAGAGTGGCAAGGTGTTCTATTTTTTCAATTCCCATTACGACCATCAGGGGAAGGTGGCACGCCGGGAATCCTCCAAACTGCTGATCGCTCGTATCAAGCAGATTGCCGGAACGGATGCGACGGTCTTTGCGACGGGAGACTTCAATGCCGTTCCGACCGATGAACCGATGGTGACGCTGGCATCCGACGGTCTGTTGCTGGACTCGTATGACCTGAGCGAGCAGCCGCGTTATGGTACGGAAGGTACTTACAACAGCTTCAAGACGGATTCCGAGATGATGAACCGCATCGATTATATCTGGGTGACGAAGGGGACGAAGGTGAAAAAGTATGCTGTTCTCAACGATATGCAGTACGGTCGTTTCCCGTCGGATCATTTTCCCGTGATGATACAAGTCACGTTTTAAAGTTTATTTGAATGACAGGTACGGTGTGAGCCGTTTCTTGTCCGTATCTGTAAATTCTTCTATCAGTTGCAGGTTCTCCCATCCGGAGAGCCTGCTTTTTTGTTTCCGGAGCTGTTCGATCGCTTTTGCCTGTCGGTAGTCGAGGTAAGGGTGTTTACGGAGAGCGGCGGCGGGTAAGGCGTTGACCTCTAACCGGCGTACATGGAGCGTGTCGGCAATGAACCAGGGGGCGAGGGCTTGGTAGCGTTCTTCATCGATCCCATACACTTCCGCCAACTGGCTGACATCGTAGAAGCCTCCTAAGAGTTCTCTGTATTTCATGATCCGCCGAGCGAAGGTGCTGCCGATGCCAGGGACTTTTTTCAGGATCGTGGTGTCGGCGGTGTTGAGTTCGACGAGGGTTCCCGGCGCGTACTTTTCCGTTCGAGTGTATAGGGTATATCCTTTCCTCTTCTTGCCTGTAGGGTAGGAGTTGTTACCTGTAAGGGTAGGACTTTTATCTTTAAGGGTATTCTTGGTTTTATTCGGATGAGGTCCGGATTCTTTCCGGATGAAATTTTTTCCCCCTTCGGATGTATTTTTTCCGGTGATGATCCGTCTTTCGCCCGGTGCTTGTCGGTTTTCCGTTCGATGGGCATCTGTCTGCGCTTCGATAGGCATCCGTTTCGTGTTTGTCCAAAGCAATAAGATCCAGGAAATAGTGATGAGGCAAAGGAGTAAAGCCAGTGCTCTCCGTTCGCCTTTGGAGAAGTAGAGAAGGTCGCGCCAGTTCATGGTAAGAAAGTATTTTTTCGAATGGTTTTGGTCTCCATAAGACAGTTATTATTAAATGAATACTATTTTACAAAGGTATAAGTTCCCTGCCGATATGCAAGGAACTTACGGGTTTATTTTAAAATAGTTTCTTCAGCTGGTCAAGCAGGCCGAGTTCGTTTAGGAATACGATGCCGATGGCGATCGGGGAAACGTATTTCATGAAGAAGACATAAATGGAGAAGAGACGGAACTTGATCGTCCCTTCGTTGGTCAGCTCGGCTTTCAGGATTTTCTTGTCGACACGTGTCCCGACGAAGATGCAGGTCAGCATTCCTCCTAACGGCAGCATGATCTTGGCCGTCAGGTAATCCAGTGCATCGAAAAAGATCAGTCCGCCTATCGTGAACTCTTTTAATAATCCGAACGAGAGTGAACTGAGAATGCCTAAGATGAATACACCGATCGAAACGAGCCAAGCCGCTCTTTTCCTTGTCATACGGAACTCTTCATGGATATAGGCGGTCACCACTTCATGCAAGGAAATGGTAGAAGTCAGTGCCGCCATCGCCAGCAAGATATAGAAAATAAGCGACCACAAGCTGCTGAACGGTAACTGCTCGAATACGTTGGGCAAAGTGATGAATACCAGTTGGGCGCCTGCCGATGGGGTAATCCCGAAGCTGAAGACTGCCGGGAAGATCATGATCCCTGCCAGGACTGCCACAAAAGTATTGATGATCGTCACCTGCCAAGCTGTTGCCAACATGTTGGTGTCTTTCCCGAAATAAGAAGAGTAGGTGATAAGGCAACCCATGCCGAGACTCAGCGAAAAGAACGCCTGCCCGACGGCACTCAGTACAACGGATGAAGTCAGCTTGCTGAAATCCGGTTTGAACAGGTACACCAGTCCCGCTTCTGCATTTGGCAGCGTGACGGAGCGTACACACATCACGACCAGGATAAAGAACAGGAGTGGCATCATGATCTTGGAGGCCCGTTCGATACCTTTCTCCACACCCGAGGCAATCACGAAATGCGTCAGTCCGATAAAGACTGCTGTCCAGAAGATCGGCCGGAGTGCATTGGAAGAGAAGTTGTCGAAGCCGGTGGTAAAGTCCACACCCGGCGTACTGTAGAGGCTGCTGTTTACTGTCTGCCAGACGTATTCGAGTGTCCAGCCGGAAACGACCGCATAGAAGCCCAGGATCAGGAAAGCGGCCAGGATGCCGTTGTATCCGATCCAGCACCATTTCGTCCCGGGGGCCATTTTCTTGAACGAACCGACCGTATTGCTGCGGGAGTAGCGGCCGATAAAGAATTCGGTTACCATTACCGGAATTCCTAAGAATATCATGAAGAGAATATAGATAAGCAAGAATGCGGCACCGCCGTTCGTTCCTAACATATAAGGAAAACGCCAGATACTTCCCAGTCCTACGGCGCATCCTACGGTAGCTAGGATAACTCCGAGTTTACTACCGAATGTGACTCTGTTGTCCACCATGTTTGAATGAATAATTAAGAATTAAAAATTAAGAAATAATTGCCCTCTTTTCACTTTTAACTTTCCCCTTTCAACTGTTGAACCGTTCCGTCTTTGATATGGATCACGCGGTCTGTATCGGTTGCCAGTTGCTCGTCGTGTGTGACGATGACGAATGTCTGGTGTATCTGGCTGCGCAAGTCGAAGAAGAGCTTGTGCAGCTCTTCCTTGTTCTTGGTATCCAGGCTTCCTGATGGTTCGTCTGCGAGGATTACGGATGGGTTGTTGATGAGGGCGCGGGCAACGGCTACGCGCTGTTTCTCTCCGCCTGACAGTTCGTTCGGTTTGTGGGACATCCGATCGGTCAGGTTCATGAAGTCAAGAATCTCCTTCGCCCTTTTCTCGGCTACAGTCGGTTTTTCACGGGCGATCAGTGCCGGGATCATCACGTTCTCCAAAGCCGTGAACTCCGGGAGAAGCTGATGGAACTGGAAAACGAAGCCGATGTTCCGGTTGCGGAATGCCGCCAGTTTTTCTTCCGAAAGGCGGACGGTTTCGGTCCCGTTTATATATAGTTTGCCGCTGTCCGGAGCATCGAGTGTCCCGATGATCTGAAGCAGGGTTGTTTTTCCCGCCCCGCTCGGACCGACAATCGCTACGATCTCACCTTCGCCTATCGTCAAGTCGATTCCTTTCAATACTTGCAGGGAGCCGAAGCTTTTGGTTATTCCTTCTGTTTGTATCATATCAGTTGAAAGTTGAAAGTTGAAAGTTGAAAGTTGTATAAGGAAAAGAATAACTTCTCATTTTCAACTTTCAACTTTCAACTGGTTAATAACATATGAGGCTAAGTAGCATCCGAATATTGCCGGCATATAGGAAACGGTTCCGGTCGTTGTCCGTTTGCATTGTTCGCCTTCCACTTCTACGACGGCATCAGGATTGGCTATCTCGGTAGAGAAGACAACCGGAATCCCTTTGTTGACGCCCAGACCGCGCAGTCGTTTGCGTACGGCTTTTGCCAATGCGCAGTTGCAGGTCTTCGAGATATCCGCGATCCTGACTTGTGACGGGTCCATCTTGGCTCCGGCACCCATTGAGGAAACGACAGGGATATTTCTCTGATAAGCGTGATACAAGAGGAATACTTTCGGACTGAGGGAATCGATCGCGTCGACGACAAAATCGTACCGGGTCGCCGAAAGTACCTCTTCCGTCCGTTCGTCGCGCAAAAATTCGTTCAGGACGTTTAGTTTCAGACGGGGATTGATATCTAACAGGCGACGGGCTACGACTTCAGCTTTCGGCATCCCCAACGTCGAATGTAACGCCGGCAGTTGGCGGTTGATATTGCTTTCGTTCACCGTATCGGCGTCGACGATCGTCATGTGGCCGATTCCGGCGCGGCATATCTGTTCGGCAGCATAAGCTCCCACACCTCCTAGTCCCACTACCAGCACATGGCTATGTGCCAGCCGCTCCATCCGGTCGGCGCCTAACAAAAGTTCCGTCCGTGTGTTCCAATTGTAACTCATTAAAATGATTTTGGATGCAAAAGTAATAAATCAATCAGAAATGCCCTGCTATTTAGCCATCTTTTAACGAAAAAGGGGCGATACACTCCGATTGTGAGAGATAAGGAATAATTCATATCTTTGTCCGCAATAAATTCAAATACTTATGAAGATACAACTCTATTGGCTGCTTTTGGCAGCTTTATTGTTATTGCCTGGAAAAGCAGACGCCGCAAATAACAAGAAACCGTTTGTCATCCCTGAATTGCAGGAATGGAGAGGAGCTCAGGGGATGTTCACTCCTACGGCTACATCCCGGATCGTGTATACCGGAAAAGATCCGTCTGTAGCCCGTGTTGCCAATCAGTTTGCCGAAGACTACGAGCTGATGTTCGGCCGTCGGATGCAGGTCGTGCAAGGTCGTGCGGCTGCCGGCGATTTTGTGTTCTCCCTCTCGTCCGACAGCCGGTTGGGAGAGGAAGGCTACACGATGAAGATCACTGACCGCGTCACCGTTACTGCTCCTAAGAGCAAGGGGCTGTATTGGGCTACCCGCACGTTGCTACAACTGACCGAACAGCAGGGTAATCAGGCTTTGCCGAAAGGGGCAGCCCGTGATTATCCCGACTATGCGATCCGTGGTTTTATGATGGATTGCGGGCGTAAATTTATTCCAATGAGCATGTTACGTGATTATGTGAAGATGATGGCCTACTATAAGATGAACACATTCCAGATCCACTTGAACGATAATGCTTTCAAGCAATATTACAATCACGACTGGAACAAGACCTATTCGGCTTTCCGCCTCGAATGCGAAACTTTTCCCGGACTGACCGCCCGCGATGGCTATTATACAAAAAAGGAGTTTATCGCCCTGCAACAACTCGCCGATAGCCTGGGTGTGGAGATCATTCCGGAGATAGATGTCCCGGCACATTCGCTTGCGCTTACACAGTATAAGCCGGAGATCGGCAGCGAAGAGTATGGCATGGATCATCTTGACTTGTTCAAACCTGAAACTTATGAGTTCGTGGATGCTCTTTTCCGCGAGTACCTGGAAGGACGTAATCCCGTCTTTACCGGCAAACGTGTCCATATTGGAACGGACGAATATTCCAATAAAAAGCAGGATGTGGTGGAGAAATTCCGTGCTTTCACCGATCACTATATCCGTTTTGTGGAAGGTTTCGGCAAGCAGGCTTGTGTCTGGGGAGCTTTGACGCACGCAAAGGGTGAAACACCTGTAAAATCTGAAAACGTGCTGATGAGCGCTTGGTATAACGGGTATGCCGATCCGAAAGAGATGATCAAACAAGGCTATGACCTGATTAGTATCCCTGACGGGTATCTGTATATCGTTCCCGCAGCAGGCTATTATTATGATTACCTGAATACGGAAATGCTTTATAAAGAATGGACGCCCGCCCATGTAGGGAAAGAAGTGTTTCCCGAAAAGCATAAGCAGATCAAAGGCGGTATGTTTGCTGTCTGGAACGACCATGCGGGTAACGGCATCAGCACGAAGGATATTCACTATCGCGTGTTTCCTGCTATGCAGACGTTGGCTGTTAAGATGTGGACGGGAAAGGATTGTACGGTTCCGTATGCGGACTTTAACAGCGCCCGTATGGCGATCAGCGAAGCACCTGGCGTGAACGTGGCCGGACGTATCGGGACGGAGCCGCGTGCCGTCTACAACCTCGAAACTTTGAAGCCGGGAATGGAAACGGGGTTGAAAGAGATTGGCTATCATTATACCGTCTCTTTCGATATCAAAGCGGAGGCGGAGGAAAAGGGAACCGAATTGTTCCGTTCGCCTGATGCCGTCTTTTATCTGTCTGATCCGGCTTCCGGAAAGTTGGGATTTATCCGGGATGGATATCTGAATACCTTCAACTACCAGTTTTATCCAGAAGAGACCGCATCGGTAACCATTACTGGGGACGAGAAATCTACGCGGCTTTACATCGACGGTAAGTTGAAAGAGGATCTGGCTATCCGGAAACAGTATTTCAATGGAGGAAAAGATTCGATGAATTATGTCCGCACATTAGTATTCCCATTGGAAAAAGCGGGAAATTTCAAGAGCTCGATCCGTAATGTGGAAGTGCTGAACTATTGCAAGCCGGAGATGTAGGCTTAACTGGTGACAATTGTGGAATTATAGACGGGGCGTGTGGATTTTTTCTACACGCCCCGTTTGTTTTATGGGGTGACTTCCCGCTTTGCAAGCGCTTTTATCGGTTTGGCATGGCGTTTGTATTTATGTCAATGTAATGGAGTTTAGGTTATAAGAAGATTGTTTAGATTTAGGTTTTAAGATTATGAAAAAGATTGTTTTAGCATTAGTCGTTGCAGTTGTTGCATGTGTGGTGGTATTTGCATCTCAGGATGTGAAGTGTAGACAGGCTGCTGTATATTCATCTTTCGAACAGGTTACTCCCGATGGGTTTCGGAGAATAGATATGCAAAACCTCCCACATGCCGTATTACGGACAATGGGAACCTCTTCTTCTTATGAGGGTTGTACTTTTGAAGGAGCTTATATGATGGGGAATCCCGGACATGAAACTTATAAGATCGAGATTGGTAATCCGGACCGGAGCGAGGAGTTTGTGTTGATGAACGGCCGTGGAGAAGTGATTAAGTAAGAAATTATATTGGAAGGAAGTGTGTCGAAATCTATCTGTTTTTCTATCAAGAAAAAGATGATTTTGACACACTTCCTTTTAGGTTATTTTATTTTCCGATAAATCATTTCCAAAGCCACTAATCTTGTCGTTTTACCGGCTTCTATGCCCGGCAGGTCCTTTCCGCTCAGTTTTTTCCAGGCGGTTAGAGTCGCCATATCCACCGGCTCCTGCAAACGTGCAGTCCATTCGGGAAGATAGCCGCGAAGTCCCAGATATTGCACCATGCGGAAGTGAGGACTCGTGTAATCCACATCCTTGAAATACATAAGTGTCGCCTTCTGGTCGACCAGCTTGTCCTGTAGACGGGAGAGGTCGATGTTCTGCACCTTCACCTTTCCGTCAATCGAAAGGGCGGAGGCGATACCAGCGGCCTGTCCCATTGCCATCCAGCAAGGCTCCATGCGCAGGGTGGAAAATCCGATGTGCGAACCCGACACCGGGACGGGCAACAGGAGGTTGCCCACTTCTTTCGGGACCATCACGCCATAGGGGACTGTGTATACTGCCGACGGATAGCTCAGGAAGCCGTCCAGATGCACTCTTCCTTCTTCTCTTTTCCGTACCGCATGCGAATCCAACGCATAATGGCTCGCCGTTATGCTGCTTTGGTGGATGGGCGGGCGGCTACCGATCGTTACCGGAATGGCATCGTTGGCGGTAAAGAAATATGCACCTTCGAAACGACGGCCTTCACGGACGTAGACCTGGCGCGGGAAATGCCCGTTGTCCGCATATTCGTCTTTCGAAAGTCCCCATTCTTTTGCTGCTTTGCGGAAGTGGGCGGGCAGTTCGGGGTCGTTTTGGGCGAACCAGAAAAGGCCTTCGGTGTATTCACGCAGACGTTGGGCGAACTTGTCGCGCCATTCCCACGAAGAGGTGGGCCAGGGCCAGTTCTCCTCAGGCAGGTCGGTCGATACGAACACACCGTGCTGGTTATTGGCGTCCGTCTTCATGTTCGGGACATGGACGATGTTGGTGATCTTGGCGATCCCCCATTTGTCTCCCGGAAGTTTGGAAGGGTTGCCGGTCTTGATATGTTTCCGGTTCTCTTCCATCATTTCGGGTGTCACGCATTGCATGGCGGCATCCGTGTTGCGTCCGGTCCAGACGTCCTCCACAATGGAGGCATAGTCTTCGCGGTTATAATGGGCCGGCTTGGTGAAAGCCACACGGTTCGCCGGATTATTGGTCAGACAGAGGCGGTAATTGTAAGACTGCACGGCATTGTCTTTCTTGAACGTGCTGCCGTCCCCTTCCGGACCGCCCCAATATTTGTAGACACGTCCGGCTCCGGGCTCGCCGAACTCGTCTTTCCCTTCGCGCCCTACGCGGAAAGGAACACCGGCGGCAGCGCCGAGGTCACCTTCGTAGGTGGCATCCAGGAATACAGAACCGGTGTATTCCTCCATTTCCCCGGTTTCGCGGTTCAGGATACGGATCTTTTCGATGCGGTTGTCGCGCATGACTATGTTTTCATCTTCGGCATCGAACTGACGCATGGTCAGGACCGTGATCTTATCCTTCTGCCCGTCGAGCATTTTCTGGAAGATGCGTGCTCCGACGGAGGGTTCGAAGTGGTAGCCGTCGCTGCATACTTTCACCTGCTCGGAGCCAGGACCGTAGGTGTCGATATAGTGTTGTTTCACTCCGTCCACAAACTCACGGAACAAGCCGGTCGTTGCGGCACGGGTGGCGATGTCGGTTGCTCCGAGTCCGTTGGCGGGAAGTCCGCCTACATAGCGGGTACGTTCGAGTATTACCGATTTTTTCCCCATCCGGGCAGCCGAGATGGCTGCCATGATCCCTCCGGGGTTGCCGCCGACGATCACCAGGTCGTAGGACGACTGGCCGAAAGCGGTCGCACAGGCCAAAAGGAGGGAGAGTACATGTGTTTTCTTTCTCATAAAGTGCTATTTACTGTTTAATATTTCTTGGGCATAACGGGCATAGTGGCCTTGCAGACCGTCGGCATACCGTCGGAGCACCTCTTCTCCGATACCGTCCTGGTCGCCGCATAGGTAAAGGGCTCTTGCCAAATGCAACTCCTTCAATGCGAGGTTACGGGTAGACGTGTCGTTGAGGTCGGGGACCGCATTGCTGCGTGCTTCGGCAAACGAAAGGATCGAATGGCCCCGTACACCCGGTGTCGTCAGCATGGCCAGTAGTACGGAGACAGCTTCGCGGCTGCCGATTGCTTCGGTGGCCATAGTGATGGCACGGAAGTGGGAAAGATAGTCTTCCGGCTCCAGCTTCTTTGCTTTTTCCAATATGGTGGGAAGGACGGATGTATCGCGGGCGTTTCCCAATGCGGTGATAAGGGCATCCAAGCGGCTGAGGCACATCCCGAATTGTCCCATGCCGGTGTAGTGCCAGCCCTCGTCCCAGTCTTTATATTGCCGGATGGCTTCAGCCAGTACCGGGGCATGTTTCCCTTGTCCTAAGATACACAGGATGCTGGCAAGGATCACTTTTTCTTCCGGCATAGTGGCTCCGGCGATTTGTTTGCTGGCGAGCTGTATGCAACGTTCGGGATCGGTCAGTAATATTTCGAGCCCTTTATAATTATCCGTCACGCTGGCGATAGCCTTCTTCATCTCGGAATTACTGAATTCCTTGAACTCTTTATCTGTCAGCACCCGTTCCGGTAGGTTACCGATCTTGACCAGGTGACGTTGTACCTTCTTGATGTCTATCTTTCGGGGTGATTTGTTTTCCTTGACACACAAGGCGGAAAGATAACCGACTGCATATCCCTGGTTTTGCAGGCAGGGTTGCATGCGGATCACCGGCATGGCATCCCGGTGCGCACTTGCTCCCAGGCCGGTGGTCAGGATACCTTCCAATCCTTTCGGTAACAGGCAGCGCAAGGGGACATCTGCATCATAAATCTTGTGGCGCTTTTCCGGTGGGTTTAGGATGAAGAGCGGGTCTATGATCATACCGTGTGTATCGAACGAACTTTTGTGATAAGAAATCGTGTCGGGATAGCGGCGATGGTTGATCACGTCGTATACCGAGATGATGTAGTCTCCGATTACCCGCCGGCGTTCGCGTGTCTGGGGGATTTTGACCAGATCGTATTGTCCTTGCAGTTTTGTTTTGGCTTGGACAAAAGCGCGTGATACATCCAGAATATCCGTGTCGTCTACGAACAGCCAGTCGTTGTTGTTGTAATAGTCGCCCGGCGCCCATTTTCCAGTTCCCGCACCTTGTACGGCGATTGTTTTTTTACCTGTATAATCGAATGCCGCTCCGGCAGCAATGGCTATATCTGCGCTTCCAGTGCTGTCTATCAATATTTTGGATAGGATGACGCCTCGTCCGAAGGGAGTGGCGACTACGACTCCCTTTACTTGGCTTCCTTCTATCAAAGCACCGCATCCCATCACGCCGAACCAGAGTTTGCCTCCTGCCTGTAACAGCTCTTTACGATGCCATTCCATTTTCCAGTCGGCAGGGAAACGTCCTTCTCCTTTGGGTTGTCTTGGATGGTCTTTAGGTGCCATTGCCAGGACACTCTTGTCTATATGAGCGGTATATCCGCCTCGGAACCCATCCCAATAGACACCGATCATTCCTAGTGTACTCAATCCTCCAAGCCCGTGCAGGTATTCCAATACCAATGTATTGGCTCCCTGTTTGGCTGCAGATATTCCGGCGGACGCACCTGCTGTGCCGCCTCCCATCACAACTACATCGTAGCTGCCTAAAACCGGAAGCGCACCTGCTGGAGAGTCGACGAACCCCTTTTGCAGGGACGGACGGAGTGGGGAGAGCAGTTCGCCTGTTTGTCCGTAGTTTGAAGCGTTTACTTTAAGCTGGCGGACAGTGGCCTGAGCTGGTACGGGTATATCCTTTATCTGCCTGGCTACTGTTTCGCCCATCATTTCTCCTATGAACAGGGCCGGAACGGGGCGCATCACTTTGGCTGCCAACTCTCTTGGTATCTCAGCACAGGGACCGAGTACCCATAGGTTTGCAATATTCTTAGATTTGAATGCTTGCATCGGTAACTTGCGCCAGGACACCGGATTCCCGTTATATGCTTTCTCGCTGTTAATCGTTTGTTTCGGAATATACCAGAGCAGATCCGAGCTGTCGACCTGGTCTATATCCCATGTCCGGTTACGGATGATCTGTTCGACCTCGGCCAGTGATGCATACGAGTCGTCTTTGAGTGGTAAATGGAATGTATAGCGGGTGACCGGATAGCTTTTCTCACCAACCTTGATGGGCTGGGATAATTCTTCGGCCTGGATAATTTCCGGTGCTTCTTTCGGGGTATTTCCTACTACGGTATAGCAGAATTCTTGCGAACCTGCGATAAAAGGTTTACGTTCTGCTCCTAATAGTCCGGCAACGGATGCATTGTGCGTCGCATCGATAATCGCTTTGCAACGGATAGCCTGTCTGCCCGAACGGTTTGCAATCACGACTCCCGCAGGTTTACCGGACGGGTCCGTCAGCACATTCGTTACATAGCTGCTGTAGAGGAACTGTACGTTGTTGTCGATCAGCTCGTCTTCCAGCGTTTTCTTTATATGAAGCGGAGTCGGGAAATTTTTCCCCGGAAAGAGCTTGCGTGCAAGTGCTGTCTGCAGTTTTTCCCCTGCTTCTCGCTCGTAGAGATGTGAGCCGCATATGTCTTCACCCAGATAGGGCATATAGCCAACCAGGTAAACTCGACTACCTGTTTTCGCTGCGGCAACAGCAGCGGCAATAGCACGTGAACTTCCACCCGCGACCACAAGATCTACTTCTGCAATCACCGGAATCTTACGCGCCCCTTCATGGCAGAACCCTTCATCTGGAACGGCTGACTTCATGGCCGCTTTTGCTTCCGTCACGCTACCTAAAGAGGCTAATGCGCCTCCGGCTGCCGTTACTTTTAAAAAATCACGTCGTGTAATCATGGTATTCTCTTTTTATACTTGGTTTTTATGGGAACTATAAAGATAAGAATTTTATTTTTTAGGAACTAATATAATAGCATCGGCAAATAAGGCACCCTTCGAACGGCAGCCGTCAATCTTGATAGAAGATGTCCAGTTGCCTTTCTCAAACGCGTATGTGCCTAAACTTACCCATGCACCTTTGTGAGATCTGGGAGATATTTCTACTTGCTTGGTCCCCTCTTTACCCGTAATGTCAAAAGCCATAACTTCGGGCATTTCCTGGTCGGGAAGAGCTGTGCAGTAAAAGAACACTTCGTATGTATCCGCCTTTTTAATAACAGGCATAAAGGTGAAAGAGCAATTGTTCTTTTGGTTCGCCGACTTTAAGAAGCTGTTCTTATAATGCGCTCCAAAGCTTTTTTGCCAATGTCCGGATCTTTCTATTTTGTCGATATCGCTGTCATCGACTAATATTTCGGGAGTAGAACCGTCCAGATAAGGATTCTCTTTCAGGATTTTCCTTAGCTTGGTTACGTCTATTGTCTGGACGTCGGTATTATCGTCGATCGCTAATGCCGATGCTACGGCTGCCGACTGTCCCAGCACCATAAAGACCGGTTCCATCCGGATCGATCCGAAAGCGATATGGGTGGAAGAAATACATACGGGGACCAGTAGATTAGTACATTCTTCGCGTTTAGGCGTAATGCTCTTGTACGAGATCGGATAGGGTGGGAAGCCATGATATTGGACATCCCCTTCATTTTTTACCATACCGTTTGTAACGATACGTTGGCAATTATGAGAGTCCATTCCGTAGGCGGCCATTCCGATTGCATCTCCCACAGTCTCTTCCCCTTGGCAATTTTTTTGTGTCATGATATATTCCCCGTTCAGGCGTCGGGCTTCGCGCACATATAGTTGGGTCGGAAAGTTATCATTGTCAACAAATTCATCTTTCGCCCATCCGAATCTGGAAACCTGGTCGCGAAGTTTGGAAGGGACTCTTTCATCGTGTGTGAGGAAATAGAGCAGTCCTTTTGTATAGTCTACATGTTCTTGCCAGATCCGTTCGCGGGTTGCATAGTTGCCATCCGGATATTCGTAATTCATACCGATCATATCAGTTGATAGTGGTCCGCGATTATTCACGTCATACTTATTATCTGGCATCATACCCCAGTTAAATAAGAGATAATTATCTATGTGTAAATCCATTTTACGGATAGCACGTGCCAATAGTTCATATTTGGCCGGATCATAGTTTTCAGGTTTTTCGAACGGACGTTGATTTTCTTTATTGTCGGTAAGGCATAAACGGAAATTGTATGCTTGTACGAGTTTATCTCCACTTCCTCTTTCTTTCAGTGTATTAGGTTGGATTCCCCAACATAAGCCACTATTCGGATCGCCTTCTTTTAGATATGGGTCTACTCCGTCCGGAAATTGATGCCAGAAAGACATTTGGACTCCGTTAAGAGTCTCGTCATGTTCTTCGTTTCCTTCACGTCCTACAAAATAAGAGACACCGGCTTTTGCCATTAAATCGCCTTCATACGAACAATCAATGAATTGTTTGGCTTTAACCCGTATCAAGGTCTTTTTATCCGGTTGTTGGGAGTCTTCCAAAGTGATACTTTTTATTCTTTTATTCTGAACTTGAGCATCTGTTATGCGACGATAATACAGGACATCCAAATCTGCATCTTTCACAAAGCGGTTCATGGTTGCAGTCGCGACACTTGGGGGAAAAGTCCATTGCTCGAATTTATTATAATGCTCTCCAATACGACGATAGAAAAGGCGTGCCAATCCGGTAACTGCATATTTGTTTCCGATATCTGTCATTCCGAGACCGCCGGTAGTCATACCTCCTAAATATTTGCCAGGCTCTACCAAAAGAACGGATTTACCCATTTTTTTTGCAGAGTAAGCAGCTACAACACCTGCGGATGTTCCTCCGTATATGCAAATATCGACTTCTTTGACAGCGGATGTATTTTCCTTTTTTTGAAAATGGCAGGAAAATAATGTTATACAAAGAATACAAGGAAATAATTTATACTTCATAATGGCGATATTTATTAATCGAAGTTTTAAAAATATTATTTCAATGGATAATCGAAGCCTCAATTATGGATTTTCAACATTGAAAATCCATAATTGAGGCTTCGATTGCTAGAGATTAATACCCGTCGTTTTGCGTTAGGTTACCGTTGACCAAAATATCGTTAGCTGGAATAGGCCACAAATAGTTTTTCTTTGGGTCAAAAGACATTTTGTAGAATGTAGTGATATATCCAGCGGTTTCCATAGGTGCAAGATTGGGCAGTCCGTTTTCATCGATTGTCGGTATGCCACCGATAGGATAGTTACCTTCGTCCCAGTTCTTTAACAAAGTTATGAAGTCTTGAGACAATTCGATGTTTGATTCACTGCCGGTCAAACCATTCCAATTGGCGGAGTTAGACCAGGCACGATTCAAGTAATACATGGACTTGTTGTGTGATTTTTCAGCAATGCGCCAACGCAACAGGTCGCGATAACGAATCCCCTCGAATGCGAATTCCGAACGACGGTCCATGCGGATGATTTTGCGTAAAGCCTCTTGTGATTGTACTTCTACGCGGGGGTAAGCGATACCTGTTTCGCGATAGGCACGTTCACGGATCAGATTGATCGTTTTGTCCAAGTCGTCTTGTGTACATTGTCCCATTTCGTTCTTCGCTTCCACGTAAGTCATCAGTACCTCAGCATAACGTAGGTATGGATAACAGTTGTCTGCTTTTAGATTATAATTGTTGAAATCTTTCCAGTCATCCTTCACAAATTTACGGAGAATCAATCCGTTATAAGCTGAATGTTGATTCGATGCTTTGGAGTCAGTGTTGACTACCATTTTACCGGTAGACACTTCGTATACCGTATTTGCATAAGGACTGGGATTGAATTCATAGCCTAATGTGATATAATCTGGATATTTTTCAGGAAATGTCCCATCTTTTTTGGACTGTTCATATTCTGCATAGTCAGCAGAGTATTTAGTTTTGAAAGGTTGGATTGTCATTGCCAGACGCGGGTCTCGGTTGGCAAATGGATCTTTCGGGTTATAGAGCGGTGATTTGTCAATAGGCAAACCGTCCGTGCAGGTGTAGGAACAGAACAGCTCCAATGATGGACTTTGGTTGCAATGGCCACCGATTTTGCGTATGACAAAGTCACGTACATTTTCCATGAAACCATATCCTTTTTTTAATGTCAAGTCTCCTTTGAAATAAAACATAAATTCGGGAGAACTGGTAGCTTGGAACATTTCCCGATAATTGTCGTGTAATTTGTAGACTCCGAGATCCATACATTTTTGTGCAGCATCAACGGCGGTTTGCCAGTCTTCGTGGAAGAGGGCAAAACGGGCTTTGAAACCGAGGGCGGCTCCTTTGGTCGGCCGTTGTTGACCTTTGTAGGAATTGGGCAGATATTCGGCCGCTTTGTCTAAACATTCAAAAGCATATGCAAGCACTTCGTTTTTGGGTGAGCGGGTTGCCACGTATGCTTCATCCAAAGTCATACCTTTATTCAACACGCAATCTCCATAATAGGCAGTCAGTTCACAGTAGGCAAACCCTAACATGAAATAGGCTTCCCCCTTGTATTGGTTTACTTTGCTTTCACTGATTCCGGTCGCAGAACCATTGTCCAATGCTTGAATTACTTTTGTTGCACGGGCGATGGACTTGTATAAGGAACTCCAGCGTGTGGAGGAGGTCCCCCATTGAGAAGTGACTGTTCCGAGCGTAACTTCGTTGGAACCATTTCGGTTTAACAAATCATCATCCCAATAGATGGCGTCAATCGGGAAGAAGTCTGGTCTCCACAAATCATTAAGTGCCATTTCTATTTCGGTTTCATCGTGATACCAATTTTCACTCGATCCTTCAGAAAGTGGATTTAGGTCGAGGTTTGCACAGGCTGTCATGCTTAGTGAGACTATTCCGGTTAATAGATATTTGTTTATTTTGTTCATAACAGGATTTTTTTAATTAAAATGAAACATTCAAGCCAAAAATATAAGAAGACATGATCAAGTCTTTTGCGCGATCCCCCCATTCGGGATCGAATCCTTCGGGATATTTCGAGAAGGCAGGCAGGTCATTCGCACTGAAATAGACTCTCAACTTGTTAACAAAAAACTTCTTCGTGAATTCAGATGGGAGCGTATAACCTAATGTGATGTTTTTGATACGCATATAAGCTCCGTTGAAAATATAGAAGTCACTTTTTGCATAAATATTGGCACTATTGGTCGTCAATTTCGGATATTTTGCCTTGGCATTTTCTGCATCCGTTGCTGTCGGACTCCAATGGCTTTCGATCAGATTTACCGGACAAGCATATGCTTGATAATTGAATGGTGTACCGGGCCAGTTCCAGTAGGCTAATTGATGTCCAACACCTTGAAATGATAAATTGAAATCCAAGCCTTTCCATTCTGCCCATAGAGAGCCACCGTATTGCATTTCTGGTAGGGAATTGCCCAAGCGTACACGATCGGCGGAAGCAGTGATTTTGCCGTCTCCATCTATATCTTGGTAACGTATGTTACCTGCTTTATCGTTGTTAGTCAGAACTGGAATGGTATTTCCGTTTTCGTCCAACATGGCAGCATCATTCAAGATAATGCCCATACTTTTGTATCCGTACCATTCGTTAAAATAAGACCCTTCTTCAGTGATCTTGTTATCATCGATTTTCTGTCGGTTTGCCATGTATCCCATTTTAGAACGATAATCGGACAAATTGAAACTTACACCGTATCGGAAATCGTTGATTTGATCGCTCCAGGAAAGTTCAAGATCCCAACCTTTCGTATTCATATCGGCTGCGTTGTTTTGCGGTGCGTTATAACCAAAATAAGAAGGGAATCCAACTTCCATCAGCATATCAGTTGTCTTTTTGTAATAATAATCGGCTGATGCACGAAGTCTGTTATTTAGCAAAGTGATGTCAGCTCCGAAACCATAGGTGGTGGTCGTTTCCCATGTTAGGTTGTTGAAAGCATAGTCTGTCTGATAAGCCGTTTGTACGACATCTGCTACACCTGTAGTTGCATTTGGAATAAAACCTGTGCCAAAACTGAGTATTGCTTGATAAGGAAACTCCTTCCCTAGACGTTCGTTTCCCAATTGTCCAATTGAACCGCGTAACTTTAAATAATCTACAATGCTTTTGTTGAACCAAGGTTCTTCGGAAATAACCCAACCTGCACTAACGGAAGGAAATGTACCCCAACGGTGGCCATCAGCAAAACGTGAAGAACCATCTGAGCGAATATTAGCTTGCAGCATATAGCGATCTGCCCATGAATACATGATACGACCGAAGAATGAACGATAGGCATTATGTCCAGCTTTTCCGCTATTGTATTGGTAGTCTTCAGGCCCTAAATTCAAGTAAGGATAATTGACCAAATTAAAATTGGTTCGTGAAGCACCTTCTTCTTCCCATTTGTAAGAATAATCTTCATAACCAGCCATCAATCCGATAGAGTGGCGTTTCAGTTGCATTTTATAGTTGGCATAGAACTGCTTAGTCAAGCTATGGTTGTCGTTACGACTTTCACTGAGACTAGTTGAAGCATAGCCAACTCCGGGAATCGGGTCACCGGTGATCCGGTAGACTTCGTATCTTTTGCGATGGTCTTTTCCTTTGTAAAAAGAATATTTTGGTGCTACGATGGCAGTTAATGTTAATCCTTCTATGGGTGTGATATCTAATTGTAATTTACCACCCACACTGTAGTTCTGTTTTTTCATGGAACCGCCTAATTGGTGCTCGGCAATAGGGTTGTCACCATCTTTGCCATCGGCAAAACGTCCGTCAGACCAATAAGCATTGTAGATCGGTGCACGCTCCATTAAGGTAAAGATCGATCCGTGAGGTTCATTTGCGTTAGAATAGAGTAAATTCAAGTCAACATTGGCATGTATCCAATTATTGATTTGGTAGTCATTGTTCGTGCGGATATTGAAACGCTCGTAGTCTTTTGTTTGGATAAGTGCTTCCGAATTGTAATAGTTGAGACTGAAGTTTGTTTTCAGTTTTTCCGTACCTCCACTGAGCGAGAGAGAGTGTCTTTGGTGATGTGTGCTACTTTTCAATCCTAAATCCATAAAGTCGGTATCTGCATAGCGGTCCGGATCTTCAGCTCGTAGTTGTGCGTAATTGTTGATTACATCTTCGGAGTAAAGTGAATGGAGGGATGATGCACCATCGTTGAAAGCTAATTCGTTAAGACCACTCATCCATTGTACGGCATTAGCGAATTTAGGTTTTGCGGTCGGTGTGTTGATGCCGTATTCTCCATTATATGAAAGATGGAATTCCTTGTTTTTGGCACGTTTGGTTGTGACCAATATGACACCTGCCGCTGCGCGTGAACCGTAAATAGCAGCCGAAGCTGCGTCTTTCAAAACCTGAATGTCTTTTACGTCTTCAGGGGCAATATCTGTAAGAGTGCCAGGCACTCCATCCACGATCACTAATGGGTCATTAGTTGACATGGTCGTGACACCACGTACGCGGATAGTAGCTCCGGCTGACGGGTCGCCGCTGGAACGTGTGATCTGTACGCCGGCCATCTGTCCTTGTAATTGACTGGAAAGCTGCGGTGTACTCTTCATCCGAAGTTTGTCGCCTCCCAAAGAAGAGGTCGATCCTGTCAGGTCGATTTTGCGTGCCGTACCGTAGCCGATCACGACGACTTCATCCAATGTCTCCGAATCTTCTTCGAGGGTGATGTTGTAGGAGTTTTGTGAACCGACTTTTATTTCGGTCGGCTTGTATCCGATGTAGGAGATCGAAAGTATAGCACCTGGTGCTATACTGATGTTGAAGAGGCCTTCAACATCAGTAATGGACCCGTTAGTCGTTCCTTTCTCTACAACATTGGCTCCGATGATCGGGTCACCGTTATTGTCTAGGACTTTCCCCGTGATTTGCTTGGCCTGTTGTTGCCGTGCGTATGCTTTTCGCATAATGTTGATATTCCGATCGTTGATCGTATAAGTCAGTCCTGTTCCTGTCAATGCTTGTGTCAGGATTTCATCGATTTGATTACTGTTGGCCTTTATGTTGACTTTAATGTCTGCAACATCTTTATCTACATAGAAAAATAGGAATTCGCTTTGTTTTTCTATCTGTGAAAACAAGTCGGTGAGAAGCATCCGTTCAGTTTTGATGGATATCACTACCGATTGTGAATAGGTAGGTTCCGCTTGCATAGTGGAAGGTAAAACTGTTAATAGCGAAACCGCCGTAATTTTTGTAATTGCTACTAATTTTTTCAGGCTTTCAGGATGAAGATGCCTGTAATACGAAACATTTTTCATGCTTATGTATTGATTTAAGAGATTAATAATTTACTTGTTTCATGGTGTGACCCTGTTCGCTTAGTGTAGGTCTCAGTGCTACTTTTAACATTAGCGTTTTCTCATAGGCATTATTTTTTAGTGTGCATGTTGGATATGATAATTTCCTGTTTTATTCGTCCACCGTATAGGCAAACTGTGTGAGATTACTTTTAGGATCTGTTCTATGCTTTGTTTTTGATTGAATGTACCGGAAACGGTGATGGATGGATCTGCCAGTCTTTCATCATCAATCCGGATTTCTACTTGGTAGATGTCTTTCAAGTTCTCGATCAATTCGGTGAATGGAATCGATTTGTATTTCAACAGACCGTCTTTCCAAGCTGTGAAAGTGTCGGTGTCTATTTCTTTGACATCCACCTTGTTTGTCGACCGGTTGAAAGTCAGTTGTTGGTTTGGGGTCATCACGATATTTTGCTTTGCGCCTTCGAAACGGATGGAACCTTCCACAAGGGTTGCCGTGATATCGTCTGACTCTGCATCTGCCTTCACGTTGAAGTGCGTACCCAATACGGTGATAGAAGCACCGTTCATCTCTACTTGGAAGGGCTTGCTTGGATCTTTTGCCACTTCAAAATAGGCTTCACCTTCTAATTTGACGTTGCGGCTGTCTTTCCCGTATTTGTCGGAATAGCTTAAGCGGCTGTTTTTGTTCAATGTGATGATGGTTCCATCTTCCATCGTGAAGTTGGAGGTATGTTCGTCTGTCAGCAAGGTGTAGTGTTCGGATATACGGTCATTTGTATTATAAAGGAAAAGGGCTGTTGAGAAAATGAAAAGCAAACAGGCTGCGGCAATTAGTGGAATGGCGTTTCTCCATAATTGCCGCCGGGCAGTCTGCCTTCTTTGTACATTGATCTTTTGTTGCAGTTTGTCGGCCGAGAAAGCAGGGGCAACGGAATGTTTGAAAGCGACATCTGCATCCCAATAATTCTTGAGACGTCGGAATTCATCTCGATTTTTTTCGTTTTCGTTCAGCCATTCACTTAACGAAAGGATATCGTCCGAAGAACTTTCTCCACTCAGGACACGTGCGATTATATGGTTTATTCTGTTTTCCATTCTGTGTGTTTCTATATGTATAGTCGCTGGGAAGCGAGAATACCCTTAGTCGAAATGAGAAAAAGATAGAAAATTTTCATCTGTTCCCATTCGGAGAAAATAAATTTCCCACTGTGGGAAAATTTATTTTCAATAGGAGGAAACAAAATTTTCAATAGGTGGAAACAAATGTTTCCTGGGCATGAAACAGAAGTATCCTATGCATGAAATTTTTGCTTCATGCCAGAGTGTTGCTTTTCAGATGCAATCGTCGGCAAGTGTTTCCCGCAGTTTGCGGACGGCATTCGTCAAGTGTGCCTCCAATGTTTTGACGGAGATGTCGAGGATGGCAGCCACTTCTTTATATTTGAGCTTGTCCTCGCGGACGAGTTTGAAAGCCATCTTGCATTTGGCGGGTAGCGAGTCGATTGCCAAGTTCAGGCGGTGAATTCCTTCTTGGCTGATAAGCTCTTCTTCGGGAGTCGTTTCGGTCGATGTGAAAAGGTCGATGGAGATTTCGTCCAGCGATACCTGCTCCATGTGCTGTTTGCGATAATAGCTGATCGCCTTGTGGCGGGCTACCGTATATATGTAAGAATCGAAATTAGAGATGCCGGGTAGCTGTTTGCGGTTGTTCCAGATAGCTAAGAAGGTATCGGATACGATCTCTTCGGCTTCTGCCGGCGATGAGACATACATACCCGTAAATCGCATTAGTGGCCCGAAATAGGTCATGTAAAGCGATTTAAGAGCGGTTTGTGAATCCGATAAGGCCATTTCACAAGCCCACTGTATGATATCGTCTCGATTCTCTCCCAAGTGTGAGTAAGATTAACAATGTTCTTATAATAAAAGTCGCGAATATAGCGAAAATCCCCTAGTCCGGTAACATTATTTTTTTATTCAACTGTTTCTGTGGATGTATGGTTTGACTTGTAACATGTTTGTAATATCTATGTCATTTTTGCGTAATATTTGTTTCAGACCTTTGCAACCAAATATATAACAAGCAATTATGGAGACATTCTATCTCTTTCTGATCATTTTCCTCTTTGTGCTGGCGGTGTTTGACCTGTCAGTCGGAGTTAGTAACGATGCAGTCAATTTTATGAATTCGGCAATAGGATCGAAAGCTGCATCTTTTAAAGTAATAATGGTGATTGCCGCGATCGGCATCTTTGTCGGTGCTTCGCTATCCAACGGAATGATGGATATTGCCAGGCACGGAATTTACCAGCCGCAACATTTCTATTTTTCAGAAATTATGTGTATTTTGCTGGCTGTCATGCTCACCGATGTGGTGTTGCTGGACATTTTTAACTCTCTGGGGATGCCTACTTCGACTACCGTTTCGCTGGTATTCGAATTGTTGGGCGGTACGGTTGCAATTTCATTAATCAAGATTGCCAATTCTAATGGTGCACTTCAGTTGGGTGACCTGCTGAACACGGATAAGGCTTTTACGGTGATACTCGCCATTTTTCTTTCAGTGGCGATCGCTTTCTTTTTCGGGGCCATTGTTCAATACATTTCTCGCTTGATTTTTACTTTCAACTACAAGAAACACATGAACTATTTTATCGGCTTGTTCGGTGGTTTGGCTGCCACTTCCATCTTGTATTTCATGTTGATAAAAGGTTTGAAAGAAAGTTCCTTTATGGAAGGTGATCTTAAAACGATGATTTATAGCAATACGGACACGATCGTGTGGGGAGCACTTATCTTTTTCACTTTATTGATGCAGGTTCTTCACTGGTTGAAGGTGAACGTTTTTAAAGTGGTGATCTTGCTGGGAACGTTTGCCTTGGCTTTGGCGTTTGCCGGTAATGACTTAGTGAACTTTATCGGTGTTCCGTTGGCTGGCTATTCTTCTTATATGGATTTGATGGCGCAGGGAGGCACGACTACAACCGACACTTTCCTGATGGAGTCGTTGCTTGAACCGGCCAAAACCCCGTGGTACTTCCTTGTTGGTTCCGGCTTGGTCATGGTGATTGCCTTGGCTACTTCGAAAAAGGCGCAGGCGGTGATCAAAACGTCTGTAGACCTGGCCCGGCAGTCGGATGGAAATGAAAATTTCGGAACATCGCCCGTTGCACGTGTTCTGGTGCGTACGTGCAACAATGCCTCCAATACGATATTGAGCGTGGTGCCTTTGCGAGTGAAGGACTGGATTGACAGCCGTTTCAATAATAACGAGATAATACTTGAAGATAAGGCCAGTTTCGACTTGGTGCGTGCTTCGGTGAATGTGGTGCTTTCCGGTCTGTTGATTGCGTTGGGTACTTCGTTGAAGTTGCCGTTGTCTACGACTTATGTCGCTTTTATGGTGGCGATGGGTAGTTCTCTGGCCGACCGTGCTTGGGGGCGTGAAAGCGCAGTTTACCGTATCACCGGTGTGCTCTCCGTGATCGGTGGTTGGTTTATTACGGCAGGTGCAGCCTTTACGATTTGTTTCCTGGTTGCTCTGTTGATCCATGTCGGTGGTATTGCGGCAATGGCGGCGATGGTGGGGCTGGCGATCTATATGCTGATCCGTAACCAGATTCTGTATAAAAAGAAGATGAAGAAAGAAGCCATGCAGGAAGAAGTTGATTCCACGATTTCCAAACTACGTGAGACAAAGGACAAACGTGAAGCTCTTTCGCTGTTCCGTGAACATAGTCGCGACGAGCTTTGTGACGTGCTGAACTTCGCTTCCGACACTTTCAACCGCTCCGTTCATGGCTTTATGGATGAAAACCTGCGCGAACTTCGCAAGGTTATGAGCGCGATTGAGGAAAAGAAGAGTTACTTGAAACAGGTCAAACGTGTCGGCACGTTGGGCGTTACCCAGTTGGAGCATGATATTGCGATCGATAAAGGTTTGTACTATTATCAGGGGAATGATTTTGCCAGCGAGATCGTGTTCAGTATCCGTCGTCTGACGGAGCCAGGCAAAGAGCATGTCGACAATCATTTTAGCCCGCTTTGTGAAGTACAGAAGGAGGATTTCGGAAAGATGACCGATGAGATCGTTTCTTTCCTGAACCGCAGTTCGGTTATGATCGAAAGCAATGATTATCATCGTATGGATGACCTGATTGCCGAATCGGTCGATCTGACGGCTAAACTGACGCTTCTGAAGAAGGAGGAACTGAAACGTATCCAAGGACAGAGCGGTAGTACGAAGGTCAGCATGGTCTACCTAAATATGGTACAGGAAGCGCAGAATGTAGTATCTTTTACAGCTAATTTGCTGAAAGTGAGCCGGAAGTTCCAAAAAGAATAATCGGTGTGTTACTTTTCTCTTGAAAGAAAAGTAACCAAAAGTTCAAGGCTTAACCGTCTGGGCTACTCCGGGCAAAGACTACGCTGTCGCCTGCCCGGAGTAGCGAAGCAGGTTCGGCCTTGACTTTTTGGTTACTTTTGGGTCAAGCCAAAAGTAACTATAACGATAGCATTGTCTTTTCTTTGACAAGATCACTCTCATCCATCTGAAGCGAAGGAACCGTGCACATCTTGATGTAGTCGCCGGTCTGACAGGTATAATCGTAATAAGCCTGTTGTTCGGAGGTGAAATCCTCCTTTTGGATCAAGCCGCTTTCCATGGATAAAAATTCTTCCGTATCCGTGCAGTCAGACTTCTTGATAAGTAGGATGCGGCGTGCAACCGGGTTCCGGTTGTAGTCAAGTCCGATATATAAACCGCGCAGTTGCCGGGGATTCCGGAAGAATGGGATTTGCAGATAGATTGTTACCAGCGTGAATTGAGGCGAGGGGTTTTCGCTGAACATGCAATAAAAGTTCTGTGGATCACCTGTGACTCCCATGCCCCATTGTGCTTCCCCGTAAGCATTTAACCGTCCGATGCGGATGTACTCCTTGTTTTCGGATAGACTGATGATAAAAGGTTCCATCTTCAGGCAGTCCGAGGAAGAAGAAAGGCTGTAACTCGTGTAAAGTCCGCATATGTTGTCCACCCGTGTGGTGGAAAGCAGTATTTCTTCTTGCAAATGTTCGAGGAAAGGGTTGGCTTTCCGGTCGGATTGCATGTTCGGTTCCATTTTGCCCAAACGTTCCAACAATTCCGGCAGGACGGACAGCAGGCGTCGTTTGGATATGTTGTTGACCAATACGATCGCATGGTCCAATGCCTCCTCGTGCGAGCAGTTTTTCAGTTCCTCGAAATAAGTCGGGAGCACTGTTGTGTACAGAGAAGACAGGATGCTGGGAGCCATTCCGGCACAGTCGGCAATCTCCTTCATCTTGATCCCGTTATTGCGCAGATATTCTATCTGCCGGTAGAGTTCACGGAAGTCATCCATGTTGTTCTTATTTACTGTTTTATATTGCAAAATAAATACAAGCGTGTTGCATTTCCGTTACATGAATGTTACATAAATATTGCTTTATAATCGGTTGATTTATAATATATATAAATAATGAACATTCATGTTTTCAGTAATATTCCTGTAACATGCCACGTCTACTTTTGCAGCCGTAAACAAAATGACAGCATGTTATGAACAACGAACAACAAACTAAAAATCCATCTCGGAAACGGTTATCCGATTTTCTTTTTATCCTCTGGGCCGGCGGTGCGGCTCTTTTATCTTATTCATTGGTATATGCACTGCGCAAGCCTTATACGGCGGCGGCTTTCGAGGATGTCGAGTTCTTCGATATGGATTATAAGGTGGTTGTTACGATCTCCCAGATAGTAGGATATGTGATTTCTAAGTTTATGGGGATCAAGTTGATCTCCGAACTGAGACGGGAAGAGCGTTTGAGGTTTATCCTGATGTCTGTTGTGATGGCAGAGCTTTCGTTGGTTTTCTTCGGTCTGCTTTCCGCTCCTTACAATATTGCAGCTATGTTCCTGAACGGCCTGTCGTTGGGTTGCATGTGGGGGGTGATCTTCAGTTTTATCGAAGGACGTCGGATGACGGATATCCTTGCCAGCTTGTTAGGTGTCAGTATGGTGATCAGTTCCGGGACGGCCAAGTCGGCTGGGTTGTATGTTATGAATAACCTGCATGTGAATGAGTTTTGGATGCCTGCATTGATTGGTGCTGTCGCACTGCCTCAGTTAGCATTGCTCGGATATGCCCTGAACCGTCTACCTCAACCGACCGAAGAAGATATTGCGATGAAATCGGAGCGTGCGACATTGAATGGGAAACAGCGTTGGGAGTTGTTCAAGAATTTTATGCCTTTCCTCATGATGTTGTTCGTTGCCAATATAGCCATCGTGGTGTTACGCGATATAAAAGAAGACTTTTTAGTGAATATCATCGATGTTTCCGAATATTCGCCTTGGCTTTTTGCGAAGATCGACAGTGTGGTGACACTTATTATCCTTGTGGTTTTCGGATTGATGGTTTTTGTGAAGGATAATCTGAAAGCTCTTTCTATTCTTTTCGGGTTGATTATTATGGGGATGATTGTGATGTCTGTTGTCTCTTTCGGGCAGGAACGGTTCCAGCTTTCTCCTGTTGTCTGGCTGTTCGTCCAAAGTCTTTGCTTATACATCGCGTATCTTACTTTCCAGACGATTTTCTTCGACCGCTTCATTGCTTGCTTTAAGATTCACGGGAATGTAGGGTTCTTTATCGTAACGACGGATTTTTTGGGATATACCGGGACGGTGCTTGTGCTTGTGCTGAAGGAATTTTGCAACCCGCATATCGATTGGGCGGTATTTTATAACCAGTTTGCCGGGTATGTCGGTATCTCCTGCTGTATCACCTTCATTTGTTCTTTTGTATATTTGCATCAGCGTTTCCGTAAGGAAAACGGGTTGGTTGTCAAGAGCAACGAAGTGCTCGAATTGGATACGGCTTCGCGGAATGCGATCACGATGGCTTGATAAACGAATCAGTATAATAAAAGAAATAAATCAGTTATGAAAAAGATTTCATGTGTGATTATGGACTGGGCCGGAACGGCTGTTGATTTCGGGTGTTTTGCCCCTTTGAATGCTTTCCTGAAAGTTTTCTCTGAAGAAAAAGGAATTGATATAACCTACCGGCAGGCGCGTGAGCCGATGGGATTGTTGAAGATAGATCATATCAAGGCGATCCTGAATATGCCGGAAGTAAAAGCCAAATTTCAGGTTCGCTATAACCGCGACTGGAACATGGACGATGTAAACGAAATGTATCGGAGCTTCGAAAAGCATTTGTTCTCGTCTCTCCGCAACTTTACGGATCCGATCCCCGGTGTGCTGGATACGATGAAGCTGTTGCGCGAAGAAGGAATTAGAATCGGTTCTACAACAGGCTATACACAGGCGATGATGGAAGTGGTTCGTCCCGATGCGGCAGCTAAAGGCTATGTGGTGGATAACCTGGTTACTCCGGATGATGTTCCCGCCGGGCGTCCTGCCCCGTATATGATCTATAAGAATATGATCGACCTGGCTATTCCTTCCGTTGATAATGTGGTGAAGGTAGGAGACACGATCGCCGACATCAAGGAAGGAGTGAATGCCAAAGTATGGAGCGTCGGTATCGTGACCGGTAGCAACGAGATGGGATTGACAGAAGAGGAATACAACCACCGTTCGTCCGACGAACTGATCGAACTCAAGCGCGAAGTGCGTGAACGGATGCTGAATGCCGGTGCCCATTTTGTCTTGGACAACATTATGGAGCTCCCCTCCTGCATTGAGAAGATTAATGGTAAATATTGATTTATAATAAGGATATCATGAATACAAAAAGAAATTACCTGTTGCTTACCCCAGGTCCCCTGAGCACATCTGAAACAGTTCGCGAAGCGATGCTTCAGGACTGGTGTACTTGGGATAAAGATTATAACGAAGGAATTGTAACCCCCATCCGTAAGGGCTTGTTGGCTATTGCCGGACTGGATGAAGACGAATATACGGATGTCTTGTTGCAAGGCAGCGGAACATACTGTGTGGAGGCCACCATCGGTGCAGCCGTGAAGCCGACCGACAAACTTCTGATCCTGGCGAACGGTGCTTACGGCAAACGTATGGCACAGATTGCGGAATACTATCATATTGACCATGTACTGGTCTCTTTGCACGAGACGGAATTGGTGACTGGTGAAGTGGCTCGTAAAGCCCTCGAAGCCAATCCGGATATTACGCACCTGTCGATGGTACATAGTGAAACGACAACCGGTCTGCTGAACCCGATCGAAGAAGTGGCCGAAGTCTTGAAAGGTCGTAACATCACCTTTATCGTTGATGCTATGAGTAGCTTTGGCGGTGTGCCAATTGATATGAAGAAGCTGGATATCGACTTTTTAGTCAGCAGTGCCAACAAATGTATCCAAGGTGTTCCCGGTTTCGGTTTTATCATTGCGAAGAAAGATAAGCTGATCGCAACGAAAGGAAATGCCCGTTCTCTCTCGCTCGACATCTATGCGCAGTGGGAAACGATGGAAAAAGGCGGTGGCAAATGGCGTTTCACATCGCCTACACATGTGGTGCATGCTTTTTATCAGGCCATGAAAGAACTGAATGAAGAAGGCGGTATCGTTGCCCGTTCGGAACGCTATAAGCAAAACCACCGTACGCTGGTCGACGGTATGCGTGCGTTAGGTTTCAAAACTCTGCTGCCGGATGCTTCGCAAGGCCCGATCATCACCTCTTTCCTGTATCCTACTGCCGATTTCGATTTCCATTCTTTCTACGATCAGTTGAAGGCAAAAGGTTTCGTCATCTATCCCGGTAAAATCTCCGACGCTGATACATTCCGTATCGGAAACATCGGCGATATCTTCCCTGATGATATGGAAGCACTTTTGCAGGCAATACGATCAATAAGCTACTAAAAAATTTCAATAACCTTGTAAATAGTTCCCACATACGGGAACTATTTTGCCGTTAAGAAATAGCAAATCGATAGTTGTAATGTAAGAAGATTTTTGTTCCTTTGGGGGCGAAAATCAATAAGGTACTTAGTGAAATCTTTTATTTGTATTCTGCTGGCATTATTCCAGTTTACAATATTTACAGCGATAGGGGCGGTTGGTGAACCGCCCTTACATGAATTGCCCCTAAACCTTTCCGTGTCCGATGCAGGGGTACGGGATAGCACATCCCGGATGTCTGTCATCGAATATAAATTCAAACCGAAAAGCCTGATCCTTCCCGCTTCCCTGATAACAGTCGGAGCGATTGGCACTGCCATAGACGGGATGAACGATTTCCATCTCTTTTCCCGCAAGGATTCCGTCAAGAAGATACGGATCGACGATTACATGGAATGGGGCATGTTGGGTTGGGTTTTTGTCTGCGACCTGATGGGGAAGGAGAAGCATAATTGGGTGGATCAGCTTTGCCTGGTTGCCATTGCCGAAGGCTTCAACGCTGCCATGACACGTACGGTCAAATATACTGTAGGCGAAATACGTCCTGACGGTGGTCCTCACTCGTTTCCTTCCGGGCATACCGCCAATGCTTTCTTAGGGGCACATGTTGCTTGGAAGGAGTTTAAGGACAGCTGCCCGGTATTAGCCTACTCTGGCTATGCGTTGGCGACCTTCGTCGCTTGTTCGCGCCTGTACAACAACCGTCATTGGGTGGCTGATGTGATTGCAGGAGCCGGTTTCGGTATTCTCTCTGTCGAGCTTGCCTATTTGACCTATTTCCCTATCCGTAATGCGATCGCTCGTAAAATCAATATGAAAGGAAATGATCGCTTGGTCGTTGCTCCAACGTTTAGGCCTGATGGGGGCGGCCTTTATCTGTCATGGAAATTTTGAAGATTTATGATTTATGAATTATTATCGACATATAAATCATGAATCACAAATTTTCCCCAACTCCTCGATAAATGTCCGGTCGTTGCTGAGGCGAGGTATTTTGTGTTGACCGCCTAATTTTCCTTTCCTGCGGAGCCATTCGTAGAAGGTCCCTTCACGGGCAACTCGGATTTCCAGCGGTTGGAGGGAAATTTCTTTATAACGTTTTGCCTCGTAGTCGGAATTAAGCTGTTGCAAGGTCTTGTCCAGCAAGGAGGCGAAATCATCGAGTGAAGGCGGCATTTTCTCGAATTCGATCATCCATTGATGGCGGCCCTTTGCCTTGTCCAGCATGAAAAGGGGAGCGGCGGTATACTCTTTCACTTTGGCTCCTGTCTGGCGGCAAACCCTGCTGATCGCTTTGTCGGCATTGTCTACCATCAGTTCTTCTCCGAAGGCATTGATAAAGTTCTTGGTGCGTCCCGATATTACGAACTTGTGCGGATAAAGGGAGGTGAAACGGACTGTGTCGCCGATCTGGTAACGCCATAATCCGCCGGAGGTCGTGATCACCATCGCGTAGTTTTTCCCTACCTCTACAGCTTCTAACGGAAGGACGGTCGGATGTTCTTCCCCCACTTCGTTAATCGGGATAAATTCATAAAAGACACTATAGTCGATCATCAGCAAAAGGCTGTGTTCCTCCGGATTGTCTTGGAGGCCGAAAAAACCTTCCGATGCATTGTAGGTCTCCATGTAATGCATCCGGTCCGAAGGAATCAACGCTTTGTATTGGTCCCGGTACGGCTCGAAACTGATCCCGCCGTGGAAGAATACCTCCATGTTGGGCCAGACATCCGTCAGGTATTCGCTTCCTGTCTTTTGTAATACGGCCTTGATTAGTACCAGCATCCATGAGGGAACACCGGATAGGCTGTTCACGTCGGTTTTCCAAGTGCTTTCGACAATCGCCTTGATCTTGCTTTCCCATTCATCCATAAGGATGATCTTTTTGTCGGGGACGCGAATCAGGTTGACAAGAGGATTCAGGTTCTGCAACAGGACGGCAGAAAGGTCCCCGCAATGTGCATTCCGGTTCAAAGGGGAAGGACTGTGGCTTCCGCCCAGTATCAACCCTTTGCTGGCGAAAAAATGGCTGTCGGGATTATTCTGTAGATAGATGGAAACGGTGTCGAAACCGCCTTTGTAATGACACCCTTTCAGAATTTCGGGTGTGACGGGAAGGAACTTGCTTTTGTCGTTTGTGGTGCCGCTGCTTTTTGCGTACCATCGCACGACCGAAGGCCAAAGGATATTTCTTTCTCCGTTTATCATACGGGTGACGTATGGTTTTATGTCATCATAGGTCTGTAAAGGAATCCGCTCACAAAAGTCTGCATATCCCTGAATACTTTTGTAGTCGTGTTTTAAACCCCATTCGGTATTTCGGGCGGTAGATAAAAGGGACTTCAGCTGTTTGTGCTGGATGGCATCTGCATCCTGGGCAAACCTTGCGATCTCTTTTTGCCTGGGGCGGAAGAGTAGTGATATTGTATTTGTCAGAATATCCATGCTCCTGTTGTTTGAATTGCATGCAAAGATACGATAAATTTTATTATCTTTGTACAACAAGTACTTAATCCCAAAAAACGATGAAAATAGGTATTCTTTCCTCTGGTGGCGACTGTCCCGGAATAAACGCCACGATACGTGGTGTCGGTAAAACGGCCATTATGCACTATGGCATGGAAGTCATCGGCATACACAGCGGCTTTGTCGGCCTGCTGAATAAAGATGTCCAGACTTTTGACGAACGCAGCCTTTCAGGTATCCTGAATTTGGGCGGTACGATCCTGGGGACTTCCCGCGAGAAACCTTTCCGTAAACTCCTGGCTTCAGGCGAAAGCGAGAAACCGCAGCTCATTAGGCAGAATTATGAAGAACTCGGCTTGGATTGCCTCGTCTGTATCGGCGGCAACGGGACACAGAAAACCGCAGGTATGCTCTCGGCGATGGGTTTGAACGTGATCGGTGTGCCGAAGACTATCGATAACGACATCTGGGGGACAGATATAACGTTCGGTTTCGATACGGCTGTCAATATCGCGACTGAAGCGATTGATCGCCTGCATTCGACCGCCAGTTCGCACAAACGGGTAATGGTGGTGGAGGTGATGGGACACCACGCCGGCTGGATTGCGCTATATGCCGGGATGGCCGGAGGTGCTGATGTGATCCTGCTACCTGAACTGGGCTTTGACATGGACCAGATAAACGAAGTGATCTTGGACCGTGCCCGCCGTGGTAAGCCTTATTCCATCGTGGTTGTGGCCGAAGGGATCGAAACACCTGACAAAGAGCGTCCTTCCGTCTATGTGACGCGTGTCATAGAGGAGGCGACAGGTATCGAAAGCCGCGATACCGTCTTGGGGTATATTCAGCGTGGAGGCAATCCTTCTCCCTTCGACCGTAACTTGGCTACCCGTTTGGGCGGACATGCTACGGAACTGATCGCAAACAGGCAATTCGGACGTATGGTTTGCATGAAAGGCAGTGAAGTTGAATCAATTCCTCTGTCTGAAGTGGCCGGTAAGTTAAAACTGGTAACTCCCGAACATGATCTGATCATTCAGGGGAAACGGATGGGAATATCGTTCGGAAATTAATTTTCAGCGGGAACAGCTTCTATGCTTGTTTCCGCTTTTCTTTTCTCTGTATCTGCTATCTCCTGTCCGCTATTTTCTACGGCTTCTTCAGGTAGATTTTCGAATTCGTTTTCGGCTGTGCTCTCACCGGTTTTTTTCTTCTTGAGTTCCGAGATGAATTGTTGGAATGTTTTGTCAGTCCGTAATTTCTTGATCGCCATCTTGGCTGCGCTCTGCTGGGATTCCTTTTTCGAATAGCCGATGCCTACGCCTATCTGTGTGTCAGAAAGCGTCACACCTGTCTGGAACACCGGATTTCCATCGTTGTCGGTAAACGATTCGATTAGGTCGAACGATATTTCAAGCTTGTTCTTTTGGCTCCATTCGATCAGACTCGATTTGAAATTGACTTCTTTACGGGCGATGGTTTCCAGATTGACATATTTTTTGATGAGCACGTTCTGGATGAAATTATAGCAGACTTCGTAGCCCTGGTCCAGATAGATCGCACCGATCAGTGCTTCAAGGGCATTTCCATACATGTGGTTGTTATGGGAACTTAGTTTGGCGGAGTACACGACCATCTTGTCGAGTCCCAGTTCGACAGCAACACGGTTCATCGTCTCGCGCTGTACGATTTTGGAACGAGTGTTGGTCAGGAATCCTTCCCGCTTGTTCTGAAAGTGTTTGTAAACGATATCGGCTACGACCGCATCCAATACGGCATCACCCAAAAACTCCAACCGTTCATTGTTCAGCCATCTGCCGTCACCGCTTTCTACGGAAGAAGATTTATGGAGGAAGGCTTGTTCATAAAGGTGGATGTTATCGGGATAAAAACCGAGTATCTTGTATAAAGAAGAATAAGGCTCCTTGTTCATGTTCTTGAGGAGCCTTATTCTTTTGTATAGCTTTGTAAACACGTTACTTCACAAATTTTTTAACAATAGCACAAGCGTTGTGACCTCCAAACCCGAAAGTATTGGAGAGTGCTGCCCGCACTTCTCTTTTTTGAGCTTTATTGAATGTGAAATTCAGTTTATAATCTATTTCAGGATCATCATCACCATCCGCATGGTTGATTGTCGGAGGAATGATACCATCGTTTATCGCCTTAATGCAGAACATTGCCTCGATCGCTCCGGCCGCTCCCAAGAGGTGTCCGGTCATTGATTTCGTCGAACTGATATTCAGGTTGTAAGCGTGATCTCCGAAAACTTCCTTGATCGCTTTTACTTCTGAGATATCTCCTACCGGCGTAGAGGTTCCGTGAACATTGATGTAATCGATGTCTTCCGGAGTCATTTCTGCGTCTTCCAGTGCGTTACGCATAACCAACTTGGCTCCTAATCCGTCCGGATGGGAAGCTGTCAGGTGGTAAGCATCGGCAGACATGCCGGTTCCGGCAATCTCGCAATATATTTTAGCACCACGAGCCAACGCGTGTTCCATCTCTTCCAGGACCAGACAGGCAGCACCTTCTCCCATAACAAACCCGTCACGGCTTGCGCTGAACGGACGGGAAGCGGTTTCGGGCGAATCGTTGCGGGTAGACAGCGCGTTCATCGAGTTGAACCCACCGACACCAGATTCCGAAACGGCAGCTTCGGCACCACCGGTTATAATTACGTTAGCTTTTCCTAAACGGATATAGTTAAACGCGTCACTGATCGCGTTGGTTGAAGATGCACAAGCTGATACTGTCGCAAAGTTGGGACCATGGAATCCGTAAAGCATGGAGATATGTCCGGCTGCAATATCGGAAATCATCTTCGGTATGAAGAACGGATTGAACTTAGGACCGATCGTGTCTTTGATCTTTGCATATCCTAATACTTCTTCGTCGAATGTCTTGATACCACCGATACCAGAGGCAAAGATAACGCCGATACGGTTCTTGTCTTCCTTGTCCAAGTCCATAGCAGCGTCGTCAATCGCTTGTTTTGCGGCATTTATTGCGAATAAACTATAACGGTCACATTTGCGGGCTTCCTTACGATCCATTACTGTCAACGGATCGAAGCCTTTTACTTCGCATGCAAATTGTGTCTTGAATTTGGATGCATCAAACTGAGTAATAGGCCCGGCTCCACTCTTCCCATTGATAATACCTTCCCATGTTTCCGGGAGAGTATTACCAAGAGGAGTAATAGCTCCAAGACCTGTTACCACAACTCTTTTTAATTCCATACCTTTAATTAAAAGGATTGATTACTTCGCGTTAGCTTCGATGTAAGCAATGGCGTCGCCTACAGTTGTAATCTTTTCTGCTTGATCATCAGGAATAGAAATACCGAATTCCTTTTCGAATTCCATAATCAGTTCTACAGTGTCAAGAGAGTCTGCTCCTAAATCGTTAGTAAAGCTTGCTTCGTTTGTAACTTCTGTTTCTTCAACACTTAATTTATCAACGATGATAGCTTTTACTCTTTCAGCAACTTCAGACATAACTTTTTCAATTTAGATTAATAAATACGAATATACTTTTTAAATTTGCAGTGCAAAGAAAAGAATTTTTTATGTTACAAAACAAATTTAATGAGCTAAAAATGCGGAAAACTGCACATTTTTTCTTTTCTTGTGCACAAAAAAAGGAGAAAACATGAAAAACGTAGCAATTTTTGCTTCCGGATCGGGTACGAACGCGGAGAATATCGTCCGATATTTCTCTAAAAGTGAAACTATTAAGGTGGCAGTTGTTTTGTCTAACAACCGGAACGTTGGTGTGCATGCCCGGGTGAATAAGTTGGGTGTTCCTTCTTTTGTCTTTTCGAGGGAGGAATTTGCAGATGGGGCGCCTGTCTTGGCAAAGCTTGCGGAATATGATACGGATCTGATTGTCCTTGCCGGCTTCATGAATAAGATCTCCGATCCCTTGTTGAATGCCTATCCGGGTAAGATTATCAATATTCATCCTGCACTTCTGCCTAAATACGGAGGCAAAGGCATGTACGGGATACACGTGCACAAGGCGGTCGTTGCCGCCGGCGAGCGGGAGACCGGTATTACGATCCATTACATAGACGAACATTACGACGAAGGAACGGTTATCTTTCAGGCAAAATGCCCCGTCCTGCCGTCCGATACGCCGGAAGAGGTTGCCGCGAAGGTGCACGCACTCGAATACGCTCATTATCCCAAGGTTATAGAAGATTTGCTTGCAGCCCGTATTTGAGGGATTGTATCAGAAGTTCGCGCTCAGTTGCATGACATAGGTACGGGGTGCGGAAACGAGCATCGGACGTGTACTGTATTCTTTGTTGAACAAGTTATTCACCATGAACTGGAAAGACAGTCCTTTTATGATCTTCACGCCTGCACGCAGGTCGACCACACAGTAGGGCGTGTTGTTTTTCGCCCAATAGGAATGAAGTGTTTGTCCGTTTACGTTGCCGAAGAGGATGTCGCGCACGTAGTCCATGATCTCTGGTTGTTCTTTTGTTCGCTCGTCCACCATCAGGTAGTCTACGGCCAACGTCTTACTTTTCCACACGATATTGGTTCCTAGTGTCAGCCGTTTCCATTGGAAGTCAAGGATGGCTTTCACTGTGTGTTTTTGGCGGTACTTCAGGTATTTGGATGTATTGGACTTCTCTTTCATCTGCATCGGATCATCGTAGGTCGCCTCTTCTTCGTTCTTTTTCTTATAATCGGCGTCTTCAGGTTCGATGAATACATATCCTAAGTTGTAGCTTAGTGTGGTATTGGGATTGAACGTGTAGACACCGTTCGTACTGACTTCCGCCCCGTAGATACGTGCTTTCGACACGTTATAGAACTGGGCGCCGAATCCCGGCATCTGGCCTTGGGTAATCATGCTCAAGAGGTCGCGCACACCGTTGATATACTGAAAAGTCGTATTGTTGAAGATTCCGAAGCGGAATTCGATCATGTCGGTATATTGGGTATAAAATCCCGCCAAGTCGAAGAATCCCGTCAGGTTTCCGAACTTATATCCCTGTTTGAAGCCCAGTTCGGCATTTACACCTTTTTCGGCATTCACCTCTTTGTTCGGGTACACGCCGACACCGCCGATGTCCTTACGGGCATATTTCTCGGTCAGAGAGGGATAGCGGTAGCCTTGCCCGAAGCTGGCGCGGATAAAGCTGTAGTCGGCAAGTTGGTAGTTCAGTCCGGCGCGGAAGATCGGTTTGACCGGAATCTTGGTTCCGAACAGTTTGGTATCCGCTTCCCGCAGGTAACCATCCACCCGGTAGTATTCGGCACGCATGCCGGCCGATACGCTCAGGCGGTCGAAGAAACGCTGGTCGTACTGGGCGAACAGGGCGGCATTGTCGCTGTCGTGCGTCCCGGTGGTTTTCGAAACGCTTTTCATGTGTTCGTAGGTTGCCCCGGCGGTGATCTGACTTCCGTTGTCCCATTTCTTATTGAACTGGTAGTCTACATAGTAGGTGTAGTTCTTGTCCGTCCCTTTGGGAACATTCTCCTTGTTGTTGTTCATCACCCAGGAGATCAGGTCGCAGTAATCGGCTGTCGTGGCAGTCGGGAATACCCCGTTCAGGATGTTGACGGCCCCGTCCACGATCCCGTTCAGGTCGCCTTGCAGTATCGGCTGGATCAGCGGGAAGAACGGGCTGTAGTCTCCGTTCTTGATGTTGTCGATATAGGCGGTGACCGTGGCGGCATCGCTTCCCATATTGCCTAAGATGTCGTCGAGCGACTTATGGCTGGAGCTTCCGTCGATGATGTTGTCTCCCCGGTAATAGAAACGGGTCTTGATCTTATGCGAGGTATTGTTGGTCGGATTGGTAAAATTGAAGAACGGGTCGATATAGAAGGTGTTCCCCTTGCGACCCATGTTGGCGATGGATGACGGCTGGTAGACTTCTACCGGAGAACGCCAGATGAAGAAGTCGGCATATTTGTCGGCCAGATAATTGAAATTGAACCCGTAGTTCAGCAGTTTGCCCTCTTTCATCGGATGGTGGTATGTCATATTGCCTCCGAGTCGCAGACGCCGGTTGTATCCTTGATCGCGGTATCCGTCATCGGAAAACAGGTTGAGTCCGCCCGATACATCGAAGTTTCCGATCCGTCGTGCGTGCGAGACGTCTGCCCCTTCATATTCGTCATGAACCGGATGGTCGTATACCCCGACATAGGCGCGGGCACTTGTGGTCGGCGTGAGTCCCGGCCGTTTCGTGCGGATGTTGATCACCCCGTTCAAGGCCGATGAGCCGTAGAGCACAGAGGAAGCACCCTTCATCACCTCTACCTGTTCGATATTTTCGAGCGGGACGATGTTCCAGTTGATCACTCCGTTGCCCGAACTTAGAGCGCTCATACCGTCTACCAACACAAGGCTGCGCGAACCGACCCCGTATGTCCATCCGTTCCCGCCCCGTATGGAGGGTTGCTTGTCGTTGATATCCACACCCGGCATTGTGTTCAGTGTCGAACTCAGGTCGGTAGGGGCCTGCTTGGCGATATCGCCTGCTTTCAGCAGGTCCATCGAAACGGTGACATCGCTTAGTTTCTGTTCGAAGCGTCCGGCACTGACCACTACGTCTCCCAACAGGTTCGTTTTGATGTTCATATAGACATCTTTTGTTTTGGTATCCCCCTTGCGGAGTATCAGCGGGAGTTGTTCGTTCTCGTACCCGATGTAACTGAACAGGAGGTCGATCCCACCGTCCGGCAACGCGATTTCATAGGCTCCGTCGGCATCCGATATGGTTCCGTTCGTATCCCCGTTTATTTTCTTGTAGGTGATGTTGACGCCCGGTAGCGGTTCATGGGTTTTCGCATCATAAACGTGCCCTTTCACCATTTGTCCGAATGCGGTCCCGGTGAAAAGTGACAGGGCGAAAATCAAGATATATAGCTTTCTCATATAAAATGCTTTTAATTGATGTTTTTGTCTTTGTACAAATAGATACCGATCTCAATGGGAATTGTGTTCAGCTCTTGGCTCAACTGGTTCAAGATCGCACCGAACGTCTTTCCTTTCAGGAGTATGGCTGCGATACTTACGAACTGGGGCGGGATCAGGTTGCCGATCAGATCCATGACAGGTGCGTTAAGCGTCTCTTCCGGAATAAAAACTTTCACGATCTCCAGCAAGGCGAACAATTCCTGTATTTCCGATTTGTCGAGGAGCAGGATGAGATCACCTTTTGCCGGGTCTTCGCTTTCGCGAATTGTCATTTTAATACCGGTTGTAGACCAAGTATTGATCTTCTGGTAGGCTGCCAGCAGCGCATTTTCCATAGAGCTATCCCCAGAGTTGGCTTTCGTCTGTCTGTTTATCATCACTTGGCGGATGATCATGTCGATCTGCGGGATTACATATAAGGATGTATTGTCGTCCACATAATAAGTCGCCAGGTTGGGAGGTGAAGCGTTCCAGTCGTTTGCCGGATGTTTGATGTAGTTGCCTATCAGACTTCCTATCCGGACCGAGTCGGGCAGGGGAGCATAGCGGGCGATGATGTTTCCGTCCGCCTGGAAGGTCAGACCGTCGAGCAGGGAACTGATCAGGTTGCTGACCAGTTTGCCGCCCACCAGGTTATACAGCATTCCGATCATCGTCTGCATGCTGCCATTGTCAACATTGTAATAAGAGGCATTTTCGTGGGCGACATACCAGGTACCGTTCATTGTCAGCCAGTTCTCTGGAATCGTGATGTCCGACAGTTCCAGTATCAATTTTCCGGTCTGTATACTACCCAGATAATGAAATGCCGTACCGGTTGAGGTTGTCGCGCCTCCACTGAAAGAATAGCTGCCGGAACCTGCTGTCAGAGAGACGCCGGAGATAGCCGTTTCTGTATCGTGCGGTAGTACATATTTAAGAATGATGTGTGCGGTTTTCCCGTCATCCGTCTTAAATTCCACATCTTTTCCGATAAATGTATTCCCGTTATAGCTCAAAATAAGGGAATCTCCGTTTGCAGGGGCACTTAGTTTGTTAGAATAGGTCCCGCTTAGTTCCGCCGGGGAAAGGCCATCATAATCATCCTCGTCATTGCAGGATATCAAGAGAATAGCCAGCATCATGGCGCAAAGTAAACTGCATATTGATTTTCTGTCCATATGTTTCGCTTTTAGTCATATTATAGGATGATACAAAGAACAGGCTTAAGTTTGAAACAAACAATCTCCATGTTTGGGAATAAATATTCTATTTTTAAGATTGTTAGGTGAGCTAAGCATATTTTGCTACTTTTGAAACAACAAAACGATGTTTTTATGAAGATTGACGTTGACTTGCCTAAATTCGATATTCCGAAAGATTTTATCGTAGGCGATGGTATTACGGGTGACATCCTGAACATGTACGGGCTTTTTCCCTGCAAGATAAAAGCGGGCGTGTTTGCTTTTTGCACGCGGGGGACGATCCGTGTGACGATAAATCTGGATGAACATACGGCGCGGGCGAACGATTTCATCACTTTGCTGCCCAATACCTTTATCCAGATTCATGAAGTGTCGGAAGATGCGGAAGTCTGTTTCGTCGCTTTTTCTTCCCGTTTTCTGGAAAGCATCAATTTTATCCGGACGATCTCCAACTTGATTGTTACGATCATCGAGAATCCGGTAGTCCCTTTGTCCGGTAATGCCGCCGCTATCTATAAAGATTTTTTCTCCTTGCTGGTACGGGCTGACAACGCTCCGGACTCTATCCTCTTTACCGACAGTTTGAAACCGGTCCTTGACCTGCTGATCCAAGGGGTGGTCAATATGTACAGGAGATTCAATACCTGGAAAGAACCGGTCCTGAGCCGTGATAAGGAGATCGCTCGCGAGTTCGTGCAGCTTGTCTGGCAATATTATACGAAAGAGCGGAGTGCCTCTTTCTATGCAGGAAAGTTGCGGATCACCTTGCCTCATTTCTGCTACGTGATCAAAAAGACGACCGGGATGACAGCCCTCGATATTATTGCCAACGTCGTGATAATGGATGCCAAAGCCCAACTGAAATCAACGAATCTCCCGATAAAGGAAATCTCTATCGGGTTGGGCTACAGCAACGTCGCTTTCTTCGACAAGTATTTCCGTCGCTACGTGGGGATGTCACCGCTGGAGTATCGCAACAGCTAAGCCAACCATCTTATCTCAATTTGTTCCGGTTGAAATGAGGACCTGCTTTCAATAAAAAGAACAGTGTCGAAAAAATTGTCAGGCACGCCCCGAACAGGTAAGCGTAGTTGAATCCCCCGAAAGCCTGTGCGATGCTTCCGCCTATCATCAGCCCGATCCCGATCCCCACATCCCAACTGGTGAGATAGGTGGAAGTCGCTGTCCCCCTCTGACTGTTGGGAGCGAGGTTCACGAACAGAGTGTTGAAAGCCGGGAACATCGTACCGAATGCGACTCCTTGTGAAAGGGCGATCCCGATATACAGATAAGAAGTGAAAGCCGAATTCCACTGCATCAGCCTTTCCAGAGCTGCCAGCCCGAAGAAGCTGGCGGCGGCAAGATACATCCCCAACGAGATGACCAGCGTGATTCTCCCTTTGTCGACCTGCCGCCCGGAGAACATACGCGAGACAGCCAGGCCGATCGCCATAAAGGTGAAATATAATCCTGAATTGACGGAAATCCCGATCTCATCGGCATACATGGCCACATATGTGGTTGTCATGCCGTAGGGTATGGAGAGCAGCAGTAAGGAGATGCCAGCCCAAGTGCCTTTCACCAAAAAGAAACGGTCCAGCGAGATCGGTTCTTTCTTTATCGGCTGTTTCCGCGGTGTCTTTACCAAATAGGCCATGATGAAGCCGAGGAGGCAGGAAAGGAGAGAGCAGGCGAAAATCGTTTCGTAGGAGAAGCTGGTGTGCATGAACAGCCCTGTCATCGGTCCGAAACTCATGGCCGTATTGTTTGCCAGCCCGTAATAACCGATCCCCTCGCCACGGCGGGAGGAGGGCAGGATGTCGATCACGATCGTATTGCCCGACACCGTCACCATGCCGAAGGCGAAGCCGTGCAGGATACGGAGCACGATGAAGATGCTCAGCAGGCTGGCGATCATATATCCGGCGAAGATGACCATGAAGACGGAGTAGGCTAAAAGGTACAACGGCCGTCTGGCGAATGTGTCCAGCAGGTATCCGGAGAACGGACGAATACAGAGGGCAGCAATAGTATAGCACGAAAGGATAAAACCGATCATCGATTTATCCGCATCGAACTGGTCCTGCAAGTAAAACGGCAGGATCGGCAATATCAGATAAAATGCGAAGAACAGCAAAAAGTTGGCTGCTAAGATATAGCAGAAGCTGGGTGATATAAGTTTGTCTTTTGCCATTGTTTCATTTTGTTTGTGTTATTGTTGGATTCCGAATCCCAATCTTCGGAGCTGTCCGATTTCTTCCGGGGTCGCATGGACGATTGTGTATGCACCGTATTCTCTTGGGTGATGATAGTTTGTCCGGAACCACTCGAATCTGTCGGGATTTTCCCGTAGCGCCCGGTCTATGGCAAGCGGGTTAAAACTGGTGAGGATCGCTTGTTCAATCCGGTTTCTGTCAAACCGATTTAAGTCGATAACCGGAGTTTCGGGAGCTGGCGGAATCACTTCGCTGATCTTCTCGATCTTCACTTGGAAGAATTTTTCGATGTTTTTCAGACACATACGCGTACCATTGGCTTTCCCGTCTGCCGAGAAACCGGCAATATGCGGGGTGGCTATCGTGGCCAGTTCCAATAATTCCCGGTTTATATCCGGTTCGTTTTCCCAACAGTCCAAGATCAGTTCACTGATCTTACCCTCTTTCCGGGCATGCAATAGGGCATCCGTATCATGGACGGCTCCTCTGGATGCGTTGACGAACCAAGGTTTCCGTTGGAGCTTGCGGAAGAAGTCTTCTCCTGCCAGGTGGCGGGTGGCAAAACGGCCTTCTTTTGTCAGCGGCGTGTGGAAGGTGACGATGTCGGCTTGCTCTGCGATCGTCTCCAGTGAGACGAAACCGTCTTTCCCCTCCTTCTCCGCACGTGGCGGGTCGTTGCGGAGCACGTTCATCCCGTAGGCCGAGCATAACTTCTCCACCTCTTTTCCGACATGACCGACACCGACGATCCCGATCGTCTTCCCCTGTAGGGGTTCACCCTTGCGAAGCGCGATCGTGACCAATCCGGAAAGCACATATTGGGCGACCGAGACGGCATTGCATCCCGGTGAGTTCTTCCAGGTGATACCTGCCTTATCACAATACCGGGTGTCGATATGGTCGAAACCTATTGTAGCGCTGGTAATCAGTTTCACCCGGCTTCCTTCGAGCAGTTCGCGGGTACATTTATCGATACTCCGTACGATCAGTATGTCTGCATCTTGTACGTTTTCTGGTGTAAACTCTTTAGAAGTGAGATACTTTACCTCTGCGATCGGTTCTGCGATTCCTTTCAGAAAAGGAACGGTATTGTCGGCGACTATTTTCATCTTGCTGTCCTTTTTCGAGAAGACAAAGGTAGGGATTATTTTCCAATCTTGACATAATTCAACCGCGTGTACTGTATGCCATAACTTTCAACCGTCGCGGCGATACGTGCCGAAGAGATGTGTAGCACTTCACCCGGCCGGTAGGCATGTTCCAGGGAGGGCAACTGTCCGGATGCATGGCTGGGATTGCCGGATGCAAAGGTCAGGTTGACCAGGTTGCCGCTCGCATCGATGGCCGTCAGGCGCTGGCGTACGAAGAAGACCGGAGTCGTCCCGATGACGCGGGTCCTGTATGGGTCGTCTTCCACCCGTACTTTAGTTATTTTCAGGGTGAGATTGGACAGCTTGTCCCCTTTCTTTCCTAAGAAACGGCTGGTGGGACGTGGCTGGTATTTCTTTTTTAGCATCTTGTCCAGGTAGACGCAGTTGTAGGCTTGTGCCATTTTGACGAAACGTTCTTGCTTGGGGATGATAGGGGTATATTTAAAGGCGATCCAGTTCACGTAGCCCGGATCTATCCGCAAGATCTCATACAGGAAGTGTCCGCGGTATTTGCCGAAAGCGATCAGGTCATCTCCGTGTGTCGACATCCTCTTTTCATTGTAGTCCGTGACCAGGATCTGTCGGTTGGCATACCACAATTCGGAAGTGACGATGCGCAGCGACTGGATAATGTCCGGTTTCAAATCTTCGATAAACAAGATGCACTGCCTGTCGAGTAGAGGCGTGTAGAACCACAGGCTGTAGTTCGGATGTCCTTCCCTCGGTAAAACCACAAGGTAACATCCCGCCTCCTTATAAGAGGCTTTCCCTTGGTTGTAAACATTCAACTTCTCATAAAGGAGTTCCTGTTCCGCCTCTGTGATATTGGGTAATCTGGGGTTTGCCATATTGTTACCTCCTTTTTATGTTTTGACACATTGCCCGTTTTGCGTTTACCGTGCACTATGGACAGATTCAACTGTTTTAGCACTGTCTTTGTTCCAAAATCATGTGCTGAAGTCAATCTTTATTCATGCCGTTCATGCTGACAATATGAGTTGTGAACGAAGATCGAGAAAAATATTGATAATATCCATGTATTTCTAACTTTAATTGTTCATTTTCTTAGATTCAAACCACCTATTTGGTTTCACCGCCTTTTGAAACATTTTGATTATCAAATTGTATGGGTGGGTGAAGGTGAACATCGGGACTACCTTCAACTTAAAAATTTGCTTTCACCTTGTTTTGTCCCGATCTCGGTTGACTATGTTCCCCTCCCGTCTTTTATCCAAAGCGATTTATTTAAGTGCAAAATAAAGCGATTATGGGAGTGCATAATATGCATATATTATAGATATTAAAACTCATCTTATATTCTTTTTTATTATCGACCAGGGTCGAAAGCTCTATGGTTTTATAGCTTGGCGATAGAAGCATGGCAGTTGTCGGTTTATAACACTCTTTCCGTACTCAGCTTATTTTTTTGATGAAGGCAACTGTGACCGGTGAAGGCACTTTTACTCTTTGCATTTACCCTTTAATGGTCTTGTAATTAAATTATTATGCACGTAGGTGAAGATGAATCCTTCTATCGTCCGGTAAACATCTCGGATAACGATTGGCGGGATATCGTCTATTTCCAGCAGGCGGATGGCGTTATGCTGGTAGAGGGAACCGCTTTGGCAGTTATAAAATATTCAGAACTTGTACCGCACCGAGGCCATAAATTCCCGCGGACGGATATTGATCCAGGAAGTATAGCTTTCGGTGACGGAATACTGCGTGTAGCTATACTGTTTCTTGTTGAACAGGTTGGTCGCTTCGGCTGTGAACTGCCAGCTTCCCATTTTCCAACGTAGGAAGAGGCCGGCAAAGAAAGCGTTGACAGACTTGTCCCGGCTGACATCGTTGTGGTAGTGGTCTGCCGAAAGATTGATCTCTACAGGGAAAAGCTCGTAGGAGAGCTGGAACTTCTGGACGACGTTCAGGAGCGGATCAAGGCGTGTGCCGGTCCCGATCTTCGACCGTCCGAGGTAGATGGTCGCTTGATAGCTGGCAGAGAAGCTGCACAGGGGCGACCAGATCAGCTTCGGTTCATATTGCATGAAATCGTACCGGTAAGGCAACCGTTCGCCGGCGCTCAGCTGTTCCGCGTTGTTGCGTCCTAAGAGGTAAGAGAGTGACGTCTTCAGTCCCCAGTCGTAGAAGCCTTTGGAAAGGGTTCCTTTCACCGTCCAGCCGGAAGAATAGTTGGACAGGCGGTGGGAGACAAGCGAGACTTGCCCGTCGCGGACCTGCTGTTCGAAGATACGGTCGGACCATCCCCGGTTATGGTTGAGCGACAGGGTGGAAAAGAACTCGCGCACCGTGCTCTTGTACTCTCCGTACAACGAATAGCTCTGGTTGCGGTAGACGGGCAGGATACCGTTGTTCATCCGATAGTTGCGGTAGTCTGTGCGGTATGCAGCCGGGTAGAGGTCGGTGATGCTTCCGTAACTTTCCTTGTAGTTGGCATGGAAAGAAAAACGCCAGGCATAGTTGAACTTATAGTTGATGTACAGGAACGGATTGGCAGCCAACCGGGAAAAGCCGGCTGCTGGAAAGGTGGTCCATACGAACGGAAGATGGAAGGTCAGATTCCATTTGTGTAGGTTCCATTGGTAGTTCGGTTTGAAATACAGACTCGTTCCGTTCCGGATCGAATTGATATCGCCTGTTATACCGGCTGTATATTGCCGGGTCAGGTTCCCTTTCTTGCGCAGGAAAGCGAATGAATGGTCCAGATAGAACTGTTGCAAGTGTAACGTCTGTTCGTCCCCGTCTATCAGGATGTGGGCAGGCTGGTTGTGATAGCGGAGCAGTGAACGGAGTTCGAGCGTGTATTTGTCCCGTGGCCAGATGTTTTGCAGGTAATTGCGTATGCCCATGTCCGGTGTCCGGATGTGCTGGTTGACCGATGAGGCACCGGAGATACGGGACGTGCTTCTTTCCCAGTTGCCGGAAAGGTTGAAGTCGTTTGTCAGGTAATGGCTGTCGGCGTTGTTTTCCAGGCTTGCCGCCACTTCCGCCCGGTCGGTACGGATGTGCGTGTCGTTTTGTTCCTTTAGGGTAACCGTATCTCCTGCCTGGTAATAATGGGTGATACTTCCCCTTTCTTGTTGTATGAGATCGTGCAAGTAGTTGATGTTGAAGCGTAACTGTGTCGCTTCGTTTAGCTTGTATATCCGGTTGCCGGAAAAGGAATGTACGTTGTTAAAGAGCAGCCGTTCCTTTTTCAGTGGAGCGGAGAAGGAGGGCTGGGAAAGGAATGACGGGATCGAAGGGCCTATTCTTCTTTTGGCTCCTGTTTGTGTAAGTACGTTCTGTTCGTCTGTTACATTGTTTCCCCGGTTGTTCCCTTTATAAATATAGGCGGACTGGCTTTTACGGCTGATCTGGATGGCATTGCCCATGCCTTCCCACAAAAGGGGGGGAATGCCCATGCTTCCTTCCAACGTCCCCATCCAGCGGTCTCGGAAATTGTCTTTCAGTTTGAGGTTGATCGCGATATCTTCGGTTGTCAGCTTCTTTTGCAGGGCACGGATGGGTTGATGGTTTTCCAGTATCTGCACGCTCTTGACAGCACCCGCCTGCAAGTTATTGGTTAGTTGGTTGTACCGCCCGTCTGTCAGGTCCATGCCTTCCACATAGAACTTGCTGATCTTTTTCCCGTTGTACGAGATTTTCCCGTCGTCGTCTACATCCACTCCCGGCAGTTTTTTCAGTACGTCTTTGATCGCTTCGTCTTTCGGACTGATGAATTGCGACACGTCGTAATTGATCGTGTCGTGTTGCCCGTAGACGCGCCCCGGACGTATCTCGACCTCTTTCAGAGTGAAGATTTCCGGTTCGAGGCGGATGAGAAGTCTTGTCCCGGCTGTGATCTTTTGCCGGATCGCTTTATATCCCAACAGTGAGACGTGGACAAACAGTGAGTCGTCTGCCTGGTGGAGCGGGAGGATGAAGGTGCCGTCGGCCTTTGTCAAGGTGTAGGTCAGCGGGAGCTGCCGTCCGGTTTTACGTATCTGCACGGTTGCGGCATCTACCGGCTGGCCGTTTCCGGCATCGGTCACGGTCCCTTTGATGACTTGCTGGGCAGACAGGTTGTAGGCGGTGATCAGGAGAATGGATATATACAGGAGGCTCTTCATTGTTTGTTCTTGTTTTTGTTACTCTTTTTCTATCGGATTGTAAGGCGTGTTCTTCGGGTGCATCGGTTGTCCGTCTTCTCCTTTGACGATGATCTGCATACCGGGGGAGGTTTCCTTCAGATAGCCGATCGGGTCGGCGGCGAAACGTTCGTGTATCCGGAGGAGATCTTTGCGGGAGATCGGTTCGTATTCGCTTCCGATAAACAGGATGGCTTCTTCTTTGCCGGCTTTCTCGATACCGGTGCAGACGAAGGTGTAGTGCTGTTGGCTGTCGGAGGCTTTCAGGATCAGTCCGGGCAGTCCTTGCAGTTTCCAAGGACCTTCGCTGCGCGGAATTTCCGGAGTGTACCAAGCTTCGTAGTTCCGCCCCCGGAATCGGCAGGTCGCTCTGTAGCAGGTGTAGGCGAGGAAAGTTGCTGTGTCGGGATGCAGTTCCCAGACAGGAATCTCTGTTTTTTCTTCCGAACGGAAGTTACTGGCAGCGATAGGTTCGAGTTGTGTCAGTTTGCCTTCGGGATAGTTTTTGAATATCTGGTAGTTCACTTGGCTGGTGCCTTGTTTCATATGTTCCTGGATGATTTCCTGCGAAGCTCCGGTCGCTTTGTCCATTTCGATAAGCGAGTCCATACGGAAACGGGCATAGCTGTAGAACAGGGAACTTTTGGAACCTACCTTCAGCATCATAGTCTCATCGATGTGTTTGTCTTCATGGGCTGTGTCGCCGACAAAGGAGAGGTCGTACTGGGCGGTGAACAATACCTTGTCGATGGGTTTCGCCTTGAGCACTTCGCTCATGTTGTACACGCGGATATTGAATTGGGCCTGTACAGCCCCGCATGCCAGTAAAAGAACTGCGGATAATAGGATTCGTTTCATAACTTTAATCGTCTTAGAGTGTTTGTCTGCTGCAAATGTAGCGGACGGCAAACCTCCGGGGCGAGTAAAGTTATTACTGAAATATTACGGTGGGGTTATTTCTGGCTATCCAAATCCTTTTCTATATCTTTTATAATAAGTAAGACGGTGCTTTTTAGGGGTGGGAGATGTTTCTTAATTGTAATGAATATCTTTTCCTCATCAACAGCAGAGTATTCGTGCGAAATGATATTACGCTGTCCTATCACCTTAACCCAAGGTACTTGGGGATATTTAGGTAGTAACTGTTTATTTGTTTTATCGTCTATTTTCTTGATGTATTCACCGATTGTCTGTAAGCGCATGACACAGGAATCAAATATGGTCATTCTCCAAGGTGTGGAAAGGAAGTCGTCCGGTGTTTGTATTTTATACATCGGTCGATAATTACATCAATAGCCTCGGCTATAAGATACAATCTGTCTGTAATTTCATCTTTATGCATAAATACCCTCCTTTAGTATCTTATCCAGTAACAGAGGCCTTAAACTTTTACGCAAGCGAATCAGGTCGATCGGGCAGCCACACCGTTTTTCCAAATCACTTTTCTCTGTTTGTTCTCCACGAGCAACTGATCCGAAGATGCCGATTTTGAGAATACCGTATTTATCGGCAAATTTGGATTTGAATTGTTTTAGCAAAGTAATATAATATCTGTATATCTTTCATGAAGAATCCTGTATATGGGATCAAAGATACATAAAAAACGGTGATTCCTATGTAAATAGTAGTTTTTTCCGTAAGTTTGTGCAAACTTCTTTCAAGTAAGGGGTTAAGTAGTCAAAAAGCACAAAATAATAAAGCAAACTTTCATAAATGAAGACTTTGGATAAACAGAAAAAGAACGTCCTTACCCTTTGCGGGGCGGCGATGGCATCGTTGCTTCTTTGGGGATGCGGCGGAACAAACCCTACGACCGAATCATTCGAACGGTCTGATTATTATACGCGTGGTATCGGACAGTATCCGGGCGACCCGAAGGAGGATTTCTCGCCTTCTCTGGCTCCGGATCCTTCCACTTACCGTAACATTGCCCGGTTGCGATCGGCTTTTGCCTCTTCCAGTCATGACTATAACTTAGTGGCACAGTTGGCGACGGACGGCATCGTGACGGACAAACAGCCGCAGTACCTGAACCTCTCGACTCCCGATGGAGACGTTCCGAGACGTGAACGCGAATGGATGATCGACGAAGGACCGTATTCCCGGAATACTTTTCCCGGCGGAGATACCTATTTCCAGTTTACGCTGGCAAACTATAGCAAAGCGGCCGGCAAACTGTCGCTGGTAGGGACGGTCGTGTATGACGATAACGTGTCGAAAGGCGGTTACGAGATCATCTGCCAGGGCTCCAATGACGGGAAGAACTGGACCGAAATCGGTAAACTGAGCGGTAGCGGCCTGCCCGGTCAGGCGCTTTCCGGACGGGTGGTGGTGACCGACCCGAACAAACAGACGGGAGAAACAACCATGCCGGTCCGCAAACTGAATGAAACGATCACTTTCAATTCCGAAGATGCCTATTCTGATTACCGCGTGCTGCTGAAGATGGCAGGCGCGCACGATTGGATATTTACGGAAGCGAACTTCATGGATAAGGACGGATTAGTGGAAATGAAGCCGTCGCAGTTCTTCAACAGTGCCTGGATGAGTGCTACTGCGGGTGAAGAATGGTTGTATGTGGACCTTGGCAGCACGTCGGAGTTCGACAAGGTCGTGTTGCACTGGATCAACAAAGCCGTCAAAGGAAAAGTGCAGGTGTCGGATGATGCCATGCAGTGGAAAGATGCGGCCGAACTGCCGGGTGGTGACGGCTTGATAGATGAAATTGCTTTGAACGGCAAACAGAATGCCCGCTATGTACGCCTTCTGATGCAACAGCCGGCGAACGACAGCCGTTACATCCTGAGCGAAGTGGAAGTTATGGGTAAAGGCGGACTGGTGGCTCAGCCTGTGGCTGCCCCTGCCGTTTCGAAAGGAGAGATCATCTTGTCCGGCGGTAATTGGGAGTTGCAACGTGCTTCTGAAGTGAATGCTTCGGGTGAAGAAGTCTCGACTCCGGAGTTCAAACCGGAGAACTGGATCGTGGCAACTGTACCGGGAACGGTATTGAGCAGTTACAAGAATATCGGGGCAATCGCCGATCCGAACTATGCGGACAACCAGTTGCAGGTATCCGAATCTTTTTTCTGGTCGAACTTCTGGTATCGCGACGAATTTGAAGTGCCGGAAGGATTCAAGCAGGATCGCCTGTTCCTGAACTTCGACGGGATCAACTGGAAAGCGGATGTCTATATGAATGGAAAGAAACTGGGGCGTATCGAAGGCGCCTTTATGCGGGGCAAGTTCGATGTGACGGACTTGGTTGTCCCAGGTAAGAACGTGGTGGCTGTAGAGATCATCCGGAATAACCATATCGGGGCGATCAAGGAAAAGAATAAACAGAGCACGGACTTCAACGGTGGAATCTTAGGGGCGGATAACCCGACCTTCCACGCTACGATCGGTTGGGACTGGATTCCGACTGTCCGTGGACGCAATATCGGTATCTGGAACGATGTCTTCCTGACTTCTACCGGGAAGGTGACGGTTGCCGATCCGCTTGTTACGTCTGTCCTGCCGTTGCCTGATACGACTTCCGCTACCTTGACGGCCGAGGTGATCGTGAAGAACCACGATGCCAATACGGTAAACGGTACGTTGGAAGGCAAGGTAGGAGATATCACATTCCAGCAACCTGTTTCCCTGGCGGCGGGAGAAGAGAAGACGGTCGTTTTCGATGTCAAGGATTTCCCGCAACTGAAGATGGAGAACCCGCGCTTGTGGTGGCCTAAAGGTTACGGCGCGCCGAACCTCTACGATGCCAACTTCACCTTTAAAGTGGATGATAAGGTTTCGGATGCGAAAGACTTCAAAGTCGGTATCCGCCAGATGACGTTCAATGAAGATAATCATATCCTGAGTCTCTTTATAAATGGCCGTCGCTTTATCGGTCGTGGTGGTAACTGGGGCTTCAGTGAATCGAATCTGAACTATCGCGGCCGTGAATATGATATCGCCGTGGCTTACCATGCCGATATGAACTTTACGATGATGCGTAACTGGGTCGGCATGATCGGTGACGAGGAACTTTATGAGGCCTGTGACCGCCACGGTATCATGATCTGGCAGGACTTCTGGCTGGCTAACCCGGCCGACGGTCCCGATCCGTATTACCCTGAAATGTTTATCGCCAATGCAGAAGACTATGTAAAACGGATTCGCAGCCATGCTTCTATCGGCCTCTACTGCGGACGTAACGAGGGTTTCCCGCCCGAACAGATCGACAAGGCGTTGCGCCGTATCATCAAGGAAGACCATCCGGATATCCACTATATCTCCAGCTCGGCTGACGATGTGGTGAGCGGTCACGGCCCCTACCGTATGCTTCCGGCAAAAGAATATTTCACGCTGAAGACCGGTAACGACAAGTTCCATAGCGAACGAGGCATGCCGAACGTCATGACCTATGAAAGCATGCTCCGCACGTTTTCGCCGAAAGGGATTTGGCCGCAGGATAACGAATGGGGGATGCATGACTATACCCGAGAAGGGGCACAGGGCTGTACCTCTTTTAACGAGATCATCGCGAAAGGGTATGGCGAACCGCAGAATGCGAAAGAGTTTGCCGAATTGGCACAGTGGGTGAACTACGACGGCCACCGCAGTTTGTTCGAGTCCAGAAGCCAGAATCGCAAAGGTCTGCTGATGTGGATGAGCCATTCCTGTTGGCCTTCAATGGTATGGCAGACGTATGATTATTATTTCGAGCCGACTGCCGCCTATTTTGCTATCAAGAAGGCTTCCGAGCCGCTGCATATCCAGTGGAATCCGGCAACGGACGAGGTAGAAGTGGTCAACTACAGCGCTGGCACGCATAAAGGTCTGACGGCAAAAGTACAGGTTCTGAATATGGATGCATCCGTAGTTTGGGAAAAGGAAACGACTGTCGACAGCAACGAAGATACGACCGACAAGTGTATCAAGCTGGAATTCCCGGAAAACTTGTCGAAGGTCCATTTCATCAAGATGACGCTGACCGAAGATGGCAAAGTCGTTTCCGACAACTTCTATCACAGAAGTTTGGAAGAAAACAACTACCAGGATTTGCGCCAGTTGGCAAAGGTTGCTTTGCAGTCCGCAACAACCGTGGATAAAAATGCAGACGGAACCTGGAGTGCCGTGTCTGTTATCGAGAACAAGACGTCTACACCGGCTTTGATGATCCGCCTCAATGTTGTAGGTGGTAAAGACGACCAGCAGATTCTACCGGTATTTTATTCCGACAACTATTTCTCTTTGCTTCCGGGTGAAAAGAAGGAAGTACGTATGAGCTGGAGAGATGAAGATACCAGAGGTAATGAAGGCAAGGTCTTAATTACCGGATATAACGTGGAATAATATTATAGGTCGGCGACGGAAGGCGTGCAAAGTACCTTTATTACGATCCTTTTGGCACAGATTTACACGGATAAATTTATTTTCTTTCCGTGTATCTGTGCCTAAATTCTGCCTATTAGCAAGCAGAATTTTGTTTCGACACACCTCCTGTCATATTTTTTTCCTGATTATTACTAAAATATTACGCAGCCTGAAAAAGATCTATTTTTGTATAGGACTTATCGGGAAGCTCTTTACCTTTGCCGGAAAGAGTATCGGAAGTAGATGGGAAAGCGGATCAAACTGATTTATATATTATCGTTATTCTCTGCTTTAATGGCGATAAGCGTGCAGGCCTATTGGCTCTATAATCAGTATCGTTATGAAGTGGAGCGATATGCTGATGAAATTGCCGCCGATGTATTGCGTGTCGGAGATGAAGAGTTTGCCGAGCGCCGGAAAATGGCGATAGGTGATGATACTTCTTATATAATAGATCGTAGTTCGCGTACTCAATCCGGAACTTCCACTATCAGGAATGTGCAGACACAACTTTGTTTTGATTTTAAAACGGATGTCTTGGTCGATTCGATAATTGGCGGTCAACTGAATATGACAAAACTAAACCTCTCGTTTGATGCGACCTTACCGGAAGACAGCATTATTCATGGTGTGGAACGAAATGTCGTTAATTACTATATTCCTTTCCAGGTTGAACGTTTGGATAGTCTGCTTCGGGCGCGCTTGTCGCAATACGATTTCCAGATCGCTTTTTTGCCGGAAGGAGATACATTGAGCCGTTTCAATTCTTGGAAAATTTTACCGGAACATCTGTTTCCGCCTTGCTTGGGAGTTAAATACCGGTATGCTCCGTTGGAGCGGAAAGGGGTGATGATAGAAGTCGGTTTCCCGATAAACCCTCTTCTGAAGCGGATGGTGGGACAACTGATTTTGAGTCTGTTTCTGATCCTGTTGCTGCTTTCCTGCTTGGGTTTGCAAATTAATACGATACTTAAACAGTATAAGCTTGGCGAAATGCGTGAAAGTTTTGTTCATACGATGATTCATGAATTGAGACGTCCGGTACAGACTTTGAAAATGTGTGTCTCTTTCTTGAATGATAAAGAGATGCGCACGGATGAGGCTGCCTGCGACGGTATTGTCCAGGACGCCTTGTTTGAGCTGGACAATCTTTCCGCTTATCTGGAGAAACTGAAAAATATGGTGAGTGCCGACGGTAGTGCGACACTGCTGCATCCCATTCTGTTCAATTTGCAAGAGTTGGTTGAAAAGGTGATCCGTTTAGTTCATATTCCATCTGGAAAACAGGTTGCTTTTTCTACTGCTTTTCCACCTGATCTCCCATTGGTTACAGCTGATCCTGTGCATATTGCCAATATTCTGAGTAACCTGATAGAGAATGCGATTAAATATTCCGGCTCTGGAGTCAATATCCGCGTAGTCGTTATCCGGAATGACAAGCTGATAGAACTGACCGTAACTGATGATGGCGTTGGTATTTCTGCCGACGAACAGACGAAAGTCTTCGAGAAATTCTATCGCTCCGTCCATTTACCGGATAAGCAAATTCCTGGATTGGGACTGGGATTGAGTTATGTACGTCAGATAGCCGAAGCCCATCATGGGCAGGTCTCGCTTCGTAGTGAAGTGGGAAAGGGCACGGAAGTAACAGTAGGATTACCGATATAAAACGATATGGCGACACCATTAAAAATACTTTTTGCAGATGATGATCTGAAATATTCACTTCTTCTCAAACGTTTTCTTGAAAAAGAAGGGTATGATGTGGCTTATACCGGAAACGGGATGATGGTTCTCGAACAATTTCCGGTTGTTAAGCCTGATCTTGTCCTTTTGGATATCAATATGCCGGGTTTGAATGGTTTTGAGGTCGCAGAAAAGATACGGGAAAACGATCGCCATGTCCTGATCTTTTTCCTTTCCGACCGTTCGGACAAAAACGACCGCCTGAAAGGCTTCAGCCTCAAAGGAAATGACTATCTTGCCAAGCCTTTCTATCCGGAAGAGCTGCTGGCGCGGATCAAAGAGCGGTTTGAAGTGAATCCCGATGTGAAAGTCGAAGAAGAAATCTATCATTTCGCTAATACCGTGTTTGACTATTCCACAAATGAAATCCGTACAGGCAACAGCAAGACGTTGGTCACTTCCCGTCAGGCAGAAATTCTTCGTATCCTCGCCCGTAATCCAAATGTTGCGATCGACCGTGAAATCATCCTATCTGCTGTATGGGGAAATGTCTCTTATGCCAACTCCCTGGCTTTGAATGTGCAGGTCACTTATCTTCGCAAAGCCTTGCGTAACGACCCTTTGACCAGTATCGTTTCCCTTACAAAAAAAGGCTATATGCTGAAAGGATAAAAAAACTTGCTATCTTTGCGCAATTGAGAAGTATAGACAAATAAAAAAGCGTATGAGTTTCAGCGAAAAGTCTTGCCTGGTATTTGAACAGGCTACGAAGGCATATCATATCACCGATCATATAGATGCCACGGTACATAATCCTTATGAGGTGAAGAGTATAGAGTTCTATCTGTATTTGAAGAATTGGATTGATGCTGTGCAATGGCATATGGAAGATATTATCCGCAATCCGGCTATTGAGCCGACTGAAGGATTGGTGATCAAACGACGGATTGACAAATCCAATCAAGATCGTACGGATCTGGTTGAGTTAATTGACAGTTTCTTTTTGGATCAGTATAAAAATGTGAAAGTCTTACCGAATGCAACGATCAATACAGAGAGCCCAGCATGGGCGATTGATCGATTGTCCATCTTGATCCTGAAGATTTATCATATGCAACAGGAGGTAGATCGTTCGGATGCGACTCCTGAGCATAAGGGAAAATGTGAAGAAAAATTGCGCATACTTTTGGAACAAAAAAAGGATTTATGCGTGGCATTGGATCAGTTATTGGCAGATATCGGTGCTGGACGTAAATATATGAAAGTCTATAAACAAATGAAGATGTATAATGATCCGGCCTTGAACCCAGTATTGTACGGTAAAAAATAATGGCAAAGGTATTAGTAATACGACTCTCGGCTATAGGCGATGTCGCTATGACAGTGCCTGTCATTTATTCTGCCGCCAAAGCTAATCCGGAAGATTCCTTTACTGTTTTGACTCAAGCTTTTTTGATGCCCCTGTTTATGAATCGTCCACCTAATGTGGAGGTTATCGGTATTAATACAAAGGGGGCTGAAAAAGGGCTTATCGGGTTGTTGAAATTTATCTCGGCATTGTTGAAATTCGATTTTGATGTTATCTTGGATTTGCATAATGTGATCCGTACGATAATAATCTGTACTTTTTTCAGATTGAATGGTAAGCGTGTGTTTGTGTTGGATAAAGCGCGGAAAGAACGTAAAAGATTGACTGCAATTAAAGGCAAACGACTTTATCCTCTTCGTCCGGTTATAGTCCGTTATGCCGATGTGTTTCGGGCTGCTGGGTTGAACTATACAGAAACGTTTACATCTCTTTATGAAGAATTTCCTGCCGAATTGTCTGGAATGGCCTCCGTTGCTGGAATTAAAAAAGGCAAATGGATCGGTGTTGCTCCATTTGCCAAACACCGAGGTAAAATTTATCCAGTGGACGAAATGGAACAAGTCGTTGCCTGTTTGTCGAAATGTGAAGATTATACTGTTTTTTTGTTCGGAGGGCGAGGATATGAGGAGGCAATCCTTGAACAATGGGAGTTTCAATATCCACGTGTTAAAAGTGTTGTAGGTAAATATGCCTTGGATAATGAGTTGGCGTTAATCAGCCAATTGGATGTGCTATTGTGTATGGATTCTGCAAATATGCATTTTGCCTCTTTGGTAGGTACACGAGTGATTTCGATTTGGGGAGCGACGCATCCTTATGCCGGTTTTTATGGTTATCATCAAGATTCCGGTGATGTTATTCAGGAAAATTTACCTTGTCGGCCTTGTTCTGTATTTGGGCAGAAACCATGTTTGCGCGGTGATTGGGCGTGTATGACACTGATAACACCGGAGAGGATTGTTGAAAAGGTAAAGGCATCAATAAAATAGTAAAGAGAAAACTACGATATCATGAGGGTCTGTTATTTTTCAAAATGTTATAAAGAACTATATAGTGCGGGAAGTAAAGCAAAGACCGATATGGAACAGATTATGTGCGATTTAGGATATCGGAATATCGGGTTTCCTTGTCTCGTTTGTTCGAATAAGATACTTGGCTTTGTCATAACTTTGCTCAGTATGATTAAAGTTTGTTTTAAGTTAAGGTCAGGTGATATTTTGATTATACAATATCCTTTGAAAAAATATTATACGTTATTATGTAATATAGTGCATTATCGAGGAGCTAAAGTTATAACCTTGATTCACGATTTAGGCTCTTTCCGACGGAAAAGATTGACAGTCCTTCAAGAAATTGATCGTCTGCAGAATTCTGATTATTTAATAACATTGAATGATTCGATGTCTGCTTGGTTACAAACTAAGGGGTGTGAAGTCCCGAAAGGAGAACTGAAGATTTGGGATTATTTATCTCCAGCCATTGTCTTAAACAAAATAGAACCAGCTACTGACTATACGGTTGTTTATGCAGGCGCGTTGGGATATAATAAAAATCGTTTTTTATATGAGTTGGATCGTTTACCTCGTCAATGGCATCTGAGTGTGTATGGTAAAGGATTAGAAGCTGATAAGATTCTCAATAAAGAATATTTCTCATATAACGGCTTTTTGCCGGCAGATCAATTGATATCTTCGGTACAGGGTGATTTTGGCCTGGTTTGGGATGGAGATTCTTATGAAGCATGTACTGGCAACTATGGTGAATATTTACGATATAATAATCCTCATAAAGTCTCTTTGTATGTCCGTTGTCATCTTCCGCTTATCATTTGGGAGAAGGCTGCATTGGCTCCTTTCATAAAAGAGAAGGAAATAGGTATTTGCATAAATTCTTTGGAAGAACTGGATGGTAAATTGGAGAAATTGACGGTGGATGATTATTTTAAGATGAAATCTCGGGTGATTGAGATAAGTAACTTGTTGTCTGTAGGATATTTTTTTACTAAAGCCTTGGATGAGGCTGTTAAGTTTCTGACAAAATCGGATGTGGCAGATGAAGGTCGTAATTAATCCTAAATACAATTTTCTCACTGATTTTATTTATCATCTTCCTGGATGTTTTTTCAAGGACGGTGAGACTATATACCAAGGACGTAATATCCTTAAAAAGTACGATATACAAGGATATCGTTTGATAGTCAAGAGGTTTAAACGTCCTAATATAATAAACCAGATTGTATATTCTTTTTTTCGTAGATCGAAAGCACGACGCTCTTTTGACTATTCGCTTGAAGTTCAGAAGCGTGGATTTGGAGTTGCAGATCCTATTGCATATATTGAGATAAAGCACGGAGGTTTACTTACCGATAGTTATTATATATCCTTATATATGGAAAGGATGGAAGAACTTCGCGAGTATATGGCTGTGTATAGAGCAGAAGATCGAGAGCTCAGACTGGCTTTTGCACGTTTTACGGCACAATTGCATAAGGCGGAAATATTGCATGTCGATTATTCCCCTGGCAATATCCTGGTAAAGAAACAGGCTGGTTCGTATGTGTTTGCGTTAGTGGATGTCAATCGGATGAAATTTAAAAGTATTTCAGTTGTTGATGCTTGTAAGAATTTAGCTCGTTTGGCAACATCCCGTAAAGTTTTGGATGAAGTGGCGTGTGAATATGCCTCTCAGCGGGGATGGGATAGTTTGGAAATAATGCGCTTGATGGGAGAATATAGTGATCGTTTTTTCAAGAATTACGCATTTCGTCTTGGCAATAAAGCGTGGCGAAGAAATGGGGGAAGTTGTTTTGCCCTTCCTTCTTTTTTCTATAAAGCATATGATCTGTTAAGTTGTTGTAAGTTACTTCCAGAAACGACACGCAATGTTTACCATCATAAACGGATTTGGGTTTATGATGATTATTTGCGTCCGTTTGATTTTCGGAAAGTGTTTCCTGAAAGTCTTCAAGACTGAGTTTTAGTATCTAATTTTGATTTGGAACTCCATTCCGTGATATGTGTACAATGGCTAATGTAGTATTGTTCTTCTTCGGACAGATTCGAAGAGTCGTTATACCAAGGCAAATGTTCTGCTTGGTAGGGATATGCTGTTCGGTAAGCTTCGACTGAACGGCTTCTGCTCAATCCGACACGAGGGCGATAAAGGGCGAAGGTTGTATCTATTGGTGCTCTGTACAGACCTCCTTCGGCAGGTTTGAGATAATATTGTTTTTCTAAATTGATAACTTCTTCTTTGTGTATATAGGAATCGGGGATATTATCTATTCGTAGGGAAAAACCGATCTTGCGGGCGAATGGATGTTTTTTTAATTCTTTAAAAAAATAGTCGATGAAGTCTTTAGGGCAATAATCGGAAGGGATTACATCCGAATCTGTATAGATATAATAGTCATTGCAGAATCTTTTTTTTAAAGGCGATTTCCAAAGTGCTTTAAAGCCTAAGTTTTGATTGAGATGGAATACTGTAAATGGGCAGGTTTTGTAATATTCCAGCAAAGGTGGATAAGTCGATGCATTATCCAGAATGTAAATATTGGTATATCCACAGGCAGTCAATGTTTCTGTTAACAGCCGTAAGGTTGTGAGACGATTAAAATTATTGATGATAATAGGAATCTCTTTGGCATCTCTAATTAGAGATGGACTTATTATTTCTCGAAGGAAATAATAGTAAGAGCCGATATTGCATGTTAATGTTTTGAATATACTCATATAATTTTGATGAACAGGTTGTTAATATTATTGTAAAGGAATAAAATCCATCCAGAATTTTTTCATCTTACGTTTATACCAAGAATGGCAACCGAAAGGTAATTGCCGGTTGTTTAATTTGTAGCAATAACCTGGATATTTGTCAAATGAAAAGCGAATCGCTTCTTTTACTTTGGGATATGTGAATCCGTTTGCTTCCGTTGCCCAAAAAACATCTTCATTGTAAAGATGATATCGCTTTTGCGCCAGATAGTGATCGATTCGTTCGTTTTGTTCGCAAGTTATCCGATAATGACTGGCTACTTTTCTCAGAGATAGGCCACCGTTGCCGATTTTGCCATATAGATCTTGCTTGGAGGGTTTCCCTCTGAATTTATGGTAAGAATGTATCAAATGCATGATTCCGGAAATGACGGGTAGTTTATAGACTGGACGTTGCAACCAAGGTGCGCCAATATAGTCGTATCCCTTATTACACCATTCTCTCAATTCGTCGCGAAAAACATAAGCGTCCAACTGATAGATCAAAATATAGGTACAATCTAAAAAACTTTCATAAAATTCTTTAGCCAGCATGAGCCGGTTATAACCACTGATCCCTTTGAAATAAGAATCTGCGAATGAAATAAATGACAACTTAGGAAATTCGGTCACTAGTTCTGACAAGTCTAAATGGTTGGGTTTGATTACGACTAATGGATACATTCGTAATATTTTGTATGCTTGTGATAAAGATTTTCTTTCTTGTTGGGACAGAGAGGCTTGGTAAATAGGTATAACAACTTTCACTAGATTCATATGAGCCTTTTTGTTTATGTTTAATATATATATATAGTATATACACAAAGATATGAATAATTTACAAAATTGAATGGGGGAAATGTTTTTATTATAATTTATTATATATCTGCTATATGATAGTCGTGAAAAATATTGTAATTTTGTAATATACATTCAATGCATTGATGTATAGTTTCTTATGGATGATTTGGATTCTTTATGTACGATGTGTTGATGATTTTGTATTGATTATTTTTGAAAAAGAGTTTATGATTCCAAAGATTATTCATTTATGTTGGTTCAGTGAAGAATCTTTTCCTGTTGAAATAAAAATTTGTTTGGCAAGTTGGAAACGTATATTGCCGGATTATACGATAAGGTTATGGACATATGCAGATGCATTGGCAATAGGTTGTGATTATGTCTCGGAGGCTCTGTCTGTTAAAAAATGGGCTTTTGCAGCAGATGTTATCCGTTTTTATGCAATCTATAAAGAAGGCGGAATTTACATGGACAGTGATATGCTTCTTAAAAAACGTTTTGATGAATTTATCCCGGAGCATGGTTTTGCAACTTTCAACGAATGTTGGGGAACAGTCCTTTTACAAGCTGCTTTTTTGATAGGTGAGCAGGGTAATTCTTTTTGCGAAGAAGTCTTTAGTTATTATAAGCAGCGTCATTTTTTATTGCCCGATGGTTCTTTCGACATGTTGATCTCTCCCAAAATAATGGTGATGGTTGCTGAAAAAAGAGGATATAAAAGGGAAGATATTGAACAACATTTAGGAGAAGATGTCGTTATTTATCCAGGATGTTATGTTTCTCCCTGTAAGAAAATTCAGTATCCCGAGGCTTTTGCTTGTCATCAAGTGTATGGGAGCTGGCGGAAACATCGTTTTGGCAGAAAAGTGGAACGTTTTCTGAAACATGCGTACCTCGTGATTCGTTTTGCGTTATTTAAACGATAAGTATAGAAGATTGAATAATTAATGGAAAATATAAAACTTGCCGTTATCGGCCTCGGATATGTCGGTTTGCCGTTGGCACGGTTGTTTGCGACGCGTTATCCTGTGGTCGGGTATGATGTGAAGCGGGAGCGGGTAGCAGCCTTGATGGAAGGGCGGGACGCGACGCAGGAAGTATCGGATGAATTGTTGAGGTCCGTGCTACTGCCCCGGTTGCCGGAGGAAGGTGAGGCGGGATTGTTTTGTACGTCCGATGCGGAACAGCTCCACGGATGTAATTATTACATTGTGGCGGTCCCTACGCCGGTCGACTTGCATCATAGCCCTGACCTGACACCTCTTTATTCGGCCAGTGAAACGGTAGGGAAGGTCTTGGGCAGAGGCGATATCGTGATCTATGAATCGACAGTCTGTCCTGGTATAACGGAAGACGAATGTGTTCCCATTCTGGAGAGAACGTCCGGATTGGTTTTTAACCGCGATTTCTTTGCCGGATATTCGCCGGAGCGTATTAATCCGGGAGACAAGGAACATACGGTGGAGAAGATTATGAAAGTGACATCCGGTTCCACTCCCGAAGCCGCAGAGAAGGTCGATGCCCTATACCGATCGGTTATCCAGGCTGGAACCTTTCCGGTATCCAGTATCAAAGTGGCGGAGGCAGCCAAAGTGATCGAAAACTCCCAGCGTGATATCAATATCGCTTTTATGAACGAACTGTCGAAGATTTTCCATCTGATCGGTATCGATACGAACGAAGTGCTGGCGGCAGCTGGGACGAAATGGAACTTCCTGCCTTTCAAGCCCGGTCTGGTCGGAGGGCATTGCATAGGGGTTGATCCTTACTACTTGATCCGTAAAGCTGAGGATTACGGTTTCCATCCGGGACTGATCCTGTACGGACGTCGTATCAACGATACGATGGGCGAATATATTGCCGGTCGCGTCGTGAAGTGCATGATCAAAAAAGATGTTCCGGTGCGGAATGCGGAAGCACTGGTTTTAGGCTTTACCTTCAAGGAAAACTGTCCCGATGTGCGTAACTCCAAAGTCGGTGATGTCGTTCGTTATCTCGGTGACTACGGTATCAACGTGACGATCTGTGATCCTTGGGCACGTCCGGATGACGTCCGGCGCGAGTATGGCTTGAATGTCCTGTCCACTTTGCCGGACAAGAAGTTCGACGTTGTCATCTTGGCGGTCGCACATACCGATTTCCTGTCACTGGACATTCCGGAGCTGGTAAAGGAGCACAGCGTGGTATATGATGTGAAAGGCTGTCTGAATCCGGCTTGGGTAGATGATCGTCTGTGAGTTATTTCCGTCCGAAGTCTGCCGGGATCTCTCCCCATTCCGAAGTTTCCCATTTTAGGATAGGAGTGGTATAGGTATTGGTTTTGAGCCACTTTTCAGCTCGTTCGATCATATCGAAGATCGGTTCGTTCTCTGGTACGCGCTCTAAGAGTGTCTTGCATTTCTTCTTTTTTACCCAACCGATGGCGTTCCGACTGTCCGAATAGATCGGAAGGCTGCTTCCTTTCTGTTTCAGTAGGGCAAGTCCGTGTACCAAAGCCAAGAATTCACCGATGTTGTTCGTCCCTTTTTTTAACGGCCCGATCCGGAAGATCTCTTGCATGGTCGGCGGATAGACGCCTCGGTATTCCATGTTTCCCGGATTCCCGCTACAAGCAGCATCCACACAAAGGCTTTCCCAGATCGGTTTCCCGACCGGAGTTTTTGGAGTCAGGCCTGCAGCCGCTTTGGAGGAAGACGCTGTTTTCAGATAATGCTCGTATCCTTTTTCAAAGGCTTTCGTTGCCTCCTCTTTGGTTTCGAACGATTTATATTTTGCTCCGTCCTGTCCGTCCACCTGCGCTTTGCATTCGCCCCAGTTGTCATATACGCCCGGAGTGATACCTTTCCATACTACATAATATTTGTTTTTTGCCATTGTTCTCTGTTTAATAAGTCCTTGTCCGACTTCTCCTTCTTCCGGTAGGAAATCGATTCTATCCTTTGGGAAAATGCCTTCGGCTTGCCGGATAAGTTTGTTTTTTCGGCATCTAATCGCTTACCGACAATTATCAGCAAACCTGTCGACAATTACCGACAGGCAAATCGTTGGGCATGGAATCGAAGAAGTATGCGGTCAAAGATAAAAATTTATCCGGCACAAAACAGAACTTCTTAACGGAAAAAGTTTACATTTGCAGGAAACAATCATATAGATATGAAGCGTATATTTCTGATTGGATATATGGGAGCCGGAAAAACCACTGTGGGAAAAGTGCTGTCCCGGCAGTTGGAACTCTCGTTTATCGATCTGGACCACTATATAGAAGGTCGCTACCATAAGACCGTCGGGCAGCTTTTTGCCGAGAAAGGGGAAGATGCGTTCCGGGATATCGAGCGAAGGATGCTCCGCGAAGTCGCCGCTTTTGAAGATGTCCTGGTATCGACCGGAGGCGGTGCTCCTTGTTTTTTCGATAATATGGAGTTTATGAATGGGGCCGGACAGACCGTTTACCTGAAAGTCTCGGTAGAGGAACTGGCGAAGCGTTTGGAGCTCTGCAAATCGACCCGCCCGATACTGGAGGGTCGTTCGGGTGACGAATTGAGAGCCTTTATTGCCGAAAGTCTGGAGAAAAGGGAACCTTTCTATTCGAAAGCGTCGATTGTGTTCGATGCGGAAGAGATGATGACCGATCAGGATGTATATAAGATATCACAAGAACTGGCAACACGATTATAGAGTTGAGAGTTGAAAGTGAAAACTGGCACAACCTTAACTTTCAACTCTCAACTCTCAACTATTAAATTATGGATAGACAAGGGCAGGGGGCTTATATCCCGCAGGAGCTATTAAAAGAACTCAGTAAGGCGAGTAATCGCTTACTGATAGGTATACCCTGTGAACGAGTAGAAGGAGAGTGCCGTCTGGCTCTGACTCCCGAAGCGGTCGACATGCTGACCGACCGTGGGCATCGCGTTCTGGTGGAAGCCGGGGCGGGCCTGGGGATCAATTACTCCGATAACCATTATTCGGAAGCGGGAGCCGAGATTGTGGCGACTCCGGCCGAGGTGTATCAGGCGGACATCATCCTGAAAATCTTGCCGCCGCTGACTGCCGAGGTGATGATGATGAAGCCGCGTACTACGCTGTTTTCAACCGTCCAGTTCAATACCTTTTCGCATGAAGCCTTCGAACTGATGATGGCTAAACGGATTACAGCTGTCGCCTATGAACTGTTGGCTGATGACAAACAGCGCTGTCCGGTCCTGAATGTGATCTCTGAGATAGAAGGAACAGCCTCTATCACGATCGCTTCCGAGTTGTTGAGCAATACGCAGGGCGGAAAAGGGATCTTGTTAGGAGGCATACCGGGCGTTTCACCGACCGAGGTCGTGATTATTGGAGCCGGTAATGCCGGGACTGTCGCCACCCGTGCCGCTATGGCACTGGGTGCTTCCGTGAAGGTGTTCGACGACGATATAAACAAGCTTCGGACTATCCAGCAGGTATTGGGGCAAGGCTTGTTCACTTCCACCTTCCATCCGAATGTGCTGCAAAACGCTTTCCGTAGTGCCGACGTGGTGATCGGGGCGATGCGTTACATCAATACGCGTCACCGGTATATCATCGCCGAAGATATGATCCGTATCATGAAACGCGGTGCATTAGTTATTGACCTCAGGATCAATCAGGGAGGTTGTTTTGAGACGACCTGTTGCCTCTGTCCTTCCGATCCGGCTGTTTTCGAACAGTACGGCGTACTGCACTATTGCCGGCAGAACATCAGTAACCGTGTGGCGCGTACCACTTCGATGGCACTGAGCAATATCTTCGTCCCGATGCTTTTCCTGCTGGGCGATGCCGGTGCCGTGCAGGGGATGATCAAGAGCGACCCGGGATTCAAGAACGGAGTCTACATGTATTGCGGTAAGCCTGTTAACAGCTACGTTTCCAATCGATTCGGTTTATCATCGAATAATATCGATCTATACCTCTCTGCGTTTTAACCCATAAAAGTTTTGAACTCGCAAAGTTTATTCTTTACTTTGCGATGATCTTAAATATCAACAAGCGATTAAGCTAATATTAAGTATATTATGGCAGAACAGACAAAAGTAACAACTCTGGAAAAGGTTGTCATCCGTTTTTCGGGCGATTCCGGTGACGGTATGCAGCTGACTGGAACAATCTTTTCCAATCTGTCGGCTATTTTTGGGAATGAAATCTCTACATTCCCTGATTATCCGGCAGAAGTGCGTGCTCCTCAAGGAACACTTAGTGGTGTATCAGGTTTCCAGGTTCATCTGGGATCCCGTAAAATTTTTACTCCCGGCGATAAGGCGGACGTGCTGGTCGCAATGAACCCCGCTGCGCTGAAAGTGAATGTGAAAAACCTGAAACCCAATGCGATCATTTTGATCGATACGGATTCGTTCCAGAAGAGTGACTTGGACAAGGCGCAATTCACGACAGACGATCCGTTCCGGGAACTCGGGCTTGGCGGAGTGCAGGTCGTGGCGGCTCCTATCTCGACAATGGTGAAAGACGGCCTGGCTGAATTCGGCCTGGATAACAAGTCTGCGCTCCGTTGTAAGAATATGTTCGCACTGGGGTTGGTTTGTTGGCTGTTCGAACGTCCGCTGGATGAAGCGATGCATATGTTGCAGAACAAGTTCGCCAAAAAGCCAGCTATCGCACAGGCCAATATCAAGGCGCTGACAGACGGCTACAACTACGGACACAATATCCATGCTTCAGTCTCCACTTACCGCATCGAAAGTAAGAAGGCTGCACCAGGTTTTTATACTGACGTGAACGGTAATAAGGCCACATCCTACGGGTTGATCGCTGCTGCGGAGAAGGCCGGCTTACGGTTGTTCCTCGGAAGCTACCCGATCACTCCGGCCACCGATATCCTGCATGAGTTGTCAAAGCATAAGGAGCTTGGTGTCATCACTGTTCAGGCGGAAGATGAAATTGCCGGTATCTGTACTTCCATCGGAGCCAGCTTTGCCGGTTGCTTGGCTGCGACTTCCACATCCGGTCCCGGTCTGGCGTTGAAGAGCGAAGCGATCGGTTTGGCCGTGATCGCCGAACTGCCGCTGGTTGTTATTGATGTGCAGCGTGGTGGTCCTTCTACGGGTATGCCGACCAAGAGCGAACAAACCGACTTGATGCAGGCGCTTTACGGACGTAACGGTGAAAGTCCGGCTGTCGTGATTGCTGCTTCGACTCCGACAGACTGTTTCGATGCCGCTTACTGGGCAGGAAAGTTGGCCCTCGAACATATGACTCCTGTCATCCTGTTGACGGATGCCTTCATCGCCAACGGTTCTTCCGCATGGAAGCTGCCGAACTTGGCTGAATATCCGGAAATCAAACCGAATTATGTCTCCAACTACGATGCGAGTGAAAAAGTATGGAAAGCGTATCGCCGCGACAAGGAAAGCCTGGTTCGCTATTGGGCTATTCCGGGAACCGAGGGCTTTGCCCATCGTCTGGGCGGTCTTGAAAAAGACTATGAAACAAGCGCTATCTCGACAGACCCCGTCAACCACCAGAAGATGGTTATCACCCGCCAGGCCAAGATCGACAAGATTGCCGATTATATCCCCGAACTGGAAGTGATCGGAGACCCCGATGCAGACCTGCTGATCGTCGGATGGGGCGGAACATACGGACACCTCTACGAAGCAATGGAAACTATGCAGGAGCAGGGAAAGAAGGTTGCTCTGGCTCACTTCAAGTTCATCAGTCCGCTGCCTAAGAACACGGCTGAAGTGCTGAGCAAATACAAGAAGGTGGTCGTTGCCGAACAGAACAACGGGCAGTTTGCCAACTATCTGCGTGGTAAAGTGACGGGATTCAATCCGTACCGTTTCAACCGCGTAAAGGGACAACCTTTTGTCGTAGCGAGATTAGTTGAGGAATTCACGAAAATATTGGAGGCTTAAAAGATGGCAACTGAAGAAGTAAAATTTCAACCGAAAGATTATAAGAGCGATCAGTATGTACGCTGGTGTCCGGGTTGTGGAGACCATGCCGTGTTGAACTGCTTGCACAAAGCAATGGCCGAAGTAGGAGTGGCTCCTCATAATATGGCTGTTATCTCTGGTATCGGATGTTCTTCCCGTTTACCTTATTATATGAACACATACGGTTTCCATACGATTCATGGTCGTGGTGCTGCTATCGCTACCGGCGTGAAGACGGCTCGTCCGGACTTGAGCGTCTGGTTGATTACAGGTGACGGCGACTGTCTGGCCATCGGTGGTAACCATTTTATCCATGCTGTCCGCCGCAATGTGGACCTGAATATCGTATTGTTCAACAACAAGATATACGGCCTGACGAAGGGACAGTATTCTCCGACTTCCGACCGTGGTTTCGTTTCCAAGAGCTCTCCTTACGGGACGGTCGAAGATCCGTTTATCCCGGCTGAACTGGCTTTGGGTGCCCGTGGTAATTTCTTTGCCCGTGTGATCGATGTGGATCTGAAGAATACGACCGAAGTGTTGGCTGCTTCTGCCCGCCATAAAGGTGCTTCCGTGACTGAAGTGCTGGTGAACTGTGTGATCTTTAACGACGGTATCCATAAAAAGATTGTCGATAAGGAATTTCGTGCCGACCGTACGATTTTCTTGCGCCATGGCGAAAAGATGTTGTTCGGCAAAGACAATGAAAAGGGTATCGTGTTGGAAGGCCTGAAACTTAAAGCCGTAACGATCGGTCAGGATGGTTATACGCTGGATGATGTTTTGGTACATGATGCACATGAAAAGGATAACACCCTGCACATGATGCTTGCCATGATGAGCGGGGATATGCCAGTTGCTCTCGGTGTGATCCGCGATGTGGATGCTCCGACCTACGACGAAGCCGTACACCAACAGATCGAAGAAGTCCAGGCCAAGAATCCGATCCGTAACCTGCAGGATTATCTGATGAGCGGAGAAATCTGGAAAGTAAAGTAAGGCGGTAAGCCGATCTGTGATAAGAAAAGCTGTAAACCTTGAAAAAAGATGCAAGGGTTTACAGCTTTTCTTATTTATATTTCTATCTTTGTGAAACAAAAGGGTATAGCAATGAAGACAACAGCCGAAATCATAGAAATCCTGAGAGATTACAAAGTCCGTTCCGCCGAAAAATACGGAATCGAAACATTGGGCCTTTTCGGTAGCGTGGCTCGTGGTGAACAGAATGAGAAGAGTGACATCGATGTTTTTATTAAGTTGAGAAAAACAAGTTATTACACATTGATGGATATAAAAGATGATTTAGAACAAGTTTTCAGGCAAAAAGTCGATTTAATAACCTTGCATGAAACAATGCGTGCTTTGTTTCGGCGTAAAATAGAACAGGATGCAATTTATCTTTAAGGATCAAATAACAGATAAGCTTCTTTTTGTTATACAAAGATTTGAATTGGCATTGAAACGAACTTCCGATGTTGCAGACTGCGATGATTTGCTTCGTACTCCGGAGGGTGTCGATTTATTTGATGCAACTTGCATGAGAATACAGACTATCGGTGAGGCATTGAAACAAATAGATACTGAAACAAAGGAGAAGTTGCTAGTCTATTATCCGGGAATTCCCTGACGCAAGATTTTTGCCATGCGAAATATTATTTCTCATGAATATTTGTCTGTTGACCCGGAGATTATAACCGATATCGTTAAACATAATTTATCCCCTCTGCTTGTCGTTCTTTACCGCATCCAGGATGACTTAAATGCCGGGAAACACGATGCTATTTTTGGATAAAAGTGTCTGATTTGTAAATTCTATGTTACAAAATGGTAGGGTTTGATGTTAACGGCATGGAAAAGAATAATTATTACTGAAAAATTTCCTTAATTCGATATGTACTATGAAAATTTGTATTACTTTTGTACCGCGATTAACAAGGCGAGGGAACAGCAAGTAAAAACAAAGATGATTTGCCTTGTGTTTTAACATTGAGTAGAGAGAAAAGTTATATAAAGTCAATCAATTAAATTAATTTCAAGATGGCTACATTAGATTTAAGCAAGTACGGAATTAAAGATGTGAAGGAAGTTCTTCATAATCCGTCTTACGATGTTCTGTTCGCAGAAGAAACAAAACCGGGTTTGGAAGGCTTTGAAAAAGGTCAGGTAACTGAACTGGGTGCTGTAAACGTGATGACTGGTGTTTACACAGGTCGTTCTCCTAAAGATAAATTTTTCGTAAAGAACGAAGCCAGCGAAGATTCAGTATGGTGGACTTCTGAAGAATATAAAAACGATAACAAGCCTTGTTCTGAAGAAGCTTGGGCTGATCTGAAAGCTAAAGCTGTAAAAGAATTGTCTGGCAAACGTCTGTTCGTTGTCGATACTTTCTGCGGTGCTAACGAAGCAACTCGTATGAAAGTTCGTTTCATCATGGAAGTAGCATGGCAGGCACACTTCGTAACTAACATGTTTATCCGCCCGACAGCAGAAGAGCTGGCTAACTACGGAGAACCTGATTTCGTATGTTTCAACGCTTCTAAAGCAAAAGTTGACAACTACAAAGAATTAGGCTTGAACTCTGAAACTGCTACAGTTTTCAACCTGAAGACGAAAGAACAGGTGATCTTGAACACTTGGTACGGTGGTGAAATGAAGAAGGGTATGTTCTCTATCATGAACTACATGAACCCGTTGCGTGGTATCGCTTCTATGCACTGCTCCGCTAATACGGATAAAGAAGGCAAGAGCTCTGCTATCTTCTTCGGTCTGTCTGGTACAGGTAAGACAACTTTGTCTACTGACCCGAAACGTCTGTTGATCGGTGATGACGAACACGGATGGGATAACGAAGGTGTATTCAACTATGAAGGTGGTTGCTACGCTAAGGTTATCAACCTGGATAAAGAAAGCGAACCGGATATCTACAACGCTATCAAACGTGACGCTCTTCTTGAAAACGTTACAGTTGCAGCTGACGGTACAATCGACTTCGCTGATAAGAGCGTAACAGAAAACACACGTGTTTCTTACCCGATCTATCACATCGAAAACATCGTTAAGCCGGTTTCTAAAGGCCCGCACGCAAAGCAGGTTATCTTCCTGTCTGCCGATGCATTCGGCGTATTGCCTCCGGTATCTATCCTGAACCCGGAACAGACTCAGTATTACTTCCTGTCTGGTTTTACAGCTAAATTGGCTGGTACAGAACGTGGTATCACTGAGCCGACTCCGACATTCTCTGCTTGTTTCGGTGCTGCTTTCTTGTCACTGCACCCGACAAAATACGGCGAAGAATTGGTTAAGAAAATGGAAATGACCGGTGCTAAGGCTTATTTGGTCAACACAGGTTGGAACGGTACTGGCAAACGTATCTCTATCAAGGATACAAGAGGTATCATCGATGCTATCCTGGACGGTTCTATCGACAAAGCTCCGACAAAGGTTATCCCGTACTTCGATTTCGTTGTACCGACAGAATTGCCGGGTGTTGATCCGAATATCCTGGATCCGCGCGATACTTATGCTGACGCTGCACAGTGGGACGAAAAAGCAAAAGATCTGGCTGGCCGTTTCATTAAGAACTTCGCTAAGTTCACTGGCAACGAAGCTGGTAAGAAGCTGGTTGCTGCTGGTCCGAAATTGTAATAACATACATAATGACTCTATAAAAGCACAGGACTTCGGTTCTGCGCTTTTTTTATATATATACATTAATTTTATCATAAATGTTAGGATATTTTAAAATCTATTCCTACCTTTACCCCAAATTATCTGTTAATGTGGGATGTGAGGTATAACATGATTAGACGTTTATTACTGGTCGTTGGGATTATCGTTTCTTTGTCATCGTGTGGCGGAGATATTGCTTACCGGATAGAAGGAAAACTAACCAATCTGGAGGATCAGACCTTATATGCCGTTTTCGAAAATGAAGATATAAAGGTTGTAGATACCGTAACTTGCGGGAAGCCGGGGGAATTTTTGATCGAAAAGAAACAGGGAGATTTCCGGGAAGTGACGATTTTCTTTGCTGATAAAATGCATTGGGTTACGGCTTATCTGGAAAAGGGAGAGAAGGTGACGATCACCGGAGACGCTGATTATCCCGCTATGTTACGTGTCAAAGGAGGGCGGATCAATGACCGTCTTTCCACGATAAGAAAAGAAATGGCTCCTTTATTGAAAGAGCAGGCCGACTTGATTCGTCAACTGAATAAGAAGAACAGGGAAAACCTCAACAGCTCGATCGAGGAAGCGGATATGGCTTCGCGCCTGGCGAATGTAAACCATCTGTTGAGCGAGGAAGCTGCTGCCGCCATCAAGAAATATCCGGATGAAGAAGCTTCCGTCGTATTGATACAGCATTATTTTAACCATCCTGACGATACCCGGCAAATGGACGAATTGCTGGCTGTGCTGAATCCGAAACTGAACGACTTTTATCTGGTGCGGAAGTTGCAGGAATACAGCACGAGGGCAAAAAGGACTGCTTTAGGCGCCGAAGCACCCGGTTTCAATGTGAAGAATATTTACGGGACTCCTGTCAGTCTGGATTCTTTTCCGAAGAAATATTTACTGCTTGCGTTTACGGCTCCCTGGTGTGATATGTGCCAGACGGAAGACCTCTATCTGGATGAAGTGGCAATGAAATATCCGAAAGAAAAGGTGGATATGTTGCTGGTCAGTCTGGATGACGATCAAGCCGAAGTGCGGAAAGTCCTTGCAAAGGATAGCATCGGCTGGAACTTGGTTACCGATTCCGCCGGACAGGCAGCCATGTTGGTTGATCTGTATAACGTAAGCGCCTTGCCCCGCTGTTTCCTGATCGATGAAGAAGGGAAGATCATCTTGAAAACGGACAATGGGGTCGAGATAAAGCAGACGTTGGAAAAGCTGATGGAGTAGGAATTTATGATTTATGCAATGTTGCTATCCATAAATCATAAATCCGGCCTCATAAATTTAAATCATAAATCTTTAACTATGTTAGTCAAATCTTACGCTGCCGCCGTGCAAGGCATATCGGCAACGGTCATTACGATCGAAGTAAATTGCACGAAAGGTATCCAATTCTTTTTGGTAGGATTGCCCGATGTGGCTGTCCGTGAAAGCCATGAACGCATTATCTCTGCTCTTCAGGTGAGTGGCTACAAGTTTCCCCGTAACCGCATTGTGATCAATATGGCGCCTGCCGATATCCGGAAGGAAGGTTCGTCGTATGATTTGCCGCTTGCGATCGGCATCCTGGCAGCAGCCGAAGAGCTGGATGCTTCCCGGCTAGGCCACTACATGATGATGGGAGAGCTTTCATTGGACGGCAGCTTGAAGCCGGTAAAGGGAATTCTGCCGATTGCGATCAAGGCGCGTGAAGAGGGATTCAAAGGTTTTATCGTTCCCAAGCAGAATGCCCGTGAGGCCGCTGTCGTCAATGACCTGGATGTGTATGGCGTTTCGACCATCAAAGAAGTGATCGAGTTCATTGCAGGAAGACGGGATTTGGAGCCGACGGTTGTCAATACCCGTGAGGAATTTTATGCCCGGCAACTTCAGTTTGAAGCGGATTTCTCGGATGTACGCGGACAGGAGAATGTGAAGCGTGCGTTGGAAGTAGCCGCCGCCGGAAGCCACAACCTGATCCTGATCGGTCCGCCGGGGAGTGGCAAATCGATGCTCGCCAAACGTCTCCCTTCCATCTTGCCACCTTTTACCTTGCAGGAGTCGCTCGAGACCACCAAGATACATTCGGTCGCCGGCAAGATCGGACTGGACACTTCCCTGATGACGCAACGTCCGTTCCGTTCGCCCCATCACACGATTTCGAATGTGGCGATGGTCGGTGGAGGCGCTTTCCCGCAGCCGGGAGAGATCAGCCTGGCACATAACGGAATCCTGTTCTTGGATGAGTTGCCCGAATTCAACCGGAGCGTGCTCGAGGTCATGCGCCAACCATTGGAAGACCGGACGATAACGGTCTCTCGTGCCCGCTTATCTGTTGATTATCCGGCCAACTTCATGTTGGTCGCTTCCATGAATCCTTGTCCTTGCGGATATTATAATCACCCCGATCGCCCTTGTCTCTGTTCTCCGGGTGCTGTCCAGAAATACATGAATCGTGTTTCCGGCCCTTTGCTCGACCGGATCGATATACAGGTAGAAGTCGTGCCGGTCCCTTTCGAGAAGATATCCGACGGACGCTCTTCCGAATGTAGCGAAGCGATACGCGAGCGCGTGATGAAAGCCCGCGCTATCCAGGAAAAACGCTTTGCCGCGCATGAGGGTATTTACAGCAATGCCCAGATGACCTCCAAACTGCTTCATGAATACGCCGTGCCTGATGCTGCCGGCCTGTCTTTACTGAAGGTCGCCATGCAGCGCCTCAATCTTTCCGCTCGCGCCTACGACCGCATCCTGAAAGTCTCCCGTACGATCGCCGACCTGGAAGCCTCTCCGAATATCGAGGCATGCCATCTGGCGGAAGCCATACAATACCGGAGCCTGGACCGGGAAACATGGGGGACGTAAGCCGGTTTCATTTATTTTAAAATTGAAGATCGGAAAAAGCATTAGGAGAAAATAAAATGAATGCCTCTGGCGTGAACCAATATCTTTCGCCTGCCCGGAGCGCGGCGACCGCCTGTGCGTATGGCTGTCCGTATTCGACAGAACGGTCTGGACGGATGTTCCCGTTTATCTCGATGCAGACGAAACGGCGGCTATCGGTCGGATCAGCCAGTAAGTCCCAGTTGTTGCGTTTTTTATTTAGGATAAAAGTACCGCCTCATTCGTGTTTATCCTATTATTATTTGTATCTTTACTGCCACGTTATTGACTATTCGACCTAGGGCGAAAAGCCTTTCGACTTAGGTCGAATACCTTTTCCACCTTGGGCAAAAACCTTTTCGACCTTCGTCAAAAACATACAAAGAAGGCAGGAAAGCGATAAAGTCTTATTATTCACCATTTAATCTATTACTAATATGACAGCACGTTACAGAATGGAGCGTAACCCGGATTCCGGGAAGAACGGCAATAAAATGCCTCTTCACCCAAGATTGATCCCCTATGAGACCGTCAGCATTAAAAAGTTGATGAAATATGCCAAATCCCGCTCCACCTATTCGGAGGCCGACATTGTCGGCGCCTTGCAGCTGATCACCGACTTGGTGACGGAACGCTTGCGCGAAGGTGATAACGTGGAGATCGAGGGCCTCGGTTTCTTCAGCGTCTCGCTCCAATCTCGCGCGGTCATGTCTAAAACGGAACTGAGGAGCGAATCTGTCTGTTTCAAGAATGTCAATTTTCGATGCTGCCAGCAGTTGAAGAAGGCCTTGAAGACGATGCCGCTCACGCGTATGAAAAGTTCAGGTCACTGTGCACCCGGCATGGCGGACCGGGAGGAACTTCTTTACCGCTATTTGGACGAGAACTCTTATATCACCGTCCGTTCCTACCGTTATCTTATCGGGCTGTCTGACTACAGTGCGCGCAAGGATTTGGCCGCATTGGTCGCTTCCGGCCGTTTGGTGAAGGGAGGCAGCCGTCTGTTTGCCATCTATACCCTTCCGAAAGAGGAAGACACGGGCATCCCTCAACCTTTGGTGGTCGATTCGAACTTGCCTGGATGAAGGCCGGATACCGGGGGTGAAGACAATCCGAGCGGGTACCTTCACCTGTTGGGGCTTGTTGCAAGGCGGGTTGTACAGGGTGGGTGAAGCTGAAATGACCCAGCGACCCGGAACTTTTGTTTTTAGCTGTTCCGGTATTCCAACGGCCCCATCCCCACATGCCGCTTGAAATATTTGCCGAAGAAAGACATATTCGTGAAATTCAGCGAATAGGCGATGTCGTGGATGGAAAGGTCGGTCGATTTCAACTGTGCCTTCGCATCCATGATCACCATAGAGGTGATGATCTCGACACAGGTCTTGTCGGTCGTCTGCTTGACAATCGTGCTGAGATGCGCCGGAGTTATGCCGAGTTTCTTGGCATACCACGCAACGGAACGTTGCGTGGTATAGTTCTGCATAACCAGATGATTGAAGTTTTTGCTTATTTGTTCTGCTTTGGAGAGATTCGTTTTGCTTTCCACTTTATCTTTATACATGGCACTGACTCCCATGAATACACCCGACAATAGATGATTCAAAATATGTTTGTTTAAAGCAGGCTTGCAGGTATTATATGTTTTAAGCAGAAGCGAGAAGTAATCTTCCAGCAGTTCGACAGGTTTTTCTTTCAATTCTATGATTGGGGTATCTTTGGCCGCGTAGTGCATGTCTACTGCCATTTTGTTAAGGTTCGATTGACTGATAAAATTTGAGGAAAATCCCATGAAGTAGATTTCCAAATCTCCTTCTACCCGATATATTTGCAAAATTGTCCCCGGTTGTATGGTGATAAAGTTTCCTGGCCTGACTTTGTAGCGCGTCAAGTCGATGGATGCCTCCAGATCTCCTTGCAAGCAAAGCACGAATATTTCGGCTTTCAGCCGGCATGGATAATTGGCATAGAGGTTCAGCAAGCCGATTTCGCTTTTCGTCAACTTTCCGATTATCCAGTCTTCGGGCAGGTCTATTTTGGGGATGTCATTATCTATATACATATTAGAATAAAAGATACGACAAAGATACGAAATCTTGTTTATATGTAAAGTTTATTATGAAAAATCGGACAGTTATGTGTTTGTGGATATATCATTTGTGTATCATAAATAGGAAATTAAAGAGGTGGCCTTAAATGCAAATCAAAAAAAACGGACAGCGAATAATATAAATTGACCTTGTAAGGCTTGAAGAATCGGGGTTACTTTGTGACCTTGAAAATGGAATGTTAAACGGAATAGAATCTGGATGGAGAAGAAACGTTTCTTGGAAGGAGATAACAAGCGCTTTTGTGTGGTAAGCCGCCTGTTGTGCTTTTTTTGTTTGTTTATTGGGATTTATGCTTGCCAAGTCGATGAAGATGGGGTAGTCAATAAAGGTACTCTTGCTTTTCGGATGAATGTGGACACGGCGTTGGTGGGTGTATCGACAAAAGCTTCTGACTTGGCGGACTTTAAGGATGTGAATAGCTATGCTGTGACGATCGCGCAGGATTCGGGTGTTGTGGCCGAATATTCCCGCTTCGACAAGATGCCAGCCGAACTTGAGCTGGGAGCCGGAGCATATACGATTCAGGTGTCAAAAGGAACAGAAACGGCAGCCGCTTTCGATGCACCTTACTTTTCCGGGAAAAAGGAATTTACGATTGTCAAGGATATGACGACACCGGTGGAGGTAACTGCCGCAATGGCGAACAGCCGGGTGACGATCGACTATTCGGATGATTTTCTGCAAACATATAAAGATTATACCTTGTCGTTGAAGACGAACAAGATGGAATTGCCTTTGGTGTATGAAAAAGGCGAATCCCGTCCGATGTATTTTCTGTCGGATGCTTCCGGCACGAAGCTGGAAATTGCGATGGAACTGGTCAATATCTATGGAAAGACTGTCAATTATATGGCGACAACAACTATCAAGCCCAAGCAATGGGCGAAGCTGACCGTCCGTACGGATGAAAAAGGGTTGAACGGGATTGCTATCGATGTGACATTAAACGATGAAACAAAGGAAACGATCTATGTGAATATCGGAATTCCGGATTTCATGGAGAAGTTGAAGGGGGCGCCGTATATTGCGTGCGATTTGTTTAAGTGGGAAGATACGAATGTAAGTATGGAGGAACCTACAGAATATGCTAAAGATACAAAGGCGGCTAAAGTAGTGATTACTTCCGGAGGAAAGATTAATCAGGTATTGTTGACGATTAAAGATGGAAGTTCGACTTTGATTAATCAGTATGATTTGGCAAATCTGACAGAAGATCAGATTAAGGATTTGGCGGATAATTACGGCTTTAGTGCACCAGAGAAAATGAAAGGTGAAATGCAGGCAGAATTTGATTTGAAATCGGTTATTGCTTCTTTATTAGGTAAATCGGAAGACTCGTATTATGAGTTATCATTGACGGTTGTAGATGCTTTGCCAACTCCGAATAGGACTTCTAAATCGGTTAGAATAACTGTACCGGCTGCTGCTAAGCCTAAGGTTAGTTGGGGAATGTTCCCGAATAATAAAACTTTTGAACAAGGTACTTTGGAAATAAAATTGATTACTCCTCTTTCTGACGTACCTGTAGATATTGAGGCTCTTGCCGGAATAAAGGATGTAGCAATATCTATAGTTGGAATAGGGGTAGAAGAGCAGGATGTCTTCACATTAGATATTCCAGGAATTGCGATAGCAGAAAGTTCTGCAAGTAGAGTTAAGATGAAATATAGCGTAGATGATTGGTTTAATAAATTGTCGTGTGGCGATAATGGAACAGCTAAAACATATATGGTAAAATATAAAATTACTGATAAATTGGATAGAGTTGTTGAAGACTCTCGTTCGTTTACGGTTACACCTCCGGTATTTGAATGGGCGATGGCTGAAAACGCTGGTGATATTTTTGCAAAATATGCTTATTTACGAGTGAAAGCGAAGGATGCAGACAAGGTGACGTTCTATCATAATGGATCTCAATTGACTGATTTAATACCGTTAGGACAAGAGGAGAATGGTGTTGTTTCATTTGTTTGGAATAATTTGACAGCCGGACAGTCTTATTCTAATATTACTGCTAAATATGATGGAGGAAGAGAGCTTTCTGGAATTTCTTTTACAACGGAAAATGATGCACAATTACCTGATAATATAGGACAACTGGAAGAATGGAATGCAAAAGGTGTTAAGTATGAAGGTATAGGTATAGATGTGTCTGCTACTGCGGGAGTTGGAAAGTATGCTTCTTCGCCTTATCGTTCGTGGGAACGATGGGAAATTAAAGGTTGGGGAACTTTAAATAGTAAAACAACACAATATGGGGCAGAAAGAACATCCCGCTTTACAGCTTTCAGTACACCTTACACTTGGACTCGTTATGTTGCAAATTCTGGAACAATAAAAACAGAAGGAATAAACGGAGGAAATGCAGCTCAAATTCGGACGGTAGGATGGGGAGAAGGAAATAAGGCTCCAGCGATATCAAGTGGTTTTGGAGATTGTGAAAATAGCGATGCTGGGGAATTGTTTTTAGGTGATAATTTCGAGAAAGGAATATTATTCACATCAAGACCTCGTAAAATAACTTTCTATTATCGGTATATACCTAAAAATATTCAAGATTATGGAGAGGCTGTTTTTGTTGTAAAAGATTCTCAACAAAACATAATTGCAACCAAGTCGTTTAAATTTGAATCTCAAAGTAGTTGGACGCAGGAATCTATTTTATTGGAATACGGTGTAACTAAAGCAAGCAGTTTATGTATAATATTCAAATCTACAGTAAATGAAAGTTGTTTGGAAAGAAATAGTGAAAACTTTTCTCATCCAGATAGCCAAGATATGGGAAAAGGTGAATTTGTCGGTAGCCAACTATACATAGATGATGTCGAACTAATATACGATTATCAAGAATAATATGAAACACTTATTATATACATTAGCCATCCTGCTTATCGCAGCCTCCTGTTCTAACGAAGAAACGGAACAGGTGATGGGACAGGGCAAAGCCCGTCTCCGATTTCATGTTTCAACCGAATCTCCGATTGTGATAACCCGTTCTACACCAGTGCCGACGGTAAATCAATTATACGTTAAGATACAGGATGGTATCGGTGCGGTTGTGAAGCAAGACTCTTTGAAGACCTTACAACAAAATAGTCCGGTCTTTTTGGAAGCGGCGGAAGGCGGTACGGAATATAAGGTAGAAGTCTTTTCCAATGAACTGAAAGATGCCATACTGGATAAACCCTGTTTTTTTGCTTCTGAAACATACTCTTTATTACCGGAAGAGACCGTTTTGGTGGAGCTGGAATGCTGTTTGCAACAATTTCAAGTTTCTTTTAATGCAAGCGATGCATTTAAGAAGGCGTTTCGGACAGATGACAAGTTGCAAACCGGAGATACAAAATTCAAATTGACTGTTTCGGATGCAAACAAACGTCAAGTGTCTTATGCTTTGGCCGATTTGAATAAATCTGCCTATTTTGATGGAGCGAAAAACTCTTCCTTTATTAAAATCCATATCGTAGGAACTACTTTGGAAGGGTTTCCTGTCGACTATTCGGAGACGATTTCACCCAAAGACGGTCTGTTGGAAAAGAAAGACCATCTGATTATCGATCTGCAAGTATCGGAAACAAAATCAATGATGTTAAAAGCAACACCTGTTGAATGATGAAATATAGATATACATATTACGTATTGTTATGCCTGACTCTTGTCGGTTTGGCTTCCTGCGAGATGAAAGACGAACTTTTAGGAAAAGGGGAACAGGGTGGTTCCGGTGAAGTCGGCGTGCTGGATTTGAAGTTGAAAGTTGTGCCTCCTTCTTATGGGAATGGCGGCGTATCTTCCAAGTCATCAAGTACGGAACTGATTGTTCCGAAAGCGGAAGATATGATCGTGAAAGTGTTTAACGCATCAATGGAATTGCAGGATTATTTCGAGTCGTATGCCGATTATCTGAAAGAATCCCAATATGTATTGGAACAGGGCACTTATTACATCGAAGCCTATTCGGGTGATAATTATGAAGTGACATCGGAATATCCTTATTATGAGTTGTTGGATACATGTGTCATAAAAGCCAAAGAAGTGACATTGGTAGATAAGGCTTGCGAATTGCAAAGTGCTATCTTGTATTTGACTCTGTCCGAAGAGTTTTTGAATGCATGCAAGGATGATTATGCAATCACTATTACCAATGGTTCAGGAGTACTGTCTGTGGGTAAAGGAGATGCCCGGATCGTATATATCCGTCCCGGAATGAAAACGACGGTGACAATCCGTGCTACGGAAAAGATCACTGGCAAGCCGGTGATCTGGACATTCGGACTGGCCGATTCGGAGGGAAAGATTAATTCGCAGGATTTGTTTAGGATAGAGATCAAAGATTTGGAAGAAGAAATTGTACCGGATGAGCCGGAAAAACCGAATCCTGACCCTGACGATCCTGATAATCCGGAAAAACCGACAAACGGCAATTTTACCATAAAGGTAGATGTGACATTGAATGAAACTCCGATCGACATTACTGTACCGAGCGGTGGGGGAAATGGCGGCAGTACGGGAGGTGATGATAATACAGGCGGTGAGACGGATGGCGTGATCTCGATAAAAGGGGACGCGATTAATACTGACTTGGTGGTGAGTGTGCCGAACGGTATTTCCTCGTTTAGAGTAATCATTGATTCGCCATTATTACCTGAATCAGAATTGCAGGGTATCGGATTAACGTCTGATTTTGATTTGGTCAGTCCGGGTGGATATGCTGATAAGTTGAGTGGTTTAGGTTTTCCGGTTCATATTGGAGATGAAACATCTGTATCGTTTAATATATCCCAATTTGTGCCAATGCTCCAAATATTGGGAAGCGGTACAAGTAATTTTCATTTGACCGTTACCGATTCGAAAGGAAATACAAAAACTCATACAATAACAATTACGACTTAATAGGATGAAAAAGTTGTCATATATAATAGGTTGTTTGTTTTTAATGTTGTTTGTTTGGGTATCATGTGATAATGAAGATAACCGTATGCAAACAACAGGCTATTTGGAATTAGGTGTATCGAAAAATGTGGAAGTGGTCACACGTGGTTTCGATGTCAAGGACCAATCTTTGGCAGTGGATATTTGTACCGGAGCGAATGATTCGGTCGTAAAACATTTTTCCGATTATAATGATATGGCCGGCGAACGTGTGTTGTTGGATGTCGGGACTTATAAGGTGAAGGTCACATCTAATCCTTCGGACAAACTGGAGTTTGAAAAACCTACTTTTTACGGGGATAAAGATAAGATTGTCATAAAAGCGGGTGAGACAACTCAAACAGCAATCGAATGTTTTTTAACTTGTGTGAAAGTAACCAGTAAGTTTACAAAGCCTGTTCAGGATAAATTCGCATCCTGTGTGGCGAAAGTCAGTGATGCGACGGGGAGCTATTTGGAATATGATATGCAAGAGACACGCGCTGGTTATTTCCAACCCGGTTATCTGTTGGTCGATTTGACATTGACGAACAAAGAAGGGTTGACATTTCACATGTCCAAACTGATCGAGAAGACGGAGGCGAAAGACCATTATCATCTGGTATTCGATTTGGTGGATAGCGGTGAAGATAACTCAGGAATGGACTTCGATATAACGATTGATTCTGATCCGACCAATGACGAGAACCATACGGTGACGATCCCGTTGCCGGAATCGGGATATGGGCAGGAACCACCGGTGGTGAAAGTGTTGGAAGATGGCAAGGATAGCAATGGAATGATCTCTTTGGACAAAGGAGATTTCAGAAAAGTAATGTTGAATATTTCTTCTACGAATATAGGTTTAGAATCTGTTACCATGATTGCGACTTCGTCTTTGTTTGACGAACATAAAATTTTATCATCTTTGGATTTACTGAAATTGTCGGAAGAAAGTAAGAAGAAGTTAGCTGAAATAGGATTGGAAGTCCCTGCTTTGGATGATAAAAAGGCAATGTTTACATTAGTTTTCGATAATTTGATTACGCAATTGCCAGGAGGTACGCATACATTTGTTCTCTCTGCCCGTGATGAGATGGGGCATGAAACGGTGCAAACGATTTCTATTACTGTCAATTTGCAAATCATGACTCATCCGGTAGTCGAATCGGAGGTGTGGGCACATTTTGCTACATTGAGGGGATATGTAAAGAACGCGAGTGAGGAAGATAAAGCCTCTTATAAGTTCCAATATAGGAAATCGGGAACAACAACTTGGAAAGATGTTGCCGGTGAAGTAACTGTTGCTACGAATGGATCTTCCAATGTAGCACAAGTTGCAACAAATTTGGATGCGAGTACAAAATATGAATATCGTTTGTTGCAAAATGATACAAACAGTGAACCGGAAGAGTTTACAACAGAGGATGATATTCAATTGCCAAATTCAGGATTTGAAGACTGGTATACAGATAGTGATGGATTACCTAAACCAGCAAAGGATGCAAGCTCCTCGTTTTGGGATTGTGGAAATGTCAACTATTTTGGTAAGCATATTATGACTACTCAAAATGACGAAACAGCGTTAGGACAAGGATCTTCTGTAAAAATGGAAACACAGGAAACAATGAAGATTATTGCTGCTGGAAATATTTTTACAGGAACTTTTGAGAGAGATGGTATGGGGGGAATTTTGACTTTAGGTAGAAATTTTGAGTGTCGCCCTAATAAATTAAAAGGATATTACAAATATACATCTGCAAAAGTCTCTGTGAGTAAAGGACATTTGAATGAAGGCGAAGATGATTTGTGTTCTCTTTATATCGCTCTTACAGACGAACAAATTACAGTTAATACAAATAAAGGAATTTATTTTGATCCCAATAGTAGTGCCGTAATTGCTTATGGGTCTATAAGTGATGAGGAATCTAAAGGGGCAGATTCATTTAAGGAGTTTACTGTTGATTTGGAATATAAAGATTTAAAGCGTATACCTAAATATATTATTGTAGTTGCCTCTTCAAGTAAATATGGTGACTATATGGAAGGTGGAAAAGGTAGTACTATGTGGTTAGATGATTTGGAATTAGTTTATCCGAAATCAATGGAAGAAGTAAGAAAATGAAGCGTATAATAATTATTTTAGTTATCGCATTTTTATGTACAGGCTTAATGCAAGCCCAAACCAAAATCCTTGGTCGTAAAGTCTTCGACCGGGGTATCCAGAGTCATACTTTTATTCCGAAAGGGCAATGGATGGTCGGATCGACTTTTTCCTATTCGGAACATGAGGATGACAATTATAAATTCTTGGTGCTGGAGAAGATTGAAAGTACCGGTTATACGTTTAAAGTAAGTCCTTTCTTCGGTTACTTTATCCGGGATAATGTTGCATTGGGCGGACGTTTTTCCTATAATCGTACTTATACGGATTTAGGAAATATCAGTTTGGATTTGGATGATGATATCAATTTTGATATCAGTGATGTAAATTATTTGGAGCATACTTTTTCTGCTACTGGATTCGTGCGTACCTATATGCCGATAGGAAGTAGTAAGATTTTTGGTTTGTTTAATGAAGCTCGCGTGACCTATGGCTATGGGCAGGGTAAAAACTCTTCGGGTACAGATACCGATTATACCGGTACTTACCAGACCATCCAGAATTTGCAGATCGGAATGGCGCCGGGTCTGACGGCTTTTATCACTAATTTTGCAGCTGTTGAGGTATCGGTTGGCGTACTGGGGTTTAATATGAAGTGGACCGATCAGACAACTGACCAGATTGATAAAGGCTCACGGCGTAGCAGTTCCGCTAATTTTAAGATAGACCTATTTTCGATTAATTTAGGTATGAACTTCTATTTTTGACGAGGTATGGATATAAATCATATAAAACGAAAAGTGACAGGTTTTCTCTGTTGTTTGTTCTTTCTTGTTTCATGTATCGAGAATGATATTCCTTATCCATATCGGGAAGGAAGCATTACCGATTTCCTGGTGGAAGGGCAATTGGATAATACATTGGAAATAGATAAGACTAAAGGGATGGTTACGGTAGAAGTGAGCGATGCGGTTGATCTTGCAGCTCTCCGGATCAAGAAGTTGACGGTGACTAATGAGGCTGAGGTACGGATAGATTCTGCGGCGTGTCTCGACTATAACGCTTTTCCACGAATCGGATTTTCGTCTTTAGACAGTTTACCTAAGAGTGCAGATACGCGGGTGGATTTTTCTTCATCTGTCTCATTGATTTTGCAGACATATCAAGAGTATCCTTGGAAGATAACGGTTAATCAGACGATAGACCGGGCTGTGCAAGTCAGTAACCAGGTGGGTGAACCGGTAATCGATTTGGCAAATCGGGAGATGATCGTGTATGTGGCAAAAGAACAACATTTGGATCGGATAACAGTGACTAAAATGCAACTGGGCGGTTCGGTGGGAATTGTCGTTCCTGATCCGACGACGGTAACGAATTTTTCGCGTCCTTGCTCATTTGAAGTGACTCGTTTTGGAGTAACGGAAACTTGGAAAGTGACAATTCTGCATACGGAAGGTGGTGCTGTTTCCGGTGGTGAAACGGTTGCGATGGCCAATCGAATCATTGTAACCGGAATGATTCAAGAAGGTAAGATTCCGGTAATAGAATATAGAGAAAAGAATCCGTCCCAAACGCGGGTGGATGATGGTTGGCAGACGCTTCCGGCAAGTTCCGTAACTGTCAACGGTACTTCCTTCACAGCCACAATAACTGGTTTGAATCCGGGTACGACGTATGTATATCGTGTTGTGATTGATGATATAGCTGGAGAAGAGGTGGAGTGTAAGACCGCTGCGTTAGTGCTATTGACCAATGGGGGTTTTGACGATTGGCATCAAGATGGTAAATTGTGGAATCCGTGGTTGGCAACAGGTGTTTCTTTTTGGGATACGGGAAATAAAGGAGCTACTACTTTGGGAGACAGCAATACGATTCCGACAGGTGATACGAGTAACGGAACCGGAAAGGCAGCCAAGTTAGAATCGCGGTTTGTCGGAGTTGCCGGTATCGGTAAGTTTGCGGCTGGTAATATATTTGCCGGTTCGTATGTCCGTACAGATGGTACTAATGGCGTCTTGAGCTTTGGGCGTCCATTTGAAACTTATCCGACAGGTTTGAAGTTTAAATACAAATATACTTCGGCTGAGATAAATAAAAGTAACGATTCCGATTACAATTATTTGCTGGGCAGACCGGATTCTTGTCATATTTATGTGGCTCTGTCTGATAAGGCAGAACCTTATGAGATCAAAACAAAGAAGTCGGAACGGCAGCTGTTTAGCAAGAATGATAAAAATGTTATTGCTTATGGTGAGTTCATTTCCGCTAAGACCATATCCGGTTATGAGGAATATACAATCCGGTTAGATTACCGTGATTATCGTAAACCCAAATATCTTGTCATTGTGGCTACAGCCAGCAAATATGGTGATTATTTCACAGGAGGGGAAGGTAGTACACTTTATTTGGACGAAATGGAATTGACTTATGATTAGCGATAACCTGTTTAGTGTATCCTTAGTCGGATTATAACAACTAATGATATTCCTTTCTTTTTAGGTTAAGCAATAAATGTGTACCTTTGCCTCTCAAAAAGAGAACACAAGGTATGGAAAAACAGTTTAAGAGAACGCTGATAACTACGGCGTTGCCGTATGCGAACGGGCCGGTGCATATCGGACATTTGGCCGGGGTGTATGTGCCTGCTGATATTTATGCACGCTATCTTCGCCTGAAGGGGGAAGAAGTTTTGATGATCGGTGGATCGGATGAGCATGGAGTGCCTATCACGCTGAGAGCGAAGAAAGAAGGGATTACGCCGCAGGATGTGGTGGACCGTTATCATGGTATTATCAAGAAGTCTTTTGAGGAGTTTGGTATCTCGTTCGATATCTATTCCCGTACGACTTCGGCTACACATCGCCAGGTGGCGTCGGATTTCTTCCGTACCTTATACGATAAAGGAGAGTTTATCGAGAAAACGAGCGAACAGTATTACGACGAGGAAGCAAAACAGTTCCTTGCCGACCGTTATATAACCGGGACTTGCCCGCATTGCGGCAATGAAAAAGCCTATGGCGACCAGTGCGAAGCCTGCGGTACCTCTTTGAGCCCGACGGACCTGATCAACCCGAAATCCGCTATCAGTGGTAGCCAGCCGGTGATGAAGGAAACCAAACATTGGTATCTTCCTTTGGATAAATGGGAACCGTTCCTGCGCCAGTGGATACTGGAAGGGCATAAGGAATGGAAACCGAACGTATACGGACAGTGCAAGAGTTGGCTGGATATGGGATTGCAGCCTCGTGCCGTAAGCCGCGACCTTGATTGGGGGATTCCCGTGCCGGTGGAAGGTGCGGAAGGGAAGGTGCTGTATGTCTGGTTCGATGCGCCTATCGGATATATCTCCAATACGAAAGAACTGCTCCCCGAAAGTTGGGAAACCTGGTGGAAAGATCCTGAAACCAAGATGGTACATTTCATCGGTAAGGATAATATCGTGTTCCACTGTATCGTGTTCCCGGCCATGCTGAAAGCCGAAGGTTCTTATAACCTGCCGGAGAATGTGCCGGCCAATGAGTTTCTTAACCTGGAAGGCGACAAAATCTCCACTTCCCGCAACTGGGCTGTCTGGTTGAACGAATATCTGGTGGATATGCCGGGCAAGCAGGATGTGTTGCGCTATGTTTTGACGGCCAATGCTCCGGAAACAAAAGACAACGATTTCACCTGGAAAGATTTTCAGGCACGCAATAACAATGAGTTGGTTGCCATCTTAGGTAACTTTGTCAACCGTGCTTTGGTGCTTACCGAAAAGTATTTCGAAGGTAAGGTGCCGGCTGCCGGCGAGCTGACCGATTATGACCGTCAGACATTGACCGACTTTGCGAATGTAAAGGCTGACGTGGAACGTCTGCTGGATACCTACCATTTCCGTGACGCCCAGAAAGAAGCGATGAACTTGGCTCGTATCGGAAACAAATACCTGGCTGACACTGAACCTTGGAAATTAGCAAAGACCGATATGGCGCGTGTCGCCACGATCATGAACATCGCTTTGCAGATCACGGCAAATTTGGCAATCGCTTTCGAACCATTCCTGCCGTTCAGCATGGAGAAATTGAACAAGATGCTGAATGTGGAACCGTTAGGCTGGAACCGTCTGGGATCGACCGATCTGTTGGAAGCCGGCCATCAGTTGGGTAAATCGGAACTGCTGTTCGAGAAGATCGAAGACAGCGTGATCGAAGCACAGGTGCAAAAGCTGTTGGACACGAAGAAAGCAAACGAGGAAGCAAACTACAGGGCGAAACCCATCCGCGAGAATATCGAGTTTGATGATTTCATGAAGCTGGATATCCGTGTCGGGACCGTGTTGGAATGTACGAAAGTGCCTAAGGCGGACAAGCTGTTGCAGTTCCGTATTGATGACGGTCTGGAAAAACGTACGATCGTTTCCGGTATCGCTCAACATTACAAGCCGGAAGACCTTGTGGGCAAGCAGGTTTGCTTCATCGCTAATCTGGCTCCGCGCAAGCTGAAAGGTATCGTTTCCGAAGGGATGATCCTTTCCGCAGAAAACTTCGACGGCAAGCTGGCTGTCATCACTCCTGAAAAAGAGGTGAAACCGGGCAGCGAGGTGAAATAATCTGGTTAATCCTTCGTTGTAGTGACGAAGGATTAATTAATCGGAAAACAGATAATATAATGTTGGAAGAACAGATACAGATGGTCGACTTGCATGGACAATATCTCCGGTTCAAAGAGGAGATTGATGAGGCCATGCAGGCGGTGATCGACAGTTGTGCTTTTATCAATGGTCCGCAGGTGAAATCCTTTGCCGGGCATTTGGCTGATTATCTTCAGGTTCCATACGTGATTCCTTGTGCTAACGGGACGGACGCTTTGCAGATTGCTCTGATGGCATTGGAGCTTCAGCCTGGCGATGAGGTGATTCTGCCGGCATTTACTTATATAGCGGCAGCCGAGGTTGTCGCTTTGTTAGGGTTGACGCCCGTGTTGGTGGATGTCGATCCCTGTACCTTTAATATCGATCCCCGGAAAATAGAAGCGGCTGTTTCGGAACGGACAAAGGCGGTCGTGGCCGTCCACCTGTTCGGACAAGCCTGCGATATGGAGCCGATCATGACTTTGGCAGATGTCTATCATCTGTATGTAGTGGAAGATAACGCTCAATCTGTTGGTGCCGATTATATCTTTTCCGACGGGCGGGTACGAAAGGCCGGGACGATCGGACATATCGGGACGACATCTTTTTTTCCATCCAAGCCGTTGGCCTGCTATGGCGATGGGGGGGCGTTGATGACTTCCGACGAGGCGTTGGCTGCCCGTATCCGCATGATTGCCAATCATGGCCAGGAATGCAAATACCACCATAGGCGGATCGGATGCAACTCCCGTCTGGACACGTTGCAAGCTGCTGTGCTGGATGTGAAGTTGAAGCATCTGGAGGAGTTCACGGAAACCCGTCGGCAAGTTGCCTCTCGGTATGATGAAGCTTTGTCCTCCTGCGATTCGTTGGTTCTCCCTGCGAGATCGATATTTTCGACTCATGTCTATCACCAATATACGGTCCAGGTAAAAGACGGCAGGCGGAATGTCCTTCAATGCCTGTTGAAAGAACAGGGAATCCCTTCCATGATCTATTATCCTGTACCAGTGCATCATCAGGAAGCTTACCGGCATATCTCCCGTGTATCCGGCAATTTGGACGTCTCCACCCGTTTGTGCGAATCCGTCCTTTCCCTGCCTATTCATACGGAAATGTCCCTCGGACAACAGCAATATATAACAGAAACTCTAAAAAAGGGGGTGTGTCGAAACTATCCTGTTCCCGCGCTTGACGTGGGATCGCATTAGAACCGACCCTATAAAAATCTGATTGATAAGGTCTGTCCTTTTGCGGCCCCGCGTCAAGCACGGGGACAAGGAGATTTTGACACCCCCCCCATCGAATGCTTATGGATAAAAAGATAAAATTTGCAGTTATCGGTTGTGGCCATATCGGCAAACGTCATGCCGAGATGGTGACACGCGATCCGGGAGCCGAATTGGTGGCCCTTTGTGATATTCGTCCCTGTGAGGAATTGGGTATTGAGGCATACGATGTCCCGTTTTTTTCATCCCTGACGGAGCTATTGCAGAGCGGAATTTCCATAGATGTCGTAAATGTTTGTACCCCGAACGGCTTGCATGCAGCAATGGCCATTCAGGCTGTCGAAACCGGTTGCAACGTCGTGATCGAGAAGCCGATGGCACTGACGCTTGCCGATGCCGAGAAGGTGGTCTATGCTTCGCTGAAATACCGTAAACAGGTGTTCTGCGTCATGCAAAACCGTTATTCTCCTCCTTCCGTCTGGATCAAGGAGATGGTGGATTCGGGTAGGTTAGGCAAGATCTATATGGTCCAGTTGAATTGTTATTGGAACCGTGACGAGCGCTATTATAAACCCGGTGGCTGGCATGGCGATGCCGCTTTGGACGGAGGGACGCTTTTTACCCAGTTCTCCCATTTCATCGACATTATGTACTGGCTTTTCGGGGATATCTGCAATATCCAGGCTCGCTTTGCCGATTTCAACCATGCCGGACTTACGGCTTTTGAAGATTCGGGCTTTGTGAATTTCAACTTCGTGAACGGCGGGATGGGGAGCCTGAGCTATTCCACTTCTGTCTGGAACAGGAACATGGAAAGCAGTATGCTGATTGTTGCGGAGAACGGAAGCGTGAAAATCGGCGGACAGTATATGAACGAAGTCGAATACTGCCATATCAAAGATTATGAAATGCCGGAACTGGCGCCGACGAATCCGGGAAATGACTACGGCCCTTATAAAGGTTCCGCCCAGAACCATAATTTCGTGATCCGCAATGTGGTCCGTGTCCTTTCCGGTGCAAGTTCGGAATGTATTACGACCAACGTATTGGAAGGCATGAAGGTTGTGGACATCATCCAGCGGATTTATGCATTGAAGTAATAAATGTAAGATAGGGACGGGGCGGCGTTTAAATATGGATTCCGTATTCATGCTTTACCTCGTCCATCACAAAGGTGCTTTCGAGCGATCCGAGGCTGTCGATCGTGCCTAACACGTTCAAGATAAACTCCTGGTAATACTTCATATTCGGTGCATGGATCTTCAGCAGGTAGTCGTAACTTCCCGATATATTGTAGCATTCTGTGACTTGCGGAATTTCCTGTATGATTCTTGTGAACTCCGCCGCAATCTCTTTGTTCAGTCTCCTCAACTTGACACTGCAAAAGACCACGAAGCCCTGGTTTAGCTTTTCGGCGTCCAGCACGGCAATGTACTTCTTTATATATCCTCCGTTTTCGAGGCGTTTCAGGCGTTCGAATACGGGTGTCGACGAGAGGCTGACACTCGCGGCGAGCTCTTTTGTGGTGAGCCGGGCATTCGATTGCAGGGTACGGAGGATCTGCAAGTCTACTTTGTCTAATTTCTCAAGTGTGTTCATAAGAATAAAATTCTATCAGAATCCTTTTTTCGATCCTGATACAGTTTATGCGTTCTGTTGACGACCGTAAAAATAGCGTTATTTTCTGTATTTTCCATATATCTTGTCTGATATCTCTGTCTGCTATAGTTTTGCTGGAAAATGAGCAAGAAGAACAATTTAAAATAATACGACTATGGTAACAAAGAAATTACATTTCGAGACATTACAGGTTCATGTAGGGCAAGAACAGGCCGATCCCGCAACAGATGCTCGTGCCGTCCCTATTTATCAGACAACATCTTATGTATTTCATGATTCACAACATGCGGCAGACCGTTTCGGCCTTCGTGATGCCGGGAATATTTATGGCCGCCTGACCAATTCGACCCAGGGAGTTTTCGAAGCGCGTGTTGCCGCTCTCGAAGGGGGAGTGGCTGGTCTGGCGGTGGCTTCCGGTGCGGCGGCCGTGACGTATGCCTTGCAGAATATACTTGGAGTGAGTGATCATATTGTGGCTGCCGACAATCTCTATGGCGGTTCCTTCAATCTGATTACGCATACGTTAGCGACTCAGGGCATTACCCACACGATTGTAAATGTCAATGACTTGCAGGCGTTGGAGGCTGCTATCCGGGAGAATACGAAAGCGGTGTATGTCGAAACGTTCGGTAATCCTAATTCTGATGTTACCAATATCGATGCTGTGGCGGAGGTGGCCCATCGTCATAATATTCCGTTGATAGTGGATAATACGTTCGGTACACCGTACCTGATCCGTCCGATCGAGCACGGGGCCGATATTGTTGTTCATTCCGCCACCAAATTTATCGGCGGACATGGATCGAGCTTGGGAGGAGTGATTGTGGACAGTGGCAATTTCGATTGGAAAGCAAATGCCGATAAGTTCCCGACCTTGGGCAAACCGGACCCAAGTTATCATGGGGCGGTCTTTGCCGATGTGGCGGGTCCGACAGCTTTCGTCACTCGTATCCGGGCTGTCATTCTGCGTGATACAGGAGCTACGATCTCGCCTTTCAATGCTTTTATCCTGCTGCAAGGTCTGGAAACATTGTCTCTCCGCGTGGAACGTCATGTTGCCAATGCTCTGAAAGTCGTCGAGTATTTATCCAAACACCCGAAAGTAACCAAAGTGAACCATCCGGCTCTTCCAGACCATCCAGACCATGAACTTTATAAAAAGTATTTCCCGAAAGGTGCCGGAAGTATTTTCACTTTCGAGATCGAAGGCGGGCAGGAAGCGGCCTGGAAGTTTATCGATTCGCTGGAAATATTCTCCCTTCTTGCCAATGTGGCTGATGTGAAGAGCCTGGTGATCCATCCGTATACGACTACCCATTCTCAAATGACTCCGGAAGAGTTGGCCGGACAGCATATCACTCCTTCCACTGTGCGCCTGAGTATAGGTACTGAATATATCGATGATATCATTGATGACCTAGACCAAGCTCTGGCAAAGGTTTGATGTAAGATGGCAATGTGTTTTTGTTTTGATGCAAGTGTAAGTTGTTTTCGACGTTGTCGAGAATATATTTGACGTTGTCGGGAATATATACGGCAATGTAGAAAACAACTTACGCTTGCATCTGAATGAAGAAGTATGGGTTCGAATTTTTATTTTATCCTGAATAGTTTGTTTTTGTAATCGATAATCACGGTGTTTTCAAAGAAATAAGCATTTCCGGTTATTCCCCAGACATCGAGGGTACTATAAATACTATCCCAAAGGCCGTCTTTGGCGTAGTAGACTTTCGAATTGTTCAAGGCTTTTCCGCCGAACTCGATCGGTTTGGTTACATTAAAGCCATAAAATGTTATTTCTTGTCCCCACCATAAAGGACCGCTTAGAGAGTCGACAATAGTAAGGTCTGATACGCTCCAAGCTCTTTCTTGTGTCGTTATTAACTGGAAAGGGCTTGAACCTGTATCGAACAATACTTTACATGTTTTTCCATTAATCCGTAAAGGCAATTTTATTTCCCCATATTCTGATTCAAATTCTTCAGCCAGCAGATTTTCGTATTCAGCCGGTAAAAAGTCTGTGATTGCAAGCCTGTTTGATTTGTAATCAATGATTAAGACTTTATCTTGCACCATGTCGGATGCGATCGTTCCAATATGCTTGGGGGTATTTGAATGAAGTGAATCTTTAGGGATTTTATTTCCGAAATTCTGCATGAATCCGATATTGGCATTGCTAAACTCCACTGTCCCTATTTGCAGGTTGACATTCTTATACATCCCGGTTGAATCTTTTTTGTTCATTAAAGATGGGGCTTCTTTGAGATAAGGAGCAAAAGTATTCCCGTAAAAGACAGAATTATATGCTCCTAAATCAAACTGCATTGTGAATTCGTAGGGTAAATTCTCTATTTTTACCGGAACATTTAGAAAAGCTTTTTCAATGTATATCCCCGAAATTGTATCACCTTCCCAACTGAAGGGAATCCATTGCAGCGATGGTTTTCGTGAACAATTTGTAAAGATTAATAGAAGGAGTACAAAAGTAATCCCTTGTTTGTGTATTTCCATAAATGGTGATTTTTTGTTGTTAGAAAATAGTTTATTTCGGTGTCTCGTTGTTCTTAGCCAATGAAACCAAGCCTCCCATAGCCCCTAAGTTCATGGTGTCGAGTGCCGAACTCGGTACGATAACCATCGATCCTTTTTCTTTTAAGCCTTCGAACAGCATATTCATCCCTCTAAGATGCAATGCCACAGGATTGTCGGTATATTTCTTACTGGCTTGTTCGAACTTTTCTGCGATTTCCGTTTCTGCTGTTCCCAAGATGACGCGAGCTCTTCTTTCACGTTCGGCCTGGGCCTCTTTGCTCATTGCTTCGGCCAGGTCTTGCGGAATGGCGATATCTTTGATACCGACAGTCTGGCATGTGATGCCCCACGGATTCGTATTTCTGTCTAAGACCTGTTGCAAATCCTCAGCTATCTTATCGCGTTCCTGCAAGAGATCCGACAGTTCGTGCTTACCGATGGTATCTCTTAGACCAGTCTGTGTGATATGTTCGATCGCTTTTTGGTACTCCTGTACTTCCAATGCAGCTTTTTCCACGTCCCAGACGGTCCAATATACGACTGCATCCACATTTACCGGAACCGTATCTTTGGTTAGAGTTTGTTCGGCCTTAAATGCACTTACCCGTACACGCTGGTCAATATAAGTCGATACACTGTCTATAACCGGGATAATCATAAAGGGGCCGGGACCTTTCAAACCGTTGTATTTCCCCATACGAAGGACTACCGCTCGTTCCCATTGGTCGGCTATGCGGATTGCAGAAGTCACCAACCCGGAAAGAAGAAGCAAGAGGATGAATATCGGTATGTTTATAATCTTCGAAACATACAAAACGGCTGATACGATAACCAGTATCAGCAATACGGAAAGGGATATGGGATTGAACCAACCCTTGTTAATTACATTTGTTGTCATATTCATTGTTTTTTAGAAGTTTCGATATCTTTTAATTCTCGAATAACCTCATTTAGGCTGAAACCGTAACTCAGTACAACGGAAGAAAATTGTGTACAAATTTCTTTTAACTTGTCTTCCCGTTCTTTTTCCAGTACTACATGATCTGTTTTGCTAATAAACGTTCCGGTTCCTTGCTGAGTTTCCAAAATATTCTTGATCTCCAATTCTTTATAAGCTTTGGATACCGTGTTTAGGTTTACCTTTAACTCTACGGCAAGTGCTCTGACCGTAGGAAGCTGTTCTCCCAACTTAAGTTGCCCGGATGCTATGCCAAACCTGATTTGATCAATGATCTGGCGGTATATCGGCATACCGCTAGAGTAATCTAATAAAAACTTGATCATATGATTTTATATTATTCTATATTAATATTGTACTACTATTATAGTACAAAAATACAAGAATAAATTATTCCACAAAAACTTTTTGTGGAAATTTTTGAGGTGTATGGATGAAACTTTTGTGTTTAAATAGACTTTAAGAATACTTCTTTTTATTTTTTCCCAAAAGCTAAGAACATATAGTTTCCATATATTCTCCTGGTGTCATGTTAAATTCTTTCTTGAAACAAACACTGAAATAATGTGCATCTTTAAAACCTACCAAATAGGCAATGTCTGAAACATTACCCCTTCTTTGTTTAATGAGTTCTTTTGCTGTATTCAAACGTATACTACGGATAAATTCATTAGGAGACATATTTGCCAAAGACTTCAACTTGCGGTATAACATAGAATTGGACACTTGCATAATTTCACAAAAATGTTTGACATCAAACTCGGGATTTTCCATATTCTTTTTTACAATATCCATGGTCTCTTTCAAAAACTTTTCATCGTATGATGAGATCGTAATATCTATATTCTGTGTCAAAGGGTTGGATTTAAAGCTATCTATAACCCTTTTTCTATTAGAGATGACCATGTCTATATTTGCTTGTAACACGTTAAAATTAAATGGTTTGGTTATATATGCATCTGCGCCGCAGTTCAATCCTTCCAAATAGTCTTTATCATTTATTTTTGCCGTAAGAAGTATAATCGGAATACAGCTTGTCTCTTTCTTTCTCTTGAGTTGTTTACATAGTTCGAATCCATCCATGATAGGCATCATGACATCACTAAGAATCAGATCAGGCTTAATGTCTTGTACAAGTTTCAGTCCTTCCTCCCCATTAGTGGCCATTGATATCGTATACTTTTCTTGTAACAAACGCTGAAGTGAATCTCGCAAGTCTTGATCATCTTCAATAACCAAAACGGAATTCTGTTTTGAAGATTTTTGAATTTCAGAATTGGACTGTGATTGTTGGATGGCTGCTCCTTCAGGCGAGTCGTTTACAATGAAACGATGTTCTATCGTTTCATTTATTTGTTCGTTGCTATAGCTTGTTTTGTTGATAGGTATTCTGATTGTAAATTCTGTCCATTCTTCCAGTTCACTAGTTACACTAATCGTTCCTTTGTGCAATTCGACAAGACTTTTAGTTAATGCTAGTCCTATGCCATTCCCTTTAAGGCCCAATTGTTTAAAACTGTTTTCATAAAAACGATTAAATATATAAGGTAATTCATCGGTTGCAATACCTTTTCCTATATTTCTGATTTTAATAAGTAATGTTTTATACTGAAATTCACTTTCCTGATCCTCAGCTTTAAGGAGAATCTCTATTTTTCCCCTACCATCCTGATAGCTGAACTTTATTGCGTTAGAAAGTAAATTATATAAAATTTTATCGATTTTATTCGTGTCAAACCAAGCAGCGATATGTTCAGGTTCCGACTGCATACATAAGCTGACATTTTTATTCTTTGCTAATAAAGCAAAGTTCTCTTGACAAAGATTACAGACAAAAGAACTTATATCTCCATAAGATATGTTGAGTTTTAATTTATTGTTTTCCAGTTTTTGAAAATCAAGAATCTCTTCAATCAACCTATTAAGTCTGATCGTATTCGACTGGGCCGCTTTTAATATTTTATTATCAATATTATACATACGCTTAAGCTCCTCAATGGAGCAACTGATAATAGATAACGGCGTCAAGAATTCATGAGAGATATTGGCAAAAAATTTGAACTTGGATTGATGTAATTCTTCCGCTTTTATTCTCTCTATTTGTTCGACCTTCACAGCTTCTTTCAATTTATACCTATAATTTTGAAAACGATAAAAAACATAACCTGAAATAGTTATCAAAAACAGATAACATACCAAAGCCAAATTCGTTTTGTAAAAAGGAGGAAGCACTTTTATGCCGAATTCTTCATAATTTTCATTTTCCACTCTACCTTCATTCAGTGTCTTGACCAAAAAACGATATTCACCTGAAGGTAAGTTGGTGTAGAATGCTGTTCGTGATGTCGCATCCGTGTAGATCCAATCTTTGTCAAATCCCTCCAATTTGTAAGCATATTTTTTCTTTTCAGGATGTACATAAGAAAGTGCGGCAAATTTGATCCCGATATTATTATCAGAAGAAGTCAGAGTAATGTTTTTAGAGTAGAGTGGATGAGTTTTTCCAGATAACTGTTTTTTCTTCTTATTCGGCAGTTCATCAAAAGATTTGTGGAAAATCTTAAAATCACTAATGATAGTTGGAGTATGGGTTGAGTCATAGTTCACCAAGTTTGGATGAAATATGCAGAAACCACTAGGGGTTCCGTAATAGATCTGTCCTTTCTTGTCATTGAACATTGAATTTTTTAAACAGCTTTTATCCAACATTCCATCTCTATCATCAAAAATAAGTGATTTATGAGTCTGACTGTTATACAACACCACTCCCTTATTAGTTCCTAAGACAAGAGTCCCGTTCACTTCCGTTATATTAAAAACGATATCGCTAGGTATTTCCTGTATATTAGGAGCCGGTTCAAACCAGTCTTTTTCTTGGTTATACTTCTGTAAGCCATAACCATTTGTTCCAATCCAAAGGTTCCCCATTTTATCCTCATAGATACACATGATCTCATCAGCAACAAGCAGTTTGTTTTTACTGTTATAAGTTTTAAAAGACAGTTTATGCACATTGGATCCTGATGCCAGACTGTATAGCCCATCAAAGAAGTTCCGAGCCATACTGTACCTGTGTGATCCTGATAAATACACTGTATGCGGTTATAAGTATCATAAGAAAGTGTATCATTATTAGTCGTAATAATATTTAGTCCCTCATCAGAGCCGATCCAAATATTGCCATCCTTGTCACTTATGATAGAATTAATACAACTTCCGATTTTTGTTTTTCCTAAATGATGAAGATAATACTGGCAGGACGAGATTTCTCTATCTTTTAACTGACAAATTATCAATCCGCCAAATTGTGTACCAAACCATAATTCCTTTTTAGACGGATGTTTGAATATAAATTGCACATTTCCAGGCCATTGTTTAAATAGTTCATTATATTTTGATATTTCTTTATAACCGGTATTTTTTCCCACTTTTTTGTCATAAAAGGAAAACCCGATTTTATCGACTCCAAGTAATAAAACATTTTTATTCCATTCATACAACGCATTCACTTTTAAGTTTTGATATGGCTCCAATGAAGATTTCATCGGGTAATTGGTAAAGATCTTTTTTTCTTTATACGCGATATAAACACCTGAATTTGCTGTTGCTATCCAAATATTCTTTTGATTGTCAATGAATAGATCATTAATATCCTCGTTGGAAATAAAACCAGACGAATAAACATCGGTATTAATTGGTATCAGTTTATTGTTATTATCTATCCTATATAGCCCTTGATTAGTCCCTACTAAAATGTTTTTGTCCGGAAGTTGCTGTAAACATTTGAAAATGCACTCATAATCAGTTTCATACCCGAACTGAGTATATCGGGCGTGTTTAGAAGTTTCCCGATTGTTCATTTTGGATACACCATTACCCCAGTTGCATATCCAAATGTTTTCAGCTGTGTCTTGCAATAAAAAATTGGTTCTATTCAAAACGGTTACTTCAGGATATTGGTAAAAACGTTGTTTTTTCACATCAAAACGGCATATTCCATTATCAAATGTTCCCACCCAAATATCTCCTGATTTGTCTTCCAGTAATGCGTGAATTGAATTTCCTGCTATGGATGTTTCATCATTGGGACGATTTTTATATTGGAAAAAAGAACCGGTTTGTCTATTATATTTTAAAAGTCCAACTTGTGTTCCTACCCATAACGTACTGTCACGAGAGATCAGCAAAGAATGTATAAAAGAGTTAGGAAGACTGTCATTGCTGATACAAACAATCTTGTCGGTCGATTTATCCAAAAAGTGTAACCCTTGTTCAGTCCCGATCCACAAGTTATGATCAATGTCTTCAACAATTGCATTTACAATATTACTTTGCAACAATTCCGGAAATTGGCTTGATGACTTGTATGTCTTAAACTCATATCCGTCATAGCGACAGAGACCATTGTTTGTGGCAAACCACATAAATCCGTCACTGTCTTGAAGAATTTGATTAACATGTTTATCAGGGAGACCTTCTATATTGTTGATCGCCCGTACATTATAATCATTCCATGCCGGATAGGCACAAAAAGTTATAAAAAATAAGTATAATAATAGTATTAAAATTTTACTCATAAAACAAAGATTTCTAATACATTATTAAATACATAGCAACCTGTATCTTTTGATTTTCTTTATTTACGCAAGCCCCAAGCATTTTTTGATACTAAAGTAATTTAAAGTTTCCACATAATCCAATTTTGAATTTATATATTTTTTATTTTGACTATTTATTTACTAAAAAACGAGTTTATAGCATCACTGTCGACAATCTGTAACTCTCCGGTAGGAGTATTGACTGAATGAAGAAATGGCTTGAGCGATTCAACCCCTGACAGATCATTTTTTATCATATTGCTATATGTTTTATTTTCATATGTTGCCCCTTCGTCTTCAGGTATATTTTTGATATTTCCAAGGTAACAATTATCTTTAAAAAAATTATTTGTTGAATTTCCAAGCAAGAAACAGCTGTTTTCTGCCACATAAAACAGGTTCTCACATACTGTTGTACTGTCTGCATCTCCATAAGATTGTGTTGCGCTTAACAAACATCGCTGTACGTCGGAATTGACTTTCTTGGTCACATGAATGATATTATGCCGAAGTGTACTGCCTTTAGCCGGTCCTGAAATATGAATACTCGGAGAAAAAAATCCTGTTCCTATTTTCTTCGTTCTATTTCCGTCGTTTATGCTGATATTACCCTGTATCAGCGTGTTATTTGTTCCAATGTTTTCTGGCATTCCTGTTTCTCCGGTATTACAAATCAGCAGAAAGCCTCCTTCATTGTCATGGCTGTAATTATATTGAATAATAGTATTGTTACAATTATTATCTGAATCAAACCCTTGAGCATCGCCAGGAGCCTTATGATCGGAAACTTCATTGAACTGTATGAGTGTGTTGTCACAACTCCACGGCCAAATTCCAGCAGCAAATTCTCCATCAGGTAACAGGTCCGGACAATTTTTGATTCGATTATACTCAATTACAGCACTATCGCATCCTATAGGAACGATACCATCTCCTGGAACTCCTTCGATAAGATTGTTTCGTACAACAACATGACGATTCGGATGCCAAAAGTCACGTGTTACATATCCCCACCAAATTATTCCGTTCCGCTCACAACGACGAATAATACAATTCTCTATTGTCAGTCCGTCAAAGATACTCGGTTTCTCTCCTTCATTCACAATATATATCCCCGATCCTCCACCTTGCTTTTTTACGAGACTACCGTTCACATCATGAATATACAGATTTCTTAACGTGATCGAACGAGCTGTACCATAGTTTTCCAAATGAACTTTTACACCGGTCCTACCAGGTAATCTATCCTTTCCGGTATTAACTATCTCCAAATTTTGTATGGTAATTTGAGAAGAGTTATAGACATACACGGCATAAGGAGACTGGTCATATCCTATGATACAAGGATCATGTCCCTTATCTCCATATCCATCAATGATTATGGGAGCTTCCGCTGTTCCTGTCCCATTCAAATAAAGTTCTCCGATAAATGTCTCCCCTTTTTTGAGAAGAATCTTGTCTCCTGGGGAGAGTTTCAGACCTCGAGTCTTTGCTAAATTTTTCCAAGCTTTATCTGGAGATGTTCCATTGTTATCATCACTTCCGTTTGTTGCATCAAAATAATATGAAGTAGAATTATCGGATGATAAATATCCTGATGGTGAAATACAGGCATTAAGAAAAAAAATCAGAAAAACAGATATATATTTGTTCATATTTTTGATTGCCTTCCAGAAAAATAACATTTGTTTTTTGTCTCCGGTAAATATTTTTTGCTTAAAAATGTCTACTTGTTTCATTTGTTTATAATTTAAACTCCCGGCGGATTATTTCCGCCGGGATACGGTTCACCATCCTGGATTTTGTTCCAATTCCGGATTAATATACCTCTCCGATTGTGGAATCGGATACAGATACATACAGTCTTTAAATATTCTTTTCTCTACCAAAACTTTTTTGTAACTGAATGAGCCATCTTCTTTTTTTGTAATGTCAACTCCATATATGTCTGTTGTCTGATCTGCAATCTTCCAACGGCGAATATCCCAAAAACGATGATCTTCAAATGAAAGTTCGACTCTACGTTCATTTCTTAACTTGGCTTTAAACTCATTTAAAGTCAGATTATTTGGAAATGGTGGCATGTCCACATGTACACGGCTTCTTACAATATCTACAGCTTCTTTAGCCGACATCGGATATCCATCTTTATAGTTAGGGTCTCCATATGCTTCAACCATAGCTTCCGCAAAATTTAACAAGATCTCGCTGTAACGCATAATATTCCATACATGTCGTTTGCTTGTCACGAATTCGCTTTTCAAACTGGTGCTTCCGTCTACATATTTTCTTAAGTAGTATCCTGTAACCGTTGCATTTTTTTGTGGCTTTCCACTTCTTCCTCCGTACCAACATTCTACTTGCTCATCATATACCCACCAAGCTCCGTTTTGGGCCACCAATTCATACATACGGGGATCCCTTCCTTCATATGGATTCTGTGAATCATAGCTTGGATCCATATGTTCATAGCCTGCATCAGGTGCAACCGGCAATCCACTTGCCTGCATTTCATACGATTCGACTAAGTTTTCTGTTGGGCAATGTCCCGTATTACCACCACCTTCGATACCTATAGGAAAGTTAACCCGTTCAAACCAGTTATCTTCCCGTTGCATTACTCCAAAAATAAGTTCATTATTATTAGAATAGTTATTATTCCAAAGACTCCATAAATCCGGTAACGGCATGTAACCGAAATCCCAAGCTTTTTCGATGACATCTGCAGCGGCACGTGCAGCAGACTTCCACTTGTCTATATTGCCGGACTTATTGAACAATGGACTTGCTGAATATAGTAAAGCTCTTGATTTCAAAGCCATTGCTGCGCCTCTTGTTGCACGCCCTGTTTCGCTTTTTATCAGTTCTTTGTAACTGATAGGTAAATGAGGAGCAATCGCGTCACATTCATCTACGATAAACTGAATAACCTCATCGAATGACGTCCTTTTTTGCATGTTGGCTTCTTCTTCAGAAAGCAAAGTCGTAATAAGAGGAATATCACCATAACGTTTAGCCAATTCAAAATAAAAATAGGCACGTAAGAATCTTGCCTCGTATGGATAATACTTGAACTGTGCCATGATATCCTCATAATCTTCGTTATGCTTCAATTCATCGAATTCCTGTCCTTCAACTTCTTGAAGAAACACATTCACAGCTCGTATCCCCCTAAAATAATTCCATCGATCATCCAAAGTATTAATAGTACTCCAGGCACCATTGTTGAAACTATGTACAGGTGACAGTTTGTCAACATAAACAGCTTCGTCACATGCTGCAGAACGTAATGCATCTCCACCAATCGTACCAAATGCGGCAGGAACATAAGAGTATATATTAGTTAGGAAATCCCGGGTATATTGGAAACTAGAGAATACTGCATCTTTTTCCAAGAAATCCGATTCATCATATTCCAGATAATTACAAGAACTGGTACAAAGAATCAATATGCTAAATATCAATAATTTATTTTTCATCTTTTTTATTTTTATGATAAACATTAGAATGCGAGATCAAAACCAAAATGCACAGAACGTTGCGCAGGGTAAGTAGACCAAATTACTTCCGGATCTGTTTCATTTACGTTGTCTATGGAAAAGAGGTCCATACCTTTAGCAAACAACTTGAATTCACGTAAGCGTAAAGGCTTTATACAACTTTCAGGCAACTTGTAATAAATTTCTGCTGAGCGTAGTTTTAAAAAAGAAATATTTTTCATGAATACGGAATTTCCACGATAGTTATTTGCACTTTCTGTCGTTGTAAGACGCGGGTATATAGCATCTGTATTGTCTTTTCCTGATCTCCAGCAATTTTCCAGATAATGTTCTGAAATAGTCTGATTATTCATTAGGGGAGCATAAAAGCAACTTAGGCTTCGTTGTATAGTATAATGGCCGGCACCTTGAAACTGAGCATTGATTCCTAATCCTTTATATTCGAAATCGAATCCCATTGAATAGAATAATTCTGGGCAGATCGTATTATATCCCATCGGTACCACATCCAATTCATCTATTCGATTATCACCATTCTGATCTTTATATTTCAAGTCTCCAGGATATACGGTTGAGAATGTTTGTATCGGACTATTATTAATATCTGCCTGATCTTTGAAGAACCCTATAGCTTCCAACCCGTAAAATTGTCCTAAACGTCTGCCTGTCGATTTCAAGTAATCGTAAGGTTTAAAAGCCTCGTTCATGTTTACAATCTTGTTTCTAGCGAATGCCAGTTGAGCATTGACATTAAAAAAGAAATCCTTCATCTGCTTGCCTACGTTCATACCGACTTCCACGCCATAATTATTAACAATGCCACTTGGAGAGTTGGAAGCCGTAGCTCCAAAGAAACCGGAAGTAATGTTGCCATCTGCAACCATAATATCATATCGATGATCGTAATAGCTTTCTACATTGAAGTCTATCAAGTCCAATATTCGTATATCAACTCCGATATTCGCTTTACTACTTTTTTCGAATGTCGCATTCAAACTTGGCAATTGTCCTTCCGCAATGCCTCCATTTGCAATGAAGTCATCACCGAAAACAAAACCTCCACCTCCTCCAAAAGGATATTTGTCCATATTTTTCCAAACGTCATCGCTCCCTGTTAATCCGTAAGAAAGCCGTAATTTAAGCAGGTCTAACCAATCGATATTGTTCAAAAAAGACTCTTTATTAAGTAGCCAAGCTCCGGAAATTGCAGGAAATACTCCCCAACGATTGGCTTTTGGTAAACGACTGGTCCCTGAAGCAGCGATACTAAAGTCCAAATAGTATTTGTTCAATAAGCCATAATGGCCTGAAGCGATGATGTCTTGATGCATATACGTATTATATTGACCGAGATAAACATTTTTATCCTGCTTATAACGAATAGAAGCGAACAAATTGCTTTGGGAAAAATCTTTCTGATAATTCAAAGCAAATTGAATATTGGAATGTCTGTTCTGATTGTTCAGCCAACTGTTGAATCCTAACTGTTTTTCCTCCTTTCCATATTGGGTGTTTACCGTATCGGTTGGAATACCGCTATTGTCTAAATGCGCAATATTGGACTCATACAAATATTGTTTTGAACGAGCATCCCATGTCTCTGAATAGGCATCAAAACCAATACGGAATTCTGCTGACAACCCTGGAGCCAAAGCTTCCAGATCTTGTGTCAATGTCAGATCCGCCAATAATGTACGGGCATGAGATGTGGTATATCCTGTCGATGATGACTCGGCAACCGGATTCTTCGGATACATGTTTGATCCCCCCCCAAATACCGTTATGGCTCCTGACAGGATATGCATTAGCAGGCAAAGCATATAGGGTTTCCATGAGCACTCCATCTGAAATACTGCCAGGAGAATATTTTTCTTTCAGCTTACCAGACAAATTAACCTTTACCCGGGTAGACGATGTTATGTCTATATCCAAGTTTGTACGTACGTTGAGTATCGAATTGGCTAACTGAGTGGAATAGCTTCCTTGATCCGTATTCTTTAACAATCCTCTATCCGATATGAAATTAATCATCGAATAATATCTGATCCGGTTGGATCCTCCGCTTGCAGTGAAATTCACTTGATCTCGCTGCCCATGATCTCGTAACGTTTCATTAAACCAGTCTACATTAGGGAATAAGGTTGGATATTTTCCACTTCTATAAGCTTCAATTTCTTGTTGGGTATATCTGGGAGCCAGACCTTCGTTTGCCAAACCCTCATTAACCGCTTCGGCATAAGTGGCGGCATCAGCCATTTGGGGTAATCGTACAGGTGTAGTGACGCTATGCTGATAGGAAACATGAATGTCAGTTTTACCTTTTTTCCCTCGTTTGGTTTTCACCAAGATTACCCCGTTAGCTCCTCTAATTCCGTATGGAGCCAAAGCAGCAGCATCTTTGAGGATCGTTATTTCCTCAATTTCCTCCAGAACCAGTGAATTTATATCACGCTCCAAACCATCGACAAAAACAAGTATCGAATTGTTATTAAGCGAACCGATTCCTCGGATATTCATGCTTGGATATCCTTCTCCATCCCCATACTCTCCGTTTTGGCGGATAAACAATCCGTTGAGTTTCCCGTAGAGTGCATTGGCGGGATTAATATTCGAACGTTTCATCAATTCCTTCCCACTGACAGTAGAAGCAGAAATGGTCGTTTCATCAAATTGTAACATATCAGATCCTGTCGTTTTTTCTTGTGCCCAGACAGAAGCAATGCATAAAACAGGTAGTGATATGATGGTTATTAATTTATTCCTCATTTTATTATTCTGATTTTGTATTAATGACTGGTTAGCATCACCATCCCGGATTTTGAATCAATCCGTACGATTTGTTGATTTCATTACTGGGAAATGCACTTAAATACCATTTAGGGGAGAATTTCCCAGGATTTGCCCATTGTCTAAGTTCTCCATTTTCAGCCGGTTTGAATAATTTATATTCATACTTGAACTCGCTGGTTTCCGGATCCTTAGTAATAACAACTCGGTGTGGAGTTTTTTGGAAGATATCCACCCGCTTATAACGAATCATATCAAACCATCTGACTTCTTCATAAGCAAATTCGCAAACCCGTTCGTTCATCAGTGTTTCCAGAAAATCCTTTTTGTTCAATCCCGCTTTCAAATGACCGATATTAACGCGATCACGCAATTTATTGACACATTCATAAGCTAGTGCCATGTCCCCGTTTGTCTGGCAAATAGCTTCAGCATATCCCAAATACAACTCAGGTAATCTTAAATAAGGCCATTGAACCACTTTTCCGGATATCTCTGCAGGCCATTCAAACAAAGGACCGCCACCACCATCGAGGATGAATTTACGTGGGCGATAACCGGACATGAATGCTCCATATGATCCTTCAAAGTCTTGATAATGTTTACCTCCTACATATATTTCAGCAATACCTCCATAATATTTGTCTCCATTTACAACTACTGTTTCATATAAGCGGGGATCACGTTGTTCATACGGGTGTTTCGGATCATATAATTTACTTTCTGTGATAGGTAAACCATCTATCATTGGAAACATATCAACAAGTTCCTGTGTCCCACAGGCAGTACCGGCATCACCGGCTGTTTCATAATAGCTCCATCCCCAAGTCCAATAATCAGGTACGGTATAACCATAATGTGTAGTAATGATTGCTTCTCCTGTACCCCGATCAAGATAACCGGAACGAAACGCTTGTCTGGGATCCGATTTATAGACTAAACCATATTGTCCATTCTTATTCAATTCATCGAAAAATGCTTTATGAGCTGCCAATGCTTGTGTCCATAGTTCAGGTTTATAACTTCCAAACCACATCAAACGTTTATCCGCTGCTTCACCTGGCATATATGGTTCTGAACTGTTAAACAATGGGCTGGCAGCAAACAATAGGATACGTGCCTTTAGCCCCATTGCCGATGCTTTTGTTAATCGTCCTTCCCATTCTCGGTTTTCAGCAGCAGACATAGCCCAAGGCAATACATCTGCTGCCTCATCCAATAGATTTACAATAAAATCAAGCGTTTCCTGTACAGTACCTCTTTCTTTTTGCATATCTTCATTCGCTGTGTATGCATGATCCACAATCGGTACCCCTCCATAATGGCGAAACAAATCACAATAGTGCATAGCGATAATAACTTTTGCTTCTGCTTTTAAACGTTGTTTTTCAGCCTCTTTCATATCAGGAACTCGGTCTACATTTTCAATAAACAACCATGCGCGACGAATGCCTAACCAACAAGGTCTTTGATAGTAGCTGTATTTGGATGAATAGCCATTATTTTCATAATCGGCAGAATAAGTGCCATTATAATGTATAGCAGCTCCTGATACACCATCAGTCCAAACATTGGAATAAACAAGGTCGGTCAGGCAATCCAGAGGATCTGAGCCCATCAGTTGATTACCTTGATTACCTAAGTTCAGACCATAATGCAATGTGGCATACGCACTCCAAAGGGCTGTCCGTGCATATTGCGCATTAGAATAAATTACATCGATATCGACATCATTGGAAGGAGCTTTTTCTAAGAAGTCATCTCCAAATTTTAAATCCTGACAAGACAGGAAAGAACCGATAAATCCTGCAAGGACAAATATATGTTTAATATTTATTCGTATCATATTCAACAATATCAAAAATTAAGATTAAGACCAATATTAAAAATCATCTGAAGAGGATATTGAAACTGTTTGTCGTCAGTTGCTTCCGGATCTGCTATTTTCAAATGATCAAATGTCAGTAAATTTTCGCCAGAAGCGTAAATACGCATATTTTTCAAATGAATCTTTTTCATCCACTCCCCCTTGAACGTATATCCGATTTGAACATTTTTCAGACGGATATAGGAAGCATCCTTTAGCCAAAGGGTTGAATTTCGAGTGTAATTATTCGCATTTGCTGCACCTGAAAAACGAGGCGTTTTAGCTGTTTCTGCGGTTTCCGGTGTCCAATGGTCATCAATCATATATTGTAACAGTCCGTAATTTCCACCGCCGAAAGGAACACGTAACCCAGCACTTATAAAGCGTGACACCTTTCCGCTACCTGCCCAAAGCATACTGAAGTCGAATCCTTTATATTCAAATCCAGCGGTGATGCCTGCAGTCAATTGCGGGTATATAGGATTACCAATGGGGCACTGATCATTGTCGTCAATTATATTATCTCCATTCAAATCTTTATATTTGGCGTCCCCAGGCTTTAGGTCGAGCTTATGATCCGGAAGCTTCCCGGATTCAAGATCAGCTTCTGTTACAAAACCGTCAAAGATAAAACCGAAAGGTTGTCCAACGGATTGTCCTGTTTCATATAACCAAGGATACTTGTGTGGTATCTCATCCTTATAGACAATTTTATTTTTTGCATATGAGAGGTTTCCATTGATCCAGTATTTAAAGTCTCCTATGGAGTGATTCCATTTCAGAACCAACTCGAATCCTTTGTTATCAACTTTGCCAATATTAACAACAGGCATTGTTATAGCTATAAAATTCGGAGCTGTATTGCGTGTTGTAAGGATATCGTGACGTTTCTCGATGAAATAATCAAAAGATCCAGATAAATGCTCATCCAATATTGAAAAATCCAAACCGTAGTTTTGCTTTCCTGCTTTTTCCCAAGAGACAAGAGGATTCCCCATTTGTAACTCGGTTGCTCCGTCACGATTTCCAGAAACGTCCACTCCGAAATTATAACTTGTTCCATAAGGATTGTAAGCATCAGGCAAATAGAAAAAGCGTGATTTAGTATTCATCAGGTCATTTCCGACTATTCCATATGATCCTCTAATTTTTAAGTAGTTTATAAAAGACTGATTTTTCATGAACTTTTCTTCAGAAAGAATCCAGCCGGCAGAAAAAGCTGGAAAAATTCCATATCGATGTCCTGGCGCAAAATTTTCCGAACCATTATAACCTACGTTAAAATCAACCATATAACGATTGTCAAAATTATAGGTAGCTCGTCCGACCAAACCTACATATCCGCGAGGAATACTAACATAGTCGAATTGAGCTGGATCTGGATATTGGTCACGCCACTGATTATACAAAATCAAAGCACCAACTTGATGTTTCCCAAATTTGCGATCATAGTTCAAACTACCTTCCAAATACCAATTTCGCCCACGATCAGTAGATTCCTCAAAATACAACTGGCTTTCTTCACGGAATTTTCGGAAGAATAATTCATTGGTTTCCGGATCTCTATGCGCAGTGTAATAGGGGATTTCTTTGTAACGGTTTTTCCTATGTGTATAGCCGCTATTATAAGAACCTTTTATATTAAGAGATAGCCCTTTAGTCAAAAAATCCAACTTTTGTTGCAAAGAAAGGTCCAAATTGATTTCGTTATAAATACGTTGGTTATATCCTTTCCCGAAAAAACATTCAAATGGATCGGCATTTTCCAAGGCTCCTTTGTCCCAACCGATGTTATCCGGACTTGTATGTATCCATTTACCATCATAAAGTCCGGCTCCTCCGAACGGAGTGACTCTTGTCAAGAATGTAAAAAGGTTGCTTTTAGTATTAGGTTCTTTAGTATCTTCAAGACGACCTCCTAAATTGATTTTTAATAGAGTGGAACGTGTCACATCGATGTCTAGATTTGCACGATAGTTATATCTGTTGTAAGTAAAATTAGAATTATATCCAGCATCGAAAGATCGAAACAGACCGTCTTGTGTCAAAATACCTACAGAAGTAAAATAACGTACACGGTCGGTTCCACCTGATATGCTCAAGTTATGCTGAGACTGAAAAGATGTTGGTTTTAGGATAAGTTCCATCCAGTCCATATCCGGATAAAGTAAAGGATCTGTATGATTTTTGAAAGCATCCAAGATCTTCTCGCCAAATACAGGACTGGCTCCATCGTTTGTCAGTTTCTCGTTAAATGCAACAGCGTAGTCATAACTGTTGGCATATTCATAAAGCCGGATCGGCTTTTGCAAACTGGCTGATGTCGATACAGATATTTGAGCTTTACCTTCTTCTCCTCGTTTCGTAGTTACTAAAATGACCCCATTTGCCCCACGAACACCAAATACGGCTGTTGCAGAAGCATCCTTCAGCACGGTTATATTTTCAATTTCGTTGGGATCAAGACGAAAAAAAGAGCGCTCGACACCATCGACCATAACTAATGGTGCAGCTCTTTTAGCATCAAGGGAACCTATACCACGTACGAATATAGCAGGATCATCAGCTCCAGGTTGACCGGAATATTGAATAGTTGATAATCCAGGAACTTTACCAGTCAATGCTTGTGCAATATTTGGAACAGGTGATTTCAAAATATCTTTAGTTCCAACGGAAGATACAGCCCCCGTGACTGTAATTTTCTTTTGTGTTCCATACCCAATAATCTGGACTTCGTCCAACATTTCGGAATTCTCATTTAAAGTGATGTTCAGATTGCGATTATTTTTAATCAAGACAATCTGATCCTCATATCCAATATATGAGAACTTGATTTTGATAGAAGTAGACGGCACGTTTAAAGTAAAGTTCCCATTACTGTCTGTCATGGTTCCGATGGTAGTCCCTTCTACAATAACATTGACTCCGGCCATTGGTTCTCCTGACTGGTCTCTGACATTTCCTTTCACAGAAATTGTTTGTTGTGATACATGAGACAAACCAGTTGTTTGTTTTTTAAATGAAGTTGGCATGCTCATTCTTTCCCCAGCCTGTATATTTTGGGCTGTGGCCATTCCGATTAGAATAAGCATAAGACTTCGTGATACAAGTTTTTCCATTTATAGATGTTTTATGGTAAAATTTTATGACAAAGTAACATGTTTTAGACATTATGAGAAGATGAAATTTTATTCAAATGTGTTCAAAATCTATTCATGATATTCCATTATATGGTTAAAATTCAAGATTCAGCTATTTCAGAACCATAAGTTTAACATTATTGATAGAGATATAAATATCTAAAATCCGTCTATTTTTAGAATAACTGTAATAAATCTCATCCGCTGTAAATGAGATGATCTCCATTTACAGCGTACTTATAGTTTAAACAAACGGTTTATGCTAAAGAACTGATGAATATTATACATAAATATTAGTAAGTCTGAATGAAAAGAAAGCAATATCTTTTTCCTCCTTTAGATTGTTTGAAAACTTTATTTTTCAATCTTTGAACTGTTAATTTGTAACTTGTTCGTTAAAAAGAAGATGTGCCTTAGTTTTGACACATCCCCTTGCTTTTTCTTTTGTTTTCAGTGATCCGTCTGGAATCTGAATGTTATTTATAACATGACTGATTATCAAATCGATTTTGAGTGTTGCCATTTCAATCCACTGATTCCACCTTGTGACAGTTTCTGCATTATACTTGCGGTCTAATCGACAATCCTGTTATCTTTATATGACAAGAAGAAAATATAAGATATTATTTGAATAGACGATATAACTTTATAGATGCTAAAGTCGTTGTCGCAACAGAAGAGGATATTGTTGTAACTCCAAAAGCATATGACGGCTTTTAACAACCATATGTAGGTCATAATACAGTCCGGGGATTATGCTTTGGTATCCTAAAAGAGGTAAACGTAATCCTTAATTTCTGCTTAATACTTATTTTGTACTTTGACTAACAAACTTAATTGGAACTTGAATCTTCGCTTAATTGGACAATTTGACGATATTCTCCGGCAATCCATACGCTATCGTTTTCCTCGAAAACTGTTTGGGATGAAAGATTCATTATCGGTCTCCCGTCCCGTTCGATACCCAAGATTAGACATGCGTTCTTTTCCCGAATGCCAGACTGTTGAATTGACTGACCGATCAACTGAGATCCCGGTTCAATATTGAATTGCTCTATTTTTATATTTTTATTGGTGCTTTGTGTCAACCGATCTCTATGTTCTTTTTCCTGTTTTTGCATTATTCCTTGGAAGATATCCAATTCTTCATCTGTTCCAACAATTATGATCTTGTCAAAAGGGTAAAGGCGTTCCTCACCTTTTGGTATATTGATTTGTTGTTCACCTCGAATGATAGAAACGACGTTTATTCCATATTGTTGGCGGAAGTTGACCTCTTTCAAACTCCGACCGACAAGGGAAGACGCTTGGTCAACAGTGAAATCGATCAAGTGCAAATCATTGAAAGGTAAAGATTCCAGAATTTTGTCGGTCAAAGGGCTTTCAATGTTTGATCCATTTGTTTTCCCGTTGAAATTATCAATAAATCTTTTTTCGATTGAGAGAGAACGCTTTTTCAGTTTTTTGGATAAGATAATCATTGCCAATATCAACAGGGTAACAATAAATCCGACACCGGATGCCACGTTTAATATATGAACTATAACCGGCATTAGGATACTTGCGCAAAGGAGTATCTTTATTGCTATCAGAGAAACCAATGGCCCCCGGTTATATTTGCTGTCATTCCATAATTTCTGAAATTCAGGAGAATGATTCTTTTTCATAATGATGGCCCAAAGGAAAGGCAATATAACAGCCAGAATAATAGATAAGCTCAATAAAGCCCCTTTGATTCCAGATATGTTTTCGCGAATAATCGGATTTATATAAGTGAAAAATAGGATGATGCTGAATATTGTCAATACTGTATATAGTATTACATCCAGTAACATAGATTTCAACAACTTATTCCATGTACTTTTATGTTTGACAGTGTTGGACCCGGAAGAATAGCGGTTCAACATTAGTTTTACAGATGAAGGCAAATGATTTTCGATCAATTGATAGGTCGGAATTGCCAAACGGATCATATAAGGAGTAAGAAATGTTGTAACAACCGATACAGCGACAATAACAGGATACAGATAATCGTCCGTTACTTTCAAGCTAACTCCCAATGAAGCAATAATGAACGCGAATTCACCTACTTGAGTCAGGGAGAATCCTGATTGCAGGGCTATCTTCAAAGATTGTCCGGACAAAAGGATGCCAAGGCTTCCGAAAAAGACTTGTCCGACGATTACCAATATGGTTAAGATACAGATTGGGATAAGGTATTCGATTAATAAGTCCGGTTGTATCATCATACCTACAGAGACAAAAAATATGGCAGCAAACAGATCTTTTACCGGTTTTACCAGCTTTTCTATCTTTTCGGCCTCAATAGTCTCCGCTAATAATGATCCCATGACGAAGGCTCCAAGTGCAGAGGAGAATCCAGCTTTAGTCGCAATCATAACCATACCCAGACAGAATCCTAATGCTATGATCAATAAGGTTTCGTCGTTAAGAAACGGTTTGACCTTTTTTAGAAAACTTGGAATAAGATAGATTCCGAGTAATGACCAAAATATAAGAAATGCTCCTAACTTTAGAATGCTTTTCAACATTTCCATTCCTTCCACTTGCTGGCTGACTGCTAAAGTCGAAAGCAAGACCATCAGAACAACGGCTACTAAATCTTCGACAACTAAAACACCCAATACAACTCCGGTAAATTTTTGCCCTCGAAGTCCCATGTCATCAAATGCCTTGAATACAATTGCCGTGGATGACATAGAAAGCATACCCCCTAAAAATATGCTGCTTATATGTGAGAAGCCAAGTGCGTTTCCTGCTGCATAGCCTAGAAACATCATTCCGGAAACTATGGTTATAGATGCAATAACGGCTGTGCCTCCTACAGTCATCAACTTCTTGAAAGAGAATTCTAACCCCATGGCAAATAAAAGAAATATAACGCCTATGTCTGCCCATATTTTTATATTGGCAGGATCGGATACTGTTGGTATATAAGGTACGGCAGGTCCGGCAATAATACCGGCAACAATATACCCCAAAACGACAGGTTGTTTCAACCATTTAAAAACCAATGTAATTATTCCCGCAGCAATTAATATAACTGCCAGGTCGGAAATTAGAGGTGCAATTTCAGACATGTTATTTATTATTATGTGCTTGCAAATTTACATATTAACTTAAAACTTTGTTGGAACAAAATAAAATACTCTTGTTCTAAAATCATAATATAACGTGAGTTCGAAACAAGCATAAATATCGTCTGTTTCAAGCATTATTACAAGTAGTATGTCTACAAACATCTGAAGCACTTATTGTTACGGAACGTTTGCTGGGTACGGAGACTTATGTCAAGTAGATGGCAGGTTTCTTGGCAGTCTACCCATTCCCCCCATTTTTTCATCGTACATTTTGCAGATAGGATTAAAAAATAATAATGCAATAAAGATATATGTATTATATTTGTGGCAATCAGTTAAACAGTATTTGAATGTATCCAAATACTGTTTAACTGATTCTATATTAGAGAAAAGTCGAAAAAATGAGATATGATACAGATATATTGATAATAACTAAAAAAGAAAGGATTTTTTATGAAAATGATTTTTTTATGGGCTATATTTGGGGTTGTCATGATCAGTTGTAATTCTTCTCAGAAGAATAATGCCCCAATTAAGAACAGCGAAATAAAAACAGAAAGCCAAGCCCATACTTCTAATTTATTTGGAACTTATGAGGGAACTCTTCCTGCAGCAGATTGTGAAGGCATAAAAACGATATTAGTTATAAATGAAGATAAAACCTATACCTTGAAGAGCGAATACATAGGGAGGGAAGATGCAACATTTGAAACTAGTGGTATATACCATATAATAGGGGATTCAATAATGGAATTAGTCACTCCTTCTTCAGGAGAAAAGACCTATTATAGAATGCTAAATAATAGACAAGTAATGCTGTCCGATAAAGAAGGAACCATTAGTCAAAGTCTTTTGGCTGAGCATTATATTTTAAATAAAAAATAACAGCCTATTCTCTTTGTTATTCTCTAAACAAGACGGAAAGTAAGACAAGAACTGCATTGGACAAATAGAATAAATGAAAAGTGAGAACAAATGCCCTGTTGATATGCTCTCTAATCTCAAGTGCAATCATTTCATGGGATGATTGTACTTGAGACGGGCGATTTCAAATGTGGTCCGTTTGTCCTTCAGCCTTTGTCGGATCGAGAATTTGCTTCTTATCCCTTTCATTTCTTCGGAAACGGTCTGGTCCAAAATCCTCGTGTATATTTTGTTGTCCTGATGTCTGTATGTCCGAGCATTTTCACAACGGATTCCATTGAAATCCTGTTGGCTAGCGCGACGGTGGCGAATGTATGTCTAGCCATAAAATGATGTTACAAAATTAATTTCGAACTATGTAAAAAAAGAAAAGGTCTTCAAGACTGAAGACCTTCTTTGGTGATCCGCCTGGGGTTCGAACCCAGGACCCCATCCTTAAAAGGGATGTGCTCTACCTGCTGAGCTAGCGAATCATCCTGTGCGTTACTTCTGTAATGCGGGTGCAAAGGTAGGGCTTTTTTTTATATATGCAATAGCTGATGCAAGTTTTTTTATTCTTTTGGGAATGTTTTTTTCTTTTGGACCTTTGATAACTCGTGCTTCTCTACAAGAGACTGGTCCTCTTCCATAAGTATAAAACGTTTATAATAAGAGAGGAAGAGAGTTGTCAGGGGGAGAGCGATGATTAAGCCGATAAAACCTAATAAAGTTCCCCAAATGGATAAAGAAAGAAGGATGATGGCCGGATTCAGTCCCATAGCCTTTCCCATAATGCGGGGAGTGAGATACAAGTCTTGTATGCACTGCACGATGCAAAGGACGAGAATTCCCGATCCGAAGATCAGCCAAAAGTTTTCTCCGGTCTCCGCAGCTTTGAGGAGACTCAGCAAGATCATCGGGATGATACCGATCGTTTGCATATAAGGAATGAGGTTGAGGAAACCGATGAATAACCCTAGGATAACGGCCAGCGGGAAACCGACGATCTTAAATCCGATGGCGAAGAGGATGCCGACACATAAGGCAATCAATGACTGTCCGCGGAAGTAGCGGTTCATACTATATTCGACATCGTCGGCTAACCCTTGGACAAAGGGGCGGTAACGTTCGGGAATCAGGCGGATCCAACCGTTGACAATCCGTTCATAATCCAACAGGATAAAGATGAAGTAAAGGAAGATTACAAACACGATCGTAATACTGAACAGAATGGAGAAAGTATTGGTCAGTACGATCCACATTTTGGGAGCGATCTGTTTGACCGCCTTTTCTATGTTCTCTTTGCTCAGGAGCTGTGCCAACTGGTCCGGATCGATATTCTTTTCCAGATACTCTGCCCATGACTGCGGAATCATCGGGATATGTCCGTAGCCGCTGTTATGTTCCTGCATCAGTTCCAAAGTCCGGTTGAACTCCTGGGTGACAGAGGGGACGATCACGACACCCACCAGCGAGATCACCAGAAGGGTAGATACGAGAACGGCCAGGATAGACAGCAAACGGCTTTTCAGCTTGACTTTATACTGGAAGAACTTGACGAACGGCTGCATCATATAAGCCAGCAGCCAGGCAATCAGGAATGGTAACAAAGCATTTCGCAGGACGGCGATCAGATAGATAATACCACTGATAACAGCCAGGCCGAACAGAATACGTGCCACCCTGTCGAATGTGAACGGTTTATCAAACAATGGGTTCATATTAAATTCTTATCTTTGCAGGCAAAGATAATGCAAACCGACTTATCTTCGCCTTTATGGCAAAGATAAAATAAAGTTGAATAGAAAGGATGATACGAAACAAAATAGTACTGCTTTGCCTGTTGATTTGCCTTCATTTGCTTGCCGGTGCACAGACTCCCGCCCCCGTCAAATGGTTATTGCAGGCCCCTTATATGCGGGGAGCCTCTTTTTCTCTGGTAGTGAAAGATGTGCAGGAGGGAAGAACGGTCTACTGTTATGATACGGACCGGCTGCAATCGCCCGCTTCGGTGTTGAAGACGGTAGCCACGGCGACAGCGCTTGAGATATTGGGAGAAGACTATCGCTATCCGACCACGTTGGAATATGACGGAATACTGGAAAACGGCACGTTGGAGGGAAACCTCTATATAAAAGGAAGCGGTGATCCCTCCTTGGGCTCTTCGCATTTCGCACCGGGGCAGAACAAGTTTTTGTCAACCTGGATAGCTGCTTTGCAGAAAGCCGGCATCGAGCATATAACAGGATCGGTCATATCGGACGAAAGCATTTTCGACACCGAAGGCGTCTCTATTAAATGGCTCCGGGAAGATATGGGAAATTATTATGCCCCCGGAAGTTATGGTATTTCCATCTTCGACAATATGTATAAGCTATCCTTGCAGACTGGGGCTGCCGGGACGCGGCCGGTCCTAAAGGGGACAGAGCCGGATATCCCTTTTATCCGGTTTAAGAACTACCTGAAAGCCGCTCCGGTTTCTTCGGACAGCGCTTATATTATCGGTGCTCCGCTCGATGACGTGCGCTACCTGTATGGTGTCCTGCCTGCGAACCGGGAGGCGTATGTCTTGAAAGGAGATATCCCCGATCCTGCCTTATATTTGGCACGCTATCTGACGGACCAGCTTCAGCAGAAGGGAATACGGGTGGACGGGTCCCCTTCCTGCTACCGTATCGAGGTGGAGGAAAACCGGTGGAAGAAGGGAGAGAGGAAAGAGATTGTCACGACCTATTCGCCCACGCTGCGGGAGATAGCAAGCGTATGCAACCATGTCAGCCATAACCTATATGCGGATGCTTTGGTCAAAACGGTCGGATTGCAATACAAACCGCGAAGGAACGAGATGATCTCCTCGTTTGGTCGTGGTGTGCAGGTCGTGAAAGAATATTGGGAGAAGAAAGGTTTGGATGTCTTTCCGCTCCGGATGAACGACGGCAGCGGCTTGGCTCCGGCAGATAAGGTGTCGGCCGGATTTATGGGAGAGCTGTTGGTCTATATGGCGACGGAATCTGCTGTTTCGGATGCTTTCATAGCCTCTTTACCACAAGCCGGGATAGAGGGATCAGTGCGCAATTTCTTGAAAGGATCGAAGTTGCAGGGAAAAGCCCACCTGAAAAGCGGGGGCATTACGGGTGTCAGGAGCTATGCCGGCTATATCACGAAAGATGGAAAGACGTATGCGGTAGCCGTTTTCTCGAATAACTATTCTTGCCCGATGAGCCGGATGACTAGGGCTTTAGAAAAGTTGCTGTTACAACTTTTTTAATTAATTGAGAATTGGGCTACGCCGTATCATCTTATAATTGTTAATTGTCCACTGTCAATTGAAATTGAGTGACCGTTGCGCCAGAAATTCGACAAGCCTCGGTTTGTAGTTGTCGGAGATCGGGATATATTCTTTTCCGAACACGATCCGGTTCCGTTCGATCACCTTGATCTTTTCAGGCTGTACGATAAAGGAACGGTGTACACGGATAAAGCGGCTTGCCGGCAGCATCTCTTCCAGCGACTTCATGCTCATCAGTGAAAGGATGGGATGCGGTTCATCCTCGATAAAAATTTTGACATAGTCTTTCAGCCCTTCGATATAGAGTATTTTGCGCAGTTCGACCTGTACCTGCTTATACTCAGTCTTGATGAAGATCGACTCGATCTCTGCCGCAGGCGCTTGCATATGCTCGTACCATTGCAACGCCTTGTTGGCCGCCTTGAGGAAATCCGGGTAACTGATCGGTTTCAGCAGATAGTCGAGGGCGTTCACCTTGTAGCTGTCGAGGGCATACTGTTCGAAAGCCGTCGTAAAGATGATGCGGGTATCTGCCTCCAGTATCCGAGAAAATTCCATGCCGCTCAACTCCGGCATCTGGATATCGAGGAAAAGCAGCTCTACCGGCTGGGCGCTCAATACGGGCAATGCCTCAAGGGCGCTGTTGAACTTTGCTGTGAGGCGGAGGAACGGAGTCTTGTCCACATAGCTTTCCAGCAGACTGATGGCCAGTGGTTCGTCATCGATGATTGCACATGTTAACGTCATAATTTGTTGTATTGATGTACCGGACAAAAATATAATAAATCCTTATGCCTGCAATTCTAACAGGCAAACATATTCGTCTCCTTTTTGCCCGTACGTGAAAATATGATGCGACGGATACAGCAATTCCAACCGCCTGCTGAGATTCTGCAGCCCAATGCCGGAACCGCTCTTGTCCTGTCCGTTGTCTTTCGGGAAGTCGCTGTTGCGGATAGAGCAAACGATCCGTGTCCCTTCCTGGTGAATCTTCAGGTCGATAAAAGAGGGTTTGTTATGGCTCACCCCATGCTTGAAAGCATTCTCGATCAGGGAGATGAAAAGGAGAGGTGCCACCTGGGTTTCAGATGTGGCGGACGATATGTCGGTCGTGAGTTTCACATGTTCCGGCAGGCGGATGCGCATCAGTTCCACATAGTTCCGGATGAAATCGAGTTCCTTCTCCAACGGAACCATCGGCTGGCTGCTGTCGTAGAGCACGTAGCGGAGCAGGCGGCTCAGGTCGTGCACCGCCTCCTGCGCCTTCTCCGGGCTGAAAGCGATCAAGCTGTAGATATTGTTCAGCGTGTTGAAAAGGAAATGGGGGTTCAACTGACTTTTCAGGTTCTGCAATTCCGCTTCGGCACGGCTTTTCTCCAACTCCCGGCGGGACGATTCCATCTCGTACCAACTTCCGGTCATCTTGATGGCGACGCTTAGCCCTGCCACCAGCATATACAGCATGGCGTTCACCATGAAGAAACCGACCGTCTCCTGCCATTCCCTTTCCGGCCTCGGATGTTCCCATTCGGGATGCGGGAGCAGTTCGAACATCAGATGGACGGCCCCCATCGAGGCAGCGATCAGTACGACATTGCATAGCAAGAACTTCCAGGGACGCTTGGCGAACAGGAAATGGTCGATCAGCACGAAATAGTTGGCATAGAACACCAGCATGAACGACAGCGGGACGATCATGGAGCGGACGTAGCTCAGGACCGTCACCGTCTGCGACTCGCGTCCGGTGAAGAAGAACGGCAGCCCGAAGAGGATGGCCCAGGCTGCGATATGGATCAGCTTCCCCATGCCTTTGAAGGGGGGAGCCGGTAATGTGTGCATTGTCTCTGTTGTTCCCATTTATGCAAAGATACTGTTTATTATATATCAGAGAAGCATCGGGCATGGAAGAAGTGTTGTTTCTCTGTCGAACGCCAGGCGGCATCGGTCATGGAAGAGGCTCTGCGTCGAGCATGCCTCATCACTATGAGGTGTATTGCCTCGTACCTATGAGGTGAGTTGCCTCATATCTTTGAGGTACGTTGCCTCATACCTATGAGGCATGCTTGACGCAGAGCGTCTTCTTCCCTCGATGCTTCCCGCCTGCTATTCGTAACGTATTGCCTCTATCGGGTCGAGCTGTGCCGCCTTTTTGGCCGGATACCATCCGAAGAATACACCCGTGACGGTACATACGGCGAACGAGAGGATGACGCTCCAGGGCTGGATGTAGATCGGAAAGTGGGCGACCCCGTTCACGACAAGGGCTGCGCCCACTCCAAAGACTACACCTATCAAACCGCCTGTCACACTGATCAGGATGGACTCGATCAGGAACTGTGCCAGGATGTCGATGCCTTTTGCCCCGATACTCATACGGAGGCCGATTTCGCGTGTACGCTCCGTCACGCTGACATACATGATGTTCATGATCCCTATGCCGCCTACGAGCAGCGAAATACCCGCCACAGCCGCCAACAGCACGGTCATCATATCCGTAGTGCTTGTCAACATCGTGCTCAACTCCTGCTGACTACGGATGGTAAAATCATCATCGTCACTTTCCTTCAACTTATGGTTGCGGCGGAGTATTTCAGAAATCTCGTCGATGGCCTGGTCGGTGTATTCCTCCTTGAGGGCCGAACAGGTAATGCCTTGCAGATGGGTGATGGCCAGGACCTTTTTCTGAATAGTTGTGTATGGAGCTAAGATTAGGTCGTCCTGGTCCATTCCCATGCTGTTGTATCCTTTGCTTTCCAGCACGCCTACGATGCGGAAAGGTAATTTCTGAAAACGTATGACCTTGCCTACCGGGTTGCTGCCGTCGGGGAAGAGGTTGTCGACGACGGTCTTGCCGACTACGCATACTTTGGCGGCTGTCTGGATGTCCTGTTCGGTGAACATGTCACCGTCCTCGACTTTGTAGCGCCGTATCTCCAGGTAGTCGGGACTGATGCCGTAGACCGTGGTCGGGGCGTTGTTGGCGCCGTAGATCGCCTGCCCGCTGCTGTTGACGGAAGGAGAAACGGCCGAGACAAAGCGTGTTTCGTCCACAATGTCTTCGTAATCCTGTAGTTTCAGGGTTTCCATCGCGGAGGCATCCTGCCGGACACCGCCACGCACGTCGGCGCCCGGGTGTATCATGATCATGTTGGAACCCATCTCACTGATCTGAGCCTGTATGCTTCGCTTCGAGCCTTGTCCGATGGCAAGCATCGTGATCACGGAGGCTACGCCGATAATGATACCCAGCATCGTGAGGAAGCCGCGCAATTTGTTATTGGCGAGTGCCCGGACAGCTATTTTTATTAGGTTTGTTCCGTTCATTGTTTTTGTTGTTTTATAAGTTACTCTTTAAACACCTTTGCCTCCTTCCGCTTATATCGGATGATTCCGGTATTCGCATAAAGGGGCACCCGCGGAAGGGTGGCAAGATCAATCGTCATTCTTCGGCAGCCGCGCCAACGCTTCTGCCGCGTTCAGGATATTCCGGTTGACCGTGTCGGAGGTGACATGCCCGTCGCGCAGCGTGATGTTGCGGCTGCTGTACTGGGCGATCTCCGGGTTGTGGGTCACGAATATGATGGTACGTCCCTCGGCATGCAGTTTCTGGAAAAGAACCAGTATCTCGAAAGAGGTACGGGTATCGAGATTTCCGGTCGCTTCATCGGCGAGGATGACGGCGGGGTCGTTTACCAGCGCCCGGGCGATGGCGACACGTTGCATCTGTCCTCCGGACATCTGGTTGCTTTTATGCATCAGGCGGTCGCCCAAACCTACGGCAATCAGCGATTCGACTGCTTTCTTGTGTCGTTCGGCTGCACTGTAGGACGGATTGTACATCAAGGGAAGCTCCACGTTCTCGACCGCTGTCGTCTTAGGCAGCAGGTTGTAGTTCTGGAAGACGAACCCGATTTTGCGGTTGCGCAAGGTGGCGCGGGCGTTCTTACCCATCGTGCGGACCGATGTGCCGTCGAGGTAATATTCTCCGCTGGTCGGTGTATCCAGGCAACCTAACGTGTTCAGCAGGGTACTCTTTCCTGAGCCGGATGTCCCCATGATGGTGACAAATTCGCCTTCGTAGATCGTGAAGGAGACACCACGCAAGGCATGGACCGTTTCGTCTCCGACCTTGAAGTCACGCTTGATGTTTTCTAATTTGATTATCTCTTTCATATTGTTGTACTCCTTGTTTGGAGGGCAGATATATAAAGCCTGCCCCTACTTGGCACTCTTCTTGTTCTTATTGCTTCCCGGAGGGCCTGGCATGAACGGGCTTCTTTCCGTTTCGGCTTCGGCTGCCGGAGTAATGGAGGAGGCTTCGAGATCGACAGCCAATTCTTCACCTTCGTTCAGGCCGTCGGTTATCTCGATCATGTTTCCGCTGGTGGAACCGACGGTAACGGCTTTCGGCTTCAGCTCCTGCCCGTTCTTGATCCATACGAGACGTTTCCCGGCAGGGGTTTCCTTGCCGGCTTCGGAGACGATGTAGCCCAGTTGCGTCAACATCCCGGCATCCGGTACGAAGCGGAGCGACTTGGTCGGGACTGTCAGCACGTTATCGCGTTCCAGTGTGAAGATCGTCACGTTGGCTGTCAGGCGCGGCTTCAATTTAAGGTCGGGATTATCGGCCGATATCACCACTTCGTAGGTAACGACCGTCGAGGTCGAGGTGGAAGAAGAGCTGCTGGTGCTTTCGCTGTCGCCGAGGCGGATTTGCATGACCGTGCCTTCGAATACGTCGTTCGGGTAGGCGTCGACGGTGAAGGAGACACGTTGCCCATTTTCTACGTTACCTATGTCGGCTTCATCCACGTCGGCTATCACCTGCATCTTGGTCAGGTCTGCCGCGATGGTGAATAGGGTCGGAGTCTCGAAGCCGGCGGCTACGGTCTGTCCTTCTTCAACTGCGCGGTTGATCACGACACCGTCGATCGGGCTGGTGATCGTCGCATATTCGAGGTTGCGGTTCACTTTGACCATTGCCGCTTGGTTTTGTTCGTAGGCGGCTTTTGCTTTCTCATAGTTGTATGTGGACGTTTCATAGTCCGAGTCGCTGATCAGCTTTTTTTCGAAGAGGATCTTGTTGCGGGCGTAATTCTTCTGTTGGTACTCGAATTCGCTTTTGCTGCTTGCCAGCTGTGCCTCGGCGGATGCGAGTTCGGCTTTCAGGTTGACCTTGTCCATTTCGGCGATCAACTGCCCTGCTTTGACCACGTCGTTATAGTCTGCATACAACTTGTCGATGATACCGGACACCTGCGTGCCGACTTCGACTTCCGTTACCGGCTCGACTGTTCCGGTTGCCGTTACCGTGTTCGAAATGGAACTGCGGCCCACTTTGGCGGTTTCGAGCCGGATACCGCCTTTCGACGTTTTGCCTGTGAAGAACCAGATGCCTCCGGCCACGACCAATACGCCTACTATACCGATAATTAGTTTCTTCTTGTTCATATCTTTATCTGTTTTTATTTCTTTCTGGATGTCGATCCCTTTTGCAAGGGAGGTGTGCCAAAAGTGCCTTGTTCCTGCGTCAGGCGCGGAGATAAGGAGATTTTGACACATCCTCCGAAACAAAAAGAGAGTGAATATATTCATTAGCGGTTCACCCCTAATGTCATGTCTCAGAATAAATTGATTTCTTCTCCTTGGTAGAAGCGCAACAAGCCTGCGTTCAGTATGGCCGTGTATTTGGCCTGGAGCGTTTCCTGTTGTGCGCTTAACAGGTTATTTTTTTCCGTGAGCAATTCTACTGTATTTTTCATGCCGACGTTGAATTGTTCGCTGACGAGAGAGTAGCTGGTTTCCGTGCTCTTCAACTTCTGTGAAGCTGCCACGTATTGCTGTTGTGCGCTGTTGGCGGCCAGCCAGAGGTTTTCGATGGTCTTGTAGAGTGTCTTCTTGTTGTCCAGCAGGTCCAGCTGGCTAGTCTGCTTTTGCAGCTTGGCCTTGTTGATGGAACTTTTCGTCTGCCGCTTGTCGAAGATGGGGATGCTGAGGGTCAGTCCCAGCGAGTTGTTCCAGTTCTGCTTGACCTGTTCGCTGAAGCTGAAGTCGCTGCCGTTGGCATTCGTGCTTCCGATGCCTGCGCTGAGGTTTAAGGTCGGGAGATATCCTGCACGTGCCATCTTGATGCTCAGGTCCGAGCTCTCCACGTTCAGCTTTCCTGCTTCTATTTCGGGACGCAGGCTGAGGGCGGTGTTGTAGACATCGTCTTTTTCGGGAAGCGGGATCAGGACGTTGCTGTCGCTCAGTTGCGGCAGGTAGAGGTCCATTTCGATGTCTCCGTCCAGTTCGAGAAGCTGTTTCAATTGCAACTTATAATCCTGCAGGGTAGCCTGGGAGGTCACCAGCTGGTAGTTGTCGCTGCTGACCTGCGCTTCCAGTTGGGCGAGGTCGCTTGAGGCGATACTGCCGACGTTGAACAATTCCTGTCCCCGTTCAAACTCTTTCCGGCTTACTTCAAGTGTCGATTCGTTTACTTTGACAGCTTCGGCCGAGTAGAGGATCTGTACATACAGTTGGGTGATACTTTCCTCGATCGAGTTTTCGCTTTCGTCCACGTTCAGTTCGGCGATGCGGTTGTTCAGCTTCTGTTGTTTGACGGTGTTCACCCGTTTGCTGCCGTTATACACAGTCCAGTTGGCGTCGATGCCGTAGCTGCCGTTGTACGAGGTTTTGCTTTCGCTTGTCGTGATGTTATCGCCGCTGATGATGGTGCCTCTTGCACTGTTCGGGCGGTTGACGACGCGCTGGCTGATGTTCCCGCTCAAGGAAGGCAGGAAATCCGCCTTGGCTGTCTTTACGTCTTCTTGGGCACTCTCGGCGCTGATGCGGTTCCGCTGTATGGTGATGTTATGCTCCAGGGCGTAATCGATACAATCGCGAAGCGTCCATTGTTTGGGTGCGTCTTCCTCCGCATTCATCCCGGCGGGCAGGAGAAGCAGGCAGGAGAGGAGTAGGGAAGAAATCTGTTTCATGATGCTTTCGTTTTGTAACCTGACAATCTTTTTACCTTTTTACGAAAGCAAAACTACAACAGGATGAAAGCCTGCACAATCAGATTAGAAAAAGAGGAGCGTTTCCTCGACAAAGGAGGACTTTCTATCGATGAAAGCCTGACTTGAAATAAGGGTGTTTATCCATAGAAAGTCCTGAATATTGATTGTGGAAGTCCAGGTTTTTTACTCTGAAGGTCCTGACTTCTTGTTACGAAAGTCCTGACTTTTGCGGTAAAATTTACCAATAGAGAACTATCCCGGCGATTCCTGCCAGGATAATCATCAGGATCGGGTTGATCTTGAACTTCCAGGTGAGGATGAACGCAGCCCCGAAGATCAGGAAACTTTTATAGTCGATGAAGTTCTCGCTATTCATCAATAGCAAAGCCGCTGCCGCAATCAGGCCGACCGTAGCCGGACGGAGGCCGTAGAACGCGGCTGCTACATATTTGTTGTTCCTGAATTTTGCAAAGGCGTATGAGATGGCCAGCACTAACAGGAAAGAGGGCAGGCAGACGGCAAATGTCGTCAGGCAGGAGCCTAATACGGCCATCGCGGGCGAATAGCCGGCATTGTGGATGGCTGTATATCCGATGTAGGTGGCGCTGTTGATCCCGATCGGCCCGGGGGTCATCTGCGAGATGGCGACGATATCCGTAAATTCCTGTGACGAAATCCATCCGTAGCGGTCCACCACGTCTGCCTGTATCAGGGAGAGCATCGCATAGCCGCCACCGAAACCGAATATCCCGATTTTCAGATATACATAGAATAATTGCAACCAGATCATATCAGTCTTTCTTTATTTTCAGTCCGTAAACAAGTCCTCCTATGATAGCCGCCAGAATAATCCACACAGGAGACAACCCTCCCTGCCAGATCAGCAGTGCGGCAGCGATAGGGATAACCAGCTCTTTGTAACTCATCTTGATCGAACGTGCCGTTGTCAGGCAAGGCACGGCAATCAGGGCGACGACCGCCGGACGCAATCCTTTGAACGCCTTCTCTACCCATATGTTGTCCTGCACGTGTGTAAAGAACAGCGCGATAGCCAGAATGATGAAGAAGGAGGGAAGGATGCTTCCCAAAGCGCAAACAATACCACCTGGCACTTTTTTCAGTTTATATCCTACAAAAATAGAGATGTTCACGGCGAAAATGCCGGGCAAGGACTGAGCTACGGAGAAGAGGTCGATAAAATCTTCCTTCGAAAGCCATCCTTTATCTACCACTTCCCGCTGTATCAGGGGCAGCATCGCATATCCTCCCCCGATAGTGAAAGTCCCTATTTTGACGAATGTCAGAAAAAGTGTCCAGTACATAATCCTTTAGAATAAATCTGAATGTGTTCCGGTTGAGGTTAATATCAAAATGAGTTCATCATCGTTTTGCTCCCATATTAATAACCAATCGCCTTTAATATGGCATTCCCAATAGTTAGCATAATTACCACTTAGTTTGTGGGCACGATATTGTTTTGGTAATGTCCCGTTCAATTTGAGTTGCTCTATTACAGTATAGAGGAGGCTAAGTTTTAGTCCCCTCTTCTTACATATTTCCAAGTCCTTTTCAAATCGTTTAGTGATTAGGATCGTGTATGAACTCATAATCCCATCATTTGTTTTAATTCATCCGTAGAAACTTCGCGAACACGCCCGGCTTTGATATCGGCAATGCCTTCATCAAGACTTTTCTGAGTTTTTGTGTGTTTGGTTGTCAGAGTCCATCCGAATTTCTTCGCTATTGTCTTAATGAAAGACAATTCCGAATCCGGCAAAGTAAGTTCTATCGTTTTCATCGTTGTGTCCATCTTTTGTGTTCCTTTCTTTTCGTTGATGAATACAAATATAGGAAGTATTATCGATAATAGGTTTACCGTCCCAATTCTTTTTTGTACCGCTGTTCGTCGTTGATGAGGCGCAAGGCTTCCTGGAAGCTTTCGTTGTCGTCGTTGATGACCTGGAAGTATTCGGCCATATCATACAGGTCGCGTGCGATAAGCGCCTTGATTTGGAGCATGATGAGCGGCTTGGAACGGTTGTATTGCTCTTCGTTGAACTCGATCTTGTCGTCTTTAGCCAGTGTGACCAGTTCTTGCATTATGTCGTCTGTCACGTTGAAGTTCTGCTTGTATTGGGCGAACTTCGGATATTTCTTGTTCAGTTCGGCACGATGACGGTCCAAATAATTCATGGCGATGCGGTTCACCAGGCCGGCAGCCACGACGCTGCGGTGATAATCCGTGTAGCGCGAGGTGTCGACCGGGATAAAGACATCCGGCATGATACCGCCGCCGCCATAGACGATGCGTTTCGTCTCCAGCGTATTGTACTTCATCGAATCGGGGAAATGGATGCTATCCGCGCTCATCAGTTCGCCCCGGTTGTAGCGGTCGATCAAGTCATGGTTGTATTGCTCCTGGTTGCCGTTGACATACGGTTTCTGGATAGAACGGCCTGTAGGCGTATAATAGCGGGCAACCGTCAGGCGGATCATTGAGCCGTCAGGCATCGGGATCGGTTTCTGTACCAGCCCTTTTCCGAACGTACGGCGGCCTACGACCACGCCACGGTCCCAATCCTGCACCGCACCGGAAAGGATTTCACTGGCGGATGCGGATGTTTCGTCTACCAGCACAACCAAACGTCCTTCTTCAAACCCTCCGCGGGCCGAAGACTTGGCTTCCTCGCGCGGTTGTTTGTTTCCTTCGGTATAAACGATCAGCTTGTCCTTGCCTAAGAACTCGTCGGCCAGATCGATCGCGATATTCAGATATCCCCCGCCGTTCCCCTGCAAGTCGAGGATCAGGTTCTTCATTCCCTGTTTCTTCAGTTTTTCCAGTGCTTCCTGGAATTCGTCGGCCGACGAAGCGGCAAAGCGGTTCAGCTTGATGTATCCGGTAGTCTTATCCGCCATGTAAGCGGCATCCAGGCTGTATACCGGAATCTTTCCACGTGTGATCTTGAACTCGATCAGGTCGGGCACTCCGCCGCGCAGGACCTTTACCCGTACTTCCGTATTCTTCGGGCCGCGCAGGCGTTTCATCACATCCGTGTTTTTCATCTTGACGCCGGCAATCAGCGTATCGTCCACCATGATGATGCGGTCACCGGCCATCAGGCCGACCTTTTCCGAAGGTCCGCCGGGAATTACCTGGATCACATATAAAGTATCCGTCAGCATGTTGAACTGGATACCGATCCCGTCGAAATTACCCTGCAAGGGTTCCGTCATCTCTTTCGTCTCTTCTGGGTCCGTATAAGTAGAGTGAGGGTCCAGCTTTTCCAGCATGCCGACGATGGCGTCCTCCACCAACTTCGTTTCGCTTGTAGAGTCTACATATAGGTTGGAGATGGCATACAGGGCCAACTGGAGCTTGCGGGCATCTATGTTGTTACCGCGCTGTGCCGACATCGAGGCGGCAAACACACTCAATATAAGGAGTGGAAGTAAAATTCGTTTCATTGTTTTATTTTTTTAATAAAGGTTTGTCCCTTTCGGCACAAACTGGGAAATATCTTTGCCGTAACGCAGCAACTCCCGCACGATGCTGGAGCTGATATGCGTATGTTCCGGTTCCGTAAAAAGAATAAATGTCTCGATCCCGCTCAGCTTGCGGTTCACATCGGCTATGCTCTTTTCATATTCGAAATCGTTCACCGTACGAATACCGCGCAGGATAAACCCGGCATTCATCTGTTGGGCGAAATCGACCGTCAGGGAGTCGTACGACATGACCCGTACGCGCGGTTCGTCCTTGTAGAGCTCTTGGATCGCCTTCAGCCGTTTCTCCAGTGAGAAATAGGTTCGCTTCGTGTCGTTGATACCGATCGAAATGATGATCTCGTCCACCAGTTCGAGTCCTCGGCTTACCAGCGATTCGTGCCCGATCGTGAAAGGATCGAACGTTCCGGGGAAAAGAGCGATCCTTTTTAATGGACAACTGGCAATTGACAATTGATAATTATCGGTCGATTCCTGTCCCTCCCCTGTTTTTATCGTATTATCCATATTCTCAATTTATTGTCAATTATCAATTGATAACGTCTTCTTCTACAACTAAGTTATCTATGATAAAGTTCTGTCGTTCCATCGTATTCTTGCCCATATAGAACTCCAGCATATCTTTCACAAGGTCCTCTTTCTTCATGGTTACCGGGTCCAGGCGGATATCCTTTCCGATAAAATGCTTGAACTCATCCGGTGAGATCTCTCCCAAACCTTTGAACCGGGTGATCTCGGCGTTTTTTCCGGCGGCAGCGATTGCGTTCACACGCTCTTCTTCGCTGTAGCAATACCAGGTCTTCTGCTTGTTGCGTACACGGAACAGTGGTGTTTGCAGGATATAGACATGGTTCCGCTTGATCAGATCCGGGAAAAACTGGAGGAAGAAGGTGATCAGCAGTAGGCGGATATGCATACCGTCCACATCGGCATCGGTCGCAATGATCACCTTATTGTAACGTAAGCCTTCCAATCCATCCTCTATGTTCAATGCAGCCTGTAGCAAATTGAATTCTTCGTTTTCGTATACGATCTTCTTCGTCAGTCCGAAACTGTTTAACGGTTTGCCGCGAAGGCTGAAAACCGCTTGCAGGTTCGGATCGCGGCTTTTCGTAATAGAACCGCTTGCCGAGTCTCCCTCGGTAATGAAGATGCAGCTGTCTTCCAGATTGTCGCCTTTCGTGTCGTTTAGGTGGATACGGCAGTCGCGCAGTTTCTTGTTGTGCAGGTTGGCCTTCTTTGCCCGTTCGCGGGCCAGCTTGGTCACACCGGCGATCGCTTTGCGTTCTTTTTCCGATTCCTGGATCTTACGCAGCAGGGCGTCCGATGTCTCTGCGTTCTTGTGCAGGTAGTTGTCCAATTCCTTCTTGATGAAGTCCCCGACAAACTTGCCGACCGAAGGTCCGTCCGGCCCCATGTCTTTCGAGCCTAACTTGGTCTTTGTCTGGCTTTCGAACACCGGTTCTTCCACCTTGATGCTGATGGCTGCCACCACGCCGGCGCGAATGTCCGAGTATTCGAAGTTCTTGTTGTAATATTCCTTTATGACACGTCCCAACGCTTCGCGGAAGGCGGAAAGGTGCGTACCTCCCTGTGTTGTATGTTGGCCGTTGACGAACGAGTAATATTCTTCTCCGTACTGGTTACTGTGGGTAATGACCACTTCTATGTCTTCTCCCTTCAGGTGGACGATCGGATATAAAGGCTCTGTCGTCATGTTCTCGTTCAGCAGGTCCACAAGGCCGTTGCGTGAATGGAACTTCTTGCCGTTGAAGACAATTGTCAGTCCGGAGTTGAGGAACACGTAATTCTTCAGCAGACTCTCGATATATTCGTCTTTATACTGGTAATCCTTGAATATCTCTTTGTCCGGGATGAAATAGGTGAGCGTCCCGTTTGCCTCCTCCGTCGGGCAGATCGGGGCTTCCTCCGTGATGACTGCCTTGTTGTATTCTACCCGCTTGCATTCGCCGTCCCGGTAACTGGTGATCAGGAAATAGCTGCTCAACGCATTTACGGCTTTGATTCCGACTCCATTCAATCCGACTGACTTTTTGAAAGCCTTGCTATCGTACTTTGCTCCGGTATTCATCTTGCTGGAGACATCGACTACCTTGCCCAGCGGAACGCCGCGGCCATAGTCGCGTACGGAGACGGTGCCTTCTTCGACGGTCACTTCTATGGTTTTACCGTAACCCATCATATATTCGTCGATGGAGTTATCCAGCACCTCTTTCAGCAATACATAAATACCGTCATCGGCATAACTACCGTCTCCTAATTTCCCGATATACATACCGGGACGGCGACGGATATGTTCCATCCAGTCAAGCGTCTTGATATCGTCATCGTTGTACGCTGTCGGCTGTTGCATTGTTGAATTTAGTTCGTCCATTTTGAAAATTGAAAATTGAAAGTTGAAAATTGAAAGACTGGGAATAAAAGAATAAAGAATCACTTTCCCCTTTCAACTCTTCCCTTTCAACTGTTTAATGTATGCTCTTCTTGTCTTGTGATGCTCGCGTTTGAAGTAATCCCACTGTGCCTGTACGGCATTGTTTGTTTCCAGTTCCGGATTGCTTTCCGCATAAATAGCTCCGACACTCTTGTAAACAGGTATCAGGTCGTTGAACAGCAATGCGTTCACGCCTTTGCTTTGATATTCCGGCAAGACACCCGTCAGGTAGAGGTCGATCACTTTCGGCTTGCTCTTCAAAGCCTTCAGCAGATAAATCCAACCGAACGGGAAAAGATGCCCTTTCGCTTTCTGCATAGCCTTGGACAGGTTGGGAAGCGAGATTCCGAAACCGACCACTTCGTCGTCTTCCTCACGGACGATAAGCGTCACCAGGTCATAGCGAAGCATCGGAATGTACATATTGATGTAGTAGTCGATCTGCTTTTGAGTCAGACGTGCGAAGCCGTATAACGGCGCGTACGACTCGTTCAATGTCCGGAACACCTTCTGCGCGTACGGCATGATCGATTTCGCGTTCTTAAACTTCATAACCTTCAGTCCGTATTTCTTCTTTACGATCTCGCCGATACGCAGATGTTTTTCCGGTACACCGTCCGGTATATAGATCTTGAACTCATGCCAGTCCTGGTCTTTTGTATATCCCATACGTTCCATTTGTTTCGGATAGTAAGGATAATTATAGATGGTCGCCATCGTCCCGATCTGGTCGAATCCCTCTATCAGCATTCCTTCGTGATCCATATCGGTAAATCCCATCGGCCCTTGCAGCGCCTCCATGCCTTGTCCTACCGCCCATTTTTCTACAGCACCGAACAGGGCATCCACCACTTCGGCATCGTCAATGAAGTCTACGAACCCGAAACGTGCATATTTCTGGTTCCATGTCTCGTTGCTCCGGCGGTTGATCATTCCTGCGATGCGTCCCACAACCTTTCCGTCTTTGTATGCTAAAAAGTAGATCGCATCACACACTTCGAACGCCGGATTCTTCTTTTTATCCAACGTCACCATCTCTTCTTCGATCAGGCCGGGCACATGATACGGGTTGCCTTTATATAATTCGATATTGAACTTTACGAACTTTTTGAGTTCCTTCTTACTGGTAACTTCTTTAATTACTACGCTCATCGGTCATTTAGTTTGAACGGCAAATTTACACAATTAATTCATTTTTAGTGTCGGTTGGCAAGAAGAAAATGTTTTCTCTCCTTGAGCCCATAAAATCTTTGGCGTCTATTTTGCATCGGAATTGAAACGGATCGTAATAGTTTGTCGATGGAATGAAAGGGATTGTGCTTTTATCTCTGTATTGTCCTTTTGTACAAATAACTCGATTTTAAGGTGTGTAATGATTCCAATTTCTTATCTTTGTGGCGTTTTCGTTGTTCCTTGTGTGGGAGTGACGGACCTTTGTGTATCCGAAACTTTATTTGGAAACACTTAATCGTAACTTTTATTTGATTATAAAATCATGAAAATAGCTATCGTCGGGACAGGTTATGTGGGGCTTGTCACCGGTACTTGTTTTGCAGAAATGGGAACCGAAGTTTTCTGCGTTGACGTAAATGCCGAAAAGATCACAAACCTGAAACAAGGTATCATCCCTATCTACGAACCCGGCCTTGAAGAGATGGTTCACCGCAACCAGCAAGCCGGCCGTCTCCATTTCACAACCGATTTGACAGAATGCCTGAACGAGGTCGAAGTCCTCTTCAGTGCCGTAGGTACTCCGCCCGACGAAGACGGTAGTGCCGACCTGAAGTATGTGCTCGAAGTAGCCCGTACCGTCGGCCGCAACATGACCAAACATCTCCTTGTCGTGACGAAGAGTACTGTTCCGGTAGGTACGGCCCGTAAAGTCCGTGAGACGATCCAGGAAGAACTGGATAAACGGGGTTTGCCGCTTGAGTTCGATGTGGCTTCGAATCCTGAATTTCTGAAAGAAGGTGCGGCCATCAAGGATTTTATGAGTCCGGATCGTGTGGTCGTCGGTGTCGAATCCGAACGTGCAAAGGAGCTGATGACTCGTTTGTACCGTCCGTTCCTGTTGAACAACTTCCGTGTGATTTTCATGGATGTACCATCCGCCGAGATGACGAAATATGCGGCCAATGCTATGCTGGCTACCCGTATCAGCTTTATGAACGATATTGCGAACCTGTGTGAGATTGTCGGTGCTGATGTGAATATGGTGCGTAAGGGGATTGGCTCGGATGCCCGTATCGGCAACCGTTTCCTGTATGCCGGTATCGGCTATGGAGGTTCCTGTTTCCCAAAAGATATAAAAGCGTTGATCAAAACAGCCAAGTCGAACGGTTACCGGATGCGTATCCTAGAAGCGGTCGAGGCGGTCAACGAAGAGCAGAAATCCATCTTGTTCCGCAAGTTGGACGATTATTTCAAGGGTGATCTGAAAGGTAAACGTATCGCTATGTGGGGCCTGGCCTTCAAGCCGGAAACCGATGATATGCGCGAAGCCCCTTCTCTGGTCTTGATTGATAAATTATTGGCTTCCGGTTGTGAAGTGTATGTCTACGACCCTGTCTCGATGGAGGAAACCCGCCGCCGTTTGGGAGACGCCCTCCACTATGCCAAAGACATCTATGACGCGGTAGTGGATGCCGACGCCCTCCTGCTCGTCACGGAATGGAAAGAATTTAGGATGCCTTCCTGGTCGGCCGTCAAAAAACTGATGGCAACCCCGCTGATCTTGGATGGCCGGAACATTTATGATGTGAAGGAGTTGGAGGAGAATGGCTTTGTTTATCATTGCATAGGGAGATAGATAAGATTATCCAATCTTTTTGGAATCAAATCAATAATAAATAGAAAGTAAGCGACAACCCGCTTTTTCATCGTCAGGTTTATACCTTTTCTATTGAAGAAAAAGACGCCGTAGCTATTGAAGGGAGCATCAGTGATCTGTGTAATGCGATTGTGTTTAAAATGTTTGTATTATTTGGGAGTGTCTTATCACCCCAAAGAACATCAAACAGTATATGAGTGACTTGGTTGAATATGGTCTGTTAATCCCTTTAATCCCGGATAATCCGGGCCATTCGAACCAAAAGTTTGTATCAGTCGGATAATATTTATTCTGTCCTGACTTCGTTTAATGTGAAGAGTGGATTGAGATTGGAGAAAGGAAAATCGGAAGAATGTAAGGAATTCAGTTATGAAACAATATATAAGTTCTTTCTATAGAAAAATAGTTCCAGAGAAAACACGAAAGGTTATTTATAAAGCCTTTTTAGGTAATTTGTTGATGCTTATCCGTGGCTTTCCTGGAACAATGAGGTGGTATAGGTATAAATTGTATTATTCCATCTTCTCTCCTAAAAATGAAATAGAACAAGCTTATAAAGCTTGGGGAATTGCTGGCAATTCTCCAAGCTTATAAAGCTTGGGGAATTGCTGGCAATTCTCCATATCCGTATGTTTGGAAAAAAGAGTACGATGAGCAGCATTATGAAGTGAATGTTGATAACACGAATGGTTTGCCGTATGTATCCCATAATGGCAAGAAGCTTTATTTCAAACGAGATATGTTGGCATCTGCCGAAGCAGTGTATCGAGGACTTTTGATTGAACAGGATAAACGTTCGGCACATCGATATGTTGATTCTTATGAAGAATTGAAAGGGAAAACATTATTGGATATTGGTGCGGCGGAGGCTATATTCACACTTGATACGATTGAATATATAGATCATGCCTATCTTTTTGAATGTGACGAAAGTTGGATTAAGGCATTGGAAGCTACGTTTGCTCCCTATAAAGAAAAAATAACAATTGTCCGCAAGTATGTGAGTGATGTTGATGAGGAGGATAATATCACGTTGGATACATTCTTTCGAGATGAAGGAAAATTTATTGATAATTTATTCTTGAAAATGGATATAGAAGGATATGAGAGGAAAGCATTGGAAGGTGCTGTTCATATCTTGGAGCATGGACGACAAATCGGTGGATCAGTTTGTATTTATCATTTACATGATGATAAAAAGGTTATAAAATCAGAATTGAAAAAATTTAATTTAAAGACAAGTATACAGCCGGGTTATTTGTATTTTGAGAAAGAGATGCGTTCGGCTATTATACGATTTTGGAGTTGATGGCAGAACAGACGCTGAAGGAAAAGACAGCTAAAGGACTCTTTTGGGGAGGACTGAGCAATGGGGTACAACAGGTGTTGAACGCCTTGTTCGGTCTTATTTTAGCTCGTGTTTTGGATGCTTCCGACTATGGCATGGTCGGGATGCTTGCTATCTTTAGTGCCATTGCCTCGACGATTCAGGAGAGCGGGTTTACTGCGGCTCTGACCAACCAGAAGGAAATCAAACATGAAGATTATAATGCCGTATTTTGGTTCAGCTCGTTGACGGGAGTCTTATTTTACTTGATTCTTTTCTTTTGTGCACCGTTGATCGCAGAGTTCTATGATAAACCGGAATTGATCGGTCTTTCCCGAATTGTCTTTTTAGGTTTTTTATTTGGAGGATTTGGAATCGCTTCAAATGCTTATTTGTTTAAGACCTTGATGGTCAAAGAACGGGCAAAAATTGATATAGTTTCGTTGATTTGTTCAGGATTTATAGGGGTTACTTTGGCATTAAACGGTTTTGCTTATTATGGTTTGGCTGTTCAGACGATAACATATATAGGGATTGGTTCATTATTGAAGTTTATTTATGCACCATGGAAACCTACATTTCAAATTGATTTACACCCGCTTAAGTTAATGTTTGGCTTTAGTTCGAAATTGATATTGACGAATATTTTTACACAGATAAGCAATAATATATTTTCTGTAGTATTGGGAAAATTCTATAATCCGCAGCAGTTGGGGTTTTATTCGCAAGGTCAGAAATGGATGGGGATGGGACATCAACTAATAGGAGGCATGATTAATGGTGTTGCCCAACCTGTGTTGGTCCAAGTAATGGATGATAAAGAAAGGCAGGTTCTTGTCTTTCGAAAGATGGTTCGCTTTGGTGCGTTTGTTTCTTTCCCTGCTATGTTGGGGTTAGCATTTGTTGCAAAGGAATTTGTGTTGATTCTATTGGGTGAAAAATGGTTAGACAGTGTTCCTTTTCTTCAATTGTTTTGTCTTTGGGGAGCAATGGGGTATTTGTCTCAACTGTATGTGAATCTGTTGATGACGTATTCTCGATCTGATGTTTATCTATCGGGTATGATTCTTATTGGACTACTTCAAATATTGGTTGTGTGGATACTATATCCTTTTGGTGTATTTAATATGGTGATAGGATATATTTGTGTTTATTTTTTTAGTATTCTTTTTTGGCATTATTCAGTGAAGGAAGAGTTGCCGATAAAATTAATATCTATATGTAAAGATATTGTTCCGTATTTGGTTATTAGTATATTTGTATTTTTTGTGGTTGATTGTGTTTTAAGAAATATTTCTGATGTATATATGCTATTGATTTTAAAAATACTGTTTTCTTCAGCTTTGTATATTTTAATTCTACTACTTTTGAAGTCTACCATATTAAAGGAAGCTATTTCTTATTTAAAAAGATGATGGAATGGATGTTTCTGTAATTATAGTAAATTATAATACGTGTAATCTTGTTAAAAAATGTGTTGCTTCTATATTTGAAAAAACTAAAAATGTTAGTTTTGAAGTAATAGTTGTTGATAATAATTCAAAGGATGGAAGTGTTGAAGCAATTATAGATGAGTTTCCACGAGTACGTGTTTTTCCTTTAAAGGAAAACATTGGCTTTGGTAAAGCCAATAATATTGGGGTAAAGCATGCGAAAGGGAGGTTTGTCTTTTTTCTGAATTCAGATACTTTTTTATTAAATGACGCGATTTCAATATTAGTGAATTATTTAGATACGCATGAGTCTGTTGTTTTATGCGGGGGACAGTTATTTGATAGGGAAAGAAAGCCTACGGGTTCGTATATAGAGTATCCTGATTTAAGATTTTTCTTGTCTTTGGTGTTGAGAGGTTCTGTTTTTTATAAAGATTTACCCATTTTTCCAGAAGGAGAAATTCCTTATTATATATCTGGTGCTGATATGATGATGCGTAAGTCTTTTATTGAAAAGTATGGTGCTTTTGATCCTGACTTTTTCATGTATTATGAAGATACGGAACTTTCTTATCGTGTACAGTCTTTAGGTTTTGGAGTTCATTTTGTTCCTCGTGCTCATATAGTACATTTACATGATATGTCTCCGAAAGAAAGAGGACCTATAATCTCAACTTTGGATTTATATGTAATACAGAGTCGTTATTTGTATTTAAAGAAAGTTATGGGGGATGTGGTAATGAAGTCGCTTTTGTTATTGCATAAGATAAAAGCTTTTATTGCTATTGGCTATTTTGTAATAAGACGGAATAATGAAAAAATTGAGAACTGGAAGAAAATAAAAAAAATATTATTCTCAATTTCAGGATAAGTTTCTTGTTTTATATTCAATAAAAAATGTACTTTTATGAATGTATTATTATTATATACGATCGAAATTTTCCCTTATGAACAAAGTTGGTACTCGTTTTATAGTCAGGTTTTTAATTTCCTAAAAAAAAGAAGAAACTTAAATATAAATTTGCAGGTTGCTTATTTGTATCCTGCATCGGAGGAAGAGAAAAGAATTTTTGAAGCGGACACAATAGAGTATAAGTCTATTAAACTTCCAGATGATGAACAATTTAATACGAATAAAAATAGAAAAGTGCTTTTGGAATATATTAAAGATAATTCTATTAATTGTATTTTTAATTTAATGCATCCAAATATTGATCTTATTCGTTTTTTGAAATTTATACGTATTAATAGCGGGTGTAAAATTTTAAATATTATTCATAGTCGACCAGATTTAGTTGTATTTAATAAAAAACAGTGTCTTTCAAATTCTAATATATGTGACCTAAAAACAGTAAAGGAAAAAATTCAAAAAATAACATATTCTTTATATATTAAACTGTTGGATTTTTACATAAAAAGAATCAATAAAATATCTTATGAACTTCATGATGGTGTCGTATTGCTGTCTGATTCTTATGTTAATATATATAAGAAAATGATAGATAAGAATGCTCAGAATATTTATGCGATACCTAATCCTATTCCTAATATATCTTCTAAAGTATCTATAGAGTGTAAAAAAAATAGAATAATATTTGTAGGGCATTTGACTAAGGTCAAGGCCGTTGATCGTCTATTGTCCATTTGGTATAAAATTCAAGTGAAAAATAAGGAATGGTCATTGCTGATAATTGGTGATGGGCCTGAGAGAGCTTATTTAGAGTCGATAGCTAAAAATAATAACTTAGAGAGAGTTCAATTTATGGGACGCGTAAAATCGATAGATTATATTGATTCTGCAAAAATATTATGCTTAGTTTCTAATTTTGAAGGTTTACCTACTGTCTTTTTAGAGGCAATGCGTTTAGGAGTAGTTCCAGTTGGTTATGATACTTTTCCTGCTATATATGATATAATTGATAATAAAAAGAATGGATTTATTATTCCTTTTGAGGATGAGGATTATTATGTAAAAACTCTTTTTAGTATAATAAATGATGATTTATTTCGTCAAAATTTGGCTCGAAGAGCAAAACTGAAGTCTGAAAAATTCTCTGTTGAAAATATTGCAAAGAAGTGGATTGATATTTTTGTATCATTAGATTTGTTGTCAAAAAGTAATAATTAAATAATGGAAAGATATAATAATGCTCGTGTTATAGCATTTTATTTGCCTCAGTATCATCCTATTCCTGAAAATGATGAATGGTGGGGGAAAGGTTTCACGGATTGGACAAATGTAGGAAATGCGAAACCTTTATTTAAAGGTCATTATCAGCCGAAAGTGCCTGCAGATCTTGGATATTATGATTTGCGTTTGCCAGAATCGAGAATTGCTCAGGCTAAACTTGCGAGAGAATATGGAATAGAAGGTTTTTGCTATTGGCATTATTGGTTTGGGAATGGTCGGCAATTATTAGAAAGACCTTTTAATGAAGTATTAAAATCTGGGGAACCTGATTTCCCCTTTTGTTTAGGGTGGGCAAATCATTCTTGGCATAAAAAAACATTTAATAAAAGTGGAAAAGATAAATTATTGATAAAACAGGTTTATACAGGAAATGATGATTATATTAAACATTTTGAATCAGTTTTGCCTGCATTTAAGGATCATCGTTACATTTTAGTAGATGGGAAACCTTTATTTTTAATTTATGATCCTTTTGATTTACCTGATATCTCAAAATTTATTTTATTGTGGAATAACTTGGCAAAAGATAATGATTTAGAAGGTATTTACTTTGTCGCTCTAACAGATAATGTATCAAATATTCCTATATTGCGAGAATTCGGATTTGATGCTATAAATATACTTCGTTTATTTCATTTTGTAAAAAATGATTTTTCATTAATTGATCGGATTAATATGAAAATAAAACGTAAAGTATTTCATATTGGTAGGATTATCGATTATTCTTTAGCTTCAAAATCATTTTCAGGAGTAGAAGATTCTTTAGATTATTGTTACCCTACAATTATCCCAAATTGGGATCATTCCCCTCGTTCAGGGAGAAATGGGCATATTTTAGTAAATTCAAATCCCAAAATTTTTTCTTCTCATGTTCGAACTGTGTTTAATACAATTAAAAAAAAGGATAAAGAACATCGCATAGTCTTTTTAAAATCATGGAATGAGTGGGGAGAGGGTAATTATGTTGAGCCAGACTTAAAATATGGTAGAGGCTTTTTAGAAGTGTTGAAACAAGAAATAGATTCATTAGAATAGTAGGTGATGTGCGGATTTGCTGCAATTTTAAGTTCTTCGGGGGAATCAAGATATGAAGAGATTTGTAAAATGTCTTCTTCTATATCTCATCGTGGTCCTGATGATGAAGGATATTGTTTAATTAATGATATTAATAATATATATCCTGTTGGAGGGAAAGATACACATTGGGATAGTGAATTCTTATCTGTTCCATATTATCCTATTTCTGAATATCAATTATTGACAAAGAGTTCTTATAAAATAATTTTAGGGCATCGTCGGTTATCTATTTTGGACTTATCACCATTAGGACATATGCCTATGTCTTATGGAAATAATCGTTACTGGATTACTTATAATGGAGAAATTTATAATTATTTAGAAATAAAATTAGAGTTAGAAGCTTTAGGACATACATTTGTATCAAATACAGACACAGAAGTTATATTAGCATCATATGTTCAGTGGGGAATAGACTGTCTAGATCATTTTAATGGAATGTGGTCATTTATTATATATGATGTTGAAAGTGAGGACGTATTTATATCGCGTGATCGTTTTGGGATCAAGCCTTTTTATTATTGGCATTCTCCAAATGGTAATTGGTATTTTGGTAGTGAAATAAAAGAATTTGTATCACTTGATTCTTGGACTGCAAAACTTAATCCTCAAAGGGCTTGGGATTATTTAGCTTATTCTTTAACCGATCACACAGAAGAAACAATGTATCAAGGGGTATTTCAATTGCAATGTGGACATTATGCCTTATTTAACATAAATCGTATTCCTGTAGATGCCCAAGGTAGACTAAAAACAATGAAATGGTATAATTTGCCATTTGTCCCGTTTGAAGGAACTTATGAAGAAGCGGTAGATATTTTTAAAGATCTTTTTCTTGACTCTATTAAATTACACTTAAGATCAGATGTTGAAGTTGGTTCTGCTTTATCTGGTGGGGTAGATTCATCTTCTATTGTATGTGTGATCGATCAATTATTAAAAAGGTCAGGAGGAAAGCAAAAAACATTTTCTTCTTGTTCTTTGGATAATAGGTATGATGAGAGTAGCTGGATGAAAGAGGTCATAGATTGTACATCGGTAGAACCACATTATGTTTATCCCCAATTAGCTGATTTTTATAAACAGACAGAAGATATTATATGGCATCAAGAGGAACCATATCAATCACAGAGTGCTTTTTTAGGTTATAATGTATTTAAATGTGCTAAAGAAAGCGGTGTTTCTGTTTTATTGAATGGTCAAGGCGCTGATGAATATTTAGGTGGATATGGACAATTTACGGGACCGCGCTATGCTTCTTTAATAAAGAATTTTCATTTTTATACTTTGTGGAGTGATTATTGTTCTTTGAAGAAGAATGAGACAATAGATCGTAGGAGGATTATCCGTCAAACGGTTGTAAATATGTTGCCTGAATCTTATACAGCATATCTTGAAAAGAAAATATGGAAAAGTAGGACTACGAATCTTTTTGATTTGGAAAAATTAGGAGCTTCTCATATTCATCATAAAGAAATTATTCCAGTAGGTAATAGAAGCATACAGAATATTATTATTCATGCTTTGTTTAAGTTTACTTTACCTCGTTTACTCCGTTGGGAAGATCGTAATTCAATGGCTTTTTCTGTAGAAGCACGTGTTCCCTTTTTAGATTATCGACTGATTGAATTTATTTATAGTCTGCCATCTTCTTTTTTGGATAGGAATGGAGTGACAAAAAGAATATTGAGGGATTCTATGTCTGGAATTATTCCTGATAAAATTAGAGATCGAAAGGATAAAAAAGGTTTTATTACCCCAGAAGAACGTTGGATAAAAGAAGATGCAACATCTTTTTTTAGAAAAAAAGTAGAAGAAGCGGTAGATGGAACGATGGGAATTATTAAACCCGGAGTGTTATCTTATTTTGATTCGGTTGTATCTGGTAAAGTCCCGTTTGATTATACTTATTGGAGAATTATTTTATTCTCTGAATGGATGAAAAAATTTAATATAGCAAAGTAATGGAAAATATTAAAGCAGTTTTTATGGGTCTTGGCTATATAGGCCTCCCCACTGCAACTGTTGCTGCTGGAAAAGGGTTACAGGTTGTTGGTGTTGATATAAATGAAAAAGTTATAGAAACAATCAATCGAGGTCAGATTCATATAGTAGAACCTGGACTTCAACAGTTAGTCCAGAGTGTCGTAGAAGCAGGAAACTTGCGTGCTTCACTTCTTCCTGAAGAAGCTGATGTTTTCCTGATTGTTGTTCCGACCCCTTTTAAGGGAGGAAACCATGAGCCGGATATTACTTATGTAACTGCAGCAACCCAAGCTGTTATTCCTTATTTAAAAGAAGGAGATCTATATATTATCGAATCGACCTCCCCTGTAGGAACAACAGAAAAAATGATGCAGCTAATTTATGCGGAACGACCGGAATTGAAAAATAAGATTTATATTGCTTATTGTCCGGAGCGTGTATTGCCGGGTAATGTATTGTACGAATTAGAGCATAATGATCGTGTAATCGGGGGGATCAATGAAGAGTCGACAGAAAAAGCTGTCCAATTCTATTCACGATTCGTCAAAGGGAATTTGCATAAAACAAATTCAAGGACGGCTGAGATGTGTAAATTGACAGAGAACTCCTCACGTGATGTCCAGATTGCTTTTGCAAATGAACTATCCTTGATTTGTGATAAGGCTGGTATCAATGTTTGGGAATTAATCGAGTTGGCAAATAAGCATCCGCGAGTTAATATCCTACAGCCTGGTTGTGGTGTCGGGGGGCATTGCATTGCTGTTGACCCTTATTTTATAACAGCTGATTTTCCAGTGGAGTCGCAATTGATTGCCAAATCAAGAGAGATCAACAATTATAAATCATTTTGGTGTGCGGAGAAAATCAAAAATGCAATTCTTGAGTTTGAATTGAAGAACAAACGTAAACCTATTGTTGCAATAATGGGATTGGCATTTAAACCTAATATAGATGATTTACGGGAGAGTCCTGCTAAATACATAGCTCAGAAAGTTATGCAGGCTGAATTGGATGGTTTATTGATTGTTGAACCTAATATATCTGAGCATCCGGTTTTCAAATTGACTAATTATAAGGAGGCTTATGAGAAAGCTGATATTGTAACTTTTTTGGTTGCTCATAATGAGTTTAAAACTTTACCTTGGGCAGATAATAAGGTGATCCTTGATTTTTGCGGAATATTTAAGAAGTAAGAGAATGAAAAAAATAATGCTTGTTTTTGGAACTCGTCCAGAGGCCATAAAGATGGCTCCTTTGATAAAAGAGTTACAAAAATATCCAGATAAATTTGAAACAATAGTTTGTGTTACAGGGCAGCATCGCCAAATGCTTGATCAGGTATTGCAATTGTTTGGAATTGTACCTGATTATGATTTGGATATCATGAAACCCGGGCAAGACTTATATGATATAACATCTCGTATTTTGATAGGGATGCGGGATGTGTTTAAGCTGATTGTTCCAGATGTCTTATTGGTACATGGTGACACAACCACATCCATGTCTGCTGCATTAGCGGCTTTTTATAAACAAATTCCAGTGGGGCATGTAGAGGCTGGATTGAGAACGCATAATATATATAGTCCTTGGCCGGAGGAGATAAACCGTCAGATAACGAGCCGTATTGCAGCTTATAATTTTGCACCGACGAAATTGAGCTATGATAATTTAAAGGAAGAGGAGGTTCGAGAAGAGACGATTACTATAACAGGTAATACGGTAATTGATGCGTTGTATTATGTGATAAACAAGTTAGAGCAAGACATTAGCCTTTCCGATAAGATTAAATCTGAATTGCAAATGCTTGGACTTCCTGAAGAGCTTTTAAATAGTTGGGGGATTTCTCGTCGTTTGGTTTTAGTTACTGGGCATCGTCGGGAGAATTTTGGAGATGGTTTTTTGCATATTTGCCAAGCGATAAAAATATTAGCAGAAAGGTATCCTGAAACGGATTTTGTTTATCCAGTCCATTTGAATCCTAATGTTCAAAAGCCGGTAAATGAATTGTTGAGCCATATCCCTAATGTGTATTTGATCAAACCATTGGAATATTTACCTTTTGTTTATTTGATGAAATGCTCCTATTTTATTTTAACAGATTCGGGAGGAGTGCAAGAGGAAGCACCTGGCCTTGGCAAGCCTGTACTTGTGATGCGGGATACGACAGAACGTCCGGAGGCAGTAGAAGCTGGTACAGTAAAACTTGTGGGAACGGATGTTGATGAAATAGTACAATCTTCTATTTCTCTATTCGAGAATGAATTGTCATATAAAAAAATGTCAGAAGCCAATAATCCGTATGGCGATGGATTAAGTAGTGGTCGGATTGTTGCTGTATTAGAGAAGTTGTTATGAAGGTTGTATTTACAATGGGGGGAATAACACATTATTTATCTCCTTTGTTAGATAATGTAGTCAGAAAAGGGGTTGATGTGGTTATGGTAATCCCTTCTGTGAAAGATAACCAGACAATTGGGAAAGGGGTAAAACTTGTAAATAATGAAGCTTTATATCAAGTCAGGTATAGCGAGATCAAGCAAGGATGGTATGGCAAAACAATTCTGACAGATCTAAAAACGATTCTGAATGAAGAGAAACCTGATATTGTAGTATTGGGGTGGCCTTATTTCCTGCAATATTTTTTTGACCGACAATTACGGTTATTGATAAAAGAGAATAACATCAAGTTAATTATCCGTGAAATACCTTTCCAAGTTCCTCCTTTTGGGCAATTGAGTTATTTCAAGGAGAATCCTGTGTATGACGAAAACATGATTTTGCAAAGCAGGGGGATGTCTTTTTTCATCCGGGCTTTGTGTACAATGTATATTCGTAAATTTGTGTATAAGCACGCTGATGCAACAATAAACTATGCTTCATGCGCATACGATATTTTGCCTTCATATGGAGTGAATAAGGATAAAATATTTGTTACGTATAATACACCTAATACGGAATCATTGATACGATTGAGAGAGAAAGTTTTATCCGCACCACCTCTTCTTGAAAAGAAACAGCGAATCTTGCATATTGGACGTTTGGTGAAATGGAAACGTGTGGATTTGCTGATTGATGCTTATGCTAAAATTTGTCCAAACTACCCTGATTCGGAATTGACCATTATTGGTAATGGGCCGGAGATGGAAAATTTACAATATCAGGCAGAAAATTTAGGATTGACAGGTAGGGTTGTTTTTGTAGGAGCCATTTATGATCCGTTTACTTTGGGACAATATATGCATGAATCTTCTATTTATGTCTTGGCGGGTATGGGAGGGTTATCAATTAATGAGGCTATGTGCTATTCTTTGCCTGTGATTTGTTCTGTTTGTGATGGAACGGAAAAAGATTTAATTCAAGATGGAGTGAATGGGTATTATTTTGAAAGTGGAAATGCGGATAGTTTAGCAAAGAGTATAGAATATTTATTGCGTAATCCTCAAATGATGAAAGCATTTGGAGATGTGTCATTAAAAAAAATCCAAGAAGAGATCAATCTTGATACAGTCAGCTCAAGATTTGTTGAGGCTTTCAAAAAAACATTATTTTCTTAAAAAATAAGATGGATATAAGTTTATTACTTTCAAAAGTTTATAGTGCTGTTTTAAAAAGGACTTATAAAAAACAAAAGACATATCAGAATTGGTTAAATAAGGGGTATATAAATACACCATTGGTCTCATTTATAATACAATCTCACAATAAAAGTATACAAGTCTTACATATCGTTGCTAAACTACGTACTGTCCCAAATGCAGAAATTATTGTTATAGATGATGGATCAAAGCTAATTCATTTACGACGTTTATCTCATTCTTTGAATAGAGGAAATGAATTTATACTTCGTTCGAATGACCTGTATGAAAATGTGATGTATAATAAAGCTTTGAAGTTTGCAAATGGAAAATATTGTGTATTGATGCAGGATGATGATGACTTCGATACATTAAGATGGGTTGATGATGCAATCACTCTGTTTCAAAAGTTTCCGAACATGGTAATTTTAGGTGGATGCGGTGGATACACAATTGATTTTGACGATAAAGAAAGAATAGCAAATGTTCATCCAGATGAACAATGTACAAATTTTAAATTTGTACATTGTGTAGATCGTGCTCCTATGTGGATAAACAAAAATTTGTTTATGGAGAAATTGCATCACATAGATTATTCTTTTGCTCCGTTTATGGGGGATGATCAAGAATTGTGTTTAAGATCATGGTTGAATGGATTGTTGGTGGGATGGTATAACTGCCCTTTTAAATCGTTAAGTGCAGGAGGTATGAGAATCTGGAATGGTTCTTTTGCGAATGAACAGTCTTTGAAAAATGCAAAAAAAATATATCAAATGTATGCTTTGAAAAAAAATCAAATTTACGATTTGGTTAGTGATGCGAATAAATGAATTTATGGAAATAGGACTGAAAGTATAAGATTTAATTTGCTTAGATCCTCATGTCTGTTAGTTAATCGGATTATTCATTTGTTTTTGATGGAGTGATAGATAAAAAATAGCTAAATACAAGGGGTTATAGAAAGAGTGGGGGCACACAAGAAGGATATTGGAATGTAGAGTTTGAGAAATGAAAATCGTCATCATAAACACATCCGAACGTACCGGAGGCGCAGCCGTGGCTGCCGGGCGTTTAGGTAAGGCTTTAGAACAAGCCGGGATACAGGTTGACAAACTTGTCAGGAAAGATACTTGGTTGAACCGTTTCCGATTTTATTGGGAGCGGTTGATTATTTTTTTATGCAATCATTTAAACCGTAAGAATCTGTTTGCGGTTTCCATCGCCAATACCGGAATGGATTTGTCTGGGCATCCTTCGGTAAAAAAAGCCGATATTATCCATCTTCATTGGATTAATCAGGGTTTTCTTTCTGTATCCAACTTGGGAAAACTGATAAATTCTGGTAAACCAATCGTTTGGACACTTCATGACCTTTGGCCTACAACAGCTATATGTCATTATCCTGATAAGTGTAAAAAATATCAATCAAAATGTAGTCAGTGTCCATTACAAGTTACCAATTCTCTTTTTGATTTAGCAAACTGGACATATAATAGGAAAAAGCAGATAGGGCTGAATAAGATTCATTTTATCGGTTGTAGCAAATGGATTACGGAGATGGCTAAAAAAAGTTCATTATTGGAGGGGGCTTCGTTTACATCGATACCCAATCCGATAGATACTTATGTGTTTAAACCGTTAGTAAAGAAGGATTCGAGAAAACGATTTCAGTTGCCTAAGGACAAGTTTTTATTATTATTTGCAGCAGCCAAGTTGTCGGACAGAAGGAAAGGTGCTGCTTATCTAATAGAGGCCTGTTCTATTTTAAAACAATATTATACGGATAAAATAGAAATCGTTTTAATGGGGAACGGATCAGAAGAATTGTGTCAGGCGTTACCTTTTAAGGTCAATTCTTTGGGATATATTTCAGATACATCGACAATGGTTGCAGCTTATTCTTGTGCAGACTTATTTGTTATCCCTTCATTGGAAGACAACCTCCCCAACACAATCATGGAGTCGATGGCGTGTGGAACTCCTTGTGTCGGGTTTGAAATTGGTGGTATTCCGGAGATGATCGACCATCGTGTGAATGGGTATGTCGCCAACTATAAGGATGCCGGTGACCTTGCTAATGGTATCCAATGGGTTTTGGAGCATGAAGATCGGCTGGCTCTTTCGGATGCCTGTGTGAAGAAAGTACAGGAGAATTATACGGAGGAAGTGGTTGCAAAGCAATATACGGCACTATACGAAAAGCTGCTGAAAGGGGAATAAGGTTGTATAAGGTAGGCATGATGTGATCACTATTTTTGATTTTTAAACAGGAGGGATAAGATGTTTTCTGTCTGGAGAAAGCATTTTTGATAATGATTCTTTACTTGAATTTATAAAAAGTAATTAGCATGAAGAATTTCAAGAATAAGACAGCTTGTATCCGTTCGGATATGAACAGGATAAAGGATGTGAGTACCGTTGCTAACGGTATCCATAACACATAAGAAATCAACGAAAACAATCAAGAGCCGTGGCCTTCAGGACACGGCTCTTGATTGTTTTATCTCACCCCATCAGCCACCTGCAGACGCATCCCACTCCCCCGCAGGCGATCAGTGTGTAGCCTGAGATTCCCAGCCAGTCGGCTGAGGGTGGCTGGTGGTCGGGGGAAGAGGGGGAGGGGCGTCGGGATTCTTGGGAATGTGGGGAGGGGGTTGGTTGTTCTTCAGGAGGGAGAGAATCCCGCCGATGCAGGCCAGGGTCACTTCCGTTTCCCCCTTCCAGAGGGAGAGGAGGGACAGGAGGAGGAGGCTGGGGAGGAGGACAAGGACGGTCGCTGGGAGACGGTTTACGCTTGCGGGGAAAGATGACCTGGGCGAGCGTGAGGAAGAAGTTGAGTACTGTTTCAAGGACTTTCATAAATTAGAAGGATTTTTCAATTTTTAATTCTCAATCTTTAATTTTCTCGATCTGTCGGCAGAGCTTTATCAGCAAGATGCGGTAGGCTTCGCGGTTGTCGCCGTTGACTTCGCTGATGTAACGGCTGTATGAGATGGAACGGGCGAAAGCCTGCGGGTTGTTGCTGACGTCGGCCGCCGGGGTGTAGGCATGGCGGATCAGGCGGGCGTAGTCCATGAAGGAATCCTGCGGAGTGTCGTAGACACGGAAACGGAGGGAGTGGACGCCCAACTCGATACCTTCGCCTTTCCACCAGACGTTTTTCTTGCCGTAGGCGGTGATACCGAAAAAGTTATGGTGCTCGCGTGCGAGGTCGCTCTGTCCCCAACCCGATTCGATGACCGCCTGTGCCAGGATCACTACCGGATTGATCCGGAAACTTTCTCCCGCCTTGCGGGCAAGAGGGAGATATGACGATATAAAATCAACCTGTTTTGCTTTCATTTTCTTGTTGTTTTTGGACACTGTTTTGATTTTTTACAAACAGCCCCTTTTAATTATATTCTTGTTGTTTTCGCCTGATGATTTGAACGTCTTTTCGGTCATATCCGCCCCTCTCTTCTTCGTCAGATAGCTTGCTTATCCTCCTCGTCAGAGTGACGGATCTGCCTCAAAAAGACTTCTCAAATCATCAGGCGGAAAAATCAAAACAGTTTCTTAGTCTGTTTGAATTTAGCTTCCGGCCTACAGTTCACCCGGTTTCTCCTCCCCGCCTCCGGAAGACGGTTTGTCACCGGCCGGGACCAGGTCGAGATGTTCGAATGTGACATTCTTTTTCACCTGCGTCAGCATGGTCCCCGGCGAGAAGACGATACGCGCCTTGTTGAAGAAAGACGTGTTGAAGTCTGCTTCGTTCTCCACCCCTTTGCTGCCTGCGACCATCCGGAAGTTACCCAGGCGGCCCAACTGGATCACATCCCCTTCTTCCAACCGTTCCTCCATGACGGACAGGATGCCGTCGATGACCAGTTTCACATCCCCCACGAAGGCGGAGCTGCGCACTGCCACCATGTTGCAGAACTTTTCGAATTTCAATTTCTTCAAGGAACGGACCTGTGCATAGTACAGCTTCGAGCCCTCGGCTGCGTCTTTGCGCATATCCGGTCTTCTTACCAAACGATAGTTTAATGACATAAGCGTGATTAGTTTTTAAATGAATACTTTTACGGAATCTTTTTTTCATTATCGATAACAAGACAAAGGTAAGGTCCCGGTACAGGCAGAAATACAGATTGGGGAACATCGGCGAAGATCGGTGCGGAAACAGGTAGAAAGAAGTAGGATATAAATGTGATTATCTATTGAATATTGATTTTTATTCCGTATCTTTATAGGACAATGAAACGATGGGAATTATGATCGTAAACGAATTCGAAATCAGAAGTTACGGGTGGCAGGAATTGGCGGTCCTTTACGGGCCGGATTTGATGCCGGAATCGGCCGGGAAACGGTTGTCCAAATGGGTGGGGGCAGACCCGGTGTTAGAGACGGAGCTGCAGGGCTACGGTTGGCGGAAAGGGAAGAAGACGTTGACACCCCGACAGGTGAAGACAATCGTGCAGTTTTTGGGTGAGCCTTGAAACAAGGGACTTCTGTGTACGAAACAAGGGACTTTGACGTGTAAGACCAGGGAGCTTGGGAGACAAAAGACCGGACTTCCGGATGCGGAAGAGGGTACTTTTTCCCATCGATAGGGAGAGGATAAAGGCCGGCCGGCATTGCAGGCAATAAATAGATAAGCATATGAGCAAGTTAAAAAAAAGCGGAAAGGTGACTATTGCCGCTCGTACAAGAAAATCAGAAAAGAGGTACGGGACGCGTCCGATCCGCTGTACGAAATGATCGTTTATGCACTCTTCCTTACGGAGGAGGCCAAGGGGAAGCAGGAGAGGATGTGCGCCGTGGCGCAGAATTTCTTCCAGGAATTCGGGGATGACCTGCATCGTCTGATTTTCGGGATAGAAGAGAAAGCGTATAAGAACCGCATCCCGGTGTCGAAGCCGGAATTTCTGATCGGGATTTTTAAGACGCTGTGGTTGATGGAGGTATTCGGGGACGTACGGCCCCGGTATCTGATCGGTTTTATGTCGGAGACGTTCGATCTGGGTCTGGCGGAGTCTTCCATACGGACCATCTGGTATGACAAATGTGGGATGTATGACCAATTGAGGCCTGTTTTGCAGGAATTTTTTCGGAATTTGTATAGGAAATAACGTGTAAACCCGCTTGCAATGCGCCGCGCCGGCTTTTTTATCCGACATTTTTGGGTATTACAAAACGCCCCTTTCCTGTCGTACCTTTGCCCATGCCGATTGAAAAGGGCGCAAATTAATGAGCTTATATATATATTAATATATTTATTCTAAGATGTAGGATTGAACCGAAACTGACGGAAAACCTCTACAAGTAGCTGAAAATAAATTGTTTATATTGTGCTATTGACTGCACCGTTTTTATTGGGGGTAAAAATGTTTAATTTTAAATCCGTTCATTATGAAAAAGGATATGACGTTTTCGGCCGATTTTGCAAGATGCGGCTATACGAAAGTTTCCCGGCAGGCCATGCAGATTGCTTTTACGCCGGGAGACAAGTGTGAAAAAGAGGCAAAGGTGCTCCTGTGCATATTGGGTTTTGCCTATTTCAAAAAAGGAGAAGTCTCCTTTCATTTCAAAGACTATGCTTGTGAACGAGGCGAGTGGATCACCTCTTATTCGGAACTGGCACGGCGTACGGGGTTGATACGCAGGGCGGCAGTCACGGCTGTCGGACATCTTGTCGAGGCAGGATGGTTGACGGTCACGGCGGTGGGCAGGATGACGAAGTTCACCTTGACCTTCTATGACGCGCCTCCCCAGCCCGACGGCCACGGCTCTCCGCAGGGGGGCGGCGGCGACGGTTTGTCGCTTGCGACAGCCCTCTACATGTACCAGAACGGGACGGTCTATAACACCGGGGAGACTGTCTGATGGGGTTGAATGCCGTACAATCGTATCCGGCGGAGCGGGTCTTGGTGGCCGCTCTGCTGGGACGTCCCGCCTCTTTCTACGAATTGGGCGGACGGGTGACGGAAGAGATGTTTACCGAACCGGGGCTGCGCCTGGTGTTCCGTGCCTTTGCCGAGCTGGCCTCGCGCGGCGAACGGATCGACATGGCGACGGTCGAGGCGGAGATGTTCCGGCTCGATCACCGGCTTTATGGCGAGCTGAACGGAGTCTCTTTCCTAAGCGCCATGTTGCAGGCGGTGCGCAACGACAGCCACATCCACGAATATGTGCGTCTGGTACAGCGCGAATGGATGTTGCGCGGCTGTGTGGCGAGCCTGAACAAACGCGGCCTGGAGGCGCAGCAGCCGGATGTCGACGTGATGAAGCTCCTCGCCGGTGTCACGGACGACATGGACGGCTTGCGTGAACATGCCTCCGGAGGCGTGGATGTCCGGATGGCGGCCGAGGTGGCACGCGAAGTCCTGGCGCGTTCGTTCCGAAATCAGGAGGCACGCGAAAAAGGGGAACATATACAGGTGCGTACCGGGTTCGACGAACTGGACGACTTGACGGGCGGCCTTTACCGGGGCGAACTGGCGGTGCTCTCCGGACGGCCTTCGATGGGAAAGACGGCGGTGGCTTTGCACATGGCGCTTCAGGCGGCGCGTACGGGGCGGAACACGCTTTATTTCAGCATCGAGATGAGCGAGGAGGAGGTGACGGAACGTATCCTTTCGATGCTGAGCGGCGTGGAGGCCGGCAAGATCCGTTTCAAGGGGACGAACCGCGAGGAGCGTGCGTTGTTGGAGAAAGCGGCGGCTGAGCTGGCGGGGTTGCCGTTGAGGATCGTCTATTGCGGTTCGCTCGCCATCGACGAGATCCGTGCCGTGCTGATGACGCGCAAGGCTCGCCGGGAGCTGGACATCTTCTTCATCGACTATCTGAACCTGATCCATATTCCTTACACACGGGGCAGCCGCAACGAGACGACCGATCTGGCCCTGGGCGATGTGGTGCGGAAGGTGAAGCTGATGGCGGTCGAGCTGGATGTGCCTGCCGTCCTGTTGGCGCAGATGAACCGCGACAGCGACCGGCGCCTGGCTCCTTATCTGCCGATCTTGAGCGACCTGCGTAACTCCGGCGCGATCGAGCAGGTGGCGGACCAGGTGATCTTCGTCTACCGGGCCGAGAAATACGGCATCTTGTACGACAAGGATACGAAAGAGGACCTGCGGGGCGTGGGCTACCTTTTGGTCGCCAAGAACCGTAACGGGGCGACCGGACGGGCGCGTTTCCGCTACAATGTTTCGATGACACGGTTCCTGTCTTATGAAAACCGGTTGTTATGAGAGGCGATTCGTTGAAAGAGAGAATCCTTCGGGTGGCCACGATCGAGGAAGTGGTGGCTGCCTATGTGCCGTTGCAGCGCAGCGGTGCGGGATATGTCGGCTTGTGTCCTTTCCATGCAGACAAGCATCCTTCGTTGCACGTCCATCCGGGAAAACAGTTTTTCAAATGTTTCGCTTGCGGCGAAGGCGGAGACTTGTTCGCTTTCGTGCAGAAGATCGAGGGATGTTCGTTTACGGAAGCGATGGGAAAACTGGCGAAACGGTATTCGATTGACAGTAGGGAGTGGACAGTAGACAATTATGCAGGGAAGAAGAAAAGGACGGACGGAAAGGGGACGACCGGAAAGAGGACAGCCGGCTCCCCGGACAAAACGGCAAATGAAAACAGTGACGACCAATTGTCTGTTGTCAATTCTCAATTGTCCATTCGGACGATTGGCGCCGCCAATCGTCTGTTCGCCTCCCTGTTGCAGCCTTACGTGCCGGAAGACGAGGCTTTGAGGGAGACGTACCGCCTTTTCGGGGTGGGGATCGCTCCTCCGGAAGTGCCGGCGGATTACCGGAAGATGCGGTCGCGGTTGATCTTCCCGATCCGGGACGAGAAGGGAGGGCTGGTGGCGTTTGCGGCCCGCAGGCGGACGGATGGTGAGGAGGGAGCCAAGTATGTCAACTCGCCGGCCAGTCCGGTCTATAGCAAGAGCCGGGTGCTTTATGCGCTGGACCTGGCGGGGGAGGCGATACGGGAGAGGCGGTTCGTCTTCGTCACCGAAGGCTACAAGGACGCCTTGGCGATGCATGCCGCCGGATTTACGAATACGGTGGCGCTCTGCGGGGTGGCTTTCACTGCCGGGCATCTCCGGTTGCTGGCGGGATATACGCAGCGGATCGTCCTGCTGCTGGATGCCGACAGGGCCGGAGAGGCGTCGATGGAAAAGATCGTGGCGATGCTCTCGTGCGGGACAGACCCGGAAGGGGAGCGGTTGGAGCCGGCCTGTTTGTTCGAAGTGAGCCGGATGCAGCTTCCTTACGGGGAGGACCCGGACAGCCTGCTGCATGGATCGGGCTTCGTCTCTTTCCGCCGTCAGATCACCGCTTCCCTCCATCTGGCCTTGCTGGAAACCTACGAACATCACCTGCTTCGGCAGATTGCAAAGACCGTGAGCGATTTATCTCTCTGTCTTTCATGTGAAGACCGAATATCTTTGTTATCTTTGCTCGCAAAACAGAAATCCCGCCTCTCACGTGTGACGATGCGGCTGGGGAGGAATGTGGTGGTGTAAACAACCGGTCACCGATGAATTTGCCGGAGTCATTCGCGGGAGACGGATTGTTAAGTTAAATGGAACATAGTCATAATTATATGCAGTTACAACCTACATTTTCAATCATAACGATTACCTATAATGCCGTGCGCCTGGTGGAGCAGACGTTGTTGAACGTGTTGAGCCAGTCCTATCCGAACATCGAATATATTGTGATAGACGGCGGTTCGACAGACGGAACGGCAGATATCATCAGACGGTATGAATCGGGGCTGGCCTATTGGGTGAGCGAGCCGGACAAGGGGATATACGATGCCATGAACAAGGGGCTTCAAAAGGCGACGGGCGATTATGTCTGGTTCATCAACGCCGGCGATACCCTCTGTTCGTCCGATACGGTCCAGTCGGTCGTTTCTAGGTTGCAGAAGAGGAAGGCTTTGCCGGATATCATCTATGGGGAAACGAATATCGTGGACGAGGAAAGGCGGTCGCTGGGACTGCGCCGCCTCAGGGCGCCGCGGAAGCTCTCGTGGAAGAGTTTCCGGATGGGGATGTTGGTTTGCCACCAGTCGTTCATACCAAAACGTGCGATTGCCCCGTCATATGATTTGCAATATCGCTATTCGGCCGATTTCGACTGGTGTATCCGTTGCATGAAGCAGGCCCGTTCATTCTGTAACACGCACCTTACCCTGTCCGACTTCCTGGACGGCGGGACGAGCACGACGCAAAGAAAAGCATCCTTGCGGGAGAGATATGCGATTATGTGCAAATATTATGGTACTTTTGTTACGGTTTTGCTCCACGGCTGGTTCGCCATCCGTTTTTATACGGCGAAGTGCCTGAAGGGGCGGGTGTAAAGAATATGAATTTTAATGAGACATATATGAAGGATTTGCTGAAGCAATGGGGGAAACATGTTGTTGCCCTGATTTTGTTTTTGGGACTGGTGATGACCTATTTTTCACCGGCGGTGTTTGATGGGAAAGTAATCATGCAGGGCGATAATATCAAGGCGACCGGAATGGGATCAAGCCAGATGGATCAATACGCCGAGACGGCACAGCCGGGTGAGTTCAGTGTCTGGTCGGATGCGATGTTCGGAGGGATGCCGTATGTGACAGGATATGGGCAGGCCGCACCGAGTATGCCTTCTTATTCGATTGTGGATGGTTGGTTGAAAAAGGTGGGATATGGCGATGCGGCTATGGTATTTGTCGGATTGGTGTGTTTCTACCTGCTGATGTGCGTCATGGGAGTAAACTGGTGGCTCGCGATTGCCGGGGCATTCGCTTTTGCATTCGCATCCTATAATATCATTATTATCGAGGCGGGGCATATCGTGAAAGCCTATGTGATCGGTTATATGCCGGTGACGTTGGCCGGTATGGCTTTGCTTTTCAGGCGCTCCTATCTGTGGGGAGCCGTCTTGTTCCTGCTGGGGGTAGCCTTATCCTTGGCGAACGGGCATATCCAGATCACCTATTATCTGGTCCTGCTTTGTCTGCTGATCTATATAGGATATGCAGTCAGAAAGATCAAGGAGAAAGCCTATGGCGAATGGTTGAAGACCTCCCTGATTATGGCCGCTTGCGTCGTATTGGCCGTATTGCCTAACGCGCAGGGGATGTATTCCAATTGGGATCTGGGGCAGCACTCCATCCGTGGCGCTTCGGAGCTGACGCCGAAACCGGATGCTTCGGGCAAAGTGGAGAAGGCTTCCACCGGTTTGGATAAGGATTATGCTTTTCAATGGAGTTACGGCTGGAAAGAGTTGATGACCGTTCTTGTGCCGAATGTATATGGCGGCGGTTCGGGAGGAACGTTGGACAGCTCTTCCGAGTTATACAAGGAGTTGAAGAAAAACGGGGCCCAGGTGGGGAAAGAAGTACAGACCTATACCTATTGGGGAGATAAGATATTCACTTCCGGGCCGGTCTATTTCGGGGCGTTGGTCTGCTTCCTGTTCGTCTTGGGGATGTTCGTGATCCGGAACCCTATGAAATGGTGGCTGCTGGCTGGATCGGTGTTCCTGACATTCCTTGCGTTGGGACGTAATTTCGATTCTTTCAACGACCTGATGTTCCATTATCTGCCTTTGTACAATAAGTTCCGTACAGTCGAGATGGCGTTGGTGATACCGGGATTGGTATTCCCGATCGTCGCCATTTGGGGGTTGCGGGAGATTTTGGCCGAAAAAGTAGAAGAAACTTGTTTGAGAAAAGGATTCTTTTGGGCTCTGGGATTGACCGGAGGCCTTTGTGTGATCCTTTGGCTGATGCCTTCCTTGCTGTTGGATTTCCGGTCTGCATATGATGCGCAGTTCCAGAGCCAGGTTCCGGAGTGGTATTACACGGCCTTGTTGATGGACCGCGCTTCGCTGGCTTCGGCCGATGCGTTGCGTTCTTTGGTCTTCATCCTGTTGGGAGCCGGGTTGCTTGTCTGGTTCTGGAAGGCGAAGAACAAGAAGACTGCGGCGACTTTCGTAAGTGCAGGGGTGGCAGTCCTTATTTTGATTGATCTTTGGACGGTGGATCGTCGTTATCTGAATGACAGTAATTTCGTCAAGCAGCAGCCGGCGGAGATGTATAAGGAAACGGTTGCCGACAAGGCGATTTTGCAGGATGCGGGTTCGACTTTCCGTGTGTTGAACATCAATAACCCGTGGCAGGAAACGAATACTTCCTATTTCCATCATTCTATCGGAGGGTATCATGCCGTCAAGCTGCGCCGTTACCAGGAGCTGATCGACCATCGGCTGGACGGTGAGTTGCGTGGGATTATCGGTGCTTTGCAGAAGGCACAGACGGCCGAAGATGTGATGTCTGCGTTGGCTGCTTGTCCTACCTTGAATATGCTGAATACCCGCTATGTCATCTATAACCCCGAACAGCAACCGTTGAAAAATCCGTATGCATTCGGGAATGCCTGGTTTGTAGACAAGCTGGATATGGTGGACAATGCGGATGCCGAGATAGAAGCCTTGAATACGATCGATCCGTTGAGAACCGCTGTGGTTGATAAGCGTTTCCAAGAAGATTTGGAAGGATTTGTGCCGCAGAAAGATTCGACCGCAACGATCGTGTTGGAAGAATACCGTCCGAACCGTCTGACCTATAAGAGTAAAGCGGATAAGGAACAATTGGCAGTCTTCTCCGAAGTATATTACCAGCCGGGTTGGAAGGCTACGGTCGATGGTAAGGAAGTGCCTCATTTCCGTGCGGACTGGATATTGCGTGGCATGCGTGTTCCGGCAGGCGAACATACGATCGTATTCGAGTTCCGTCCGTCCGGTTATGTGACGGCTGCATACGTTTCTTCCTACAGTTCGTTCCTGATCTTGTTATTGCTGATCGCTGCGATCGGTTGGTCGGGATGGAAATATTGGAAAAAGAGTAAAGAATAATATTGTTCAAACGTATCACTTTTGACGGTCGTCGTGGTAATAAAGACGACCGTCTTTATCCCGATGAAGTCAATGTTCGTATGGGATGAAGACGGTTGTCTTGACAATGACTTTTGGGAGTCTTTTTATTTGTAGAACGTTTTCTGGAATGCTGAAAACTCCTCTTTCTTCAGAACCAATCTGTTCCAGGCAGCATCTAAAAATCCACAACCGTATCCTGACAGTTGGATAAAGGAGGCGATAATCGACAGGAAGCCGATTTTGATGCTTTTATTCTGAATCGAAGAATCCGCAAAGATAAGCAAACAGAAAAGTCCGAGCGGCAATAAACTCCAAGTGCAGAAGAGGCTTCCGACCAGGAAAAAGAGTACTCCTAATGTAAAGGCTGCCGGCAATAGATGTACCAGTTTAAGCGAGTCCGGATATTTCTTGTACAAATTGATACGGGCGATGCCGGAATTATAAACCTGGCGGAAGAACTTGTGCCAATCCGTACGTCTCTTGTGATATACCCAGGCCGAGGGAAACAGGCATACTTTGTTGCCGTTCTTGAACAGGCGGATACTGAAATCGATATCTTCCCCGAAGCGCATGGGGGAGAAGCCGCCTAACGCTTCGTAGGTGCTTTTCCGGATTCCCATGTTGAAGCTGCGGGGGTAGAACTTATCCATCTTCTTTTTGCCGCCACGAATGCCGCCTGTCGTAAAGAAGGAGGTCATGGAGTAGTTGATGGCTTTCTGCACGTCCGTAAAGCTGTCAGAGGCCTTGTCCGGCCCTCCGAAAGCGTCCGCCCCGGTTTCCTTCAGTTCCTTGTTTACCGATTTGATGTAGTCGGGAGGCAGGATGCAATCTGAATCGAGAACGATCAGGTAATCGCCTTTGCTCTGCTTCGCTCCGTGGTTGCGGGCATTGCCCGGGCCGCCGTTCGGAATATAGAAATAGGAAACATCCAACTTATCCTTAAAAGTTTCGACTACATGCTGGCAAGTTTCTTTCGAGCCGTCTTCGACGATGACGACTTCGAAGTTTGTTTCACTCTGCCGCGTAAGACTGTCCAACAACTCTTCTACTTCGTTGGGGCGGTTGTAGACAGGGATGATAAGGGATAAATGGGGTGTTGCCATATTTATGAATTCTTTAAGATGTAATATCCGCAGGTTGTATAGAAGTTACGGATATACGGGATATTCAGGAATCTCCATAGTCTGCGGGGACGGAGATTGAATTTCGTTTCGTAATTCGGGTTAATGAAATAGAGGACCTCTTCGGCTATCCGGTATTTCTCTTTGTGCACGATCGAGAGAAAGCGTTCCAATGAAATGCCTGTATCTTTGATTTCCAAAAGTCCTCCGGGATTGACATTCCCCCATTCCAGTACTTTTTTATATACGGAGCGGGGCAATAGATGGAACCAGGGCAAATGGCTTAGGAGCTTGTTGTTGCAAATCTGCTGGTGACCACCGAATGGATTTTGCCAGGGTGGAAAGGCTACGAAAATAATACCGTGGGGACTTAAGAACCTCTTTATAAAAGGCAAGAATAATTCTTGGTTGGGGATGTGTTCTATCACATCCCGGATGATGATAATGTCGAACTTGTTGTGCAGTTCGGTTACTTTGTAGATATCCTCGCAGATCAATGTCAAGTTTCTGTTGTTGGGATGTACGCTGTAGATTTCTTTTGCGATTGCAATCTGGCCTCCGTTGATGTCTATGCCTGTCACTTTGCAACCGAGATCCAGAAAGGGTTTTATGTTTCCCCCTTCTCCACAACCTATTTCAAGAATATTGGAGTCTGCCGTAATCGGTTTATGCTTTTCAATGAAAGGTATTACATATTTTTGTGTCGTAATACTTTGTTCGTTGAAATATAGTTGTCTGTCAGCGTGTCTTTTTTGCATATCTACAAAATAAAAAAGAGGGTGTGCCGAAAGCCATCATACTTTTGGGCACACCCTCAGATATATTAATATCTGTAATGTTCGGCCTTATAAGGTCCTTCGACCGGTACGCCAATGTAATCGGCTTGCTTCTGAGTCAGTTTAGACAGTTTGACGCCGATGCGCTCCAAGTGGAGGCGGGCAACTTCTTCGTCCAGGCGTTTCGGCAGGCGGTAGACACCTACCTCGTAAGGCATTGTCCATAAATCCATCTGGGCCAAGACTTGATTTGTGAAGGAGTTGCTCATTACGAAAGAAGGATGGCCTGTCGCGCAACCCAAGTTCACCAAGCGGCCTTCTGCCAACAGGAAGATAGAGTTGCCTGTCGGGAACGTGTACTTGTCAACCTGCGGTTTGATATTGATGTGCTGGATGTTCGGATAGTTCACCAGCTTGTCGACCTGGATTTCGTTGTCGAAATGGCCGATGTTGCAAACGATGGCCTGGTCTTTCATCTGGGCCATATGTTCGATGGTGATGATGTCGCAGTTACCGGTGGTTGTAACGAAAACGTTGCCTTCCTTGACGGCTTCTTCCATTGTCGTCACTTCGAAGCCTTCCATGGCGGCTTGCAGGGCACAAATCGGGTCGATCTCCGTGATCAGGACGCGGGCTCCGTAAGAGCGCATGGAGTGGGCACAGCCTTTCCCTACGTCGCCATATCCGGCTACTACCACGACTTTCCCGGCGATCATCACGTCGGTAGCGCGCTTGATGCCGTCGGCCAGTGATTCGCGGCAACCGTACAGGTTGTCGAATTTCGATTTCGTAACGGAGTCGTTGACATTGATGGCCGGAACCAGCAGTTCGCCTTTTTCCATCATTTGGTACAGGCGGTGTACGCCGGTAGTCGTTTCTTCGGAGACACCTTTCATTTCGGCGATCGTGCGGTGCCAACGGGTATTGTCTTCAGCCAGGATACGGTTTAAGGTATCCAGTATGACCTGTTCTTCGTGATTGCCACCTTTGCGGTTGATCGTTTCGGCATCGTTCTCTGCCCGGTAACCCATATGGACCAGCAGGGATGCGTCGCCACCGTCATCCACAATCATGTGCGGACCTTTGCCGTCGGGGAAACGGAGTGCCATGTCGGTACACCACCAGTATTCTTCCAGTGTTTCACCCTTCCAGGCGAAAACGGGAACACCATCGGCAGCGATGGCTGCGGCAGCATGATCCTGTGTAGAGAAGATGTTGCAGCTTGCCCAGCGAACATCTGCTCCCAACGCAACTAATGTTTCGATTAACACTGCGGTCTGAATCGTCATGTGCAGTGAGCCGGTGATACGAGCTCCTTTCAGAGGTTTCTGATCGGCGTACTTCTTGCGAAGTGCCATAAGTCCCGGCATTTCGTGTTCGGCGATCTCGATTTCTTTACGACCGAATTCAGCCAAACTCATATCTGCCACTTTATAAGGCAGATTAGTTGGAAATAATTGTGACATAAATTGATACTAAAATGTTAATGTTGCAAAGGTACGAAAAAAAATCATACCGGAGTGATTCCTCGGTCGGCCAATAATTTCAAGCCCAAGTCTTTCAGTTTGAACTTCTGGATCTTTCCGCTACCGGTCATGGGGAAGGTGTCGACGAAGAATATATACTTCGGGATCTTATGCCGGGCGATCTTTCCGCGGCAGAAGTCCTTGACGATATCTTCCGTCATGGTGACGCCTTCGTGCAGGATGATAAAGGCTCCCACTTCCTCTCCGTATTTCTTGGAGGGAACGGCAGCGACCTGCACATCTTTCACGCCTTCCAGGTGATAAAGGAATTCTTCCAGTTCACGAGGATAGATATTTTCTCCTCCCCGGATAATCATGTCCTTGATGCGTCCGGTGATGCGGTAGTTGCCATGTTCGTCTTTCACGCCCAGGTCGCCACTGTGCAGGAAGCCGTCTTTGTCGATGACTTCGGCTGTCGCGGCCGGGTTGTTGTAATAGCCTTTCATGGTATTGTAACCCCGGTTGCACATTTCTCCTTGTACGCCTACCGGACATTCTTCGCCCGTTTCCGGATCGATCACGCGGACTTCGGTGAATTCGTAATCACGGCCTACCGTATTGTAGCGGACTTCCGCCGGATCGTCGATGCGCGAATGCGTCATGCCGGGCGATGCTTCCGTCAACCCGTATACGCTGGTTACACGCATGAACATTTTTTCTTCCACCTGCTTCATCAGTTCCACAGGGCAAAGGGAGCCTGCCATGATGCCGGTGCGGAGGGAGGTCAGGTCGAACATGCTGAACATCGGGTGATTGAGCTCGGCGATGAACATGGTCGGCACGCCATAAAGGGCCGTGCACCGTTCCTTGTGGATGGAGGCGAGTACGACCAGCGGATCGAATTTTTCGACCATGACTTGTGTGCATCCATGCGTCAAGACGTTCATGGAGGCGAGCACGACACCGAAGCAGTGGAACAGAGGTACGCAGCAGCATAGTTTGTCGTCTGCCGTGAATTTCATGTGTTCTCCTGTCAACAATCCGTTGTTGGCAATGTTATAGTGCGTCAGCATGACCCCTTTTGGAAAGCCGGTCGTGCCGGATGTATATTGCATGTTTACGACGTCGTGCGGGGTCACCAGCTTTTTGGCTTCCAACAGTGTCTCGTCACTGACGTTTTCGCCTAAAAGCAGCAGTTCGGGAGTGTTGTACATTCCTCTGTATTTCTCCTGCCCGATGTAAACTACATTTTTCAGAACCGGGAAACGTTTGCTTTTCAGGTAGCCGCGTTGTGATTCCTTCAGTTCGGGCAGCATGGTGTATACCATGTCGACATAGCTTCCGTCGAACACGCCGTCGGTAATGCATAATGTATGGATATCCGCGTTTTCGACCAGGAATTCCAGTTCGCTCTGCTTGTAGTTGGTATTGACGGTAACGGCCACTGCTCCGATCTTGGCGGCAGCATACAGGAATGTAAGCCAGTCGGGGACATTGGTCGCCCAGATACCGACATGCGTGCCATGTTTGATCCCGATCGAAAGCATGCCTTTCGCCATCCGGTCTACACGTTCGTTGAATTCCTTCCAGGTGAAACGGAGGTCGCGGTCGGAATATACCAGATACTCCTTGTCGGGTGTCGTCTCGGCCCAATGTTCCATCCACTGGCCGAGCGTCTTATCTTGTAATTGAATGTCCATAGAAGCTGCAGATTAATAGGGGGTGTAGATGACTCCGAGGATTTTCGCCGTATTGTCGGCAGCGGCATGTACGTGGTGGGCGACGATAGAATCGTAGTAGATGCTGTCGCCTTCTTCCAGGATATAGGTATTCTTGCCGTAGTTGATTTCGAGGATGCCTTCCAGTACATAGATGAATTCTTCCCCTTCGTGTGTGGAAAGTACGAAATCCACTCCGTCTTCGCTCGGAGCGACATCGATCAGGAACGGTTCCATATGGCGTCCGGACTTGTCTTGTGATAGGGAATGGTATTCCATGTGCTTGCGTGCTTTGCTGTCGTTGTTGCTAAAACCGATGCTGTTCGTGTCGTTGCTATCTTTCTTGCGGCAAATGACGGGGCCCAGTTCTGCTTGGTCGTCCAGGAATGTGCCCAGGCGTACGCCTAATACGCGGGCTATCTTGATGAGCGGGGCGAGAGACGGAAAGTCTATATTGCCCTCGATACGTTCTATTTGTTCGATGCTCAGACCTGAGCGTTCGGATACTTCCTGGGTGGAAAGTTGTTTGGATTCACGGATACTTTTGATTTTAGCTCCTATGATTTTGTTGTTTCCCATGAGCATTATATGTTTATTGTTTATTGAATCTTTTAATTTGTAACAGAACGGCGCAAAATTACATTAAATTTTCATTAAACAAAGGCATTAGGTAAAAGAAAAAAGGATGACCCCCGTGGAGACCATCCTTTTGAACTTCTTGCGAAGAAATTGTTTCTTACTTTCTGATGCCAAGCTCTTTGATGATAGCACGATATCTTTCGATATCAACCTTGATCAGGTAATCCAGTAAACGACGACGCTTACCTACCAACATTTTCAGAGCTCTTTCAGAGCTATGGTCTTTGTGATTAGCCTTCAAGTGTTCAGTCAAATGTGCGATACGAACTGTGAACAGTGCGATCTGGCTTTCTGCAGAACCTGTGTTGGTTGCAGACTTGCCATACTTTTCGAAAATCTCTTTTTTCTTTGCTGAATCTAAAAACATGATTCTTGTGTACTTTAATAAATTAATACTATGTTATCTAAGCGGGGACAAAGGTAGGGATTCATTTTTGATTGACAAATCTTTTTATGTATCTTTTTTTATTTTGAAGTGTCAATGTCATATACTTCTCGCAAATTTATTGTAATTTTGCGGCCAATAAATTAGTTTTCAATGCAAAAGATTAGAAACATCGCGATTATCGCGCACGTAGACCACGGTAAGACAACGCTCGTGGATAAGATGTTATTAGCCGGTAAGCTTTTCCGTGAAGGACAGGCAGAGCCGGATCAGTTCCTGGACAATAATGACCTGGAACGCGAACGAGGGATTACGATCCTTGCCAAAAATGTATCTATTAATTATAAAGGTTATAAAATCAACATTATCGATACTCCGGGACACGCCGACTTCGGAGGTGAAGTGGAACGCGTATTGAATATGGCTGACGGTTGCTTGTTGCTGGTCGATGCTTTCGAAGGCCCGATGCCGCAGACTCGTTTCGTGCTTCAGAAGGCTATCCAGTTAGGCTTGAAACCGATTGTGGTCATTAATAAGGTAGACAAGCCGAATTGTCGTCCGGAAGAGGTGCAGGAAATGGTGTTCGACCTGATGTTCAGTCTTGATGCAACGGAGGAACAGCTCGACTTCCCGACGATCTACGGTTCTGCCAAGCAGGGTTGGATGTCGGAAGATTGGAAAGAGCCGAAGGAAGATATTACCGCTTTGCTGGATGCTATCATCCAGTATATTCCGGAACCCCAGGTATTGGAAGGCTCTTCCCAGATGTTGATCACTTCGTTGGACTATTCCAAGTATGTAGGCCGTATCGCTGTGGGGCGCGTGCATCGTGGCGAACTGCGCGAAGGACAGGAGATCATGCTTTGCAAGCGTGATGGCTCGATGGTGAAATCGAAGATCAAGGAAATCGATGTGTTCGAAGGACTGGGGCGTACGAAAGTAGATGCTGTCCAGTCCGGCGATATCTGTGCGATTATCGGTGTGGAAGGTTTTGAAATTGGTGAAACGATTGCCGATGCCAATGATCCGGAACCGCTGCCGACGATCGCTATCGACGAACCGACGATGTCTATGTTGTTTACGATCAATAACTCTCCGTTCTTCGGGAAAGATGGCAAGTTTGTGACATCTCGCCATATCTATGAACGTTTGATGAAAGAGTTGGACAAGAACCTTGCCTTGCGAGTGGTTCCGACAGATTCTGCCGATTCTTGGTTGGTGTATGGACGCGGCGTTCTCCACTTGTCTGTCCTGATCGAAACCATGCGTCGTGAAGGTTACGAGTTGCAGGTTGGTCAGCCGCAGGTCATTATCAAGGAAATCGATGGCCAGAAGTGTGAACCGGTTGAACAGTTGACAGTCAATCTGCCGGAAGAATGTTCCAGCCGTATCATCGATATGGTAACCAAACGTAAGGGTGAAATGACGATGATGGAAAGCAAGAACGACCGTATGCATCTGGAATTCACGATTCCTTCTCGTGGTATTATCGGTTTGAATAATGCTGTTTTGACTGCATCAGCTGGTGAAGCGATCATGGCGCACCGTTTCCTCGAATACCAACCGTGGAAAGGTGAGATCGAACGCCGTACGAATGGTTCTATCATCGCGATGGAAACAGGTACTGCCTATGCTTATGCTTTGAATAACTTGCAATCCCGTGGACGTTTCTTTATTGCTCCAGGCGATGAGGTGTATGCCGGACAGGTTGTTGGCGAGCATACGAAAGACAATGACTTGGTGGTTAACGTGACGAAGTCGAAGAAGCTGACGAATATGCGTGCTTCCGGTTCGGATGATAAAGTGTCTTTGGCTCCTCCTACGGTGTTCAGCCTGGAAGATGCTTTGGAATATATCAAAGGCGATGAATATGTAGAAATCACCCCGAACAGCATGCGTATGCGTAAAATCATCCTTGACGAACTTGAACGTAAGCGCCAGGGAAGATAAAAGCTATCACAACATAATCGCGCCGATAATGCAAATCATACTTGGACTTGCGTTATCGGCTTTTTTTGTTTTAATTCCAAATACATGCACTACTAATCCTATTTATATCGGGAGGGCAGTTTGTAAATCGTATTCAAACGTGGTACGGTTGTCGATTGTCAAATTAATAATGAATAATATCAAAAAATAAGGGGAGGCATTTGCGTATACTGATTATTTTTGTCCTATTAAGTAAAAAACTTTAAAGGAAAATGAAGAAAAAAGTATATACAGCGTTCATATGCCTTTGTTGTGCTGTGGTGTCTCTCTTTGCTCAGGAGCGCGTAGTGGAATTAACGAATCCGAACGAAAGCTGTACGAGTATCGCTGCCGGCAAATTGGCGACGACTGATGGTTCGGTCATGACATCGCAGACGTGTGATGGGACTTCTCGTACTTGGATGGAGGTTGTGCCTGCCCAAAACTGGTCAGATACCGCAAAACTCGATCTTTATTGGGATCTCCGTCATACGGAAAGCAAAAACGACCGTTTGGGTGTGAAACTGAAAGGTTCTATCCCACAGGTTCCTTATACATTTGCTTATCTGAATACTGGTTATCCTTGTATGAACGAGAAACAGCTGGCGATGGGAGAAACGACTATCGTGGGACGTAAGGAGCTGCGTAATCCCAAAGGCTTGTTCCATATTGAGGATTTGCAGGGGATTGCTTTGCAACGTTGCAGTACGGCACGCGAGGCGGTCTTGCTGATGGGACGTTTGGCAGAACAATATGGCTATCGTGATGGAGGGGAATGCCTGACGGTTGCCGATAAGAGGGAACTCTGGTTTTTCGAGATTACGAGTGCAGGTTCGGAAGATATGGGGGCTTTATGGGTTGCCCGGCGCATACCGGACGACCATGTGACGGTTTCGGCCAATACACCTCGTATTTCCGATGTCGATTTCGGGGATAAGGATAATTATATGTATAGTGAAGGACTGAAGGAGAAAGCACGGAAGTTAGGGTATTGGGACGGGAAAGAGCCTTTCAAGTTCTGGAAAGTAATCCATGAAACGGGGAAGAAGCCTTTTACCATCCGGGATTTTTTTGTTTTGAAAACGCTGGCTCCTTCTTTGAACCTGACGATGGACATGGAGGAGTTACCTTTGTCTGTCAAGCCCGAACAGAATGTTTCTTTGGCGGATATGAACCGTTTGCTGCGTGAAACATATGAGGGAACAGAATGGGATATGACAAAAGACATGATGGTTACGAAGAAAATCAAGGATAAAGATGGAACCGAGCGTGATACGATATATAAAAGCCCGTTGGCACAAAACTGGATGACGAATGATATGTTTGAATTCCTGAATGCACAGCGAGGTGAAAAGAAGATAGAGAAACAGCGGACGATATCGGTTGTCTGGTGTGCTTATTCGTTTGTGATCCAGTGCCGAGATTGGTTACCGGACGAGGTTGGAGGCGTTTGTTGGTGGTCGGAAGATAATCCGGGTGAAAGTCCCCGTGTCCCGTTATTTGCCGGAATGACGGATGTCCCTGAAAGCTTTAAGGTATGCGGGCATAAACGATATCGTCCTGATGCCGCCCTTTGGACCTATCGACGTACAAACCGTTTGGCGCAAGTGAGTTGGGGGCATGGTCGTAAATTAATCGAGCCTGCCGTCCTCTCTTTCGAGCAGAAGGCTGCCGACGAAATGCCTCTGATAGAAAACAAGGTATCGGTCCTTATTCGGGAAGGCAAGAAAGATGAAGCCCAAGCTTATCTTACCCGTTATTCCTTTGATTTTATCTATTCGACTTTGCGTTGTTGGGAGGAAATGGAAGGACAGCTATGGCATAAGTTTGGACGGGGTTTCTGATTGAGGGCTTCTTTTAGTGTGAGTTTTTCTTGGCTTTTTCCCGCTGCTTTTCGATTTCTTTTCGGTAGGAGAGTGGGTTTATGCCTGTTTTGCTCCTGAAAAAGTAAGAGAAATAGTCGGCCGATTCAAAATTGAGCTTCATTGCGATGTCTTGGATCGACATTTCCGTACTGCTCAGTAAATCTTTGATCTTGCTGAGCTTCAGTTGCAGCATGTATTGATGGGGAGCGATCCCAGTGTATTGCTTGAATGATTTCCTGAAATTGGAATAGCTCATGTTGATGGATTCGGCGATATCTTCCGGTGTAAACTTGTCGTAAATGTTTTCCCGCATCAATACGCATGCTTCCTGTATCTTCTGCATAGAAACCGGTCCACAGTCCTGATTTTTGTTGATCGAATAGATCAAGCCGATCGTATGCATCGTAATTCCCGCCAAAACAGCTTGGAACCCGGATTTCTGTGCCCTGGCACAGTCAAGCATTTCCCCGAAATGCTTGACGATTTGGTCATTCATGCCGATATGAAATATGGGATTTGCGCGATTAATAATTCCGTTTAATAATTTTTCAAAATAATCACCTTGAAAGGTTACGTAATATTCATCCCAACCTATATTGGCGATAGGTTGGTAGCTATGCCATTGTCCGGGGAAAATAAAGAATGCGTCTCCTTTTGATATTTTCTTTTCAAAGCAGTTGATGGAAGCAAAAGTTCCTTCTCCTTTTACAATATATACCAGGGCGAACTCGTCAATAATTCTGCCCCGGTCGGGATTAAATGTATATCCGATTGGGTGACCTTTAAGGGGATAACTGCCTTTTGGATCAATAGACTGAAATCCTATGCCGCTAATAGACATTCCCCAGATGTTCTCATCATTGTTTGTCGGTAAGTACTTTATGACATTATGTTTACTGCGATCAAAATCCATTTGGTGATTATTTTGAGTATTTCAGAATAAAATGTTTCTCGCTTGAGAGATTACATTTATCTCTGTTTACAAAGATATTAAATTTATTACATCTGTCAAAAAGCAAGGGAAAAATATCATTTTTTCATGATTATAAAGATAATAAAGGCAGACATTTGTGAAAATAAATATCGTTTAACCTAATAAGTTTGGAGATTATGAGAAATCGAATTCTATTTTTGCTATGTTTCCTATGTATAGGATTGCAAGCATTTGCCCAGATTTCTATTTCAGGAAAAGTGGTTGATGCAGGAGGGCTTGAACTTCCAGGCGTAAATGTGATGGTAAAGGGAACAACTATCGGTACATTAACCGATGGTGATGGAAGGTTTACGATTCCAGATGTTCCGGGTAGCAGTAATGCCGTATTGGTATTTTCTTATGTCGGTTTCCAGACACAAGAAATAAAAGTAGGAAATACCAAAAATTTAACTGTGAAATTGCAGGAAGATAATATGGCATTGGATGAGGTTGTGGTGGTTGGTTATGGTACATCCCGTAAAAAAGATTTGGCAGGCTCTATTTCTAGTGTTAAATTGGATGATTCTCCGTTGACGCAGTTGGCAAACGTGAATGCTTTAGTTGCGTTGTCAAGCAAGATTCCGGGTTTTAATTATTCCCCGACAACAGATGCCGGTGGTGATAATACGGCTTCAATGACGATTCGTGGTATGAATTCTATTATTACAGGTCCTTCGGAGGCAAGCTTGAACAAGCCGTTGTTGGTTGTCGATGGTTCTATCTTTAATGGTAGTATCAACGAAATTGCCATGACGGATGTTGAATCCATTGATGTTCTGAAAGATGCCAGTTCTGCTGCCATCTACGGTTCACGTTCTGCAAATGGTGTAATTATTATTACAACAAAGCGTGGTCGTTCTTCCAAACCTACGGTTAATTTGGATGCTTATTACGGAATTCAGAGTTGGACAAGAAAGCCTCAGATGGTAACGGATCAAAATGAATTTTTGAATCGTCGTCGTGAAGCGATGATTGCTGCCGGTTCGATTGATCCGAGCGTAGGTTTGGACCCCGCACAGCTATTGAATGCTGAGGAACTGGAAGTTTACAATGCTGGTGGTTGGGTTGATTGGATTGATGAGGTCTCTCAAAATGCGCAGATTCAGAATTATAATCTGAGTATTTCAGGAAATGCTTCCGATAAAGTGAATTATTATTTGTCGGCCGGTTATATGAAACAGGATGGTCTGATTGTTGGCGATGACTATAAAAAGCTGACTTTTATGGCTAAAATGGACGCAAAAGTTACAGACTGGTTGACGGTCGGTATGCGCGCATCTTATTATAATGCCTCTAATCCTGGTCAGATCGCAAATATTCAGTCTGCAACATGGCTGTCGCCCTATAGCCATAAGTATGTACGTTATGATGGCTATACTGATTGGTATGAAAGATATGCAAATGGAAATGTCGCCAGCCCGTTTTGGAGTTCTTCCGAAACTACTTCCTATTTGTGGACAGATCGTGAGAAGAAATATGATAACCTAAATGGAACAGGATTTGTACAGATCGATTTCCCGTTTGTAAAAGGTCTGAGCTATAAGTTTACCATGAATGCTGTAAAAAATACGAACAATGTTGATATGTTTGTAAATCCCCAGTATTTCTTGGATACGAGAAAAGTTGAGGAATTGGCTGATCCGTATAAGTATACGGCGGAGGCAAATGGTAAATCGGAGATTAACCAGACTTATGCGTGGACAATGGACAATGTGTTCACTTATACGAAAGATTTCGGAAAGAATCATTTGGATGCAATGCTCGGTTATACGCGTGACGCCACTCATCAGAATCAGTTGAAGACTGCTTATAGTGGTTTCAAACTGCCGACTGTATTAGGCTCGTACGGACAAAATTTGGCAACGACTCAGCAGATTAACAAGACATTGAAGGAATGGCAGAATGTCGGTTATATGGCTCGTGTCAATTATAACTATGCAAACAAGTATTATCTGACGGCGAACTTCCGTCGTGATGGTTTCTCTGGATTTGCAAAAGGTAGTAAATGGGCTAACTTCCCAGGTGTGTCTGCAGCTTGGACATTGTCCCAGGAAGATTTTATGCAGAATGTAATTCCGGGATTGAGTTTCTTAAAGCTGAGAGGATCCTATGGTTTGACCGGTAATCAGAGTATCGAAGCCTATGCTACATTGGCTACAGTCGCTTCCGGTTATACTTGGTATGATGCATCTTCTTTGTATATCTATCAGAATTCGTTGGCAAATGAGGAATTGACTTGGGCGACAACTAAAACAGGAAACTTCGGTCTTGATTTCGGATTCTTGGACGGACGCATTTCTGGTTCTATCGATGTTTATAAATCAAAGACAAATGATATGTTGTTGAACCGTTCATTGCCTTATATGACTGGTTTCTCGGAAGCAAAGTTTAATGCGGGTGAGGTGATGAACCGCGGTGTCGAACTATCTTTGAATACGGTTAATATAAATGGAGACGGTAAAGATAATTTCCGTTGGGAAAGCGGATTGACTTTTTATCGTAACAAGAACAAGATTGTTCACCTTTTTGGCAAGGATGCTAATGGCAAGGAAGCGAACGATACGGGTAATGCGACAACAAATGGTTACGAAACTGCTCGTGCGTTGGTTATAGGCGAGTCGATCAATGCTGCATGGGATTTGAAAATGTTAGGTATCTTCCAATCTCAGGCTGAGATTGATAGCTATGTAGACGCGAATGGTAATAAGATTCAGCCGGATGCTGTACCTGGTGACATCAAGTTCCTGGATTATAACGGTGATGGTAAGATCAGTACGGATGACCGTCACTGTATTGGAGATATGGACCCATTGTTCACGATCAATTTTAGCAATACGTTAAGTTGGAAGAACTTCTCTTTGTATTTTAACTTCCGTTGGGATGCAGGTAACAGTTCTCATTTTATCGGTAGTGATCCGTTTGGTAATTACCATAATACGGCAACGACATCAGGTGCTCAGTTGAAAGTTGCTCCATGGAGCGAAAATAATCCAACAAACGAGCATCCACGCTTGGGCTATGTAAATACTTATTCCTATTATTTTTGGTCACAACGTCAGTATCTGAAACTGAAAGATTTGAGTCTTTCCTATACTTTCGATCAGCCGTGGGTAAAGAAAGCCAATATTCAGAATTTGCGTCTTTATCTGAGTGGTACGGACTTATTCACAATTACCGGCTGGTCTGGTCTGGATCCTGAAACAGGTGGTACGATTGCTGCCGGTCCTGGTAGTAGCCGTTATGGAAGCAAGCCTGCTTATCGGACACTTACAATTGGTGCTAATATAACATTCTAAAAATTGAACGGATATGAAAATTAAAAATATATTGTTAGGAACGGTTGTTGGCTCTTTGTCCCTATGTGGATTGGTTAGCTGTGACAATGATTTTCTAGAAGAAAAGTCATATGAATATACGTCTTCGACTTCGTATAATACACCTGAGGAATTGGACATGGCAATCGGTTTTCTGCATGGGCGCATCCAGTATTTGTTTTTTGGTGTATGGGGTAATCATAACTATTTTATGACAGGCATGGGGCTGGACACCTTTGCTGCAACAGACCAAAATTATATTACAAGTAACTGGAAGACATTTACTCCTGACGAACCGGGATATTCACGTCACTGGTACGATAATTTGTGTCAAATAATCCAACAATCGAATATAATTATCGATGCTATCGATACTCGAGATATCAAATGGGATAGCGAGACTCAAAGAAATGAGATTAGGGCGGAAGCGATCTTTTTCCGTGCGTGGGCTCATCGTTGTTTAGCCGGTATGTACGGTGACACTCCTATTATATTGGAACCGGCTCGCTCTGCAAAAGTAGATTATGAACGTTCTCCCCGTATGGATGTTTGGAAACAGTGTGCCGCGGATTTTGAATGGGCAGTTCAGAATTTACCGTTGACAACGACGAAAAATGGCCGTATCGTAAAAGCGGCTGCAGACCATATGTTAGCTGAAATGTCTATCTGTATCGGTGACTATGATAAGGCGATTGCGGCGGCAAAACGTGTAATTGATGGAACAGACGGAGATTACCATCTGATGACCGAACGTTTCGGAACACGGGCTGGTGAGGCAACGGACCGTTATGGCAATCCTCATAGCTCTTATTGGGATCTGTTCCGTATGGGTAATTTTAATTATCAGGAAGGAAATAAAGAAGCAATCTGGGTAGCTCAATATGATTATGAAGGACGCATCAGTAATACTGGTGGCGGTGGTGTTGTAAGTTGGGGATCTGCTCCAGCAAAATGCCATATCGAACAGGCTTTTGTCTCTAATTTCTATAATGTGGACAAGAAAAGGACTTTGTCAAATGGTGACGTTATTCAGATATTTGGTTGGGGGGCTGTAACTTTTACAAATAGTAAAGCGGATTATGATGCGAATAAGAATAAGTCGAATGTAGCAACCGACTCGACGGGGTATGGTGGCGGTGGAACTTGCCATCCGACCGAATGGTTCTTAGGTGATCTATGGAATAATTGTGGAAGTGATGTCCGTGGCTCTGAAGAGATGATTCAACGTAATCTATATCAGTCGGGAGGTAAGCCATGGAGGCAGGCCATTGATGAGGCGAAGGCTTTATATGAATCTAAAAAAGCGTCCGGTGATCCGGATGCCGATCTTTATAAAATCACGGCTAATGATACGGTCACTCTTTTCCCGCGTATCTGGAAGTTCGGTACGGATAAGCATGTGGATGGCGACTATCGCCGATATGATCCGGATTGGTATGTAATTCGTCTGGCTGAAACTTATCTGTTGTTGGCAGAAGCATATTTGAATAAAGGAGATAAAGCAAGTGCGGCAGATGCTATCAATGTTGTTCGTGCCCGTGCCAAAGCTCCATTGTGTACGGCTGCTGATGTGACGATTGACTATATTCTGGATGAGCGTGCCCGTGAATTGTATGGCGAAGAACATCGTGCAGTAACACTCTCTCGTCTGTCGACAAAAGAAAATCCGGTGTTGGTACAGCGTACCCGCAAATATGGATATCGTTTCCCGGCAGCTACAAACGAATTGAAGGATGCAGGTCCCAATATTCAGGATTATCAATGGCAATATCCAATACCATTACAGGTAATCGAAGCTAACTCTGGGGCTAACTTCCCGCAGAATGAAGGTTATTGATTAAATCTATCTGTATAAAAATAGAAAGCCTGGATGCAGAAATGCTTCCGGGCTTTTATTTTGTGTCGAGTTTAGGCGGTACGGATAAATCCATAATACCAATAGGTGTTTCCGTATTTTTGCCGGAGTACATGATCCGTATTCGGACGCTGTGACATCAGTACGCCGAAGTCTTCGAAAGCCAGCCTGCAGGTTGGGGTGACTGGGTAGTTGCGGGTGGCATCCAAATGAGGAAACATGAGGTCGACCACTAACAGAGCTTCCTGATAATGAATCGGTATCGCTTCACCTTGTGGAAAGTATTGCCGGAATAAATTATAGAAGCCTTTCAAGTCTTTATCCAAAAGGACGCCGCATAACAAATAGTCGAGTGCTTTACGGTTGGTTGTATCGGCTTTTATCGCTTGTGTCAGAAGAATGAGGGGGGAAGATGCGTCGATAATGAAATCTTCCTTGTATGCTTCTTTGGAAGTTGTTAGGGACTTGGAGATCCGTTCGGTTCGTTCTTTTATCCATTGATTGTGACAGGTGGAGGTTTGTAAGATGTCCATATATTTCTGGGCCAGGGGAAGATTTCCGGATTCTGTTTGCCAATCAATCAATCTTCTGAGCCGGGAGAAAGAAAGACCTTGTGGAGACATGGCATTGGCTTGTGCAAGTTGGTGGAGAGCTTCGTGTTTCAGTCCGAGAGCATAGGCGAAAAGGCTGTTAAAATTGGCTCCGCCCAATTCGTTTGCCGGAAAATAAATGCGGTCTGCTGACTGTACTGGATAGTGGAAGAGTTGCTCCGGCAGGATACCTTTTTCATTAAGGGCAAGCATCAGGTAAGGATGATAGTAGGCTTCGCTGCTGTTACTGGTATGGATCGTTTGTAGTACCCGATCCCATTGTTGTTCTTCCGCATACCGTTGTACAGCCAGGCGTTTCTCCCTTTCCCGGTTGGGAGAAGAATAAATGCTGTAACAACTGAATGCGATTAAGAGAAGGGGGAATGCGATAGAGATATAGCGGTTTTCTTTTCTGCCGGAGAGGAAAGCAGAGCAGAGCGGAATTAGGAACAAGGCATAGTATACGTAAATATATCGCATTCCATATTCAGGATTAATGAATGTGTACAACTGATTGACCGGGGTGTAAAAAACAAAGTTTTGCCATAACAGAGGCCATACGGCAACAAGTACCAGATTTATAACCGGTAACATAGGGAAGCCTTTTTGTTTGAAGAAAATTCGTTCGAAAACAATTCCATACAGATACAATAAAAGTAAGCAGTTTTCCGGTAAAAGAAGATATAAGAAAGGAATAGCGATCAAAGCGCTGGTATAGCGTATTACTTTGTTCTGGATGAAAAGATAAAAAACGAGTGTTAAAAGGAATAGATTGTATTGTAATAGTGCGGATAAGTTCCAGGCATATTGATAGATGCAGAACATGATGATCGGTACGGTGATTATCCATCCGTGCAGTGCTGCTTTCCATTGCCTTAAGTAGAGGAGGAGGATGACTGCGGTAATCAAAAGTAAACCTGTTTCCACGAAAAGTCCCAGTGAGAGCGGATGGTAGAACTGAGACAAAAAGTTCGTTATCAGACTGTTCCATCCGGTTGGAGCAAGTAGATAACCTTGCAGGTAGTCGTTTGTCATCAGGAATAATCCGCCTGCCTCCTGATAACGAATATATTCGGGATAGAACATATATTCGATAACGAGTGTATAAATACTTGACAGGACCAGAAGTATGATGTTTCCTTTTTTCATTTTTATGTACGTTTTAATCGGTTACGGTATGATCCAGCTGAGATCTGGTGATTGTGATTTTATCCTTGATAAATTCCGGAATGTTGAATGATTTCATTCGGAGGTTGTTCTCGTCAGGATCTTTCTGCGGGAGTAGGAACGGTTTACTGAACTTTCCGTTCTCATTTAGGTGGGCGATAAAGAAACGGGTGTAAAGCCCGTCTAGGCGTCGGCTGCTGAATATGATCCATCTTCCGTTTGAAGACCAGGAGTGATAGCTTTCCACGTCTGTGCTGTTTAAGATATCGGTATCCACGGGGGCAGAACCTTGTAAAGATATCATTTTCAGATCCGCTTCCTTATGCCAGATCGGGAAAGTTGCATAATCCGATTCGGTGAAAAGCAGATATTGGTTATCTGGTGAGATACGGGGGAATGAAGCGCTTTTATTGTGTGCCGTATAGATCGTGTCGATTGTCTCTCCGAAAGAACCGTTGTCCGGGTTAAAGGAGACACTGCAAATAGAGTATTTAATCTCTTTCAACCTCTTGGGCAATTGTCTGGCAGGAGCTGTGCAGTAATATAGGCGTTTCCCGTCAGGAGCCCACGCTGGAAATGTTTCGAAAGATGCCGGACCGTTGAAACGGGGATCCGTTATGACTGTGTTATGGACCAAATCATATAAGACCAGGTCTGATTCCAGATCGTAGACTTCTATTAGGTTCGGGTTTCGGCTATAAAAAGACTGACGGGTGGTATTGGTTGAAAAAATGATATATTTGCCAGATGGATGCCAGTGGGGATAAGTTCCTTCTTTGGATGATCCGAGTTGCGATAATTGCACTTTGGTAGGCTGGTTATTTTTAATAATGATTGTCCCTCCCGGAGAAGTCCGTGCATGAAACATGAACTCTGTAGGGGAATAATTGCAGAATGAGTGGCAATTGACACATCCTTTTTCATTCATATTGCTGGATATGATAATATCCTCTTTAAAACAGTTTAAAGCTCTTTGGCGGATATCCATTTCATGCCAAGATTCATAACCCGGTTCGATTAATCGGTAGGCAATATAAGGGTCGATAGAGTCTGTTGTAATATAAACAGGAAAAGATTTGTATTGTATACCTTCCGGATAAGATTCATTCCATACGGATATGGATATATCTATTTGCTTGCCAGTATTATCGGATAACATATGTTGCCATTTCTTTAAGGGTATATCGATTTTGTTTTTCCCTTCGATGCTAAATAATGGTTGGTTATTGTTGGAAAAAACAGCTTTTATATGAGAGGAATTTCTGACAGTAAAGTTTAAAGGTGCAATATTGATGGGGATACTTATTCCTTTATAATCCGGAAATATATCCGGATAGGTATTTCCGAGTTTAGATGCGATTCTATTTTCTGTACATCCGATGTAGAGAAAGAAGGTCAATAAAGATAATAATAATTGTTTCATGGCTCATTCTGTTTATGATAGCACTCTGCAAAGATGTATCAAATTTTTAATTATAAATATCAAAAGCATAGATAAAATTTGTGCGAGGGTGAATATTTTTGTCCATTGTGAAAGACACATGGGAACATGGATTAATCTTATTTTTGTAAATACCGTATTATGATGAACAGATACAGATTTTTCTCTCTTTGCCTAGGTTTGATGTGTGGACTGCACTTGTCGGCCAAAGATTATTATGCCACGGATTTCGGTGTGAAAGCGGATGGTAAGACATTGAACACGAGTTCCATTCAGAAAGGAATCGACTTTGTGAATGCACAAGGTGGGGGGCGCTTGGTTTTTACTGCGGGTAATTATCAGACTGGGACGATTTACCTGAAGTCGAACGTGACACTCCATCTTGAAGAAGGAGCGACTTTATTGGGATCGACCAATCCTTGGGATTACGAAAAAGATCCGTATATTCGTTGGATGTCTATGATTTTCGCAGTCAAGCAGCAGAATATTGGTATAACGGGGAAAGGGACGATTAACGGGCGTGGTTTTCAAACAGCCAACAATATGGTGGACTATATCCAGCGGGGTATCTACGAAGATCCACTGAAACTGGGCCGTCCGAACGAGACGAACCGTCCGCAGAACATCTATTTCCGTGAATGCGAGAATGTGACAATCAAGGATATCACCCTGCGGGACCCGGCAAGCTGGAACCAGACATACGACCAGTGTAAGAATCTTTATGTCGACGGAATCCACGTGGATAGCAAATCCTATTGGAATAATGACGGTATCGATGTGGTAGACTGTGACGGCGTTGTGCTGAAAAACTCTTTTATCGATGCGGCGGATGATGCGCTTTGCTTTAAATCGCATGATGCGAACAGCATGTGTCAGAACGTGGTTGTCGAGAACTGTGTGGGACGTTCGAGTGCCAGTGGCTTGAAATTCGGGACGGTATCGAGAGGTGGTTTCCGTAACTTCAAAGTGAAAAACATCAAGATATATGATACGTATCGTTCGGCCATAACATTTGCAGCAGTCGATGGTGCTCTGATCGAAAACATCGAAGTAGATGGCGTTCGTTCCATTCATACGGGAAATGTGATCTACCTCCGTATCGGTGACCGTTGGAGTGCAGGGAAGAAGCCGATTATGAAGAATATTACGATCAAGAATGTCTATGCCGAGATCCCGATGGACAAACCGGATGCCGGATATAATTATGAAGGACCGATCGAAGATCTTCCCCGCAATATCTCACCCGCCAGCATTGTTGGATTGCCGGAATATAAGATTCAGAACGTGACACTCCAGAATATCGAGATTGTTTCTCCCGGAGGTGGTAATCCCTACTACGCTTACCGTGGATTGGCACCGGCCGAGCTGGACAGTATTCCTGAAATGGCGACTTCCTATCCGGAGTTTTCGCAGTTTAAGGAATTGCCGGCTTGGGGCTTCTACATCCGTCATGCCGAGGGAATCACTTTTGATAATGTGACGTTTAAGGCTTTGAAAAAAGATTACCGTCCGGCTATCGTGATGGATGATGCCGGGGAGGTGACATTCAAGGATGTCCGGTTTATCGAGCCGGAGGGCGAGGGAAAGAAACAGATATTCCCTTATAAGTCAAAAGTGATAAAATGAGAGTACGATATCGGACTGGAAGGATGTATAGGATTAAAAACAAAAAAGTGAGACGATATGAATAAAAATAAATTATTTGCAAGTGTGATAGGCCTTTTGGTCTTTGTGGCGGGGCTTTCAGCTAAAGATTACCAAGTAGCGATGTTTGGAATCAAATCGGACGGAGTGACACTCAATACCCGTTCTATCCAGCGAGCTGTCGATTATATCAGTGAACAGGGAGGCGGCCGGCTTATTTTTTATGTGGGCCGTTATCTGACTGGTTCAATCGAACTTAAGTCGAATGTGACGATCCGTATCGAAGAGGGAGCCGTCTTGGTTGCAGTTCCCTCCGTTTATGATTTTAAAGGGGTTGGAGGATGTAATGCGATTATTTACGCAGACAAGCAAAAGAATATCGGTATCGGTGGAAAAGGTATTATCGATGGCCGTAGCATCGCTGTGCGGGCAAGCGTGGAAGAGCAATTGCAAAAAGGGCATATCGAAGGAAATGTATCCGATTATGCACCAGTTTTGATCTGCATGGAAGGCTGCGAGGATGTGAAAATCGAACAAGTCACCCTGCAGGATGCAGCGAACGTAGCCGAAATATATAAGGACTGCCATAATGTGACAGTAGACAGAGTCGTTGTGAATGCCGGTGCATCGGACCGGAAAGCAATCTCGATTTCCGGCTGTGACGGAGTGAAGATGACAGATTGCTACTTTAATATGGCGGGGAATCCGTTGGAGAGTGCCGGAACATCCCGCAATCTGATATTTACAAATTGTATAACACCAGACGGCAAAGCTGTCTCAAGCGATCAATAAGAAGGAGGGAAAAACTATGCAGAGGAGATCATTTATCAAACAGAGTGTTTTATGGACAGCCGGTTGTGCCGTCGGTAGCCGTATGCCGCTATGGGGTACGGTTAGTGCAGCCGATGAGGTGAAGGGGACGGTTTTGCGTTCCGGTGAGCTATATAAATTGTTTCGTGATCCACAATCCATTTACCGCCCGTTTGTCCGTTGGTGGTGGAACGGAGATAAAGTAGAAGCGGATGAATTGAAACGTGAACTGCATATATTGAAGGAGGCGGGTATCGGAGGAGTGGAGATCAATCCGGTTAAATTTCCCGGCAATGACACGGACGATTTGGGAAAGAAGTCGTTACCTTGGCTGAGCGACGAATGGATTGACATGTTGAAGGTGGCTTTTGACGAGGCGAAGTCGCTTGATATGACCTGCGATCTGATCGTCGGTTCTGGCTGGCCGTTCGGAGCGGAGTTCCTGACAGGAGACGAGAGAGCGGATGTTGTAGTGAACTATTCCGAGAAGCTGAGTGGTCCGATCGACTATGAAGTCTCTCGCGACGGTCTGTTCTGTGCGGCCGATCCTGCTATCAGTTCTCCTTTTCTTGGAAAGAAGATGGAGCTGGTTTCCCTGCAGCTGGTTCCTGAGCCGTTTGGCAGTCTTGATCAGGCTATCGATCTGATGGATAAAGAGGTAGACGGAACGTTCAAGTTCAAAGTGCCTGATGGGAAATATGTCTTGTTTGCCTTGGTCAAGATACGCGGTTTCCTCGAAGTGATCAATGGTGCTCCCGGTGCTACGGGACCGGTGTTGAACCATTTCAACAAGCCGGCCGTGCAGAAGTATTTGAATAATATGTCGGATAAGATTCAGAACCGTTTGGGTCCGTTGTCCGGCAATATCCGTTCCTTGTTTACCGACAGTATGGAACTGGAAGGATCGAACTGGTCGTATGATATGGCGGAAGAGTTCAAGAAACGCCGGGGATATGACGTGCAACCCTATCTGCCTTTCATCCTATTTAAGATGGGTAGCATGGGGAATGTGTTGACCTATGAACCAAAGGTTCAGTTTACACCCGAACTGGACGATACGATCCAGCGTGTACGCTATGACTTCGAATATACGAAAGCCGAACTGCTGCGCGAGCGTTTTACACAGACTTACCTGGACTGGTGTAAGGGGCTGAATGTGAAATCGCGTGCACAGGCCTACGGACGTGGTTTCTTCCCGCTTGAAAGCAGTCTGGATTATGATATACCCGAATGCGAATCCTGGACGATGACTTGGTTGAGGCATCGTCTGGGCGAGGAGATGTCGGAAGAGGATTATCGTCGGGGGCGTGCCTATACGATGGTTAATAAATATGTGTCTTCTGCTGCCCACTTACGTGGAAAGCGCTTGGTGAGTTGCGAGGAGATGACCAATACTTATACCGTGTTCAATATGACATTGGAGTTGTTGAAGATTGGAGGTGACCAGACGGCTATCTCCGGTGTGACGCATTCTATCTTCCACGGTTTCAACTATTCTCCTAAAGAAGCTCCGTTCCCCGGATGGATTCGTTACGGGGCTTATTATAACGAAAATAATAACTGGTGGCCGTATTTCAAATATTATACCGCTTATAAAGGCCGTATGGCTTCCGCTCTGCAACATGGAACCATGTATGCGGATATCGCGATCCTGCATCCGATAGCCGATATGTGGAGCACGTTGGGAATGCAGAACGAGCCGTTCCCCGCTACTACCAATGTGAAATATAAGACATTGGTATGGGAAGCGATCCATAAGAACGGCAGCGGTTGCGACTATGTTTCCGAATCGATCATCCGGGATGCCGAGATGAAAGACGGTTACTTGTGCTATGGTCCCCGCAAATATAAAACGCTTTTCCTGATCGAAGTGGAGAGTATGGAACCGGCTACCGCGCATAAATTATATGATTTTGTGGCCTCTGGCGGGCGTATTTTCTGTATAGAGGCTTATCCGCATAAATCGGTCGGCCTGAAGGATCATGACAAGCATGATAAGGAAGTGCAGGAATGGGTGGAAAAGATGAAGCAGATGGACGGGCGTTTCATACTGCTTCATAAACCGGAAAAAGACTTTGTCGGTTGGTATCAGGGTGTGCAGAAAGACTATGGATTGACACCGTATATGACGATTGAAAAACCTGATCCTTATCTGATGCAGAACCGTTATCAGGGTGATAACAAAGAAGAGATGTTCTTTTTCAGTTATGCACACCGCTATAATTCGCATCAGACCCGTATTTCCTTCAGCAACGAGGTTGTAAAAGGCCGACAGGGTTGGGTGTGGGATCTGGAAACGGGTGAACGATACCGGTTGCCGCTGGATGCAGCCAACAGTTTCCTGTTCGACTTCGGTCCGGCTGACTCTCTCCTGATTGTGTTCGATAAGCAAAAGAGAGGAAATGATTACAAGCCGCTTCCGGTTTCCGGTGAGGATTTGAAAGATCTTTCGTCTGATTGGGATGTGGAGTTCCGTCATAGCCGTGAGAATACGGTGCAGAATACTCATTTCGACAAACTGAAGGATTTAAAGGAGACGGACTATGTGAATTTCTGCGGAACGATTGTTTATAGAAAGAAAGTCAACGTCTCTTCGCCTGCCGGAATGGTTCTTAACCTTGGGTTGGTACATGGTGTATCGGAAGTATTCGTGAACGGGCAGAGTTGTGGTGTCAAATGGTATGGCCGCCGTATCCATCCGGTCTCAGCCCGGTTGAAACAGGGGGAGAATTCGGTAGAGGTACATGTAGTAACTGTTATGGGAAACTATATGAAGACGCTGAAGGATAATAAGATCGCTCAGGCGTGGACCCGGAGGCAGGATGTTGTGCAGCCGGCGGGATTGGTAGGACCGGTAACCGCTTATAGAATTAAAAATTAAGAATTAAGAATTAAAAAATTAAGAAGCTGAAATTAAGAAATTGAAGAATTATGAATGTGATTAGAAAAATAATGATCCTGTGCTTGCTGGCGGGAATGATGATTCCGGTGTGGGCAAAAGATTACCAGATGACTATGTTCGGGATCAAGTCGGATGGGACGACCATGAATACCCGTTCCATACAAAAGGCGATCGACTTTATTTCCGAGAGCGGGGGTGGACGTCTGGTGTTTACTGTCGGACGTTATCTGACTGGCAGTATTCATCTGAAGTCAAATGTGACGATCCATTTGGGAGAGGGGGCCGTGTTGGTCGGTTCCACTAATCCTTATGATTATGATATGGAGCTGAATGCCTGGTACGGCTTGATCTTGGCGAATAAGCAGGATAATATCGGTATCACCGGCAAAGGGGTGATCGACGGTCGTGGACGTGAGCTTGCCAATAACTTCATCAACCAGGTTTATTCAGGGGTGATCAAGGATAAGTTGCAGTTGGGACGTGTTGCCAACCGTCCGAAGCTGGTCTATTTCCGCGAATGCAAGAATGTGGAGATAAAAGGTGTGACGATGATGAATCCGGCTTTCTGGACGCAGACCTATGACCAGTGCGAGAACCTGTTGATCGACGGTATCACGGTGCATAGCCGTGCTTACTGGAATAACGACGGGATGGATATTGTCGACTGTAACGGCGCATTGATCCAAAACTGTTATGTGGATGCGACAGACGATGCGATCTGTCTGAAATCCCATAGTGCCGATGCCATTTGCCAGAATATCGAGGTCCGCAACAATACGGCTTGTTCAAGTGCAAGCGGTATCAAGTTCGGAACGGCTTCGACTGGTGGCTTCAAGAACATAAAGATCATCAACAATACTATATTCGACACGTTCCGTTCGGCTATAACGATCCAGGCGGTTGATGGCGGACTGGTTGAGAATATAGTGGTGGACAGCCTTCGTTCCATCAATACCGGAAATCCTATCTATTTGGTCGTGGGAGAACGTCGTGAGGGACGTCGCAGCCGGATGGACAACGTGCATATCTCGAATGTTTATGCCGAAGTCCCGGCAACGAAACCGGATGCAGGATATGACTACGAAGGGCCGACGGAAGATAATCCGCGTAATGTCTCGCCTTCCGGCATTGTCGGCTTGCAAGATAACAAGATTACGAATGTCTCTATCGAGAATGTCGAGATCGTCTATCCGGGCGGTGGTAATCCGTTGTATGCTAAAGTTGGATTGGACGAACTGGATAAAGTACCGGAAATGCCGAAAGCTTACCCTGAGTTCTCTCAGCATAAGGAGTTGCCTGCCTGGGGATTTTATGTCCGCCATGTCGATGGGGTCACTTTCAAGAATGTGAAGCTGACTGCTTTGAAGAAAGACTATCGTCCGGCTATCGTCTTGGACGATGTGCACAACGGGGCATTTACAAAGATCAAAGTGGTTGAACCGTCTGCCGGAAAGAAGGAAAAGATACACGTTTACAAGTCTACGAAGATAAAAAAATAGAACGGGAGATACGGGAGACACATAAAAGGGGAGGGAATGCAAAATGTGCATATCCCTCCTTTTTTATGTAGCGGAACAGACAATACTCCCCCTTCCTTCCTCAGAGCAGGATAAGAAGGAAAAAACTGTTTAAGAAAGACTGAACCAATCAAAGGATAGTTTATCTGGCAATTACTGAATACGATTAGGAAAGACTGGGCTTATTTAAGTGACGATCGCCATGCTTCTGTTGTCAGACAGCCTGGTCATAAACCTTTTGCCTTTGGTCGAATACGTTTTCGCCCTTAGTCGAAAAGGTTTTTGACGAGTGTCGAAAGGGCTTTTGACCAAGGGCGAAAAGTAAAGGTGTGGTAGTAATGGCCGTAAATACCTGTATGTTTTTGTTTTCTTTTCGTGATAAAGACGGCTTTAGAAATACCCGTGCGTTTCCACATCTCCATATTTGAGGGCTATCTCTACCCGTTTGACAGTGAATGCACCGTCATCTTCGGACTGGAACCCGATGCGGTTGTATCCCTGTTTGAGAACTTCGTCGGGTAGGATAAAGGCATATTCCTTTTCTTCTTTTTCCAGCCCTCGTTCCCTATCGTATAGGTGGGTGTAGGCCGGCATTTCTTTCTCAACGGCTTTTCCGTTTACCGTCAACCGGCAGGATGCCGGCCGACTGGTGCGGATGAATAGGATTGCTTCTTCCGGATATCCTTCCTCTACCGAATCGCCGATATAAAGATTGACTTCTTTCTCTTCTCCCTTGCCTATTTTTAGCGGGAGTGGAGAGTCCGGCTTTATATTATACTGGACAACCCCGTCAGACAGTGCATATATCTTATTCCTGCCTTTTAAAGTTTCCAACGATCCTAATTCCTGAAGCAGTTCCGGCATCATGACCCGGCAAACTTGGCCGCCGTCTTCCAGATACAGTTTCCCGTCATGTTCGGTATTGAGCGTGCCGAAATAATAATTGAACAGGTAGATCCCGTCTGCCCCCTGTGAGAGGATATGGGAACACATCCCCCTGTGCATGCCGTGTGACCAGAATTCCCGCGGGCGGTAGCCTCCGTCGTCGATCGAACTGTAGAACGGAATGTTGAGCTCTTTCCCCATTTCTTCCCTGAACTTGGCTACCGGCATGGCGGGATCGCCTCTCCAATGGACACCTGTACTGATAAAGTCCAGCAATCCGAGGCGTAGCCATTCGCGTATATCCAGTCCTTTCATCATGTTTTGCTCGACCGTCGGTGCCACACGTGCGGAGAGTAGGATCTTTCTGCCTTGTTTGGCTGAAATTTCATCTACTTTCTGACGGATGTCTTTTACCAACTGTGTCATCAGTGGTGCGTTCTGCGGCCCTGTGCCAGACTTGAAGTAAACGATAAAGCGCATGAAGTCGAGATCGTATCCGTCGATTATGTCGGCGTAATTTTCCAATTGCTCGGAAATAATCGCCAATTTGCGGTCGCGCACTTCCTTTATGGCAAAGTCAAAAGCCCCGCCGCTGTTATAACCTTGTGTCGTGTCGTTCAGCCAGTATTCCGGATGCTGAATCCAGAAATCGGTGTACCAGATCGGACAATGGGTAGTCGTATCATTGAAATGCAAGTCGTTCATCCGGTAGGTGATGAAGGCTTCCATCCCTTTCTCCTTTGCCCTTTTTAAGGTATAAGCGACCAAGTCCGTCCCCTCTTTTTCCAGGTTCAGATGGTTCCGGTAGTATTTTCGGAAAGAGTTGTATTGAGCTGTGTCGCAACCGCAATCCAACGTCCCGTCCAGGTCGTCTCCCATCACATGGCCGTATTTGGAACGAACATAGAAGAAATCGCTGCCGGAACACATCATATAGGTCGTGACCTGTGAGTTCGCCACCATATCGACGCAGGAGTCCAAGTCGGCAAGCGTAAGCGGACGATATTTGAACCAGCGGTTTCCTAACAGGTCGGAACCATCGTTGTTATGAATGATCCGGAATGTCCGTTCGGGAGTCTTTTTTACATCGGGTGCACAGGCAAAGAAAGCCTGTACACATAAAAGAATCGAGAGATAGTTAATTATAAGTGATTTCATGGTGTGTTGTGTGTTTATTCGACTAATGAGTACGGCTTTTCCTCTGCTGTGAACTGCCTTCTCTTATTGGGACTTGAAGTCATTTGAAAGACGAGTTCCCCTCCGTTCATGATGTCCTGATGGGTGATGTAGGCCTTTTTGTAAGGTTGACCGTTTAGGGTGACAGATTTGATGTAGCGGTTCTTGTCGCTGACCTTGTCTGCTCTGACTGTAAATGTTTTTCCGTTTTCCAGGTTTACCTGCATATAGGGCAGGTAAGGAGCTCCGATCACATACTGATCGGTTCCTGGGCATACCGGATAAAAGCCCATGGCTGAGAAGATGTACCAGGCGGACATCTGGCCGCAGTCGTCGTTGCCGCATAAACCGTCGATATTGTTGCGGTACATACGGTTCATGATTTCACGAATCCAGTATTGCGTTTTCCACGGTTCGGTAGTCCAGCTATATAAATAAGGGATATGGTGGCTCGGTTCGTTACCGTGGACATAAGTGCCGAGCAGGCCTTCTCGTGTCACATCTTCGGTCTGGGCGAAGAATTCATCCGGCAGATGCATGGTAAACAAGGAGTCCAGCTTGTTGATAAAACTGCGGTTTCCACCCATCAGGCGAATCAGATCGGACGGAGCCTGCGGAACATAGAAAGAGTAGTTCCAGGCATTTCCCTCGATAAAACCTTGTCCGTGTGTGCTGAGCAGATCGATCTCCTCTTTCCAGCTACCGTCTTTGTAACGCGGACAGGCAAAACCGAGACCGGGTTTGAACACGTTCCGGTAGTAGAGGGCACGTTTCTTGTAAGTATCGGCAATCTGTTTGTCTCCCAGCAAAAGGGCGGTGTGATAGACCGTCCAGTCTTCATAGGCATTCTCCAACGTGATGGAGGCGGAAGTGGGGGATTGGTCGAAAGGGACATATCCTAATTGTTTATACTCATCCGTATGATCATAATAAGGTACGTTTGAACTGCTGACCATCGCTTTGACTGCTTCTTGCTTGTCGATTGGCAAGCCTTTGGTGATGGCATCGGCCAGGACGGAAACCGAGTGATAGCCGATCATGCACCAGTTTTCGTTACCCATATGTGACCAGACCGGCAGCAGATGATGCACGCTTTGGCTGTAATGGGCGAGCATCGACTTTACAAGATCCGTACTGACATCTCGTTTGATGATGTTGAACAGCGGATGTAAAGCCCGGTACGTATCCCAGACTGAAAATACGGTATAGTTTGTAAAGCCCTCGGCCTGGTGGATGTTGTGGTCGATCCCTCGGTATTTCCCGTCTACATCCATATAAACGGACGGGTTGATCATCGTATGGTACAAAGATGTGTAAAGCATGGATAGCTGGTCGTTACTGCCCTCTGCATCGATGACGGACAGTGCGTTCTCCCATTTCCCATTCGTTTCCTGGCGGATCGTGTCAAACGATTTACCGGTAGCCTCTGCTTGCAGGTTCTTTACGGCTCCGTCTGTTCCGACAGCCGAAAGAGCCACTTTGATTTCGAGCGGAGCGCTTCCTTCTTTGAACTCGAAATAGGAAACAACTTTACGTCCTCCGATCTCCGGGAAGTTCTCTGCTGTATTGAAACGCCGGAAACCACCCGGATAGTTGACTTTTTCCCGGTCTGTATATCCGTAACGGGTGACCGGCTGGGAGAACGAGATGGCAAAATAGATATAGTTTACGCGACTCCATCCGTTGGTAATGCGGTAGCCCGTAACCAAAGTGTCGTTTTCGACCCGGAGGTTTGCCCATAACACCTTGCCATCGTAATTGTAGATACCGTGGTTGAGGTCGAGTATCAGCTGTTTCTTCTGATCGGCCGGATAGGTGTATTTATGAATACCGGTCCGTTCGGTTGCTGTCAGTTGCACTTTGATCTGATCGTCGGTCAGCAACACTTCGTAGTAGCCTGGACGGGATATTTCGGTGTCGTGGCTGAATCGGGAACGATAGCCGCTGTCCGGATTATCAGCCGTACCAGGGTTGATCTGCAATTTTCCGGTGAAGGGCATCAGCAGAATATCACCGAGGTCGGAATGCCCCGTTCCGCTGAAGTGGGTATGGCTGAAGCCGACGATGGAACTGTCTTTATGTTGGTAGCCGGCACAGTATTCATACGCGCGAGGCTGATAGACACCGTCGATGTTATGAGGAATGGTATCGGTATCAGGACTTACTTGTACGATACCAAACGGAGCGCAGGCGCCGGGAAATGTATGTCCCATCCCGTTTGTTCCGATGATCGGGTTTACCAGATCGGTCTTTTGTGCCATAATCGGCATGCTCATGTAGGCAAAGGCGACGATCAGTGATTTCATTAGTTTTTGCATATGTGTGTTTTTCTTATTTTCTAGGATGTCCAAAAGTAAGCAAAGTCGCAAATATGCAAATGTATTTTTTGTCGGATTTATTTAGATATTTGGCTAAATGGTGAAAAGCGGACGCTGGTCCTAACCGGCCTGTTTCCCTTGCGGACGCGATTTGCCTGTTACGGCCATCAGACTGGCGATTGGAAAATAGATCAGTTTCCTCATGGCAATCACTGTTTTAATTCTTACGAAAATGCGTTTCCTGGTAAGAACAAAAAGGCCGCCTTTTTTACAGAGGCGGCCTTTCGGATATATGGAATAAGTTTGTTATTACTTAACCAATGCAGCGAATTCGCTGTTAGTTGCATATTTTGCAAATTCCAGGTCGATAGCAGCTTCTTTAGCCATAGCCTTATCAGCAGCGATAGCAGCTTTCAGGTTGCTGATAACTGCGTTAGCGTCGTTTGTACGAGCAGCTACGATAGCTTTCAGGTAAGAAGTTGTAGCGTCGGGTTTAGCAACTGCGTTCAGAGTTTGAGAAGCTTTGCTGTAATCCTTAGTCAGGATCTGAGCCAAAGCAGCGTTGTTAGACTTAACTGAACCGAAAGAGTTAGCGGCCTTAGCCCATTCGCCCTGTTCCAGATACAGAACACCCAGAGCTTCGCCTAATTCAGCAACGCCTGCTGCGCTACCGAACAACTGTTGAGCCTTAGCCTGGTCACCCTTAGTCAGAGCGATCAAACCTAAGTTCATGTTAGCTTCCGGATTAGCTTTTACAGAGTTTGATTTGTTGAACATCTGTTCTGCCTTAGCCAAGTCGCCGGCACGGAATGCCATCATACCGATGTTGTTCCAAGTGCGGTAGCAGTTAGGATACAGTTCAGAAGCTTTTGTATAGATAGCCATCTTTTCTGCGTCGTTGTTAGTCAGAGTAGCAGCATACAGAATTTCTTCGATGTTCAGTTCAGAAGGATTGCTCTTGGCTAATGCGCTGATTTCGTCGTCAGACTTGCCGATGATTTCGATGTTGGCAGTCAAACGAGAACGACGAAGTTGCGGCAAGATTGTTTCTGCCAGATCAGAGTAAACAGCAGAGATATTCTTGATTTCTTTTTCTCTTGTTTCGGGATCCTGGTACATAGAGATAACTCTCAGTACGAGGTCTTTATCTTGCAAGTTAGATGCAGCTACCAATTCTTTGAAGCCTTCCCAGTCCTGAGCAGTGTAACGAGCGTCAACCGGAGCGTCAACCTTCATCTTCTTCAATTCTTTAGACAGGTATTTGCTTGTGTTGCCTTCACGTCTTTCAGCCAAGCCAGTGTTCAGTTTAACACCACCATCAGGAGAAGCGTAAGCAGAGATTTCGATTGCTACGTTCTGGTTAGGAGCTTCGTCTGCATTCTTAACAAGTTCTTTCCATTCTTTGATTGCGTCAGAGTTCAACTCTTGAGCACGCAGGTTAGCCTGTTGGATAAGGAACATGATGTTTGCGTCGTGAGCTTCTTTGATGATACGTTGGAATTTGTCTGCTGCAATAGCTGCATTAGCAGTAGCTGCGTCAGCCAGTTCGGATGTAGCGATCACGCCTTCTCCGATTTTTACATCCGGCAATTTAACTGTCTTGTTCTTGATCTTTGCGTCGAAAGTCAGATACAATTCAGATTTCTTCATTTCCGGTTTGTAAGTGAAAGCAGATTTCATGGTTACGTTAGCACCTTCTTTCTGTGGGATAACTTGGTTGTTGCCCTTTACTTTTTCACCTTGGTAAGTGTAAGATGTTCCCCATGCTTCACCACCGGCATAACGAAGAACCGGAGTCACAGTTACAACTGCTTTTTTGTTGAACCATTTTGCAGGGAATGTGGCATTAATAGTCACAGGAACTTTGCCTCCGATGGCCTCAAGCGGCTGCGGTTCAGCTTTGATGTACTCTTCAGCTAACGGTTTCAACTTGTTTGAACAAGAAGAAAAAGTCAGAATTGCTGCCAATACGAGGAAAGGCATTAAATACTTTTTGTTCATAATTTGATGTAAGTTTAAAATGTTACTATGTTTATATATTCACTTTCAAATATCCCTTAGCCATCAAAGTGCAAAACTAAAGCATTTTTTTGTTATGAAGAGCAAACAAGAGATAAAATCTTTCCAATTAATACTTATTAATGAATCTTGTCTCCATTTTTTTCAGTCTGATGTCAAAACAGATAGGAAATGAATCCGGTGAATCCTTTCGGATTTTGTCTAACCCTTATTGTCAAATTTTAATCAAAACAGGGCTTTTTGAGTATAAAGTTTGTTATTGTAAACAATTTTCACAATATATATGCCGGCCGGGATCGAACCAATCGGCAAGGTCGTTTGTTGCCCGGTGATGGAATAATTGCGTATAGCCTTTCCTGTGGGCGAAACAAAGGTGAGGGAGGCCCGGCTGACGGGAACTGCAAAGTCGATGTGGATCGTATGCCGGTATCTGTCGACAGACAGGCTGACATCCGTTGCCGCTTCTATGTGCTCGTTGGCCGTTCCGCTTCCTTCGTTCGGATCCATTCCGTTGCAACTGCGAGCTGTTACTCCGATAGGATCGAGCCAGTATTTGAGCTGCTTGCTACTATCGGCCGGTTCGGACCAGCTTTTTTGTATGGAGAAAAAGAAGTCTTCGACCGGATTGAGACAGCTGGAAGCACCGCCTGTCAAGCCTCCGATGATCCGGTTGTCGCTATCAAAAAGGGGAGAACCGGACGAGCCTCCGGCTGTACATCCTGTCGCCCAACGGGCTACCTTCCAGTGTGAATTTTCATTGAAGTCGGTAACCTGTATTTTATAGGTCGTCAGCTCTACGTTTCCTTCGGCGAGGTTAAGCCTCTTGAGCGATCCGCCCGGATGGTGGATACACGTATAAGGAGCTGTCCCCGCATCCAGCGCGTTCCAGCCGGCATAATAGGCTCGGTAATCGGCCGGTGGTGTGTCCTGCAATTCCAGTAATGCCATATCCGTTGATTCATTCACAGCCCGGAAATGGGCCGAAGCGATTGTCTGGTCAGTACGTCCAGGTTCAACCGGACTGCATTGGGGGCTGTTGTAATTGAAGTAACAGACAATATTGCCTGCCACCTCTTCATAATCTGGGTTTTTGATCTGGAACTGGTTATTCAAGCAATGCGAGGCTGTAAGGAGGTAAGGTTTTCCGTCGTTAGCCGTGTTGTTGACAAGCGTTCCCGTGCAACCGGTCGTCCCGTTGATAATCATCAGGACTACACTGCGTTCGATAGCGTCGTAACGGGTTGTCGAATCCTGGTAGCAGGCGATGACCGGCATACATCTGAAAGCCGCAAAGTCGGGCTGCGGTTCCGAGAGTCTGAGGTTTCGATAGCCGTGGTTCACCTCGCCGACCGCGAGTTTTCCAGGGAAAGCGGTTTTCGCCGGTTCTTGGTATTCGATGATCAACTCGTCTCCCTGGATCGGGGCCACGGGCAGAATGCCACGTTCCGAATTGTTCAGGTGGTTGAACGAGCCCAAGACTTCCGATTGGTCGCTATTGTACAGGAATACGCGTGCGCCTTCGGGCAGATGGTATTTACTGAACATTATATTGAGGGAGAGCGCACCTTCGGAACGTATCCCGAGTCGCCAGACCTTTGTCCCGTCGGACAGGGTGAAATGGACTCCGGAATTCTCCGGCGTATAGTCTGTCACGAACTTATAGGCAAAGCGGAATCCATTCCGTAGGCCGGTTGCTTCTAGCGAATCGAGCCGGAGCTGTTCCGCCAGGTCGAATGGGGGCATTGTAATAAACATATCCTCTGTCAGGCTTTTGGTGGCCGTGAGAGGGAGTGGCTGTCCTCCGTGACTGATCTGTGCCTTGACGGAAACACCGAGAAACAGGCATAATCCGAAATATATTATAATAATAAGATGCTTTGCCATAATAGCGACAAATATACGATTTTAGGAAAATAATCAGCTATTTCAGATTCATTTTAAAATTGCTCCTGATATTTGTCCTGTCAAAAGATTAGACAGATAAAAAGTAGAACTATAAAAGATGAATGAAATGAAGAAAATTTTAGCACTGTTAGTTTGCCTGCTTACCATAAGTACGGGCGTTCGCGCGGACGATGACCGTCCGGTTCGTTTCGACCAGCTGCCCGCTAAGGCACAGGCATATGTAAAGAAATATTTCCCACAGGAAAAGGTGGCGCTGGCAAAGATGGAAAAGGATTTTTTCGACAAGAAGTATGAAGTGATTTTTGCCAACAGCAGCAAAGTGGAGTTCTTTAAGGACGGAACTTGGAAAGAAGTGGATTGCAAGTATTCCACTGTTCCCGAAGCTGTCATTCCCGAAGCCATCCTACGCTATGTAAAGGCTACTTATCCCGATCATAAGGTCGTTAAGATCGAAAAGGAAGACCGGGGGTATGAGGCGAAACTTGCCAACGGTATGAAGCTGGAGTTTGACAATAAGTTTAACTTGATAGATATAGACAATTAATTAAGAACCGATTTTAAATAGAAATGGTATGATTAAAAATGTATTTTTACTTGCGGCACTATCTCTGTGCCTGTTCCAAAGTTGTGACAATGATGATAACGAACCGGTTCCCGGTTATGTGAGTGCCGAAACCAAAGCTGCTTTTGACGAAAAATATCCTGCGGCAAAAGATGTGGAGTGGGAGACGCGTAACGATTATTTGATTGTGGATTTCAAACAAGATAAAGTAGAGAAGGAAGCTTGGTTCGACAATAGCGGAACTTGGTATATGACGGAAACGGATATCCCTTTTGCACAGCTTCCCGATGCGGTGAAGACTGCTTTCCAGCAAGGTGAATATTCGACTTGGAAAGTGGACGATGTGGATATGATCGAACGCCGGGATGTCGAGACCGTCTATGTGATCGAGACGGAACAGGGCAATAGTGAGGTGGATCTTTATTATTCTCCGGACGGTATCTTGGTGAAAACCGTTCTCGATGCGGGTGGGAACGATGGATATGAAGATTTCATCCCGTCACAGCCTTCCTCTTCCGTAGATGCTTATGTCAAAGAACATTATCCTTCTGCCCGTATCTTGGATATCGACCGGGAAAAAGGTGTTACGGAAGTTGAAATATTGGATGGAACAGTTTGCCGCGAACTCCTGTTCGACGATGGAGGCGCTTGGATGCAGACTAAAACGGAACTTCGTATTACAGCGCTGCCGGACGCGGTAATGGCTGCTATCAAGGCTTCGCAATATGCAACCTATAGGATCGACGATGCTGATTTCATCGAGACTCTGACTGGCGAATGGTATCTCGTTGAACTAGAATCCGGCAAGCAGGAAGTGAAACTTCGCATAGACGCTACCGGAAAGATATTGTAGAAACCTACCGTTATCGCTTTCAGGTTCGTGAGAGAAAATTGGACATGGTATCCGGTATATCGGAGATAATCCGGCTTTGTTTTCCAGCCACCAAACAGGTGATAGCCCGTTCCCATGTCCAAAACTTAGCATTTGCAGTCGTGCAGGGGATGTACAGTAGTATCCAAGGCAATTAGTGCTTCGGAGAAACGGACGCATGTTGCTTAATCCAATTTCAGCCTGATGACCGTTCCGTATGAAGGGACATTTTTGAATGCTTCTTTCAAGTCATATTCTCCGGCATAGACACGGGCACAGGTCAAGACACCGCCATGTGCGAAAATGCATACTTTCTGCAGGCCACTTTCTCTTATTTCATTTAGGAAATGACTGACACGGGTATATTGATCTTGCAAGGATTCGCCCGAAGGAGCCGGAACATTGATCCAGTCGTTGAACCAGGCTTCCGATCGAGGATCGGAGGATAGTTCGTCCCAAGATTTCATTTCCCATTCCCCGAAGCTGATTTCCTTAATGCGGTCTTCCTTTTCTGCGTCTGGGTAGCCGCAATAGGTGGCGAGGCGGGTACAGCGTGTAAGCGGGCTGCTCCACACTTTGTCGAATGTATGGCCGGATAAGTTTTTTTTTACGGCTTCGGCTTCATCTTCGAATGAAGGACGAAGGGGAACATCGGTTTGTCCGTATGCATAGCCGGCGGGAATGTCGACGGATGTATGTCTGACCAGATAAATTTCCATATAATATATGTTTTATATGATTGTCGTATAAATAACGGCTATCCCTAAATAGAAACTCAGTTCGCAAAGCAAAAATGTTGCTCCGCAGCAGTCACCTGTATAGCCTTGTATTTTCTTTTTCATTAGAGAGGTGAGAAAATAAAAGACAAGAACAGGCAGTAGACCTGCCAGGAGATAAACGGGTTCCGGCAGCCAGAACATCGGAATCAGAGCGGAGAAAAGGCAACATGTATATTCACTTGTAGTCATCCGGCTGTAGACCGTTTTGTTTTTGGCCTCTTCTTCCTTGCGTGCGTAGGGAAGCCTATTGATGATCATTCCGGCAACTCCTTTGGAAAAAGGATCGCCTGCCAGTATCGCACTTCCGGCAAGAGTCAGTGGCAGGCTGCTCAACAATGTATATAGAAGTGCAAAATAAAGAATCAACCCGATCACCCCGTAGCTTCCTATATGTGAGTCTTTCATAATTGAAAGGATACGTTCTCGAGAGGTTCCTCCCCCGAAGCCGTCGAAAAAGTCGGCAAGTCCGTCTTCATGTAGGCAACCGGTTATCAGCAGCCGGGTGACGATTGCCAATAGTACGGCAACACTTGCCGGCAGTATCAGTGAAACTGTGTAAAGTACGATTACGGAAAGCCCGGCTGTGAGCCAGCCGACTAACGCCCAGCGGCTGACTACATTCTTGAAATATTCCGAAGGAACTTCAGCCAGTCGCCAGAATGGTAGCCGGGTGAAAAATATAAAGGCGGCAAGGATACGGAGCATGGATTGGGAATTAATAATTAAACAGGGGTTAGAAATATTTGGTGATGGAGGCTTGCTGGAAGCTGTGCATCTCGTTGATCATGCGGACTGCCGAGTCCACAATCGGATAGGCGCATACGGAGCCGGAACCTTCACCCAGGCGTAAGCCGAGATTTAGCAACGGCTTGGCTTGTAGGATATCCAGTACACGTTTGTGTCCGGCCTCGTCTCCGCAGTGTCCGAATATGCAGTAGGGAAGCATTTCCGGATACAAGTGTGAAGCAGCCAGTACGCAGTTTGTCATGATAAAGCCATCTACCAGAATAACCATCTTCAATTCTGCTGCGCGGAGCATGCCTCCCACAGCCATCACCATCTCGTAGCCGCCGAAATAGCGGATTACATCCAACGTGCTGTTGTCTCCCTTGTAGTTCTCGAGTGCCTTTCTTAAGACATTATATTTATGTTTGACCCCTTCGTTATCCAAGCCGCTTCCGGCGCCTACGCAATCGATCAGCGGGATTCCCGTCAAGCAAGTCATCCACATACTTGATGCAGCGGTGTTTCCGATTCCCATCTCACCAAAACTGATCACGTTGCTCCCTTTGTCGTAGCAATCTGTGACAATGTCGGCTCCATATTGGATTGCCAATTCCATTTCGTCTTGTGTCATGGCCGCTTCATACAGGAAGTTACGGGTCCCTTTCCTGATTTTCCGGTCGATCAACTCTGGGATGGCTGGGAAATCGAAATCCACACCACCGTCGACTATCTTGATTTCGAAGCCGTGCTGGCGTGAAAGGAAACAGATGCCAGCTCCCCCGTTCAGGAAGTTGTGTATCACCTGGCGTGTTACTTCTTTGGGTGATTTGCTGACGCCTTCGTCGGCGATCCCGTGGTCGGATGCGTATATAACGTTGACCGGATGATGGAGCACCGGGGATAATGTTTGCTGGATCAGACCGATTTGGAGTGCAATTTCTTCAAGTGTACCCAGTGACCCTTTGGGTTTCGTCAGATTATCGATTTTGTCCTGCAGGGCTGTGGTGATAGCGGTGTCAGGTTTTTGAATGTTGAAAGAGATCATGGTATAGTGTTTTTATTATTTTACCTTCATGGGAATACCGCTCACCATGAAGACAACTTCGTCGGCACGGGATGCGATGTATTGGTTTAACCACCCTTGCAGGTCCGTGAACCGGCGTTGCACCGTATCGGGAGAAACGCCGCCTAACCCGATTTCGTTTGTAACGAAGATCAGATAGGCGTCCTGCTCTGTCAATTTATTAAATTCTTCTTTTAACTCGGCCAAGGAACGGTTCGTGTCACCTTCATTGTCGAAGAAAAAGTTCGTTCCCCAGAGAGTAACACAATCGATAACGACCACATGGCCGTTCAGATCGTGGCGGCTCAGGTATTTTTCTTCTTCGATATTCGTCCATTCCGGTCCCCGGTCGGCCTGATGGCGAAGTACACGCTCGCGGAACTCCTCGTCCCAGACACGTGATGTCGCCAGGTAAACCGGATTAGCTGTCAGTGACAAAGCAAGTTTTTGCGCATATCCGCTTTTTCCGGAACGTTGGCCGCCTGTCACTAAAACGATATGCTTTTTTCCCATTGTCTTATTCTCCTTTCGGTTTATTGCGGGCGGCAGCGCGTTTTGCCTTGTTGAGCGGGTTGTTCTTGCTTGTCTTGCGCAACGCTGCCGATTTTGGAGAAGAAGCCAAGCGTTGTGCAACGGCCGACCGTCCTAATGATTTGCCGAATTTGGGGCGCAAAGCTTCTTTCAGCATCTCTTTGTCGATGCCAGTCACCTTTGTTTCTTTTTTCGTGCTTTCTCCATTGCGTGCAGCATGGCGGGCGGCTGCGTATTTATTGTATTTTACATATTTGCCGGGGCGTAGGCCTTTTGAACCGGCTGCTGGAGAAGTTGCCTTCTTTTCGGAAGTCGCCGTAGACGAGGGCTTTGTCTTCTTCGCCTTTTTTTCTTGTCCGGCAAGTTCCAACTCTTGGATATTGATCCGTGCGGAAGATGTTTGTTTGCCCGTATGCTTTCCGATTCTAACTTGTATATCATCCAGCATGACGATATCGGCTTCGGTTACTTTCTGCCCGATATGAGGCAGGCTGCCGTTTACGGTGACACGTCCTTCTTCGATGAATTTGTCCGCTTCCCTGCGTGAACAAAGGCCGGAATCACTGATGAGCTTATTTAATCTTACTTCCATTTTGTACGTCTTTATTTAGTGGATAATTATTGATATTAAACAAACAATAAGCCCCATGAGAAGTTCGGCATTACTGTTTGTTTTGATGGCAATCAACATGTCTTCTGTTGTGAAAGTCCGTTCGTTGATCCCGATATAAGGCTTTTCTACCGGCTTCCCGAAATAATCGTGGGTTCCTCCGAAACGGCAATTCAATATAGCGGCAAGGGCAGATTCCGGATAGCCTGAGTTTGGGCTGGCATGAGCCGGGCCGAAGCGCTTAACGAAATCCGTTTTGTTCAAGTTGCCGGAAACAGCCAGCATCAACCATGCTGTCAACCGGGCAGGGATATAATTGGCAAGATCGTCGAGCCTTGCGGCAATCTGCCCGAATTCTAAGTAACGTTCGTTTTTGTAGCCGATCATCGAATCGAGCGTATTCACCATTTTGTAAGCCATCATGCCGGGAAGTCCGAGCAGGGCAAACCAAAACATGGGAGCTATCACTCCGTCGCTCAGGTTTTCCGCGAGCGTTTCGAGAGCGGCAGCCCGTATCTCTTGTGGGGAGAGATGGGAAGTGTCGCGGCCTACGATCCGTCCGACCTGTTTGCGTCCTTCTTCCGTGCTGCGGTCTACTGCTTCGAAAACGGCTTTCACTTCTTTGACCAGCGTTTTCCCCGCCAGGCAGTAAAAGACGCCTATCCCGACTAGAATCGAAGCGACCATCGGGTGAAAGTATCCGGCAAGCATCAGTATCCGTTCGCAGAGCAAATACGTTCCGGCAACCAGTATAAGTGCCATGATGCCTCCTTTGACGGCCCGGTCATTTCCTTTGTTCAGCGTCTTCTCTCCTAAAGAGATCACTTTGCCGAAACCAACAACCGGATGTGGCCATCCTTCAGGATCACCAAACAAGCGGTCTGCCAGCCATCCGCCGATGAACGGGAGGGCTTTTGCCATATAAAACGATTGATGGAACCAATAATACATAATAGTGGCAAAGGTAAAAATATAATTTCAGTTATGGAATCCATCGCCTATATTCCTTATGATTTATCGAGGTAAAATTGAAGGAGGAAGATATGCTCTTCACCCTGATACCGGTAGGAGATGTGCAACCCGTATTGACGACAAATCGCTTCGGCTATGGCGAGGCCGAGTCCGGTCGATTCCTTTTTCTTGTTCCCTTGGTAGAAACGTTCGAAGATATGCTCGCTGTCGAGAGGTTCGGTTTGCCCTGTGTTGGCGATAGTCAGCGAGTCTGCCTGGATCGTGACACGAACGTGTCCTTTTTCCTTGTTATGGATAAAAGCGTTTTTCAGCAGGTTGGAGATGAGTGACTCCGCCAGTGTCTCGTTCATCGTTATCGTCAGTAGGCCCTGTTCCTCCAGTGAGATATGGGCTTTGTAGTGGCTGAATATCTCTTTGTAATCATCTAACAGCCGTTTGACGATGCTGTTGATTTCGACCGGACGGCTGTCGGTGAATTGTCCGTTGTCGATCCGGGAGAGAAACAGCAGGGATTTATTCAGCCGGACGATGTAGTTCAGTGTATGCTTGGTCTTGAACAGTTCTTCCATTTGTTCCTCCGTCAGTTCCGTATTGTCGAGCAGCCATTCGATACGGTTGTTGCAAACGGCAAGTGGTGTCTGAAGTTCGTGCGATGCATTGCCGATAAATTGCTTCTGCTGTTTGAATAGTTGTTCCGAGCGTTCGACGGCTTGGGCTGCTGCTTCGTTCAACCTGCGGAATTCCGGAATACGGGTGGCGTTGGGAACAGGTCCGTGCTGTTTGCCCGGCAAATAACTGTCCAGCCAGTTCAGTAGCGCGTACAACGGGCGCAGGCTCCGATAGAACACCCAAATGCAGACCGTAAGCAGGGTGACCAGTAAAACAATATAAAGAAAGAGAATCCAGTTGGCGACGGCCTCACGTAAATCTTCTTTTTCAAAAGAGGGAGTCGAGACTTCCAGCAGGAAATAATGGTCATCTTTATCGGCGAAGATGGTCCGCAGCACACGTGCCGGTTCAGTCTCTTCCTTTTCCTTTATATATATGTCGGCATCGTAGTATTCGATCGCCGGGTATTGTCTGGCTTCTTCCCTTGTTATGGGACGGATGGAATAGCTGTTGTTGCTCCCGTCGTTTTTCGAAGGGAGCTCTTTGCCGGCAAGTGAGCGGATGATGATTGTTTCGGAGTAGTCTTCCAATGCGTCATCTACTTCGTCGTTGATCTCGTCGATCATGGTGAAGTAAAAGAAAACCGTCCATACCGTCAGGACGGCCAGCAATGCCAGGGACAGGCGGATCAATATGCGGTAAATTAGTTTCATGTCTGTCGTGCCTTACTCCTCTTCGTTGATGACTAGTTTATATCCGAAGCCGTAGATGGAGCGGATTTCAATTGTTGCACCCGCCTTCTTTAGTTGTTGCCGCAAATTTTTGACCTGTGCATAGACGAAATGGAAACTGTCCGCCTGGTCGATATGGTCGCCCCAGACGGCTTCGGCCAGTACGGCCTTGTCGATGATATGGTTCGGGCGGTTGGCAAAATAGAACAGAATGTCATATTCTTTCTTGAGAAGTTCCAGCTCCTTGTCGCCAACGAATACCCGGAAACTATCCGGTTCGATCCGTAGGTTTCCCAATCGGAGGGAGCGCGAACCGTCGCCGCGCTGTCGTCTCAGTACGCTTTTGATCCGGGCGTTTAACTCGGCCAGGTGGAAGGGTTTCGGAAGGTAGTCGTCCGCTCCCTGTTCCAGCCCCAAGACCTTGTCCTCGATGGAATCGCGGGCTGAGATGATGATGACGCTTTCCCGCTTCTGCTGCTCCTTGAGCATTTCCAACAGCTTCAGGCCGTTCCCGTCCGGCAACATGATGTCGAGCAGGATGCAGTCGTAGCTGTAGTCCGCTATTTTTAGGCTCGCTTCGTGGAAGGTACTCGCTGTTTCCACTACATATCGCTCTTTTACCAGTGTTTTTTGCATCAGTTCCCTGAGCGAAGGTTCGTCTTCAACTATTAATATCTTCATAAATATCACCTTATCTGTTTCCAAAGATACGAAGTGAATTTAAAATAAACTTGAAATGATCATTTTAAAAAGGCAAACAACTGTCGAATCTCATGATTTTTAATTAAGTTTGCCAGTCCGTTCAAGGATACGATTTTAAAACCAATATTATAAATTAAAATACAAACGCTATGGCAACAACTCCTTTCAAGTATCAGGCTCCGTTTCCATTGGGTCCGGATACAACAGAGTATTATCTGCTTACAAAAGATTATGTTTCGGTTTCTGAGTTCGAAGGAACCCCGGTTCTGAAAGTAGCGAAAGAAGGTCTTACGGCAATGGCTAATGCTGCTTTCCGTGATGTCTCCTTTATGCTTCGCCGCTCGCATAACGAACAGGTAGCTAAGATCCTGAGCGATCCGGAAGCAAGTGATAACGATAAATATGTAGCGTTGACTTTCCTGCGTAACGCAGAAGTTGCTGCTAAGGGTGTACTTCCTTTCTGCCAGGATACCGGTACGGCTATCATCCACGGTGAAAAGGGACAGCAGGTGTGGACCGGCTACTGCGACGAAGAGGCGCTTTCGTTGGGTGTCTATAAAACCTATACGGAAGAAAACCTGCGCTATTCGCAGAATGCTCCCTTGAATATGTACGACGAAGTGAACACCAAATGTAATCTGCCGGCTCAGATCGACATCGAAGCTACGGAAGGTATGGAATATAAGTTCCTGTGCGTGACAAAGGGTGGCGGTTCTGCTAACAAGACTTATCTGTACCAGGAAACGAAGGCAATCCTGAACCCGGGCACTTTGGTTCCGTTCATCATTGAAAAGATCAAGACATTAGGTACGGCCGCTTGTCCTCCTTATCATATTGCAGTGGTTATCGGCGGTACTTCGGCCGAAAAGAACTTGCTGACGGTGAAGTTGGCTTCTACACATTATTATGATGAATTGCCAACGACCGGTAACGAGTATGGCCGCGCTTTCCGGGATATAGAACTGGAAAAAGAAGTGCTGGCTGAAGTACACAATATCGGTTTGGGTGCACAGTTCGGAGGAAAGTATCTGGCACATGATATCCGTATCATCCGCCTGCCGCGCCACGGTGCTTCCTGTCCGGTCGGTTTGGGTGTCAGTTGTTCGGCTGACCGTAACGTGAAGTGTAAGATCAATAAAGACGGTATCTGGATTGAGAAGTTGGACAGCCATCCGGGCGAACTGATTCCGGCTGAACTGCGCGAGGCAGGTGAAGGCGATGCTGTCAAGATCAACCTGAACCAGCCGATGGCCGAAATCTTGAAAGAATTGGATAAATATCCGGTAGCTACCCGTCTGTCTCTGAACGGTACGATCATCGTAGGCCGTGATATCGCTCACGCCAAGCTGAAAGAACGCTTGGACCGCGGTGAAGACCTGCCTCAGTATATCAAGGATCATCCTATCTATTATGCTGGTCCGGCCAAGACTCCGACTGGTATGGCTTGCGGTTCCATGGGCCCGACGACTGCCGGTCGTATGGACTCGTATGTCGGTTTGTTCCAGAGCCACGGTGGCAGCATGGTTATGTTGGCGAAAGGTAACCGTAGCCAGCAGGTGACGGATGCTTGCCAGAAATATGGCGGTTTCTATTTAGGCAGTATCGGTGGTCCGGCTGCTATTTTGGCTCAGAACAACATCAAGAGCATCGAATGTGTGGAATATCCTGAATTGGGCATGGAAGCAATCTGGAAGATCGAAGTAGAAGACTTCCCTGCATTCATTCTGGTAGACAACAAGGGTAACGATTTCTTCAAACAGATCAAACCGCGTTGCACTTGTGGTAAATAAGACGTGCTTTACGTTCATATAAAAGGGAGGGAATGATTTTTTCATTCCCTCTTTTTTATTGAGATGTTTACAGCTTCCGTAGCTGGTAATACAGAAATGGACAGGTGGGTCAAACTTGTCCGGTTGGCGTTTGTCCGGAAGCGATGCTTGTTCTTTCCAAAAGGATATAGGCTTGCTTGGAATAGGCTATACCCTTTTTGTTTGTAGCCTATATCCTTTTTCCGGATAGGTTATAGGCTATTTTGATTAAATGTTGCGGATGGTTATTGCTTTTTCATTCACCTTGTTTTTCTGACTGTATGGATGGGGGGCAATGAAAAGCGAGGTGAAGCTGAAATCCCAGGGTGAAGGTGGAAAAAGATAGTGCCTTCACCCTGGGAATGTTTGAAATATATGGCATAGAGATAAGAGGTGAAGGATAAAAGGAAAGTTGCGTATAAAAAATAACTCCCGTCCCTCAAAATATGGGGCGGGAGTTGTTTAGAAATTATACACGTATGTGTTTTACCGATTCTTAATCCTGGCGTTCGCGGCGAGGACCACGGTCTCCACGATCCTGACGGGGACCACGATCTCCACGTTCCGGTCTCGGACCACGTTCGGATCTCGGCGGACGTTCTTCGTAACCTTCCGGTTTCGGTAGCAGTACTTTGTGAGATAATTTGAATTTGCCTGTCTTGGCGTCGATGTCTACCAACTTGACGCTGATAGTATCACCTTCTTTCAGACCGGCCTGTTCAACTGTTTCCAAACGTTTCCAGTCGATTTCAGAAATATGGAGCAAGCCGTCTTTGCCTGGCATGAATTCAACGAATGCACCGTAAGGCATGATAGAAGAAATCTTTCCTTCGTAGATTTCGCCGATTTCAGGAACGGCAACGATACCTTTGATAGCGCGGATAGCGGCATCGATTGTCGCTTTATTCGTTCCGGAGATTTCGATTTTACCCACTCCGTCTTCTTCTTCAATAGCAATAACAGCACCTGTCTTTTCCTGAATACCCTGGATAATCTTACCACCCGGGCCAATTACTGCACCGATAAATTCTTTGCCGATTGTCATTGTTTCGATTCTCGGAGCGTGAGGCTTCAGATCAGAACGAACTTCAGGCTGGGCTTCCATGATCTTGCCCAAGATGTGCATGCGGCCTTCTTTTGCCTGTGCCAATGCGTTTTCAAGAATTTCGTATGACAGACCGTCTACCTTGATATCCATCTGAGTGGCAGTGATACCGTCTTTTGTACCTGTCACCTTGAAGTCCATGTCGCCTAAGTGGTCTTCATCTCCCAGGATATCGGATAGGATAGCGTAGTTCTGACCTTTGTTTTCGGAGATCAGACCCATTGCGATACCGGACACAGGCTTCTTCATCGGAACACCTGCGTCTCTCAACGCCAGCGTACCTGCACATACGGTTGCCATTGAAGAAGAACCGTTGGACTCTAATATGTCAGAGATCACACGTACTACGTAAGGATAGTCTGTTGGGATCATCCGTTTCAATGCACGGTGAGCCAGGTTTCCGTGACCGATTTCACGACGACCCACACCGCGGGAAGCTTTTGCTTCGCCAGTAGAGAATGGTGGGAAGTTATAATGTAACAGGAAACGTTCTTTTCCGTGATTCAGTACATCGTCGATCATTTTTTCATCGGCTTTTGTACCTAAGGTGACAGTCGAAAGTGACTGTGTTTCACCACGTGTGAAAATAGCAGAACCGTGAGGGCCGGGCAGACAGTCTGTTTCGATCCAGATCGGACGGATTTCAGTAGTCTTACGGCCATCCAGGCGTTTTCCTTCGTCCAGAATAGCACGGCGCATCGCTTCTTTTTCTACATCGTGGTAATAACGGCCGATCATTTCAACCTTCTCGTCTGTCAATTCTTCTTCAGAGAATTGAGCTTTATATTCTTCGACAACTGCTTCGAATGCTTCGGCACGCTGATGTTTGTCGGTACCGGAGGTTGCAACAGCGTATGCTTTTGCATAACATTTTTCGTGTACATCTTTGCGCAGTTCGTCGTCGTTGATTTCGTGGCAGTATTCGCGTTTAACCAGTTTGCCGCAAGCTTCGGACAGTTCAAGCTGTGCCTGGCACTGTATTTTGATTGCTTCGTGTGCTACTTTGATCGCTTCCAGCATTTCTGATTCTTGAACTTCGTCCATTTCGCCTTCCACCATCATGATGTTGTCAAGCGTAGCACCCACCATAATATCAATATCTGCTTTTTCCAATTCAGAGAACGTAGGGTTGACTACATACTTACCATCGATACGTGCGACGCGGCATTCAGAGATCGGTCCGTTGAAAGGAATATCCGATACAGCCAATGCGGCGGAAGCAGCCAATCCGGCCAGTGCATCCGGCATGTCTTCACCGTCTGCGGAGAATAATATAACGTTTACATATACTTCGGCATGGTAATTGTCCGGGAAAAGAGGACGGAGGGCACGGTCGACCAAACGAGAAGTCAGGATTTCGTAGTCGGAAGCTTTACCTTCTCTTTTTGTAAAACCACCAGGAAAACGGCCAAATGCCGAGAATTTTTCTTTGTACTCTACTTGTAACGGCATGAAGTCAACACCCGGGTTTGCATCTTTAGCGGCGCAAACAGTAGCCAGCAACACGGTGTTGCCCATACGTACGGTAACTGCACCGTCCGCCTGTTTTGCCAATTTCCCGGTTTCGATGGTGATGGTTCTTCCATCAGCCAATTCGATCGTCTTGTTAATTGGATTAAGCATAATCTTTTTCTTATTTTTCTATCTGTAAAATTGGTGCAAATGTAATGAAAGTTTATCTGTAAACGTGTGAAAATGAAAATAAAAAACATGAGAAAAGCTCTTTTTTATAAAAATAGCAGGAAGATTTAGCGAATAATGGTGCCACAATTGTAAATTAATGTATATTTGCAGCGGATTAAAACAAGAAGTAAAGATATGATGAAACAAATATCCACACGACTGTTGACTGTTTTAGGACTGTGCATGTTCTTTTTCTCAGCTTGTAACAACTCCTCGGATTTCATTGTGAAGGGAGTCGTGGCAGGGGCTGACGGTCAGCTTATGTATTTAGAAAATGTCGGAATCTCTAATGTGGTGACACTCGATTCCATCAAGCTGGCTCCTGGCGGGAAGTTCAAGTTTACGGAAAAGCGTCCTGAGTATCCGGACTTTTATCGTTTGCGTCTGAATAACCAGTTGATCAATTTTGCGGTTGATTCAACCGAAACCATATCTTTCGTTGCTGATGCTGGTACTTTCGCAACTTCCTATTCTGTAGAAGGATCTGAAAACTCAAAGGCGATAAAGGCGATCACCTTGGCTCAACTGGATGCAAACCAGGCTATCAGCCGCTTGAGGAAGGAATATGAAGATAAAATGATTTCAGATACGACCTACCGTATGAAGGTTTTGGCTGCTGCCGATGCCTATAAAGAAGTCGCCCGGAAATATATTTATTCGGCGCCGATGTCCACAGCCGCCTATTTCGCTTTGTTCCAGCAGATCGATGGTTTGTTGTTCTTTGATTTGTATGACAGGAAAGATGTCAAGGCATATGGAGCGGTTGCGACCAGCTACAATCATACTTATCCGGAAAGTCCGCGTTCGAAGCATTTGTACAATCTGACATTGCAATCCATGAAGGTCTTGCGTGCGCAACGTCCTGTCGATTACAGCAATGTGGAAACAAAAGAAATTTCATTCCTTGATATCGAATTGCCGGATGTTCGGGGTGAAGTGGTAAAACTGTCTACGGTTGCTCCCGGCAAGGTGGTGTTGATAAACTTTACGGCTTATCAGACGGAATGGTCGCCGGCTTTGAATATGGCATTGGGTGAATTGTACACAAAATACCATGACCAAGAACTTGAAATTTATCAGGTGTCGTTGGATAGTGATTTCCATTTTTGGAGAAACGGGGCCTCTAATTTGCCGTGGGTTACTGTCCACGATCCGCAGTCTGTTTATTCGCAGGTGGCAGGTTTGTACAATGTAAAACAATTGCCCGCTCTTTTCATCCTCGATCGCAAAGGAAACTTGGTTAAGCGTGTCGAAGACGTGAAGAAACTGGAAGCAGACGTAAAAGCAGTACTTTGATTTGTGAATTATAATTTATACGTTGATGAAATCATAACTCATAGGTCCTAACATGTTGTAAAGCACTTCAAAAGGATTTGCGTTCTTAAAAAAGATCGTTTATCTTTGCAAAGTCTAAAAATACAGAGAAAGAGGAGTTCCGGCCAAGCAGTTGGTCGGGATTCTTTTTTTATTATGCAATAATCAATAATAACATTTTAAATAAATAGGAGGATTTAGTATGGCAGTGAGCTATATGACGAAAGATGGCTATGATAAGATTTTAGCTGAAATCAATTATCTGGAAACAGTGAAACGTCCGGAAATATCTGCCCAGATTGCAGAGGCCCGTGACAAAGGTGATTTGTCTGAAAATGCTGAGTATGACGCAGCAAAGGAAGCACAGGGCATAATGGAAGCAAAGCTTTCCCAGTTGAAGGGCTTGATTTCAAATGCCCGCCTGATAGACGAAACCCGTGTTCAAACAGATGAAGTCCAGATCCTGAACAAGGTTAAGATCAAGAACACAAAGAACAATGCAGTCATGACGTATACTCTGGTCTCAGATTCGGAAGCAAACCTGAAAGAAGGCAAGATTGCGGTCAGTACTCCGATTGCGCAGGGGCTGATGGGAAAAAAGGTCGGTGACATTGTGGAAATCAAAGTCCCATCCGGCATGATGAGCTTTGAAATTATGGATATATCGATTTAATAATATAACATTATGGCATCAATATTCAGTAGAATTGTGGCAGGTGAGATCCCTTGTCATAAAGTGGCGGAAAACGAAGAATTCTTTGCTTTTCTGGACATTAATCCGGTTGCTGTCGGTCATACGTTGGTGATTCCGAAAAAAGAAATCGATTATATTTTCGACATAGAAGATCCCATGCTTGGACGTATGATGGCATTTGCCAAACGGGTGGCTCGTGCACAAGAAGCTGTTATACCTTGCAAACGGGTAGGTTTGGCAGTTATGGGACTGGAAGTTCCTCATGCGCATATTCATTTAATTCCGATCCAGAAGGAGTCTGATATGTATTTTGGCGGAAAGAAAATGGAGGTTACTCAGGACGTGCTCGCAGACACCGCTGCACGGATAAGAAATGCCTTTAAATAAATGAGGTAAAGTCTTTTTTGGTAAAAAACTTTATGTATATTTGTAACCGCTTCTTCCTCTGTATGACAATATTGAGAGGAAGAAAGCGGTTTTTTATAAAGATTCATTAGTGGTTTTTACTCATAAATTTGTTAACCTTAGAAGAAAGGCCCCCCTTGTGAAAGGACGGCCTTCTTTTTTTAACACACAATTATTGTTATACGCAATTTTATTTGGGGTTTTTAATCAACTTTGGTTATGGAACCGCTCCCGATAATGCTCTTTTCCTTTATGTTCGGATTTCCTTTGTATCGGATAGTCCCGCTCCCGGCTATTTTGGTGGATATTGCCTTGTTTGCGGTGATTTCGATATGGGTGCTTCCGGCCGCTTTGCAAGTAAGTTCTTCTGTCTCTAGACCAAACGCTTTGATCTTGCTGCTACCGGCGCTTTTAATATTCATCTTTTCTGTTTTACCGCTTAGAGAGACAGTGCCGCTACCCGCGATTTCGCAATCTAAACGGGTGATGGCAATGGAATCGGCTTTTATAGTTCCTCCTCCTGCAAATCTAATTTCCAGTTTTTTGCCGTTGAGACCTTTGCCTAAATCACAATTGCCTCCGCCTGCCATTTTGAACTCTTTCAGTGCAGTCGAGTTGGTTATCACGATAAAGCGGGTGGGGTTGATTCCGGTATGCCTATTTTTGGGGCGGACAACCAACACTTTGCTATCGGTATTGATATCCAGAAGATCCATGATATTTTGGTCTGTCTCGACTTTCAGATAGGGAACGTCATCCGATTGCATATATTTGAAGTCGACGTTTTCTCCCTCGATTTGTATCTCGTCGTAATCCTTTATCGGGATTTCCTTGCTTACGACATTGCCGTCACCGGAAACCTTGTTTATATGGCAGGAGCATAAAAGCCCTGCCATGAGTATGAGTACCAGTATGAATGAATATGATTTTTTCATGATTCTGTTGTTTTTATAGATTATATATTGAAGAAATTGTACCAGGGTAATGTGCTCCATCCGTTTATTCCGGTCTGGTAGAAGTAGATGACGCACAGCACTACGGATACTAACCATAAGATCAGCAACGTCCATTTAGCCGTATTGGGCAATGGCTTGGCTTTGAATAGTTGCATGCAGATTGCATATACCAGGGCAAAAATAGGAATGCCAATCAGTAGAATGAATCCGATGCATCCCATGATGGCCAATGAAATAGGTGCTCCCGCTATCAGATTGGCCCCGAACGGCGACAATTGATATAGGAAGCCTGTGCCTCCGGCAATAAGGGCAAAGGTGACGACGACCAATATAAAGGCAACGAGCAATAATGGCGGTAGCAGGATGATTCCGATCAGTATGGCCAGGAATTTGAGGATGAAACCTACCACACCGACAAACAAGTCCGCTAGTTTTTGCAGAAAGCTTCTCGGTTTGTCGGAACTCATATAATCATTTACATTATTGCTGACCTTCTCGAAGCCATCCGTAACTGTTTTGCCTATGTTTTCGAGGGTGACGCTTTGTCCGCGCATCATCAGCTTGTCGGCTGCGGTCCGGGCCAACGGCATTACCAGCCATAGTATAAGGTATAAGATGATGATCGGTGCATAAGGAATAAAAAGCAGGATGATCATAGCAAGGCGTACAGCCGTCACGTCCCATCCCATATAAGCGGCGATACCACCGGCTACACCTCCCAATACCCGGTTGTCCGGATCGCGCATCAGCTTTTTCGGGCCTCTGGGAATCTCTTCTTCCTGAAAAGCTTGTGTCCTGGCTTCTTCCTTATATTCTTTTTCTTCTTCACCTTCAAACAATTCTTCCGGCTTGCCCATACGCTTGATTACTTCTTCGACATGTTCGATTGTGATCACTTCGTAGCCCAGTCGAACCCGCTCATTGAATAGTTCGGAGATACGCATTTCAAAATCGTTCATAATCTCTTCCGAACCTTCTTCCTTGCGGAAGTGGATGCGGAGGTTTGCTAGATATTTATCGAGTAGTTGATATGCATCTTCGTCAATGTGGAAAACCGTTCCTCCCAAATTAACTGTCAGTGTCTTCTTCATTGTTTTCTGATTTTAATTGTTTCTGATGTGGTTTATTGTATCATTCAGTTCCTGCCAGGATGTTTCCAGCTCTCCAAGAAATTCTTCTCCCTTCGGGGTGAGCTGGTAATACTTGCGAGGCGGTCCTTGAGTAGATTCTATCCACTGGTAGCTTAACAATTCGCTGTTCTTTAGTCTTGTTAACAGAGGATATAGGGTACCTTCCACTACAATCAATTTAGCTTCCTGTAACTTCTGGATAATGTCAGAGGTGTACGCCGGCTCTTTTTTGAGAAGCAATAGAATACAATATTCCAATGTTCCCTTTCTCATTTGTGATTTTACGTTCTCTGCATTCATTTTTATTTTGTTTTACGCTACAAATATATGCATTGCCTGTGTACTATGCAATACATACTACTATGTTTATCCTAATTTAACATTAATATTGCACAAATCCGGCACTTTTGTGTAAAAAAGGGGCTAATCTCGTGACAAATAGAATAGAAAACCGTACTTTTGCAACATCAATTCAAAACAAAGAATTATGATTTACTACCATTATGCCGAGTTGGTTCATCGACAGGCAGAAAAATATGGCTCCCGTACCGCATTGAAATATCGTGATAATGCAACCGGGAAATGGTTAAAAATATCTTGGAAGGAATTTTCTGAAAAAGTTATGCTTACGGCCAAGGCAATGGCCGAATTCGGGATAGAAGTACAGGATAATATCGGGGTTTATTCACAGAATATGCCGCAATGCTTTTATACGGATTTTGGGGCATATGCGAACCGTGTGGTTTCTATTCCGATGTATGCAACGAATTCTCCGGGGCAGATCGAGTATATAATCAATGATGCTCATATACATACTTTGTTTGTCGGCGAGCAGTTGCAGTACAATAATGCATTCAAGGTGCAGAAAGAATCTCAATACCTGAAGCGCCTGGTGGTGTTTGATCCGGCTGTCAAGTTGAACCCGGAAGACAAGACTTCGATTTATTTTGACGATTTTTTGCGGCTGGGCGATAATGCGCATGCCGAGACAACGGTAAAGATCCGTACGAACGAAGCGGTGCCGGAAGACTTGGCTACCATAATATATACTTCCGGGACGACAGGAGAATCCAAAGGTGTCATGCTCCATCATTCCAATTATTTGGAAGCCATGCGTATCCATGACATCCGCCTCCCGATGGTGACGGATAAAGACCTTTCTATGTGTTTCTTGCCACTGACTCATATTTTTGAAAAAGCGTGGTCTTACTATTGCCTGCATAAGGGAGTGACGATTGCGATCAACCAGGATCCTAAAATGATTCAGAAGACATTACCGGAGGTACACCCTACATTGATGTGCAACGTCCCTCGGTTCTGGGAGAAGGTATATGCCGGCGTGCATGAAAAGATCAACTCGTCATCTTCCACCATGAAGAAAATCTTTTTGGATGCTATCGAGACCGGGCGCAAGTATAACCTGGAATATAAAAATAAGAGCATTCCGGCTCCTTTCGGGTTGAAATTGAAGTTCGAAATGTATAATAAGACTGTTTTCAATTTGCTGAAACGGGTGTTGGGGATCGAACGTGGTCGTTTTTTCCCGGTGGCCGGTGCGCCGCTCTCGGATACGGTCAATGAATTTTTGCAGTCTGTCAATATCCCTATTGTGTATGGTTACGGTTTGAGCGAGACGACAGCGACCGTCTGCTTCTATCCTGAAATCGGATTTCAGTTCGGTTCGATCGGAGAAGTCATGCCAGATGTACAGGTACGGATTGATCCGGAGAATAGCGAAATTCTGGTAAAAGGCAAGACTGTGATGTCCGGTTATTATAATAAGCCAGCCGAAAATGAAAAGGCGTTTACAGAAGATGGTTATTTTCGTACAGGAGATGCCGGAAGGATGGAAGGGAACACGTTGTTCTTTACTGAACGTATCAAGGACTTATATAAGACATCGAACGGCAAATACATCGCTCCGCAAGCGATTGAAATGGTTATGAGCGGCGATCAGTATATCGAACAGATTGCTGTTATCGGTGACCAGCGTAAGTTTGTCAGCGCGTTGATTGTTCCCGCTTATCCATTATTGGAAAAGTATGCCGAAGAAAAGGGGCTGGCTGTCGGTAGCCGGAAAGAACTTGTCCGAAATAAGGAAATCCTTCGCCTGATCGAGACACATATTGAGGAAAACCAGAAGAACTTGGCTTCTTATGAGAAGATCAAGCGCTTCACCTTGCTGTCCGAACCTTTTACGATGGGGGCTGAACTGACGGATACACTTAAGCTCCGTCGTTCCGTCATTCTGAAGAAATACGCAGATCCGATCGAAAAGATGTACGAAGAAGCTTCGAATATGTGGGGTAGTAATCCGGTTTAGATGGGGTAGCTGTGACATTTTGATAGTCAGGAAAATTGAGTATCTTTGCGGGACAAATTTAAAAACAAGAATTTTTATGATCACATCAGACCAACTACACAATGTGTTGGAGCGCGAGCAAGCGCTGAGGGGGTATCTTTGACATAGATGGTAAGACCATCCAGTTAGAAGAAGAAGAGTTACGCACTCATGATCCTGGTTTCTGGGAAGATGCCAAACGGGCGGAAGTCCAGATGAAGAAAGTAAAAGAACTGAAAAAGTGGATCGAACTTTATAACGAGGTTCATGCTGCAGCAGAAGAATTGCAGTTGGCTTATGATTATGTAAAAGAAGGAATCGTCAGCGAAGAAGAAGTTGACGAGGCTTATGGCAATGCCATCCAGTTGGTGGAAAGCCTGGAGTTCCGCAATATGTTGCGTCAGGAAGCCGACCAGATGAGTTGTGTGCTGAAGATCAACTCCGGTGCCGGCGGTACGGAAAGCCAGGACTGGGCTTCCATGTTGCTCCGTATGTATACGCGTTGGGCGGAGGCGAATGGATATAAGATTTCCGTAGCCAACTATCAGGAAGGGGATGAGGCCGGTATTAAAACGGCGACTCTCAACATCGAAGGCGACTATGCTTACGGATATTTGAAGGGTGAAAACGGTGTGCATCGTCTGGTACGTGTGTCTCCTTATAATGCGCAAGGCAAGCGAATGACTTCATTTGCTTCTGTTTTTGTCACCCCGCTGGTCGACGACACGATCGAGGTGAAAATCGATCAGGCTGCCATCTCTTGGGACACGTTCCGTTCGGGAGGTGCCGGTGGGCAGAACGTGAACAAGGTGGAATCCGGAGTGCGTCTGCGTTATCAATTTAAAGATCCTTACACGGGCGAAGAAGAAGAGATCCTGATCGAGAATACGGAAACCCGCGACCAGCCTAAGAATCGGGAGAATGCGATGCGTCAGTTGCGTTCAATCTTGTACGATAAGGAATTGCAACATCGTATGGAAGAGCAGGCAAAGGTGGAAGCCGGAAAGAAAAAGATCGAATGGGGTTCCCAGATCCGTAGCTATGTGTTTGATGATCGTCGTGTAAAAGACCATCGTACCAATTTCCAGACATCCGATGTCAACGGTGTGATGGATGGTAAAATTGATGATTTCATCAAGGCTTACCTGATGGAGTTCGGTGCTGAGGAATCTGCAGAAAAGTAAGATTTCTACTTTAACATTTGCATATCTCGATTATAAATCGTAATATTGCACCCGATTTCAGAGCTACGCTTTGAACAGGTCCTATAGCTCAGTTGGTTAGAGCACCTGACTCATAATCAGGGAGTCCTTGGTTCAAGCCCAAGTGGGACCACACAAAAGGTTTACACATTGAGTGTAAACCTTTTGTGTTTTTAAGTACTTGCCGATTTCCATCTTATGCCGGTGCGAATGTTGCCCTTTTCCGCATGATGGGAGATACTTCCCGGAACGCGTTGATCTTCCTTGCCCAAAGTATGCAACCCAAAGAGCAAGTTGCGCATGCCATGAAGACAATACCCGTCGTGACCATCGTATCGTCCAATCCGACTAAAGGAGATACCAGTCCTCCGAACCCAAAGCCGACTGCACCCGATAAAGCCGAAGCTGTGCCGGCATGTTCACGTTCACATTCCATAGCCAAGGCGGTAGTCGAGGTGAAAGAGAAGCCCATCATGAATAGTAAGGTGATTAGCAATCCCTCGTAAATCCAGAAATTGCAATTTAGGTTCATGGCTATACATACGATAATGGAAAGGACAAGCATGCCTATGCTACTGGCGAGCGTGTTGTTTTCCGGTCGGCGGAATCTGACGGATAAGCCGGCATCCCAATAGCAGGATAATTCCTAATGCCAGTAATACCCAGAAGATCCCTTTCCAGTCAATCCCTTCTGTTAAGCCTCCTCCGATGATCGGAGCGGCTACAGGAGCGACTCCGTTGATTGCTCCGATTATCGCAAGTGTCTTTGCCAACTCTTTACCGGTGAACATATCTGTCGCGACGGAACGGGAGATTACGATACCGCCGGCACCTACAATCCCTTGTAGCAAGCGCAGTATTGCAAATATCTCGATAGTGGGAGCAAAGATGCAACCTATCGTGGAAATGATAAAAAGATACATGGCTGCTAACAATGGAGAGCGACGCCCATACTTATCACTTAGCGGGCCGAAAAAGATTTGTCCTGCCGTCAGTCCGATCATACTGGCTGTCAAACCTAATTGTACCAATGAAGGTGTTGTCTTGAAATATTCTCCCATCGAAGGCAGGCTGGGGAGATACATGTCTGTGACAAAAGGCCCGAATGCCGTCAACATCCCTAACAGGGTAAGGAGAAAAAACTTGGAGTTTCCATTCTTACTTTGTATGTTAATCATCTTTTTTCTTTTTTATCTGATAAAACATGCAAAAGTACATTCAAACGGGCAAGTACGATTGTTTAAAATATCCGTTTCTTTGGTTATTATCGGTAGCTTTTCAATATCGGATTTCCGGTCGCCCTCCTCGATCTGTTTTTCTTGGTTCGTCCCTTGTTGGAAAATTCCGGTGAAGGTTACTCTGACGGGCAAGCCGTTTGTATCGAGTGTCACCTCTTCTCGGTAATCTATGTCCATTGACGGTTCACCTCCACGGCTGACTTCGTAGGTTTTGTCCCCGATTTTGTTAAAATGTACCCAGGCATGTCCGTCAGCCATATCTTTGGGAGGCGTGTAGAATATGCCGGATAATTCCCCTTCCTCATAACTGAAATGAGTCGCTTGCCCATCCGGATATTGGATCCCGGCAAACTGGTTGCCAGAGTAAATGAATGAAGCGGTAACTAGCCCGTTTGAAAGAAGGACACTGGGCCGCCCGTCTATGCCTGTCAGCTTGATGTCGTCATTATCGCTGCAGGAAGATTGGCACAATCCGTCCATCAATAAGACGGCGGATAGAATAGTCGAAAGTAACTTGTTCATAATAATATCTGGTGTTTGTTTCTAATATGATGAAAAGATGGAGAGGAAAAAGGGTTGCAGTATTTTCTTTGCGGATGTTTATAATTTGCTATTTTTGTAAAATGCTATAACCATCCGGTGGCTCGGATATAAAAAAGTAAAAAATGGAAAAAGCGAATGTTACTTTGTACACGGTCATCGGAGATTCTAACCGTATCGTGGAAGCAATCCGGGAACGTTTTAAAGAGATGACCAAAGAATTTGTTTGTGAAGACGAAACGATCGACTTGACTTTGCCGGATGGAACACATGTCATCTTCTCGATCAAGCACCGGATGAGCAAGCCGGACTTTATTGCTTCCCATATATCTGGTATGGCCAATTATTTCTCGCAGGTGAAGACGCCATTGGTTGGACTAAAAGAAAATGTCTTGCTCCAGATACGTGTGTTCAACTGTGTGACTGGGATCACTTTCGATCTGAACGACAATGAAGACCGGACGAACTATATCCTGAACCGTTTATTCGAGATTGCCGGAGACGTGAACGGTTTTCTGCTCTATCCGAGCATGCAGATCTTTACCGGTGAAGGGAAGCTCCTCTTCTCTGCCAAAGGCGAAAGTCAGTTGACCGAATTTATCCCGGTCGGGAATGCCGATTTATTGGACGGGAACTACCAGGAAGAAGCTCAGGCTGATGTGGAAAGACGTTTGCGTTCGATTGCGTTGCTCGAAGAGAAACATGTCCCTTATATGGAATATTTGCGTAGTGAAGCATTGGAAAGTGAAGCCCGTTTGAGAAGCCGGAAGGAGATGGTGCAACGTGCCGCCGCGTTGTTTGCTGTTGCTGTCTATTCGGAAGTCATGCTTTCGGGAGGTTCGGGACGGGAAGAAGCCTTGTTCTATTTTAATAAGATGGAACAGTTGTACGAGGTGGAATCTTACCTGTCACCGGCCGAAGCTGCTTATATCGATAATCCTGATCCGGAAGAACAGGAATGTATTCTGTTCGGATGGCGCTATGAATGTGCCGGTGTTTTGCTTTGGGCGGCAGGTGTTGTGGATGATTTGCCTTATCCGTCTGAGATTATTGATGTCCCTGTTTTGGCTGCTATTTTCTGGCAACATAAAGGTATCGGTGGATTGCTTTCGAAAGGTTTCTCTCGTTCGCAGTCCGAAATATTGGATGCTGCCGATATTACACTTCGGTATGATTGGGCTTGTGTGGAAGCACGAGTTCATGGAAAAGAAGCTCCTGCTTCGCTGAATGGGGACGTTGTCATGGAACGGCATTATGCTTTTAATTGGATTATCGGAGCGAATGGCGGTGCAGACTGGGATGATATCCAACCGAATACATGATGCTAGATCTATCACGATTTTGAAAATGTCTTGGATGAAGATATCAGTCTTTGCTCTTGATGGCAAATATCCCTTTGTCTCTATGCAGATTTCTTTTGTGAAAACTACCTTTATACTATCATGATTTGTTGTCAATTCATTAAAAATCAATGAGCGTAGAATGATAGATGGTATGAAAGTTGCTTTTCCTATAATCATGCTATCATAAAACAAGCACATTTTTTTCGAAAGCATATGACTTATTTTAAAGTAATTACCTACTTGTCTCTCTTGACATCCGGGTCTCACCACCTTTCATATCCAGGTCCTGCGACCGTACAGATGGGGGTGGAATCTTGTTAAAACGAGGGTATTTGTGAATAGATCTGCCTGTTTTTAGTTAAATTAGTCCGTTTCTTTTGGAAAAATCCCAAAGTGGCAGACAACTATGATTGTGGAATGATAGTAGCATGATAGTCAAATTTGCTACTATCATTCCTATACTTATTGATATTCAATAGATATATTCGAATTATGATAGTATGATAGTCCTTTTCGAAAACTTATGTAAGAAGAAGGTCTTCTTTTTGCCGAATGGAGAATCTTTATCTGCCGTTTACCACGAAATTTCGTATCTGGCATTCCGTTCCCTGTGAGGCGGGGTTCTTCTTTTTTGATATGCGGAGAACCAGTTTGTGATCCGTGTCTTTCAGTTCCGTTTCCAGCATGTAGACCCAGGGAATATAAAGATTGTGGCTCCATTCAGTGAAAGTATCCAGTTCTTTGAACGGGGCGCCGTCGACACTATATTCCAAGATTCCGGCAGAAGGTCCGCTGACGCAGAAAATACCGATCGCTTTCCCCCGGAAATCCAGTGTTAGTCGGTCTCCTGGACGTGTAGCTTCTAACATAGGAACATCGACAAAGCCGTTCCGCTTGCCGGCCTTGTTGTCGGGATGCCAGTTGTCTACTAATTTCCAACCTTTGTTCAAGTGGGCTTTTTCGAGAGCGATGAAGTCTCCGTTATAATAACTGTAGGCATCCAGCGGCTTGGCCGGAATGTCGTGTGCCGCAATTGTCCCTTCCGGCGAAACTCCTTTCCACATCTCGTCGAAAAGATGGCCGATAGCGGCAGCATAAAACTTATGGCCGAAAGGTTTCGGATGAGTGCCGCCGAACTCGTCCCAGGTAAATTCGCCGTTTTGCATCCGTTCGCCGATCTCCTGGCAGAGATTAATCGAAGGAATAAGATAGTGATTCGCCACCCGTTCGTGATTCAGGATAACATCCGGCATCTGGCGGCGGGCGATCATCGGGATAAACGGGTCATAGATGAAATGCAACATGACGATATCCATTTCCGGGTTGCTTTCCAAAGCATGGCGCACTTCCCCTTCCATGCCGCGTATCTGTTCGAGGGCGCTGAATCCGTTCGTGTCGTCGTTTACGGCGGCTTCGACAAAAAGAAGGTCGACTTTCCCTTTCGAAAGGATGTCATGTTGCAGGCGGAAGGAACCCGGAGTCGTCCCGGTCGAACCGATGCCTGCTTCTACCCATTCGAACTGTGTATAAGGGAAACGTTGCTGTAGTTGTCGCTCTATCATATTGCGCCATCCGTCCATTTCCGTGATGGAACCTCCCAGGAAGGCAACCCGCGCCCGGCGTTCTTTCTCGAATTTACGGAACGAGTTTTGCAAGCTGCCACGTACATTGTAATGTATATACTTTTCGTACTCCGGCTGCTGGCGAAGGATGAAGTCTACTACCGGTTCCGGATTGTCCAAACTATGTGGATGATGGTCGCACCCTTTCTTTAGGATAACTTCCACCGGACCTCCTGCCGCAAGGTAGCGTGAACGTACGACATCCATGTTTTCCTTGTAGGGGACGGTCTGATCGCTGTCGCCGCATACACTGATGATCGGTATACCTGCGGCTGCAATCGGGGCGAGGTTGTCGATCGGGTTCCCTTTGAAATGTTCCATTCCTGCATCTGTCAGGTTCCATTCCTTCAACAGATCATTCCACAAAGCCGTGTTTTTTCTTCCCGGCCAGCTAAACACGTCGCAAACAGGAGCGTCTACATATATACAAGCCACTTTCTCTGTATTTTGAGCCGCCCAGTTGAAGACGAACAAACCGCCGCGGCTGAATCCTTCCAGCGTGACTTTTTCGGAAAGATTATAAAGATCCGTCATATTCTCATAGAATTCGGTGCCCAGAGAAACTGCCCTTGGACTTCCATATAGATGAGTTACATCGTAATAAACAATGTGGAACCCTTTTTCCAGTAACGCTTTGTCCACACTTGGAAAAGCATCGAAGAACGCCGGACGCCAGATCCACGGATTTCCTTTGGCTGCTTTTTTAGGTACGACAATGGTTGCCTGGCGATCCTTGAAGGTGAAATCGTAGCGGTCGCATCCGTTCCATTCGCCTGTTTTTTCATGGGCTTGGGCGACCAGACCGGTTATCAGGGCCAGAAGTACCAAATAAATAATCTTTTTCATAATAATCATGGTATTTATAAAGTTTACATTGGAGAAACAAACGTACATAAAATGCTTATTTTATGCAAATCAAACCTCTAAGAATCGGAGGTGGGATGTGAAAGAAATAAAAATACTTCGTGTATTCGCACACACAAACTTGTGTAGAACAAAAAAAATGCCTTATATTTGCCCCGTATTATGAAAAACGAATATTAATATCATGAACACATTTCAAAAAGCAAGTGAGAAAATGACAAATTACAGATGGACAATCTGTGCGATGTTATTTTTTGCAACAACAGTGAATTACCTCGATCGCCAGGTTCTTTCTTTGACCTGGGATGAATTTATCAAACCGGAGTTCCATTGGGATGAATCCCATTACGGTACGATAACATCAGTTTTCTCAATTGTGTATGCAATCTGTATGCTGTTTGCCGGCCGTTTTATCGACTGGATGGGTACGAAGAAAGGATATCTTTGGGCTATCGGTGTTTGGTCGTTCGGAGCCTGTCTCCATGCCGGTTGTGGTATTGCAACCGAACATTATGTCGGAATGAATAGTGCAGCCGAATTGATTGCAGCGACAGGAGATGTTGTTGTGATATTGGCAACCGTGAGTATGTATTTCTTTCTGGCTGCCCGTTGTATTCTGGCATTGGGTGAAGCAGGTAACTTCCCCGCTGCTATCAAGGTTACGGCTGAATACTTTCCAAAGAAAGACCGTGCTTATGCGACTTCGATCTTCAATGCCGGTGCTTCTATTGGGGCTTTGGTCGCTCCTATCTCTATTCCCTTGTTGGCAAAAGCTTGGGGCTGGGAAATGGCTTTTATCGTGATCGGTGCGCTCGGTTTTGTCTGGATGGGTTTGTGGGTATTCATGTACACGACCCCGGACAAGAGCAAACATGTGAATAAAGCCGAGTTGGAGTATATTGAACAGGATAAAAACGAAAAAGACGTTGTCGTCGTTGAAGAAGAACACGAGAAGAAGATCGGTTTCTTGCAATGTTTCACGTTCAAACAGACTTGGGCCTTTGTTGTCGGTAAATTCATGACGGACGGGGTTTGGTGGTTTTTCCTTTTTTGGACTCCTTCTTATCTGAATACGCAGTTCGGTATCAAGACCTCCGATCCGTTGGGCATGGGGTTGATCTTTACTTTGTATGCCATCACGATGTTGTCTATTTACGGAGGTAAACTGCCGACGATTTTTATTAACCGAAGTGGAATGAACCCATATGCCGCTCGTATGAAAGCGATGTTGATTTTTGCTTTCTTTCCTTTGTTGGTACTGTTGGCGCAGCCGTTGGGTACGATTTCTCCGTGGTTTCCGGTTATCATGATTGGTATCGGTGGTGCAGCTCACCAGTCATGGTCTGCCAATATTTTCTCTACTGTCGGTGACATGTTTCCGAAATCGGCTATTGCAACCGTTACGGGTATCGGAGGTATGGCCGGTGGTGTCGGTTCCATGATCTTGCAGAAGGTGGCCGGGAATCTGTTTGTTTATGCAGATGCTACTCAGATGACATTTATGGGCTTCACTGGCAAGCCTGCCGGCTATTTCATTATCTTCTGCGTATGTGCCGTCGCTTATTTGATCGGTTGGACTATCATGAAGATTTTGGTCCCGAAATATAAGGTGATCGTTCTTGAATAGTTGACATAGAGAGTATATAGTTTATAAGAGAAGAAGGAGGATGTGCCTGTATGGATGCATTCTCCTTTTTTACTATAGGAGAGCGGCTGCTTTTCCGAATACGTTCAAGAATGACTGGTTGACCAGTGTTTGATTGATTTTGCTCCGGAAAGAAAATCTTTGCGATCACTTAAATCACACTTTTTCGGGCGAAGGTGAAAGGAACTTTTTCCTTTTTATCATGATAATATCCCAATATTTTTTCTTACGTACCTTGAAGATAGAGTATTTGTATCCAGAGCGGAACGTATAAAAAAGTTTTCAAATCATTTGGAAGTTTGTATTAGAAGAATTACTTTTGCACCCGCATTCGAGCGAGAAGGTCGGCAGTTAACATGATGATGAGGTAGTTTCAGTGATAGCGAGGATGAGGTTAGCTAGGCTAAGCGAATATCCGACCATCCGGGGGCTTTGAAAAAAAACTTTCAAAATTTTCCTTGAAAAGTTTGTCAGTTAGAAAAAAGTTCTTACCTTTGCAGCCGCAATCGAAACGATAGCGCAAGTTCTTTGAAAGCATTACATATCAACAAGTAGTACAAGAGACGTAGTAGGAATACTGACATACCGTCAAGACTACAATA